>Ga0126327_10000009_pt1 | contig 86026 bp, 89 predicted proteins | sample InaspJWI30metaG_FD_101392 | JGI IMG/M metagenome (GOLD analysis project Ga0126327, IMG submission 101392) | Marine gutless worms symbiont microbial communities from Oahu, Hawaii - Inanidrilus sp. 1 OAHU.JWI-30 metaG | ecosystem: Host-associated > Annelida > Digestive system > Unclassified... | reverse complement strand
CGGCTGCCATGGCAGCCGCCACCTCTATGGCGGTATGAATTTCCAGCAGTACACCCATGCCCAGGGATTGACTCAACTCATAGAGGACCTGCAGCTTTTCGGGCGCGAGGATGCGGGCGATCAGTAAAATGGCATCGGCCCCGTGGGCCCGAGACTCATAAACCTGGTATTCGGACAGGATGAAATCCTTGCGCAGGACCGGGATATCAACGGCCGCTTTGGCGGCGGCCATGTCATCCAGGCTGCCCATGAAATAAGGTGTGTCGGTCAGAACCGAAATAGCTGCAGCACCGCCGGCGGCATAGGCCCCGGCCAAAGCCGCCGGGTCCAGGTCCGGGCGAATGGGGCCTTTGGAGGGTGAGGCCCGTTTAACCTCGGCAATGATATTCACGGTGGATTGCCTCTTGCCGGAAAACTGCTCCAGAAAAGCCCGCGATGCAGGGGCCGCCGCGGCTCGGTCACGGATTTCACCAAGGGGTATCTTCTGCCGGGCTTGTTCGACATCGATGTGCTTACGAGCCACAATCCGGGATAGTATGTCTTTGGCCATGGCAGTTACCCGTTTTCGGTAGTAAAAGTGGCCAGGCTGGCAAGCTTTTCCCGGGCTGCCCCGGAATCGATCGACTCCGCGGCCATCTTGATCCCCGCGGGAAAATCAGGTGCCTTGCCGGCGCAAACCAGGGCTGCGGCAGCATTGAGGACCACAATGTTGCGTTTGTCACCTTCCGCGCCGTCCAGGATCTCGCGTGTGATCGCGGCATTGGCAGTGCTGTCACCGCCTGCCAGAGCCCCGGGTTCGGCCAGGCGTCCGAAAAATTGCTGGGGGCTCAGGTCAAAGGTCTTTACCAGGCCGTCCCTTAGTTCCGAAATTCGGGTGGGGGCACAAACCGATATCTCATCCAGGCCGTCGTGGCCGTGCACAACCATGGCTTGCCGGGCCCCTAACTGCGACAGTGCCCGGGCGAACATCTCGGTGAGCTCCGGAGCGTAAACTCCCAGCAATTGGCAGTTGGCCCCGGCCGGGTTGGTCAATGGTCCGAGCATGTTGAAAATACTTCGCAGACCAATCTCGGTGCGTGCCCGGGCGGCATGGCGCATGGCGCTGTGATACACGGGTGCAAAGAGAAAGCCGATGCCGACCTCATGGAGGGCTTCTTCTACAATTTCCGGCGCGGTATCGATCTTGACGCCGAGCGCTTCCAGCAAATCCGCGCTGCCGCACTGGCTGGAAACCGAGCGATTGCCGTGCTTGGCCACGATAACATCGCAGCCGGCAACTACAAATGCAGTTGTCGTGGAAATGTTAAACGTCTGTGCACCGTCACCACCCGTACCGCAAGTATCCACAACGATGGCCCCCGGCGGTTGAATGCGCTGGGCCTTGCGTCGCATGGCCTTGGCCGCGCCCGCCAGTTCTGCGTAGGTTTCTCCCCGTGTGGCCAGGGCCGCCATCATCGCCCCGATTTGTGCGTCCGTTATATCCCCCGAGAGCACGGCCGAGATCATTTCCGACATCTGTTCTTCGCTCAACTCTACTCCCGCGATAATCTCTTTAAGGTATTCTTTAAACATGTTGTGTCTCCTGTTATTGGGATAGCCTCATGTCATTGGTTGCTTGGGCCCATGGTTGAATTTAAAAAGTTGCGCAGCAACCGCTTGCCAACCGGGGTCATAATCGATTCCGGATGGAATTGAATACCCTCGGTCGGGTGGCTGCGATGACGAATACCCATTATTTCGCCATCGTCAGACTCCGAGGTAATGACCAGGCATTCCGGCAGGTCCGCGCGGCTGATGGCCAGGCTGTGATAGCGCATGGCCTGAAACGGTTTGCGAATTCCCTTGTACAGGGCTTGACCGTCGGCCGTGACCATCGATGTCTTACCGTGCATCAGGGACTGGGCGGAAACCACGCGGCCGCCGAAGGCCTGCCCGATGGTTTGGTGTCCCAGGCAGACACCCAGGATCGGTACCCGGCCCGAAAAAGTTTGGACGGCAGCCAGGGAGATGCCGGCTTTATCAGGCCGGCCGGGACCGGGTGAAAGGACGATGCCGGAGGGCGCCAGACTTTCCAGTTCGCCGATCGATAGGTCATCGTTGCGAACCACATGGACCGGGTGCTCCATCTGTTCGATGTATTGCACCAGGTTGTAAGTAAATGAATCGTAGTTATCTATCATGACGATCATGGGAAACCTCACTTTAACATTTCAAGTGCTTTTTGAATGGCCATGGCCTTGTTGACGGTTTCTTGATGTTCTTTTTCCGGATCGCTGTCTGCCACGATGCCGGCCCCGCTGCGGATAGTCAGTTTACCCGATTCCACACAAGCAGTGCGGATCGTGATGGCCAAATCCATGTTGCCGTTGAAGGATATGTAGCCAACCGCGCCGCCATAAGGGCCCCGGGGGGTGTCTTCCAACTCCGCGATGATCTCCATGGCCCGCACCTTGGGTGCTCCGGACAGCGTGCCGGCCGGGAAGGTTGCTCGAATCAGGTCCCAGGCGTCCATCTCCGGCTTTAAATCGCAGGTAATGTTTGAGACCAGGTGCATGACATGGGAGTAGCGTTCCACAAACATCAGGTCGGTCACCTGGCCGGTACCGGTCCGGGCGATCCGGCCCAGATCGTTGCGTCCCAGGTCGACCAGCATCAGGTGCTCGGCGCGTTCTTTTTCATCCGCCAGAAGTTCATCGGCCAACAGGCGGTCAGCTTTTTCCGATTCTCCGCGGGGCCGGGTGCCGGCGATAGGCCGCAAGGTTGCAATCTGGTTTTCCAACCGCACCATGGTTTCCGGGGACGAGCCCACCAGCGCCGTGTCGTCCAGGTGCATGAAAAACAGATAGGGGGAAGGGTTGATATAGCGCTGGGCCCGGTAAAGCATCCAGAGGTCCTCCGGAGCCCGACAGGTAAACGGTTGTGAAATGACGGTCTGGATAACATCCCCGGCCTGGATATAATCTTTCACGCGGCCCACCATTACCCTGAACGTGTCCGGCTCGATTTCAGCTTCCGGCATTCCGTAGGTAATGCCGTTGGTCTGGTCGTCGGCGGGCAGGCTGGTTTGCATGGTTGCCGTCATACGTTCGACCCGCTGGAGAGCGTCCCGGTATGCCGCCGCGGGACTGTCCTGGTCATCTATGAAGGCAATGGCCACCGCGGTCATGGTATACCGGATGTTGTCGAAGATGATGAGTTCGTCCGGGATGATGAAATGGGCCAAAGCGGTGTCGTCCGGCAGCCGATTGGGGACCTTTTCGAAAAAGTTCACCATTTCATAGGTCATGTAGCCCACCAGGCCGCCCCAGAAGCGGGGCAGGCCGGAAACACCGGCCGGTTCGAATCCGGTCGACAGTTCCTTGAGGATTTTCAGCGGATAGCCGTCGTGGGGGATTTTTTGGGATGCCCCGCGGGACGTCACTTCTACATGGTTAGTGAAAACCCGGATGTGACTCCGGGCCGAGGTACCCAAAAAGCTGTAGCGCCCCCAACGCTCCCCGCCCTCAACACTCTCCAGGAGGAATACCGGACCGCTGCCGGTGTAGAATTTACGCAGCAGTGATACCGGAGTGTCCGTATCGGCCAAAATTTCGGCGCACAGCGGCACCACGTTGTGACGGACAGCCAATGCTTCAAATTGTTCTTTTACGGGGAAATGACTTAATTGCATATATGCCTCTTGTCAGCCGGGTTAAATGCCGCGTGATAATAAATTGGCGGCAACCTAATTAAAAAGGGCCGTGGTTTCCCACGGCCCTGAAAAGTAAAAAAGGACCGTGGCCTGTCTTGCCACGGTCCCGAAATTTTAACTTATTTTAATCGAGCTTATAGTCCGCCGGCAGGACAGTTGACGCAGTTCTGCCACCACCAACGGGTTCTTTCAGTGTTTACTGTTTTGTTGAGAGTCAGGTCCATAGTTTCAATTTCCTGTATCGTCGCAACCTATAGCCAAACCCGGAGAGCTGTCAAGTTTTTTCTACGGCCGGCACCCCGCCCGGACTCAGTATAGCTGCGAGTTTGCGCAGGTTTCCCTTTTCGCCTACCGCGATGACCGTATCACCCGGCTTGATCACGTATTCAAAGGAGGGGTTGAAAAGCATATCGCCATCTTCAAACTCAATGGCGATCAGGATCAGGTTGAAACGCTGGCGGATTCCGGAATCCTTCAACATGACATTGGCCAATTCGGAGCTGGGCAGCACCGGAATTTCCTCCATCTGGATTTCCTTGTGGCTATGCTCAAATGCCAGGTCCAGAAAACTGGTGACGGTCGGGCTGAGGATTTTTTGGGCCATGCGCAGGGCGCCCATTTCGTAGGGGGATTCCACCGAGGTGGCCCCGGCAGCCAGTAGTTTCTTTTTTGCGGATTCCCGACTGGCCCGGGCCATGATGGTCAGATTCGGGGCCAGTTGCCGGGCGGTCAACACCAGAAAGACGTTGTCGGTATCCGTGGCCAGGACGGAAATCAGGCCTTTGGCTTTTTTCACACCGGCTTTGAGAAGGGTTTCCTCATCCGAGGCGTCGGCGCTGATATACAGCAACTTGTCTTCATCCATCTGGGGGATCAGTTCCCGATCCTGCTCCAAAACCACCACATCCACCGGACCGCGCCGGAGCTTGTTACACAAGACCCGTCCGATACGGCCATATCCGCAGACGATATAGTGATCATTGAGATGACTTATTTTTCTGTCCACTATGCGCCTCCCCATTATGATGCGTATCCGGCCCTCCACCATGAACTGAACCACCGCAGCGGCCACATATAGCGTTAGCCCGACTCCAAAAAATACCAGAAAAATCGTGAAAAGATGCCCTGGGTCACCCATGGGTTGGACTTCCATGAACCCCACGGTGGAAATGGTAATCACCGTCATGTAGAGGGAGTCCAGAAAATTCCAACCTTCTATCAGCATGTAACCTACGGTGCCGGAAAAGACGATGATCAGCGACAGGATTGTCGAAATGATGAGATGTTTAGAGGTTTCCATTTATGCATCTGCCAGGATGAATTGCTTGCCAGATTATCCAGATGTCGGTTTGATGGCCCATTATCTGCAAATTTTTCTAAAAAATCAAGGGATTTGAGCAGTTGACGAAAAGAGGCTTATTTGTTAGAAATCAGGACACATCCCCCGTTGGCATGGCTGACGGATCAACCTGCAGGTCCGGGTTGGCGGGGGCAACCGAGGAAGCGGGTGTGAGCGGATGCAAACCGATCCATTAAAATTTCGACGCCAGCGGGAGGCCATGGTCAAGAAGCAGATCGAGGCCCGGGGGGTCTCCGATCCGGCTGTTTTGTCCGCCATGCTCAAAGTGCAGCGGCATCGGTTTGTCAGCGAAGCCTTGATGGATCAAGCATACGGTGACTATCCCCTGCCGATTGGTGATGGACAGACCATATCCCAGCCTTATATCGTTGCGGAGATGACCCAGGCCCTGCAGCTCAATTCGGATGACCGGGTGCTTGAAATCGGGACCGGTTCCGGCTACCAGGCGGCGGTTATTGCTGAAATCGCCTTTCGGGTCTATACCATCGAGCGCATCCACTCCCTGTTTGTCAAAACCCGGGCGCTTTTTGACCAGTTGAAGTACCATAACATTGTCACCCGCTATTCGGATGGTACCTCCGGCTGGTCCGACCAGGCCCCTTTCGATGCCATTATGGTTACGGCCGGCGCTCCGGATATCCCCTCGGTTCTGGTTCAACAACTGGCGGTCGGCGGCCGGCTGGTGATGCCGGTGGGCGATCAGCATGTGCAGGAGCTGATCAAACTTTACCGGGATGAGGATGGGATACATCAGACCAAGATGGGGGGGTGTCGGTTCGTGAAGCTGATTGGAGAGCACGGCTGGCACGAATAGCGAAATGGTTTCAGAACCTCCCCTCGGGCTCAATCTCTGCGTTGGGCTGAGGCGTTCAATCCTCGAAATATTCCAATATTCCTGCGGTTGAACCCCTCGTCCCGCCTTGACCTTGAACCCGATTGAAGGCCCTGAAACCATTACACGGTATTCTATACTTAATGATTAACTAACGACATCTGTGAGATGGGTGTCGTTTTCGTTTAGTTGGGAAATGAAGTCCATATGGAAAATAAGAAGTTAACTTGGAAAGAGGCGTTTATGGCCAGTCCCGGGCCGCGTACGTTGCGTGAGGCCGGTTTGCTGGCCCTCAAGGGGTTGTGCATGGGGACCGCGGATATCATACCCGGGGTCTCCGGCGGGACCATGGCTTTGATCACGGGGATCTACCAGCAGCTGCTGCAGGCCATTAAATCTGCAGACACAAAGATGGCTGCCCTGCTGTTTAAGTTTGATCTTAAAGGCGCCCTGACCACGCTGCATGCAAGGTTCCTGCTGGCCTTGTTTCTGGGAATCGGTGCCGCCATCATCAGCCTGGCCCGGCTGGTGAATTACCTGCTGCATACCCATCCCATCTTTATCTGGAGTCTTTTCTTCGGCCTTATCGCCGCCTCGGTACTGGTGGTCAGTCGCTATGTCACCCGCTGGTCCGTGCCAACCGGGATCAGTTTTATAATCGGCGGCCTGCTGGCCTGGCTGATCGTCAATGCCGTGCCGGTTTCTACCCCGGAAACAGTCGGTTTTATCTTCTTCTCGGGGCTGGTGGCCATTTGCGCCATGATTCTGCCGGGCATCAGCGGTGCCTTCATTCTTCTGATACTGGGAAAATACGAATTTATTACCGGATGTTTGAAGAATCCGTTCCTGGCCGAAAATTTCATCACCATCATGATCTTCTGCGCCGGCTGTCTGGTAGGATTGATGGGGTTTGCCCGGGTGTTGAATCTGCTGCTGGACCGGTATTACAATTTGACCATTGCGTTTCTCACCGGATTGATGGCGGGATCATTGCCCCGGATCTGGCCCTGGAAAGAGGTGGTGGAAACCAAGATTATCCGCGGCAAGGAGCATGTCATCCAGGTCCGCAATATGCTGCCGGATGCTTTTGACGGTGCTTTTTTTCTGGCTGTGGTGCTCGCCATGGTGGGGTTTGTTTTGGTTCTCTGGCTTGAGCGGGCGGCAGCCGGGAACCAAGTAAGGTCCGCTGACTGAAGGTGAATTTTACCAAGGCAGGGCTTCGGCCCCCCTGGGTTTCATTACTTCTTCAATTCCAGTTTTTCCATTAGCTTGCGGCTGACTTCCGCCGGCACCATGTCATCGATGTCACCGCCGAACTCGGCCGCTTCCTTGATAATGGATGAACTGGTAAAAATCCAGCGCAGGCCGGTCATCAAGAAAACCGTCTGGATTTCTCTTTTCAATTTCCGGTTCATCAAGGCCAGCTGAAACTCATATTCGAAATCAGAGACAGCACGCATACCCCTCAGAATTGCATGGGCCCCGCGTTGTTCGGCGTAATCAACCAGCAGGCCGTCGTAAGAGGCCACTTCCACATTATCACAATCCGCCAGGCAGGTTTCCAGCAGCTGGATCCTCTCTGCCAGGGAAAAGAGAGTCTTCTTCTGCGGATTATGCAGAATTGTGACGATGATTTTATCGAAGATCTTGAGTCCGCGTTTGATTATGTCCAGATGTCCGTTTGTGACCGGATCGAAGGAACCAGGATAGATGGCGATACGTTCCATGGCGTAACCTCTGGTTAATGATTTATCGCGTGGTGCAGTTTGCCAATAATATACCGCTTACATCAATAGAAATTATCTCAAAATTGTTGGCGTTCATACCATATATGTCAGAAACGAAACAAGCGTTTTCCCATATTTGCGCTGATCCGTGAATTCCAGGAAAGCCCTTTCTGCCGGAAGCTCTTCACGGAGCGAGTGCTCGACCACCAGCATAGCGCCGGGTTTCACGCATCGGCTCGCGTGCAGGTTGTCAAGGGTCTTTTCGATCAACCCGCGCTCATATGGCGGATCCATAAAAATCAGGTCGTACACCGGGGCAGCGGCCTGGATACAATTTAGGTTGCGGGCGATATCCCACTTGATTATCCGGGTGGCGGCTTCGAGGGCCAGGTGGCGTACATTTTTCTGGATGGTGCGGATTGCCTCGCGGTCGTTGTCGATACTGACGGCCATCCGGGCTCCCCGGCTGATTGATTCTATACCCAGAGCCCCGGTACCCGCAAACAGGTCCAGGACCGTGGCAGCCGCAACCTGCCGGGCCAGGATGTTAAAAAGGGCTTCGCGCACCCGGTCGGATGTGGGGCGGATGCTCTGACCACTGTGGGAGAATAGCTTGCGGCCACCGAGTTTTCCACTAATGATGCGCATGGGGCAGCTGTTCAGGTCGAAGTTTTAAGGTAGAAGGCTGCCGGACTGTCTTATAATGGGAGGCCAGCGCAGTGACCCGGCAATGCTTCTGTTTGAATTCTTTATGAAGTGCTCTTCAGCTTTTTATGCAGGTAACTGCGGGCCACACCCATAACCTCGGCAGTCTTGGTGATGTTGTTCTCCTGCTCGCTGAGTTTACTTTGGATAAAGGCCTTCTCAAAGGCTTTTTTGGCTTCTTTGAGGTTTTCTATCGCGAACAGCCGGCCGTGTTCCGTCTGATCCCTGCCGGCGGACGGGGCCTCGCCCAGGCGGGGCAGGTCGGCCAGGTCGATTACGTCTTTCTCTACCATGATCATCAGGCGTTCAACGAGGTTCTTGAGCTCCCTGACATTGCCCGGCCAGTTGTGGTCGCACAACTTGCTTAGGGCGGCGTCTGTAATTGTCTTTTCACGGCCCATATTTTCATGGGCATTTTCACGTATGAACGTTTCCACCAGAAGCGGGATGTCTTCTCGTCTGTTTTTCAAGGACTGTACATTTATCGGGATCACGTTCAGGCGGTAATAGAGATCTTCGCGAAAGGTGCCGTTTTGAATTTCGATTTCCAGGTTCTTGTTGGTGGCCGCAATAATCCGGATATCAACATTGATGGTGCGGGAGCCGCCAACACGCTGAAACTGCATCTCCTGGAGTACCCGCAGAATCTTGCCCTGGGTTTTCATACTCATGTCGCCAATTTCATCCAGAAATAACGTTCCGCCATTGGCCAATTCGAATTTACCGCGCTTTTTGGTGGCGGTGCCTTCAAAGGTGCCTTTTTCATGGCCGAACAGCTCACTCTCTATTAAATCCTCAGGGATGGCGGCACAGTTGACGTCGATCAAAGGTTTTTGGGCCCGTGAACTGAGCTGGTGGATGGTACGGGCTATCAGCTCCTTGCCGGTCCCGTTTTCACCGGTTATCAGGATCCAGGCATCTTTGGGGGCGGCAATGGCAATCTCTTTTTTGAGCTCAGCAGTGGCCGGGCTGTTGCCGGTAATAGAGTTTTTTTCCAGGGTTTTCTTGCGCAGGTATTGATTTTCTTCTTCCAGCCGGCGGAAGTTCAGAGCATTGTTGATGGTGACGATTACCTTATCGATCGACAGCGGCTTTTCGATAAAATTGTAAGCCCCCAATTTGGTGGCACGCACGGCGGTTTCGATCGTACCATGTCCCGAAATGATGATGACCGGCAGGATGGGATGTGACTTTTTAATTTCCTTCAGGGTTTCAATGCCGTCGATACCCGGCATCCAGATATCGAGCAAAACCAGGTCGGGGGACTCCGCATCGATAATCTTGAGGGCTTCATAGCCATTGGTGGCGGAGATTACTTCAAAACCTTCATCTGTGAGCAGGCCCCCCAGGGACTGCAGGATGGAAGTTTCATCATCTACGATCAAAATCGAGGGAAACATCAATCAAACTCCTTTGACTTAATGGGTCTAACAGCGAACCTGTCGTGCGGCCTGAGAGATAACATGTTCGCCGATGTCCGTCCACTAGCGGCTGCCCTAAAACATCATATTCGCGATAACCACTAACTTGTGTCTACCGGTAGTTCAATAACGAACTTGGCCCCGTTGGGGTGATTGTCCTGTACCCGTATCCGCCCGTTATGATCCAATACAATTGAGCTGACAATGGTCAACCCCAGACCCATGCCTGTACGCTTGGTCGAAAAATTCGGTTCGAACAACCGGGTTTTATTCTCATCGGATATTCCCGGCCCGCTGTCGGCGAACTCGATACGGACCATCTTCAATATTTCATCATACAACAGACCGATGGTGATACGGCCCTTTTTCTCCATGGCTGCTACGGCATTGTCGATCAGATTGATTATGGCCTGTTTGATCTGCTGGCGATCCAGATTCAATTCGGGAATTTCCTCGCTGATCCTCAAATCGAACGCCACCTGGTCCAACCCTTCCCGGTAGAGGGTAACCGTCTCCTCGACTATGCTGCCGATGTTGCATATGGTCGGATTGGCCGTCGGGAACTGGGCAAAGGCAGAGAATTCATTGACCAGATTGCGGATGAGGTCAACGTGGTCGATGATCATCCGGGTGCACTCTTCGAAGACCGGATCCTTAATATGCTCGACATACTTGCGTTTCAGGCGCTGGGCGGACAGGGATATGGGCGTGAGCGGGTTCTTGACTTCATGGGCTATCCGGCGGGCTACCTCGAGCCATGTGGCAACTTTCTGGGCCCGCTCCTGCTCGGTGAGATCGTCGAATACCACCACGACGCCGATGTTGCGGTTTTCATCGTCTTTCAAGGCGCTTACAGTCACCAGGAAGCTTTTTGTCTGGCCGTTAACGGTTGCCTTGATCGCGCGGTCCACTGCATCCTGTGGTCCCTGGGTCAGGATGTCCATAATTTCCCGAGCCAGGTTGAGGTGCTGGTCGGTGAGAATGTCGAAGAAGGGACGGTTCAGGATCCGGGCGGCTTCGAGGGCCAGCATCCGCTCGGCCGATTTGTTAATGGTGGTGATGACACCCTCGGCGTCCAGGGTTACCACCCCGGCGGATACATTGCGCAGTACGATGGAGAGAAACTGCCGCTGCTCTTCAATCTCTACGTTTCGGTCTTTCAGCAATTTGGCCGATTGTTCCAACTGCTCCCGGCCCACCCGCAAGTCATGGGTCATTTTATTGAAGGAGTCGACCAGAGAGCCGATCTCATCGTCGGCGGCCATGCTGATGGTGAAGCTGAGGTCGCCGTCGGCCACCTTACGGGTGCCGTCCGCCAACTCCATGATGGGGATGGTAATGGTTTTGGCCAGATAAAAACCAAACCAGATCGCGCAGAAGACGACCAGCAGGGCAACGATAGAAAGGGAGATATAGTAAGAGATCTGGATGGGCTTTTTCAACAGCTTGATCTGCTGGTATTCCTCGATTCCCCTGGAGATGGATTGCAGATTTTCTGCGATGGCCGGTGGGATGAGGACCGAAATGACCAGGAGTGCGTCTGCTTTAGCCAGATCGCTTTTAAACGGAATCGTACCGATGGTGCGCACAAACTCTCCGTTGGGCAGCGTTTCCGTGATACTGCGGACACCATTGGGCATCATTTCCTTGCGCAGGTTGTCCGCGGAAACGGCATTGAACGGGACCTCCTCCAGCTCGGGAGCGATGGCGTATGTGATTCTTTTGGTATTGACGTCATACACCTCAATCGCATCCAGATTAAAAGCCCGCTGCACTACCTGGATATAGTTGTTCAGGGCTTTACGCTTTTTAGGGGCCAGCATCTTTTTGGTCTTGATCTGGTAGGCGGCCCGCTCAAGAAAGAATAGATTGTTGTCTTCCGACCGGTTGTAAAGGCTGCGCCCCACGCGAATCGAGTTTTCCAGAGCCTGCTCGACGGGCACGTTAAACCAGAATTCCAGGCTGTTGGTGATAAAGTTGATGGAGAAAAAAAACAGCACCGTGGACGGCAGTAAGGTGAGGGCGATGAACGCGATCACCAGCCGGGTTCGCAGCCGGGCGCCCATCACTTTGCGGCGGCGGTCATAAAGCAGCTTCACCAGGTTCCGCAGCACAAGAAACAGTAAAAGAATCAGCAGCAGCAAGTTGATGTTTATGAGGATAAACATCAAGATGGTGTTGGAGATCGGCAGATCGGTGCCGAGATGAACGACCCGGCTTTCGATGAAAGTCAGCAGCGCCACGAGTGCAATGGCCGCTACGATGATGATGGCTTCCCGTTTCCGGCGCCGGCGTTCCTCGGGGGAAAGCTTGGTAGTGGGCGTGCTGTCGCTAAGGTTCTGGCTCATGTTCTGATCCGGCAAATCCGCTCACCTTCGCCTGTCAATAAATGAAATAGATGGAGTACCAATCTGTTTCGAAATCCCAGAGAGACATGAAGAAAATCACATAATGCAGTTTTAACGGGAGGGTGCGTTTGCTGAGTTCGGCTTTGGCCTCTATCTGGTAAGCGGTCCCTTTCTGAAGATCGGCCAGGGGAATCAAGGTCAGGCTGTCGACCTCCGTCATCAGCTTTTTGGCTTCTGAAAAAGACTGGGTGATGTGCGGTTCCGCCTCCCAGGAGCGTTGGATCCGATACTTTTTCTTCAGATTGTCGTATTTGATGGAGTGGGTGATGGTGCGCTCGGCGATTTTTTTGTCCAGCCACCAGTTCCGTTTGCGATACAGGTTGACGAAAAATGAAAACGTGGCAGCCACCCCGCTCTTGATGGCGGTTTCCATTTCTTTCGTGAATGCACCTTCTACAGTCAGGTAAACCAGCAGGTCATCGCGGGTATTGGTCACGATAACATCGGTTAAATGTGCTTCCTGGGCGAAAACCGCCTCGCCGGTCAGCAGGGTCAGAAGGAGCAGGAGGATGGCGATTTTCCGGTTTGAGCCAACTGGCATAAGTTTACCCGGGTTAAAGTTTGGTGCCGTTCAAAATAGGTCAGATATACCGGATATTTAATGGAATTTAGCTTAAATGGCAAGTTGTTTCGGTTGGGCGGGCCGGGATTCGGGGGGGTGAATTGTTTCGGTTGCCCAGCAATCTTTCTTTTCAAAAAAGGTTTTCAAAAACTCGTGGTTAAAGGCGTGACCGGATTTTTCAGCCACCACATGGCCCAGGATGGGCATGCCCAGCAGTGAGAAATCTCCGATGCAATCGAGAATTTTATGGCGCACAAATTCATCCGGATATCTCAATCCGCCGGGGTTGACCACATCATCCTCATCCACCACCAGGACATTGTCCAGCGAGCCGCCCTGGGCCAGACCGTAATGCTTCATGAGTTCGTATTCCTCAAGGAATCCAAAGGTTCGGGCCCGGGCGATCTGGGTTTCAAATGTCCCGTCGTTGACATCCACAGTGCAGGTCTGGCGGCCGATAAGCGGATGATCGTAGTCGATAGTGTAGGTGATTTTGTAGGTGGTTTCGGGGTAGATTCCCACGAACTTGCCATCCCGCTCGACCTCAATCGGTTCTTTAATGACGAAAAAGCAGCGCGCACCGGCCTGGTCCTCCACGCCGGCTGAGCTGATGATTTCAGCAAACGGTCCCCCGCTGCCGTCCATGATCGGCATTTCGTAGTTGTCCAGCTCGACCAGGGCATTGTCTATCCCCTGCCCGGTGAAGCAGGCCATGAGATGTTCGATGGTGGAGATGATAAAACCGTTGTAGCCGATGACGGTGGCCAGGCTCGTGTCCACGACCATGTTGAATCGGGCGGCGATGCCCGGGCTGTCCATCAGGTCGGTACGCAAAAATTGAATGCCGTGATTGATCGGTGTCGGTTTGATGGTTACTGTAACGGTCTTGCCGGAATGAACACCAATACCGCTGCACGTCACTGACCGTGCTACGGTTCTCTGGTTGGTTTGCATGGACATGATTTTTTATTTGATCCGCGACGAAACGGCACACCTGGCACCGTGTATCCGTCCGGTACTTTCCTTTGTTTATCCCCGTTTCACCCAAGATGATTCGAGTAAGGCCCTATATTAAACAAAAATAAGCAAATGTCAAATCAGCCCTTGCTTTATTTGCCGGTTCCAGCCGGCCTGGATATAATAAATTGCCCACGTTCCGCCAATTTGATATGGTGGCCGCATCGGTCGGCGAACACGCCTGCTCCGGCCGGTAATACGGCGGTTGCGTCACTGCGCTTCAAACGGTCCCCACCGTACAGATTACCGTCAGAAAACGGCATCTGAACCGCTGAGATGCCAAGTTGCCCATCGCAGCTTTAATTCCAATTAAATCATACAGATAAAACAGATTTGGGCTGTGGACTGCAACCAGTTCATATGGCCGGGCTGTTGCGGAGAAAACGTATGCTGGCAAAAGTGCTGAGCAGCGCCATTATCGGTATCGAGGCGGTTATGGTGGAGGTGGAAGTCGATATTGCTTTCGGGTTGCCGGCCTATACCACGGTGGGTCTGCCCGAGGCGGCGGTGAAAGAGAGCCGGGAGCGGGTAAAGGCGGCCATCAGCAACTCGGGATACACCTTTCCGGATGACCGAATTACCGTCAACCTGGCCCCGGCCGATATTAAAAAAGAGGGTACGGGATTCGATCTGCCCATGGCCCTGGGTATTTTGACGGCCACCCGCCTGATCCCCCAGGAAGCAGTTGCCCGGTATATGGTAATGGGTGAACTTTCCCTGGACGGTCGGGTCAAACCGGTACGGGGATCTTTGCCCATGGCTCTCGAAGCGGCGCGGCGGCAGCAGGCCGGCATCATCGTACCCCTGGAGAACAGCAATGAAGCCGCCGTGGTAGATGGTATTCAGGTCAACCCGGTGAGCACTTTTTCCCAGGTAGTAGAGTTTCTACGAGGGATGATTGCCATCAAACCGGTGCGTACCGATATGGGGGCCATGTTTGATGCTACCGCTGTCGGTGGGGATGATTTCGATGAGGTAATGGGTCAGGAACTGGTGAAAAGGGCCCTGGAAGTGGCCGCATCCGGCGGTCATAATCTCCTGATGGTGGGCCCCCCTGGGTCGGGTAAAACCATGCTGGCCCGCCGCCTGCCAACCATTCTAATATAATTCAACTTATAGAACATCTTGAGATTGCAGCGAATTTTTAACCCTGTTCACAGTAGTGAGCGGGGTTCTTATGTTTCATTAACTGCAAATCTGAAAAATAACCAGTTTCGCCAAATTGGGCACGCCGTCCAAGAAGCGGAGCTATGTATAGAACCTAAGCAGAAGGAGGAAATATGAAGATTGACATTTACTCTGAAGAGGCAAGCGAACGTATTAAAGAACAAACAGGAATGATGATTGTCGGAGTGGATCGTGAGGTGGGCAAACTGATATGGGCCAAACCTGCACCCGAACCGACAGACATTCCGCCGGTTGAAGTTTACGAGGATGAAGCAAACAGACACGAATAATAACGACAGGAGGAAATTATGGAAATATTTGGAACCAACACAACAGTGACACTGGACGAAGTAAGGAAACGGTTTGAGGGGGTTGTCGATGAACGTCAATATTGTCAGGCCTATCTCGATAAGAGTGGAAAGGATTTTACATGTGCAGAGGCAATCTCCGAATACCGTCAGATCGTTGATATTTACATTCCAAATGACATCGAGGCGTTGTTGAGGATTGTTCTGTACGGTGTACAGGAGCATGTAGATCGTTTAGGTCTCTTGACAGACCTCTAACGGTATCTATGTGGCTGAGATCTTAACTTTTGGTCAGTTTGCCAAACGACAATTGCATATTTTTGGCAAACTGATCAAATGAGGTGATTCAGATACTACTGAAGACTCAGGGCGCATCGCAGAAAACCGTAGGTAAACTCCATCATCATAGGTTTTAGACTGCTGAATTCATAAAGTCACCCGAAAACCAAAATTTGTTAGCCAACGGATATCTATGAATACTGATGGGATGTTATCCGTGGAAACGGAGGCGTGTGCTGGGTCGTATAAATTAATCATCACTTGACGGTCCCGCCCTTACACAAAATAAAATCTAAATTGTGTCCAGTATAAGACACCCTAAATGTCAGATGCAAAATGTAAAAACACGCGGCACGTTAAGAAATTAATAAGGAGGAAGTGATGACACTGACAGGGCAAAAAGCTTTTAATAATCTGTTGCGGCAGAAAGGTTTACCGATCCAGAAGCGAGACAGAATGCAGAGGGCTAATACGAATAAAAGCGCGGGCAACAAAATGGATATGTACGATGAGTCCATTACAAGACCATTGTTAGCGGGAGTGGCGCTTCTTGAGATTGATTGTAAAGCAGGCGAGGGAAAATTCACCGCAACTGATGTCGTTAAGATGTATGGCGGCGATATAGCGAAAGTATCGTTTGCGATGCAGGTATTAGACCGACAAGGTTGTCTCAAGTCAACGCATACGACACATGGTGTAATTTACCAGTTAAAACAGCCTGAATGATAATAAGGTTTCTGCATGGAGGATTGTTACATTGCATGGTCAGAACCGTAGAGATAATCGGCCCAAAAAAATCGGCAAGAAGCATGCACCTCGTCCTCGTATAACGGACTTTGAACGTGAGTTATTTGTTTTAAATTTTCTGAAGACCCAAAATCTCACTGAATCATATCTCACCATCCGCCCGAAACTTCCAGATTCATCGGCACACAAAGGGGCGAGCCGATTGATGAGTCAACCCAAAACGAAAGCAATATTAGAAAACCATCAGCAAAAAATCAGGAAGGAAACTGAACTTGGACTTGAATACGTAAAACGGAAGATTCACGAACTGATAGAATTTAACAGTATGATTATCCCGACGAACAAAGGCCGAAAGATGCGCGATGCGAATGCGGTTTCCCGTGGGTTGGAGTTGGCTGGGAGAGTGAGTGGACTATTTAAGGATGGAGGCAGTGCTCACAAAGGTGGGACAATTTTAAACCTGATTTTCCCAGAAGGGGTGGGCCGGCCCGAACCCATTGATGTGACACAACCGAAAAAGAAGCAGATAACCGAACCAGTCTAATCTATTAACAACAAATAATGAAATCTGGTCTAATGATTAAAATTCCATATTCAAGTGATACTAATGACGCGCTGTTCGTGTCCATAAATAATACCACTGATGCAAAGCATTACATCCGTATGGAATCTTCCCTGTATCTCGGTTATGTCCTTGAGACGATATGTAGGCTGTCTTTTGACCCAGAGACATTGAAGGAGGAGGTGGACAGGATGAAGGGTGAATATTTCCATGACCTGGCCGATACTTTTTCCAGGCCCGTGTTACAGGCCCTTGACATGGACTGGGAAGATATTCTCAGAATCAATCATGAGGTATCAGTAGAGCATATCGAGGCTATGTGGGCTCCTGGTGGCTTATTTTCCAATAAAGATACCGAAGGTAATGATTGAAGGGTATATCAATGTATATGACCAACAGAGAAGTCCTCAGCAAACCGCAAATGCTTTAGCGAAAAGAGGGCATACGTCGGTTATCAACCACCAGGACTAGCAACCAGGAATTCGGTCTTGCCAGTATTATAAGGCAAGGAGGTGAATTTTGGCCGATAAGATCATTAAGTTTCCAGAGAAGAGTTGCCCGGGGTGCAGACGGCGGAAGTGGCCGGATAGACATATGGGTGCTGAGGTGATTACGGAAAAGACACGCCGGGATAAACTGCGGGATAAGATTTGGCCGAAGGTCCAGGAACTCCGAAACGAAATTGAACGCCTTTACGAAAGCGTAGGCTTATGATGAAAGAGAATGTACTATACAAAAACGAACTATATAGAGACGATGAGTTTCGGCGAAAGATGATTCGAAACCTTAAGATAAAGCGGATTGAGGCTAAACAAAAAGCCAATCACTGTAAAGATATCCGTGATATGTCTACCGATGAAATATGGGAGATTAATCAAAAAGTTCTGCGTTCGATGGCATTAAGAATGACCAAACAGAAGATTGTTCGAAACTTCATCAACGTTGATGATTTTGAATATGAGTTGGGCAAGAAAGTGGATGAGCAAATTAAGAACGGCAATCTCATATCAAGACGAAATGACCCGCCCTTTATATTGGTCAACAGGTTGTATCGGATCTACATGGAAATAGTCCGGCGATCGATTGACGACATACTGCAAACTAATCCCGAAATAAAATATGAAGACCCTGGCACCCCGAAACGGTCTAAAATGCCACCGAAATGGATGTTAAGGGATCCCGACATCAAGCGCACTATAAGGAGACGTTACCTGTTCTGGAATCCGTTGTGGGAGACGATGACCAAGATTGCCCTAAAAACCAAAGCAAATGATAATCTGACTCATGAGCTTTTATCTCAGGTTTCAAAGCAAGAGTACCATCGGCACCTGCCTGAAAAGGTAGGGGTCGGGCATCTGTTATTCAGCTATAAAGACAAACCGGCTATTCAGGCAGGTGTCGGCATTTCACAAGAATGGTTGAGTAAAATCTTAAGGACATTCGAGGCCGAAAAATACATTTTCCGTTTCAGACAGCGGTATTCCATCTACAGCATAGGATGGATCAGTAGCTATGGCGGCTATCGATACTGGATCAAGAACAATGATCACTACAAAACAAGCCTGCGAAACCTCCAAATAGTGAGATAAAAACCTCACGACTCTTAAAATAGTCACTATTATTAAAATCAGGCAAACTATTGTTAGCGGCGTTTAATAATAGTGAACCTTCGCGCAAGCCTTAGAGCCACGGGACATCCTGAAACGGCTATTATGTGAAATACTCTGTATATAGCCTATCTTTCCCTGGAAATTAACAATCATCATATGTTGTTTAATGTTGGATACCACCGTCCGAAAACATGGACTGTGTATATATCCAAATTAAACAACGTAGTTAGGTACGTATTTTTTATAGCCATGTACCCTGCCTACCAAAAACCTCAATCACAATCACAGATTGTCCATTTAAAAACACTTACAGGATACAGATTCCAAATGAAAAGACAGTGGTTATTAATATTCCACTGTAAAATTAATGTCTTGACACCATTGGGAACCTTGAATAGATATTAAAGATTGCCCATCCAATTTATTTCATCCAACTTCGCACATAGTCTATTTGTATCGAGTTGCTTTTTCAGGAGCCAGCTATGGCAAATCTTGCGCTAAACAAGAAAGTTGTAGAGCCCGATGTAAAAAAAGCTTCAATTGCTACTAATGGAGATACGCAGAATTATACTGGCAATTCTGGATTTGCATTTTTCCTTCACCCAGGAAAGTTAACAGTTGATTTAGAAAAGCCTTATCTGATCCGATGCATTAGATTCTTACTTTGGGACGGACTTGGTTCAGGCGGTAAACTAAACCACCGGAAGTATCAATACCAACTAGCTGTTTCGAGGGATGGCAATTCTTGGGATAAAAAATATCGATCCCCCGCTGAAGGTACACTTGGCTGGCAGATTTTTAGGTTCAAGGATCCCCTTCAAATCAGATATGCGAGAATTTATGGTTTGAACAATACAGTTAATCGACATTTTCATGTTGTTGAAGTTGAAGCACATGACGATTATCCTGACAATCCACAAGGGGATGTTAAAATTGGAGTGGATATAGAGTTGGGTAGCGAGAGTGTTGAGTCCATTCCTTCAGCCAAGCTTAATGCACAAGAACTAAATCGAATCATTGCAGTCTTAGAAAATAGCCTAATAGATAAACAGGTGGTTCAAGACATAAAGGATCGGTTTGAGGACTTAATTGTTTTAGATCAAAACATTGAGGCTATTCGTAGGGAAATCGTTGATCCTGTTTCGGATGATATGAAAAAATCAAATCGTCTAGCTGTTATTGCTCTATCCATTACAATCATAGGGCTCATAATTACTATAGTGTTACGGTTTATTTGATACTGATTTATAAATGAACGGAGTTAAAGATGTACAAGTATATTGTATCAGATGGCCAATTTCATATGTTTATGAACACAATAAAGCGGGCTTTTAAGGAGCTTGAGATAAGAAAAAAATCAGACTGTGGCTGGTCCAATGATGAAAAAGACCGTCTTAAAAAATGGGTAGACGACCTATTCTATGAAAAGGGCGGGGGAAACTTTGACGCCAAAATTAAGGTCGATTTTGACAGTAAATCCGATAGCAAGGAAAAAAGAAAAACATTGGAATTCATATTGGCCTTGCCTTGGTCGGAAAAAGACCTTGCCGTTTTTGGCCCTTTTGTAGACTTTCATATTACGTATGAACAAAACGGCTATAAAGACCATAGAGTAGCCGATTTGATAGGGTTGCTTCGGGATTCAAAACGAGAGTTAAAAATGGCGGGTCAATTAAAGGCAGGCATCGGCGTCATCCTCTACCGAATTGAATATTTAAGACTTATGAAAAGGTTTAAAAAACTTGAGGCTAAAGAAGATATTAATTTAGCTTGGGCCAGCGGTCAATATTTGAAACTTAAAAAAATGGTAGTTTATACACCGGAAACAGTTTCAGATATCATGCAAGACCTTAAGCAAGAATAAATAACTATTTGAGAGATAACCTGTATAGTTGAACCTAAGTAGATAAATATGGCACTTTGGTTATTCAGAGCGGGGAAAGCGGGGCAGTACGAAAACAAGTATCTTACAGAAGGTCGAATCTATTTGAATTGGGATGATCTAAGCGATGACTTGTCCAAGTTGAATGATAAGAAGGAACTGTTCAAGCTTTTAGAAAAAACGTACCCGAATGATAAGATGCCTACAATAAGAAATTGGACTGGTCAGATTTGGTCTCTTGCAAAAAGAATGAAGATAGGCGACTGGATTGTATTGCCAAGCAAAAAGAAAGCGTCAATTCACTTTGGTGAAATAACGGGCGATTACGTCAATGATCCTAATGCTGCCAACCCATATTATCACTATCGCACCGTCAAATGGTTTGCGACGGATATGCCAAGATCAAACTTTGACCAGGATATCCTATATTCATTAGGTGCATTTCTAACGATTTGCCAGATCAGGCGCAATGATGCGGAGAACCGGATCAAGGCTATGGCTAAGAATGGGTGGAAGCCAACCCAAATACAAGGCTATTCCGGTATCAGATGAGGAGGATTTATCGGATCAAACATCAGTAGATCTGGAAGAATTGGCAAGAGACCAAATAGCTAAGTATATAATTGCAAAATATAAGGGCCATGGGTTGGCCAGATTAGTTAATGGGATATTAGAGGCACAAGGCTATACAACCCATGTAAGTCCAGAAGGGCCAGATAAGGGCGTTGACATTCTTGCCGCACCCGGTCCAATGGGATTTGGCAATCCGCGGCTCTGTGTCCAAGTTAAAAGTAGTGATACTGCCTTAGATCGACCGACACTTGATCAGTTGATTGGAGTAATGCAAAATTTCAGTGCAGAACAAGGTCTGTTAGTATCCTGGGGCGGCTTCAAGACAACAGTGGATAAAGAAATCCCAAACCAGTTCTTCAGGGTGAGACTTTGGGATCAGAATAAAATCATTGATGAGTTGTTAAAAAATTATGATTCGTTGGATGATGATTTAGAGGCGGAAATACCTTTGAAGCGTATGTGGTCTCTTGCTGTTTCTGATGTAGATTAGACAGAAGAGCTATCACAACATACTAATAATTTGAAAAACGGAAATATGGAATATAAAAAAATAGATTTAGGCGAGCGGGCGTCAAGCATAATGTTTGATGGTGAGTTAATAGTGAGTCACACTAGTTTCAGCTCGGGCTTTGCGAATATCTCAGCCAGCATCACAGGTGGTAAACCGAAAAAAGCAAGGATGTCTTTAGGAGACAAAATTTCTCTAAAAAATGATTCTGTTATATATGAAGTGGTATATTCGTCGTCTTCCTGGCTTTTTAAAAATTTTGCAGAGTTTATTGTATGTAAAATCGAGGTTAGCGAAATTTGGAAAGAAGCCGTCTCAGAAGGCATTAAAAAGCCTTTTGAGATTGAAGGCATCAATAGTGATGATCCATTTTCTGATGAAGAAAAAGAGGATATTAGGAGAACCTTAAGCGAGCTGCAGAAATCAGTATTAAAGGAGTTTGGAAAACAAAAAGAACAGTCTAAGGTAATAAAAGATAATATTGATTATATGGTGGGGCTTTTAAACAGGCAAAGAAAAAAAGATTGGTTGCATACATCTATTGGGGTTTTTGCGACCTTGGCGGCGTCACTTTGCTTAACAGGCGAGCAGGCTGCAACTTTTTGGCAATTTATCCGAGACTACATAGGTGAGCCGGTTCGCAATTTATTGGGAAGAGGCTCCAGTTAAAAGATCATGTAATCGGACACTTTAATATTATAGTAATGAAGGCCCTTTATTAAGTTTCAGTGTAATATTTAGTGGTCTGTGGTGTAATATGCATATATCACCATCCTTTTACTATAAATTATATGTTGTTTCTCTGGTTAGATGCAATTTCAAAGAGTGTCTCAAAATACTTATTTCACTTTATTATGTGAAAGTAGCAAAGCTAATGACAAAGAAAAGAAAACCTAAAACCTTTTTTGTCAAGCATGCAAAGACTAATCGTCAACAGCGCGAATTTGATCGCTTATCTATAACCTTGAGGCATCTCCCTGAAAATCTAAACCGAATTACTATAAACTGCCCTTTTTGCAATGCCGTGTTTCGACCTGATTGGTTTAAAAAGCATGATATATCGATGGCCCCCGTTAAACCCAAGTTTGAAAAAAAGGGTGTTAAATATACAGGTCCCGCAAGGTGGATTTTACATCAGATATCTCAAAAATGTCCAAATTGCTCAGCAGATGTATTCATTAACCTACCAGTTAATAAAATGCGCGCAAAAGGATCGTTATTTGGTGATGATGCAGAAAGGATCTATAAAGACAAAAAAGTATCTACCTATTCTCTCGTAGGAACTGACCAAAGTCTATTGCCTGAGCTTAATAATAAGATCAGTGGTTTAAAACAAAATCTGATACCATCAATCCCTGCCGAAAATTGGAAGATTCACATGAAAGATTTATGGGCAGGAAGTAGAAGAAAAAAGCATTCAGTCTATAACGAATTAAAAATGTGTGACGTGGTTGATTTTACGGATAATCTTCTGGAATTGATTAATAAAAGCAATCTATTTGTTTACAATATTGCTGTCACTTCTGATAGGAATACTCAAAAAAATAAAAATGAAAGAAACCGTCTACGAGACGAAGCATATATATTACTTGTCTTAAATGCAATAGACGAATGGACAACTAAAAGTGCTCAGCCAACTATAATTTTTGATTCCGAAAAAGTCTCGAAGTCCAATGAAACAATACACGGCTGGGCAAGAGATGTCTTTGTGGGAAACCAATATGCACTATTGTATGGTTTCTTATCAAAAGGCATCGAAATTCCAGAACCGAAGTTTGTACCTCCTGCATCATCTCCCGGGTTGGAATTGGCCGATTTTGTAAGTTTTTCAATAGGTAGATACTACTTAAGGAGATGGCAAGGAAAAACAATTGAAATAGATACCGAAAAAATGGGTCTCGTAACTTACCTTGGATATGACTCAACTGGTGACCTTTTGCGGAGAAGGCAAATAGGCTATCCTTGGGATGAATTCTATGAAGCAAAACCACATAACAAGGCTGAATCAGCCGACGCAGGAAGCCGCGGGGCTTATTAGCAACGTTAGACTCTATAAAGGGGCTTTAGAATTGAATGGCAAAAAAATCGAGTGGGGAAAGGAAATAGTACAGGCAACTAGCGATGTAGGCAAGCTTTCTACGGACCTTGGCATTTCTGGTGTTGGGTTACTCGCTAAATTTGCACAACGCTTTTACGACAAACATCTTCAAAAACGCTTCGCTAAGTTTTTATCCGATGCTGAAATCAACGAAGAAATGATCAACAAGATTTCCAAGGACGAAAACTACTCAAATTACTTTTACGCAGCGCTGGAAACAGTCCGCCAAACACACTCGAAGATGGGTGTTATAGCGTTAGCTCTTATATACAAAGATCACTGGAACGATGAGGGCTATCTAATTTCTGCAATGCGAGCGTTCTCCCAAGTTAGTGACAGAACGCTGAACGCATTCATTTCGTTGTATGAATCAATTCCCCCTGATAAGAATCACCTGTTTTTGCAAACACAGAAAGATGGAGAGGCGCACTTCCACGATCTATATAACGAGGCGGTTGAGCTAATTAACCGAAATTTTTTTGTTATGAGTACCGGGGCTGGAATGCATGCAAACGGTCCGGTTCAAGGAATGAAATGGGACCATACGGATTCTTACTATGAATATTGTAAAGACGCTAAGGCGCGTTTCTAACATATCACTTGAGAGGAACGCTAAAGGATGCGGTGTCAATTAATTCATACGTTAAATGTATCTGCTATTAGTGATAAGTTTTAAAAACCTTATGATATACTTATAATCCAGCTTGCGTCCAATTTGGGATATGCAAAATACTGGCTACCTGCTAGATTTATATTGAATTCAGAGCATACTAATTAACCTTCCAATCTAAATTTTAACTTTTGTCGTAAGACTTAATGTCTGAAACTTAGACCAAAATTAAATCATGCAATTAGTAACCATCTATCTCGACAGCTTTTGATATAGTAATATGATCACAAGCAAACCAATTCCCTAAAGCTTGAATATGTCATAAGATTTTGCTATGAATGATAATTTATTAGTCCGGCAAAAAATCACAACTTCAAAAACACTCTATAATGATTATTCACGGTAGTTATAGTGCTTAATAATATAAATGTTGGGCATCTATAGAGGAAGTTCTTCATGATAAAACACACAAATGCCTATCTGGTTTTGCGTCAGCATTCGCAACAGATGCTAGATTTTGCGGTTCTCATTTGTACCTCCGTCCCGCAACTGCGCCACGCTTTTAGAGAACACTCAAACGACCCGAGTGTGTTTCTTGCAGCAAACACCGCATTTCGTCCGTCTGTCGTTCCATATTCAACAGAAAAACGATCCATAAACTCATACAAAAGAACGCTTGGGGCCAATTTATTGCTCTCTGTATTTTCCTATTTTGAGACATATTTCTTTACAGCAATTGATGAACTCATAGAGTTCCATGGTGGAGAGGATGCTTTGATTGCTATGGCAACCTCTCAGGTGATGAACAAGCCAATCGCATCTGGCAATGACGAAAAGAATCTTAAATATCTAAGGACGCCTTTTAAGAATAGAAAGACAGATCGTTACATGAAGTATTCAAAAGCATTACGTGGTAAAGATGTAATATGGCCCACCCAACGTCTTGTGCTTTATGGAGTAAGGCAATTGCTTGAGAATCGAAAGCGATGGAAGAGTGTCAAAATCCCCGTTCTAACCAGAGATCTACTAACCCTCGACGTTGATGATGGAACAGAATCTAAATTTCATAATCTTAGAGGCGAACGCAATAAAATCGCTCATGGCAAAACGCTTAGTTATGATCTAAAAAAGGCAATCGATGCATGCATGTTTTTTCGACAGTTCGCGAGGACTGTAGACGAACATATATGTAAGAATTTTTTGGTGATGGAAAAATATATTCATTAATGGCCAACAAAACGCTGAATCAAACCAGAAGAGACTATTTGGTTTTATGGTTATCCTGTGGCTGGCGGGCTTGTTAAACGTTATGTGTTTAAATACACTGCCTACTGTGTAATCTGCGCTATGATAGCGAATTTGTTTCTATGAAACAGTGGCTACTCAAACCTCTCGATGAAATGCCATAGCAATGAAAGAAAAAGAAGATCCGAAGCGACCAATTGACAAACTCCGTGATGGAGCTGGCTCATTTGACCTCAGTACTTCTGATAATGACAGCGAAATACCGGAGATGATTACTGTTGATGGGCGTCTATTGGTGGTTAAGGGCAAGGGCGTCTATGAAATAAAACTTGCTGACCAAATCGATCCAGATAGAACAAATATAGGAACCCCGAATACAATTCAAAGAATTTTGCCATTTGGTTCAACCCATCCTTGGGTAGGAGCAGTAATACTGACTGCCCACAAGCTATTAAAGAGTAATTATCTCCCAAAAGAAATTGACTGTGACAGAGCAATGGCTGTGGTACTCGACATTGCCGAAGATATTTCGGCAATACACGAATTGGTAGAAAAATATCTGGAGGAACAAAAAACTGCTGCTGGAAGTCTTGATCCAGAAATCAGGAAAGACCGATCTATCATTTTGCCTACCCTTGGTACCGTCGAGGTTCGCTCTAATGAGTTCCTGCAAAAATCAGATCACGCACTCAGAAAACTCTTCAAATTGGTCAAGATGTTCTATTCCGATGTCGGTCCTGGAGGATGGGAAAGCTTTAAGAATAAAATTGAGCAGGGGCCTAACGATATTGACAACTTTTCTAAATTTCTGAGTAACTCGCTACCTTTGCTGCAATTAGTCCGCAATGCAAGAAATTGCGTCGAGCATCCGAGAAAAGAGCAAAGACTCAAGGTAAGTGATTTCAGTGTTGATGCCAGTAACAATCTCCTTCCTCCAATGATTGAGGTCATCCACCCTAAGACACCCATGAAGAAGGTTCCAGTTGCCGACTTTATCGTTCAGGTAACACAAAACCTTGTTGGGATTATAGAACTGATGCTGGTATTTCTATGTGATAGGCATGTTGTGTCTCAGGCAGGTTTTCCTGTACAGGTAGTCGAAATACCTTCTGACCTCAGAAGATCTGAGAACGTCCGTTACGGCTATGGTTTGGCTAATGGAGATCAGATTATTCCTATGTCATAATTGGAGATTTGCTGAGCAGTTAAGGTGAGTCATATCAACTAAGCCACAAAACAAATCACAGCACCTGATTTTTACTCTGCAGCGCCCCATAAAAACCTGTAACTTCATACGTTAAAGGTATCTGGCGTTAAACCCGTGTTCCAAAAACCTTGTAATATATTCGAAATCGAGAGTGAGTCGAATTTTAAATATACGAAACAGACTTTTTGTCTGCCGAATGCTAATTGAATATGGAGCATACCGATTTCCTTTTTTTATCCTTTAAGTTTTCAGTGAAATGATAAACAGATATATGTATCAGTGGCGATAATAAAAAATAAGGCGTCTGGGAAATGAATCCAAACGAAATTGAGAAGAAGGCCTACGACTTTGGAACTTTCCTGACAGATGTAGAACGGGATGACGAATATTCACGGCACATCTTTGTCTACTTCAGGACAGGAAGAGTTAATCGTGAACCACAGTAATGGAGGTTTTGGCACGACCGGGATGACCCAATGCTGGATGGTGAGGATGGATACGGCCGCGTGATCGAGATGTGGATTGATCATGATGAAGATATATACGAGGAGGTATATGAATACCTAATTGATCGCCCTGATGAAGATGGCAAACTGAAGGATAATAATGAATGGATCACCTTTCTTGAAGGTCAAGATATACACCGTTATACCATAAGCTACGGTGATGTAATTACTGACCTTACCTGGGGTCATTGCTATGAGGTGCAATGGGAGGGAGAATTGAAAAAAATTAAAGTCCCTCGGTAGTAACTGAAATGGAGCTAAATGGAGGCTGCATGATGAGTACTAAAGTTAAGATGATCATGAATCCGCTTATTGGAAGGCATTATTTACGGCCCGATGATGATACTACTTACTGTGGTGTTAAAGTTGAAACAGAGAAATGCTATTTGGTTGATTACAACGATATAGTGGTAGGGGTTGGTTGCGACGCTTGCCGCCAGGGGATGGGAATGCAACAGGTGGCCATAAAAATGGGTATGGATGACTCGGATTAAAAATCGAAATCATTAACTCCTCCCTAAACAGATAATCAATATACGTCGATTCAAAATCTGCCCTACCCGTATAAACTGTCCACCCGCTAGAATTCGACGCAGAATTAAAATGCTCAGGATTTCGTTAGCATAAAGGGCTAAGTACCATCCAGGGCTTCGATCGTGGTGTTAAAAGCGGTTTGCCTAAGCCGAATTTTGGTTTGGCGAGCGGTGTGACCGCCGGTATCGCCAGAATAGGTCAGACATGTCGATATAAGGCCTGATCGTATAAAAAGTTGTCTTGACGTATAAAATGTATATTTATAAGTTGTTTTAGAAAGAAGTATAATTACAGGATGATAGGGGGCAAAAATATGAACAGATCAGAACTAATGGAATCGGTGGGTGCAGTAATCCCTAATATTCAATGGGGCTGGTCTGGCGTGAATCATGATGAGAAGTTTGTATTGTTCGGAGCCTTCACGGAGAGAATTGTCGACGGTAAGGCGATGATCCTTAGCGATGACTGGATAATCAATCCGGAAACAGGAAATAGGACGAAAGGATATAAACCCTCCAGAGAACACCTTAGGTTGGTCCAGGAAGAAGGCTACCGGCTTAAGTATTTTAAGATGGAAAATACCAATATCGGTGAAAGGCCAGCTAAAATCGGTAGAATATATCCAGAAATATATGACGCCGTCTTACAAAAAATCGGCAGGGGCTGGTTCGCTGTTGATTATGTTGTAGGTGGCTATATCCCTGAGGAGGTCGACCCGACAAAAAGTTACAAGGAGGGGACTGTAAAGTCGGTCACCGTAAATGCCTATGAGCGAAATCGGGAAGCTCGCCAAGCATGTCTTGATCATTACGGTTATGATTGCCAGGCCTGCGATTTCAACTTTGAATCAGTGTACGGTGATATCGGGAAAGAGTTCATACATGTCCATCATGTGGTCCCGCTGGCCGAGACCCAAGGCGTGGAGTACGAATTAGACCCGATTAATGACCTGATACCGGTGTGCCCCAACTGTCACGCCATTATTCATAAAGCTAAACTCCAGGTGCCCGAAATGAAAGAATTATTGCAGTGATGATCCGCCGCCAGGCAAGAGAATTTGACCGGCTGGCATTAACTTTTTACCAAAAACTTAAACTTTTTTGCGCCATTTCAATGAAAAGGTGGCGATATATAGAGTGAAGGCATCGTGAAGTGGCCTTCGATACTGTTGACAAACAGTATGTTGTGTGGTATTAGTATTTTATAATTTATTACGCGCCGTGATGGGCGACGTAGACGTGCAGTGAACACCATCTTATGGTCGCTGCCTATGGCCTCTGAGTCGCTACGATGTCCCTAATGGCCGGACACCGTAGCGAAGGAGGCTTTTTTATGCCCAACCAAAGTGGTCCACCCAGATCCATCGACGACAATCACCTTTTCATTAATCTGTTAACCGGCGACAATACCGCAGCATCGGAACTTTATCCTGCCCTGACACCATATTTAAAGTGGCTGGCGGTATCCAGGCTGGGGTATTTGGATACCGACCTGTCCGAAGATATCGTTTCCGAGACATGGCTTGAGGCCATCAAACGCGGGCCGGAACAATTTCAAAAGTCTGGCTGCAAGGTCAAATCCTACCTCAGCAAGATTATGTGGAGCGCCGTACGGGCCGTAAAGGCCCAGTACGGGCCCCCGGGCCAAAAAACTAGAACCAACAAGAAGAACCCCTACGATCCACGGAAAGTGGTATCCCTTGAATCCCTGGATGATGGGGATCTGCGTTCCGCCGACGAGTCAACTGAAAAGCTGGTTGCCCTGAAATTCTTGCTGGATAAAATGGACGACCGTACCCGAGAAATTTTTACCGCCTGTTTTATCGAGGGCAAATCCCAACGAGAAGTTGCAACGGAATTTGGTGTACACCATTCTTTTGTAGACCGGCGGATTTCGGTGTTGAAGGATAAATACGCCACTGAAATCCAGCAAATATCAACCGCGTCCGGGTGGTAATAGGCCACCCGGGCCAATATTAATCCTTGCTGCCAATGAGCAGCCATGATCAAGGAGGTTCAAATGAGCGGAAAAAGCTTTAAAACAGAGTATGAGAAACAGGATGCCGTCCTCAACGATTTGCATAAGGACTTTATCTTCCCAGTGTATAGTACAATGCATGCGATCGAGTCATCTCGCCGGACAGCATATAAGGATACCGCATCCGCTGCTCTTGAGATCGTTGACAACGCGATTGAAGCCGGAGCTGGTAGTATTCACATCGTGTTTGACCAAGCCGTTTCAAAGAATAAAAAGAAAAAGTTGAAAAATGTAGTCAATATCGCATTCATTGACAACGGTGCAGGTATGAACTTAAAAATGTTACGCTTTGCCCTCAGTTGGGGTGGCGGTATTCATCACAAAAATCCTGAGTTCATCGGAAAATTTGGTTTTGGACTTCCCAATGCTTCAGTAAACCAGACGCCATTGGCTGATGTATATTCACGCCGGCAGGACGAATCCCAATGGTTAAAAGGTACCCTTGATATTAAAGAAGTTGCACCCGATGGGACAGCATCAATTCCGGTACCGGTTCCATCAGAATTGCCGAAATTTGTTAAGGCCTATATCGATAGGAATAAGATTGAACTGAACTCAGGGACAGTTGTTGTCTGGAATAAACCAGATCACTTAACTTTTCATCGAGAAGGGAATCTTAAACAACATTTAGTTGATAGATTCGGAATTGTATATCGATATCTCCTGAAGGATACCACGATAATTGTTAATGGAACGAAAGTCGAATCAATTGATCCTTTGTTTATGTTGCCTGAAGGGCGATACTATCGCTCACAGGAAGACGGTGGCGCTACGGTTTCAAAAGATAAGGCCTTGGTAGTTAAGTATTATCGAGACCCAGATACACAGGAGCCTATACTCGAAAAGATTACAGACGAATCCAGTTTACCAGAGGTCGGTGAGCAGAATGTGAAGATTGGCACAATACGTGTTAAAACGATATGGCTGCATCCAAACTTTGCAGGGACAAAACGACCATATACAAACCCTGTCGATGATAAAACTGGTAAGAGAAACGCCATCAGGGCGAATGGGCGTAATGGTATTTCATTCGTACGTGGTGGGAGAGAAATTGAGGTAACCACCAATTTCCCAAGAGATAAACGAGCCGTTTCGTCGGGGCTAGGCACATGGCCTAAATTGCAACAGCATGCATATTTTTTTGGCATGGAAGTCTCAATGGATCCCGAACTTGATGATGTTTTTGGAATTACAAATGATAAGCAAGGGGTACGCCCAATTCCTGATTTTTGGCGACTAATGGCGTCAGAGGGGTTTGACAAGAATTTGAGCGAATTGAACAGCATGATTAAGGGGATCTTCAAAGATTTGCAGGATAAAAATAAAAAAGCGCTTCCTGAAAAAGAATCAAAAAAGCCCACACCCGCCGAGATTGCATTGGCAACTGCTGATAAGGTCCGCGGGAAAAAGCCAAAGGTTCCGGATCACAGACTTGAAGAAGTAAAAGTAAACGAGGAAAAAGCTGCAAAAGAACGCTTGGAAGAAAATGGTTCCGACGTAACCCCAGAATTAATTGAGGAAGCTAAAAAGACAATAAAAAAGGAATCAACATATAGACCATATCGAGTATTATATGAGGATGTTCCTGGCGGTCCTTTTTATCGACCAGAATGGCCTAACCGTGACCAGAAGGTTGTATATATAAATAAAACCCATCCTTTTTTCACTACCTTGTATCTGTCCGTTCTTAGTGATGGCTCTGGTCGTGCCAAGCAAGCCATAGATGCACTTCTATTGTGCCTGGCAAAAGCAGAATTGACGTCCGATCATGAACACGCCCAACTGTTTTATGAAACTCAACGTGTTAAGTTTGGTCTGAGGATCTCGAGACAGTTATGAAGGCTTTGGTAGCCCACGAAAATGACAATGGTATGGATGATGATATTGTCGAGGAGGTTTAGGCCATCACAATGTAAAAGATTAATAATGTAACAATTTATTATGATAATTAGATTCATATGCTAAAGGCACCGGCCGTGGACAACACGGTACGGTGCCTTTTCTTTTTTCGGAACTTGATTAAATGTTCAGATTATACTTAATATATACAGCTCGAAAATCGATCGGAGATCACATATTATGAAAAATCAGATAGATACGTCCATCATTGCATTAGATAAGTTCATTAAAGCCACCCGGGACTCGGGATATAAGAACACTGTCAGCGCCGTCAGCGAATTGGTCGACAATTCCATCCAGGCGGAGGCCCAGAATATACACATCGAGATTACCAGGCACGATAATGGCACCCAATATCCGTTGAAACTGTACGTTTTAGACGACGGCCACGGAATGTCAGCGGAGGTCCTGCACCAGGCCCTAAGATTCGGCGGCAGCACCCGATTTAACGACCGGACCGGACTGGGGCGCTATGGCATGGGCTTACCCAACGCTTCTTTAAGCCAGGCCAAGTGCGTGGAGGTGTACAGCTGGCAGAACCCCAGATATGTAATTTACAGTTACCTGGACGTCGATGAGATTGCCGACGGGCGTATGGAATTCGTCCCCAGACCGTCCAGGTCAAAGCTTCCAGACTTAGTTAATGGTTCTGCCGCCGGCACCGGCACTATTGTATTGTGGAGCACCTGTGACCGCCTTGACAACCGCAGGCACACGACCATCGTCCGAAAACTCAAACCAACCCTGGGCCGCGTATTTAGATATTACCTGTGGAATGGTGTCCGGATTACTGTAAACGGTGAAGTGGTTGACCCTATCGACCCCCTGTATCTGAAACAACCATCTGTAACCCAAGGCGGGAAACTGTTTGCAGAACCAATCGAATATCCAGTGCGTATACCATCACCAAACGGTTCAGGCCAAAAAACGGCGAATATCACCGTCACATTCTCGGAATTACCTGTCCATGAATGGCATCACCTGCCGAATGAGGAGAAACGGCGGCTTGGTGTATCAAATGGAGCTGGTGTGTCGGTCGTGCGCGGCGGCCGGGAAATTGATTATGGTTGGTTCTTCATGAAAGGCAAGCGCAGGGAAAATTACGATGATTGGTGGAGAGCGGAGGTCCAGTTTGACCCCGAATTGGATGAAATGTTTGGGATCACACACACGAAACAACAGATCCGGCCGTCAGAACAGATATATGAAATATTCGGGGAGGACATTGCCAACACAGCTCGTGCACTAAACACAAGAGTGCGCCGGTCACACCAGAATATTAAAACAACCCGGGTAAACTCTGCGGCGGAGGAGTTGGCAAGCAAAAAAGATACGGATCTTCGTGACATTTCAAATCAGCGTACCAGCACGGAGGAAAAGCAAGTAATAGAACGTCTGGATAATAGATATCCAGAATTAAATGAACCGGTCGAAAAAGATAAACGCGAATATAAGATCATCGAGGACGAACTCGGGGAACACACTTTCTTTACGCCAGTTTTCAACGAGAACCGGATAACCCTTGTCCTTAATCCAAAACACCAGTTCTATAAAAAGATATACAAGCCCCTAAAGGAGGGGAAAATGGTCAGCCACCCAGAGCTGTTAAAAATGATTCAGCTCATGATGCTGTCAGCAGCTCGGGCGGAATCGACCACAACCAAGATTCCGGAACGTAGGCTGGTTGCCGAATTTCGTAAAGAGTGGAGTGAAATTCTCAATGCATTTCTGAAATAAGAGGCTATCAATGACCGAAAAAGAATGGACGGCAATCAATTCTGAAGCCTGGGCGATAGATGGCTCACTCGGTCCGATAGCTGATTTTGTCGAGAATGTAGGAAAAATCCCAGTTCTATATTCAGACGAATGGCTTGACGAGATCGAACTAATACGCCGTAGGGCAATAAAAAACTGCGGCAACCCACTTGAGCCCGGACACAAGGCAAGAATCGCCATGATAAACATTCTTGCCGATTACTCCCGCCTTAAACGCGATATAAAGATCGAAAACAATACACTCTACGTCGGCCCCAATGTATCAATGGGCGACCAGCATCGTAGAACTCAGTTAGAAGCTCAGCGCCGAGAACAGTTGCGAACCCCATCCGTTCAAAAATTCATACGAAGGATGGAAACCAGCCAATGGATTGACAATAAACAGGTTTCGATATTCTCGCTGATGAGAGATGGTGAAGAGCTTGCAGACAGTCTGGCTAAAGTTGCAGCCGGTGATGAGCAGTTTGAAAATGTAATTAAACCATACTTACAAAACATTGATGGTGATGAGGTCTGTAAATATACAAATCTGGAACTAAAGGAAGTCTGGCGTTATTTTAGACACACTTGGCTCAACACATATCAATCCGTGCCTGGGCGTTCAATGATGATGTTGGTGCGGGATGCATCTCGACCATACCACCCAGTTATGGGCATTGCGTCCATTAGTAGCTCGGCTCTGAAAATGTCTACCCGTGATAAACACATCAAATGGGATCGGGACCAGGTGTTAGAAGAGTGTCAAGACAAGCCAAGCAAGCGAATGATAAAGTGGCTGTCCAATACATTAACGAGCAGAGTCGATGAGATCTATAAGAACGATCTTCTTGAAGACGGGGCCTTAACAGTTTCCGGGCTGAAAGAACCCACCCGAGATCTGGTATCCAAGCTAAGGGAGGAAGGCAGGCGGTATAAAACTCAACATATCGCAAATTCGGAAGTTGCTGAGTATAAGAAACAATTTGGTGCCCAATATCGTGACAAGGGGTATTGGGAAGATCAGGCTACTACCGCCCTATTTAGAAGTAAGAGATGTGCTGAACTCGCTAAGCTTCTTGAAATCAAAATTGATCTCAATATTGGGCCAAGCAGACCACTAACCAAAAAAAGTCTTAAAAAGGCTCTCGAACTCAAGAGAGGACAAGAAGCAGTATCGTATTTAGCGAAAACCGCCAAGTCGATAAGTATTGGTACGAAGATAGCCGATCTGTCGATTTGTGGGGCGATTCCACCTTATAATCAGCTTTTAGTCGGTAAACTAACTGCCATGTTAGCAGTTAGTCCACAGGTGATCCGAGCATACAATCAAAGGTATTCAAAGCAGCCGAGTATCATTGCCTCATCAATGGCTGGTAAACCAATCTATCGATCATCAAGGTTGGCATATATCATTACGACCAGTATATTCGAGGGGCGACCTACACAGTATGACCACATTTCGATACCGGGCGAAAGGATTGGTGGGAAGAAAGGATATCCGATCAAGTATAAATCGATCAGTGAAAAGACGTTTGGATTTGGCACATATCAGTTTAGCGACATTACGATAAAGGCCATGAGTGAATTCCTGAAATCTGATGCGAATGGTCAACGAGTTCACTACGTCTTTGGTGAAGGTGCAAGTCCGAAGCTAAGGTCTGTAAGGGATGGTTTAACGAAACTCGGCTTCATCCCGGAGAAAGAATTGCAGCATGGGCACCAGAAGCCAGTTTTTGCAGTAAACCTTTTGTTCAACTCTAAAGAGTTCTTGCTACGGCAGGTGAAACACCAAAAATACCGATACAATATTAAGTCCGCTAAGAAAAACACCCAAGCGATTATCGACTGGTGGTTTGAAAGGTGGCTCAACGACAGAATTATACGGCCAGGGATTTTAGATAAGGTTAGAAAAGATAATCTTACCCGCCCTATTATGCATGGCGCCAGGGTAATATTACCGCCAACAGATTTGGAGCAGATCAGTTTGTTTTGATAACGGTCCTATTCTTTTAAGAAAGGAGCAGTTATGGAACAGAGCCCTCTCCGTCTCATCAAGCGATCCTCAGAATATATTCCCGTAGATGACATCAACTATATGCCTAAAGGCTTACGCGGCATATACGTTCTATACAATCTACGTCCGAGACTAAATACATATGACGTTGTTTATGTTGGAATGACGTTAGGTGGAAAAGGCGGCATACGCGGCAGATTGAAAGGCCACCGTAATAAGAAGGCAGGCCTTTGGACTCATTGTTCTATCTTTGAAGTGTGGGATAACAGCCGTGACGATGAAATGATAGAATTGGAAGGCTTATTTCGCCATATCTATAGGTTCGACTCAAGGGCGAATAAACTTAATAAACAACGTGGTTTTCGAAAGTTAAAGATGGTGATGGATCGAGAATTCTGGGAGTGGAGTTAATCTTTAATGATGTACATTCATTTTTAAATTGGAGGTACTGTTGAAGAAAACAACTAATCTGGTAAAAATTCTTGTTGAAGGGTTATTTTACCCTGCCGTATTAGGTACAGTTTTTGTCTTATTCCTATATAGGATCACAGCAAATGAAGATGTTAGCAAAGCCCTTTCTGATTGTGCTCTATACTGGGGAGTAGTTCTAATCCTATATTTCAGTGCTTCATATATTATGATGAAAGACCGGGACTATAATGGTTGGGCCTTGCTTATTGATATGCTTGAAACATTATTGATTTTTATAGCATACTATAATTTAGGATACTTCGATTCGCCGCAACCAGCTTTAGCAAACTGGACTTTTTTCTATTTGCTCATGGCGCCGATACCCTTTCTTCATCAAGTCTGGAACAAAGTGATCGATTACCCAATCACCTCCAAACATATGGTGCCAGCAACGCTAAGTACAGTTGTCTTTATCATTGGTGTAATCTGGAATGATATGTACTGGTGGATTAATTATTCGCTATGCTTTTTGCACCTAGTTCTACTATCAACGTATATTTATAAGTTGCCAGTACTAATTGAACTGAAATCATCATAGGAACTTTTAAGTTCTTTCTGGTGAGAATCCGAAAACAAAATCCGCAGGAGGAAACTAAAATGATTAGAAGGAATTGTCTCTTAATCATTAGCCTAAGTCTTCTGTGTTTAGTTATTCTAACAACTGTAGCCGTTGCATCAGGCACTTGGAAACCCGGCAATTCTGAGATCCATGTATTTAAAGTAGGTCAGGGTGATAGCCAGTTAATTATCAGCCCGTCAGGCAAAACTTTATTGATCGATGTTGCTGAAATGAACTGGAATTCGAGTAAAGTATGCATATCTGTTGCTAAGAAGATAAGAAAGATAATGGGAAGTGATTTCCGTCATATCGATTACTTAGTTGTGACTCATCATCACATGGACCACATAGGCAATCCAAGAATAGGTGGCGTTTGGGGGCTTATTGAGAAACAAGGCTTTACGGTTGGAAAACTTATTGACCGGGATGCTGGTGATTGGGTTGATAAGGATAATGATGGGAAGTGCGATTATAAAACTGAAATAGATTGGAATTATGCCGGGACCACCTCAAATCCAGCGAGAAGGTGGCTTTGTTATGTAAACAACCCTGCGAATAAAGACAAATTAAACCGTGAAATTGCGATAGTCGGGTCAACCAATCAGATAGATATGGATAGTGTAACTGTTGAAGTTATACAAAGCGATGGAGAAGGTGTCTTGATGAAAGATGGTGTAACCAGTCTCAAAGATGACTTGGTTGACATTGATAACCACCCTTCTGAAAACGATTATTCAATCACACTTAAAGTTACATTTGGAAAGTTGGATTATGTAACAGGTGGGGACACTGATGGTGAATACTTGATTAGTCCTCACAACTATTCATATAATAATGTTGAGAGTGTAATTGCTCCAAGAATAGGAGATATTGAGATATTGCGTGTAAACCACCATGGCTCATCACATTCAACTAATCAGACGTATTATGATACTTTAAAACCAGAAGTAGCTTTAATTTCATGTGGATATAAAAATCGACATAAACATCCAACCCAGTCTGTTTTGAATAGGTTATTAAAGAAGAGTGATGTTTATCTAACAGACAAGGGCCACCCTACCCGAGACTATGGTGATTCAAAAATAGTTCGAGGGGACATTGTAGTTATATCTAAAGATGGGATCAACTATACAGTTGCTGGTAGAAGCTATAAGGTACCCACTTTCTAGAAATTAAGCAGAGTTGATTTATAAATATTGGTAAGTAGTCTCAAACTGATACGGTACCTCATAGTATAGTTTGAAACAAAAGGGGGATAAGATGCGGTTGCTCATTGACCATACAACCCTACATTCACTAGTCCCGCGTTCCATCGGTTCAAGAGTTTTTTCTCTTCGAGGTATACTTCAATTAGCTGAGGAGCTCTTTCTCGCAGATGAAATATGGATAACTGATGCCGAAGGGGGGCAAACATGGCGTCTGTCAAGTGAAATCATAGACCAATTAGAGCAGGGAGGTTTGGCGCATCCTGATGGGTCAGGGCTCGTTAAAATATTACACGTTTCCTCCACTCGTCTCGTAGATATTCTGAAAACCGCCTCAGTTGGCTTATACGAAGACCTGCTTGCCCTTGAAATTGATGACTCCTATGCTAATTACTCGAAACTTCGTCAGCGTGCTAAAATTCACGTTGCTCATATTCGTCCAGCAGGGACAATTGCGCATGATTATGTTTCGTTTTTATCAAAAGTCCCTAAATGGGATTCCAAGGAAAGAGAGCAGGTATTAGCAGAAGCAGTTGAGGAGAAGGAGTTCGCATCCTCTGCCGCACTATTTTTAGTTAATGAAGACCTCTTTCGATGGGGTAAGAAATGTGTTTCTATTAATTCGAATGCCGACGACCCTCTTTATGACCATTTAAGAGTGTTGTGTCGATGGCACATCAACTCAGCCCATGCAACATTACCAGGTAAATCAAATTTGAACAGAGGTGACGAAGTTGTTCATTATGCGCCAGCATATGGCAGGACTCTCGCCTTAGGGCAGACCTACATCCCAAACGATGTTGCAACTCTGCATTTTCTTGACTCCGAACTTTATAAAGGTTGGGCAGAGTCACGTGGGCAGGCTCATGCAGCGGTTGGGGCCTCTGCAACTTCACCAAAATTGCCTTTGGTTGGGGCTGCCGTACTATTAAAACTTAAAGAGAGTGCCTCTTTGCAGGAACTGTTCTCGACGATAGGAGAACTACGCGACGATAAAACACTAATGCCTCTTCGTAAATGGTGGAGGAGTTCGCCCAAGCACCCAGATGTTGCAGACGCGATAGAAGCACTCAAGAAAAGACTAAAACTCGACCAGCATTCAACATCGACTCTCCGAGCAAGGTTTACCTTAAGCGCGACTTCCAGACCAAAGGCGGAAGTAGTTTCTGAAAAAGACATTACGAATATTGGGCAAATGGATGCTTTTACAGCATTTAGGCGCTTGATTAGTCGCCCCCATGTTACTGCTTTTGCACCCTTTCTCGAACCGGTTTTTGAAAACTCTAAACTAATTTCTGAGTTGGTGCCAAGGATAGAGAGTATTCAACAATCATGGCATCGATAATAACTTTTGCCTGTTACTATAAAGAAATGAAGTACCTATTAACTCATTATTACTAATTGTTTAAGATACCATAATTCGTATTCTATCTTGAGGTAGATCCTGCCATACATTATCCACATATGAAGGCACACATGGAGGTGCTAGGCATGCAAGAAAAGGTGTACTTTGAAAAATGGGAGGACATATATCGAAGGATAAAGAATTCTATAGATGATTACAGGCCAATTGATACGAACCAGCCAATTTTCCAAATAGTTAAGATTGAGGGGGAACAAACTACAAAAGATGCCTTTTTTCAAACTAATTTAACGTGGTGCCATTATCTCGATGTTGATAAGCGGGTGGATAAGGTGAAAACTGCGATCGAGAAAGAAGGTGTGTGTAGGATAGGCACTGGACATTTTAACTATTGGGATGAATTTAGAGCAGTTTGTGACGATGAGAGAAAAGGGCCATATGTGACCCTTTCTCGAATTTGGAAAGTAAGAGATGATTTTGAAAATGTGATTGCAACCTTAATTGTAGCTATAGATAAAAGCATGGAACGTTTTTTACGCCACAGTTGTATAGAGACACGAAATATGATGGATCAAGCTTTTACGCTAGCCAAAGATAAATTAGCAGAGACAAACAACCATTATTATTATCATGATAGAATGACTGAGGTACTACCGGATTTTGATTCGGGCATGGAAAAAACTACATTGCCAGATTGCGAATATGTATACGAGTTCGTAGCTGCTCTTTATAAAATTATTGATAAAATTTTTCTCAGGTATAGGTTCCTCGAGTTCAAAATGGTCAAGCCACCAAAAGAAGAAATACCGGATATGGTAGCTTAGATAAATTCCTTGTTAAGCTAAACCTTCAAGGACGGTATTCAGGTCTGAATAAAAGTAGTAGGCTGGTTTTGAGGACATTTTCTGTTTATATTCCACCTTTGGCAATTTACGAATTTCAAACCCGTAGTTAGAATTCAGAGAGTAGTATAGATTCCCGTCAAGATATATTTCCGACTTTCCATGAATACCATCTTTAATTGATTCGCGAGCTGCGGTATCAATGGATTGTAGCTGGGCAAAAGGTAAGCCTATACTATTTAGAGAGATGTGGTTCTTTGATTCTGACATATGCAATAAAGCATCATCGTAAAACTCGTTGTAACCTTGGGTAAGAATTGTATAGCAGTCTAAACCGATTGTTTCTGGGAAGATTTTTTTGAAATGCTGGGCAATCTCGATCATAGATTCTGGGTGATAGTTGTGAGACAACTCGTTATCTACTGAGACTATTGTCCAGTTTGATTTTATCAAAATACTATCGGCAAATGATATGAATGATACGTCTTGATAATTTGCAGCTAATTGGTCTATTTTACCTCTAAGATCAATCAGCCTGTCCCTATCCAGTTTGCTCTCTCTCAAAGCCCGCCTAACCCCACCAGCATCAACCAAACCAAAAATTGAAAACGATTTTGCAAAGTGCATCTTCATCCAGTCAGAGTCTATAAAGAGAATTGGTATATCACCAAGTTCGTACACCTCAATACAGTGTTTAATCTTACCTTTTGGTATTGATATAAGAACTTCATGGAAGCGATAAAAATGATCAGCATACCAAGATATCTCAATTGTCTCATCGTGTACCTTGATTACCTTTATAGAAGTAACATATCCTACTGCATGGTGTTCCTCCCCTCTAAAACAGCTTAGATACATTTCCTCATACTCAGCAGCCCACTTTTCATCAACCAAGTAGACTTCTTCATTTAACGGTATGTCTTGATATGCGTATTTAGGTATCCTTTCATGTTCGAACATTGTACTCCCTTCGTGAGAATTTATTTACTACTTCATGAACTTTATACAGGGTATTGAAACAATCTCATCTCTTCGTCATTCAGATTGAAGTCGCTTTTAAACATGTTCAACAAGGCGGTTTCATAGGTCGCATTTGGATAGAAAACGGCCAACAATGGTAATAATGGCATTCCCCTCCCTTTAAGCAACTCTCTGTCAACAACTTCTAAATAGTTTGCTCCATACGAAGAGGGGTCATCCGGCAATTGCCTTTTCCAGATAACTCCTTTTCTAAGGTCGCATTTATTTTTAATCGTGTCTGGATGGTTAGGGTGATAAATACAAGTGTCATAAGCATCGCAGTCTTTCTTTGTATCTCTTCCTCCCCAACAACCAAATTTTCTTGTTTGGCGAAAATGTTCGATTGTTCTCTGGCAACTCATTGCCCCGTTTTTCTCACCACCGTATGGTCGTTTCATCCAGGGATTTCTGTAATGGCTGGCCAAAGGCCTTAAGTGCACAGAATCCATGAACGGCAGAATATCGGAGGTGCGAAAGTTGCCATGTGAGTTTTTGTATTTATCCATTAAAAAGGTCAGAAAAGCTGGGTGGACGTATTCAGTTTGGTTGTGCAGTTCCTGAATGGCGGGTTTATCCGTAGGGTCATACTTCTTATACCTGCGAATGAATCGTTTTAAAGGATCTCCATTGTCAGCCTTGCTTTGAACAACCTCGACCTTGACTTCCTGTGGAGGCTCTGAGCTCTTGCCATCGATCTTTAGCAAACGTCTCAGCACCATGTTGGGAGTGGTTTCCTCAAATGGAATGGCCTCTTTTGCCAAATAATCAAACACTTGTTGATCTATTTCGATGGTTTTCACTTTACACCTCCTTTACAGTAGCAAACAATAACTCCACAGTCAACTGTAAAGTTGGTGCTTTTTAGTGCCTTTCCCATTATCGCACCAAAAACCACCTGTTTAAACTGACGCAGACCGCCGAATTTTACGAGATTAGTTTGGACTATATCAATGTATATACCCCTAATAAGATCGTCGAAATTCGATTTGCGTCCCGTCAGACGGGACTTTTCGCTGATTGAAAATGAAAAGCCCGAGATACGGGCGTTTATGGTGGTTTATTTGGGCTCGGCAAATGAAAGGATTTTATCAACGTTGGCTTTAAAGTTGGACTGGTATGTTTCCGTGTTGTCGTAACTACCCTCTTCATCGTTTAGAACGTATGTCCCCCTGGTTGGGAAATAGTCGTAATAAGTTTGCAATCCTATGTCGACTTCACGTCCAGTCCAACCATAATATTTTCGCCAAGCATCTTCGAAAGGTTGTTGCTGGCGTTTAGGCAAGAACGGTTTGAATTTTGCCACGGCGGCTTGAAGAGCGGTAAACTTGGATTTTAGAAACACGTCTATGCGTGGTGGCCATTCTGATGGATCAGGATATAAGCCTTTCAACTCGGTAAGGAATGTATCGCGGAGTTCTTTGGCGGCTTGATTAAAAGAATCCCTGTCCGTCCTGTCCTTGGATAGGAAGTGGTAAGCCGATGCACCAATAAAAATTCCAACGATTGTGTAAAGTAATTCGGAAAAAGTCATACCTGTTTCTAACACTCCCGCTGGATAAGTCAAACCGGCAGATTACCTAATTTCGCTTAACGATACCGGGTTTGCTGCCTATTTCTCTCTTGCCATTATACCTATCCCCTCCTGCCTCCAAAGGCGAATTTCGGCCGAATTCCGACGAGCCCCTTAATCCCACTTAAGAAACCGATTTAATTTAGAATATACGACAGTTCTGCTTGCGGAATGTTTGTATAATTAATATGTAATAGTTAATGGGCGGTGGTGATAATTTGCATATATCGCAGTATGTTTGCTATAAATGATATGTTGTTTTTTGGCAAGATGTCACAACCTCTTGAAGTATTTAATATAAATTTTAACCTTAATTACCATACAGTATGAATACATAAGTATAGCAACTCAAACTGGGCGCAACGAAACAAGGATTCTACATATGCGATTATTTGAGCCAATAGACAAACTATTGATTCGCATCTTAAAAATTAACAGTACGAGAGAAGCCGCGTTCCATGAAAAGCGTTCAGCGCTCTTCGGCATGGGATGGGCAAAGAAAATAGACGGAATCCTCCATGACATGAGCATACTCGACTCTAAGAGCAGTGCCCTATTAACACACATTTCGGTTATTTTGGTAGTATTGAGTTTTTCATTAGATGGCTCTTCGACCAAGTATATTAACGGAATACTTGTATTTGAAATGGCCATGTATACGGTTACTGCAATGTTCTTGCTCCGGTGTGTAGATATAATGGGACCACCATATAAGGATCTTCCTGAGTCAGACAACGAAGCCTATGAGAAATATTATATCGAAATTAGATTACGTCGGGAGATATACACGCGAGCTTTAAGAACGGCCTTTGTTCTAACAGCTATCCTTGTGCCCACTTTTATCTTGAAATACCTGGCTTTGAGTTAGTACTCCCCTGCAATTGCGGCAGGATATTTCAATGCACGCCATCCATAGTAATAGTCCAGGAAATAAAGTTGTAAAAATGGCAAATAAACGCGGACGCCTCCGTAATGTATTATTCTCGTTAATAACTGGCGTTAGCCTCGGGAGAGAACCATGGATACAACAATTGGGAATTTAGTTACGACAATAGCAGATCGGTTGTTTTTACCTGTTAATGTTGAATACTCAGATTTTTTCACAAAGCCTCTTCGTTATCTAATTTTGGTATTTTTTTTATATTCGATAATTATAGCCTTTCCACCTGTTGTGGAGACTATTAAGTTTCGTTCTACTCCCCTACCATTAATTTCGTCCATTGTTGAAGATCCTGTTTTTTGGAAAAAGTGGCTTCCTTTTATTAATTTCTTAGTTGAAATAGTATTTTTTCTAATGATTGGAGGGTCTGTGTTTAGTGAGTGGGTGGTTACGCAATCTAAAACAGCAATTCAAAGATATGAAACAGCTATGGATATAGCTAGAAAGAAGGCTGTAGTAGACAAAAAGGATGAATTAGCGAAAGAGTTAAAATCCTATTATGATTTGATAGACGGTATATGTCTTAGCAACTTTTTAAAAAAGCTTTGGCTTTTATATAGAGGGGCCAACCGGGTGACTAAAATATTGTCAGAAGACGTTGCTAAGGTTAATACAAGATTCTTGATCGCAAAGATAACAGTCTCATTCCCGGGTGGGACATATGGTCTATTTGCATTTATCTTGTTTGCGATTCTTGTGCAGATTAAGGTAGGTCAATTATATCTTGGGTAAGAAAGCCAACAAGGTTATTATTACAGATTGCCAAGCCGCAATGTGAATTGCCAACTGGTTACAACGACGTTGTACAATCCGAAGTTAACTCCCATCAAATATAATCTTCACGCGATAGGTCGGTTTAAGTCCCATATAGTCCACTTTAACTCGGATTTCGACGATAATGGGTGGACATATACAAAGCCCGCTGGAAAACAAAACACCTATCATAAACAGCGAATAAGCCTGGTTTGCGGATGGGTGTTTCACAAATCTACTCAAAACCCTGCTTATTTTTCCTTTAATTAAATTCCTAAAGAAATTTAATATTATTCCTTGACGAACCCCACGGTGGATAAATTATCGTGTAATAACAGATACTTGAAATATACACTGGGGCAATTGGGAGATGTATATTAATAGGAAAGGAAAGTTGATCGAAATTACGATACGGGCCGGTGTGCAACTGATTCCAAGTCCTGTCGGTACACGAGTTAAGGTAGGCGGCGAGGTTCTTTCATTAACTGAAGCCATAGATAGGGGCATAATCAATCTGGAGGGGGACAATGGCGATCAAAGGAAATCCGAACGCACCAACTAAAGGCAGCATCACACGCGTTGAGCCGATTAAGGACATGGGGAAGGTCAAAGAGATCATTCAGTTTCTGAAAAAGAATAAGTGGTGGCGGGATCTGGTGTTGTTTGTGATCGGCATCAACAACGGACTCAGGATCACTGATCTGTTAAAACTCAAGGTTGGTGCCGTTCGCGACAGGGCAATTGGTAGTATAATACACATCAGGGAGTCCAAAACGTCAAAAACGAATGTCCTAGTTATCAACAAGCCTGTTTACGAAACTTTGAAACTGTATTTCAAAAATGCCGAGCTTTTAGATGATGATTGGCTTTTTAAAAGTAAAAGAGGAAAAAATCCAATTGGGATTGAATATGTGTCCGGACTAGTAAAAGAGTGGGCAACTGAAGTCGGAATTACGGATACACGAATAGCTGGCAGAAGCCTACGAAAAACATTCGCCTATCATGCCATCATGACGTTCAAAACCCCACCTAGCCTATTAATGGAGCGCCTGAATCATTCATCGTATGCCATAACTAAAACGTACGTAGGGTTGGCTCAGGATGAAGTGCAGTCCATGATCGTAAACAATGAAATTGGCTAGTTTCTATTTGAGCCAATTGTCTGAGACTAGTCAAAAGAAAACATAGGTTTAATTTAGGTATTTGACAATTAAAACAATGTGTTATAAGTCTAAGCATAGGGCAATATCACTATTCCAGGAGGGGGTATAACATGAAAATTGCGGGCTATATACGAGTGTCAACCGCGGCTCAGGTTGATGAAGGCCATTCATTAAAGACTCAGAAACGACAGATTAACGACTTTGTTAAGAATAAGGGCTGGCCTCCGCCAAAAATCTACAAGGACGAAGGCCGGAGCGGGAGCACTGTTGAAGGCAGAACTGATTTCCAAAACATGATAAAGGCCGCAAAAACCGGTAAGATTAAAGGTATCGTATTCACGAAGCTGAGTCGTTTTGCCAGAAATGCAGGCACATACATGGTGTATCAAGATATGCTGAAAGAGTATGGCGTTAAAATTTTCAGTATCAAGGAAGGGATCGACCCCACAACTTCTAACGGTCGATTGCATGCAGGGATGATGTCTGTGATAGCTGAGTGGGAACGTGAAAACATCGCTGAGCAGATGGGCGAAAATCGGATGGCGGCACTCAGGGCCGGGAAGTTCAATCCGGGGCGTACCCCATTCGGATTTGAATGGAATGATGAAAAGAAAAGCCTTGAACATCACCCGATAGAGAAACAGGCATATTTAAAAATGGTTGATTTGCGCTTAAATCAGAAAAAGAGTCTCCGAGATATTGCCGAACTTCTGGAGGCCGATGGATTCCGAGGCCGGAATGGGAGGCCGTTTTCAAACCAGTCTGTAAATGATATTTTGAAGAACACAGTTTATTACGGGCTCCGATATATCAATCAGTACAAATACAAGTACAATCCGAAAACTGGCAGACATAACCGTACAAATGAGATGAAGCCGAAGTCGGAATGGATTTTACATAAGGTCGATCCGATCATTGATAAATCCATTTGGGACAAATTGCAGGCGCAGACTGCCAAGAACAGGATAAAACCAAAACATGAAACAACGGTTACCAAACTGTACTGGGCTAGAGGTTCAACAAGATGCGGTTGGTGTGGCGCCGCTGTATCGCCAAATACCGGAAACCAACGTAAAGATGGCTCATGGAATCGCGGCTACAAGTGTTATGATGCCGGGACAACACCGAGGAACAGGAAGTATCGTAAGAAATGCGAATGCCCACGTGTCCGACCTGAACATTTTGAAGGGGCTATATATCGGGCATTGATTCCACGGGGCTGGCGGATGGGTGGCAAAGGGCTCAAGGCACTATTTGAAGATAATAAGTTTGAAGAGCAATTACAATATGTTGAAGGACAGATCGCAGAACTCAGCCGGGAACTGGCAAGCAAAGAAAAGGCTCGAAAAAAACTGTATGTGGATTATGCTGACCCTGATAGCCCGCTAGATAGAGATGATCTGGCTGAGATGATCCAGGGCATCAAGGCCGATATGGTTGATATTGAAGCTAAGATTGGCAATCTGGAAAAGGATAGGGGCAGGTTGAAACACGCTATGGAAAATAAGACCGCACTAGAGGCATATTTTGAAGATAAGAAGCATCGCAGGATGTTGAAAACGATTTACAAGGACATCAGAGCCTTGTCACCGGAAGATAAAAAGCTATTGTTAGATGCCAGCCTTGATGAGCCTTTAATCCTTGAACCCGATCAGGCCGCTATCGAACTTGGACAGCCGCCGGAAAATGCTTGGAAGCTCAATGTTGATGGGCTTAACTTGAATTTCAAGACATTAAAGGCATTTATAGATGAAGGGAAAATCGGCGGTGATGTGAAAGACGACATATCAGGTGGCGGATCAACCGGTAGTTTAAATCAGAATAGTTTCAATCATTCTGAGGAAAACAATCCCAATTCAAAGTTAGATCAGAATAGTACCCGGGATACTGCCGCCCATGGCCCTGGCCGAGGCCATTGAGACCACCAAGGTGTACAGTGTGGTGGGCATGCTGCAACAAAGCCAGGCGCTGGTGACCCGGCGGCCCTTTCGGTCACCGCACCATACCATTGCCGATGCCGGGCTCATTGGCGGCGGCCATATTCCCCGGCCCGGGGAGGTGAGCATGGCCCACAACGGGGTACTGTTTTTAGACGAGCTGGCCGAATATAAAAAGCATGTTCTCGAAGTCCTGCGCCAGCCCCTGGAAGATAAGGCCGTTACCATATCCCGGGCGGCTTCCACGTTGACCTATCCTTCCAGTTTCATGCTGGTGGCCGCCATGAATCCCTGCCCCTGTGGATTTCTCAACGATCCCAAGCATGCCTGCCGGTGCACCGGAACCCAGATTCATCGCTACCGGTCGAAAATATCCGGTCCGCTTCTGGACCGGATCGACATCCATATCGAGGTGCCGGCGGTGCCTTACAAGGACCTGATGGGCAAGCTCAAGGCCGAGCCGTCGGCCGCTATCCAGAAACGGGTTGCGGACGCCCGCCGGAAGCAGGCCCGCCGGTTTCGTGACACCCGGATCTTTTGCAATGCCCAGATGGGCAGCCGGCACATCCGCACCCATTGCGGGGTCGACCCGGATTCGCGCCGTCTGCTGGAGACTGCAGTAGACAAACTGGGGCTGTCCGCCCGGGCCTACAACCGCATACTGAAGATCGCCCGCACCCTGACGGATCTGGCCGGTTGCGAACGTATTGGGACAGGGCAGATTGCCGAGGCGATTCAGTATCGGACCCTGGATCGGGCAATGTAAAGGCGGCTCACTTGAGCCGCCTTTGCAAAGAGGGATATACGCTGAAACCGGATAGCGCAATACTGACGTGTGGGGCGCGCCGGAGGACCGATTTCGAACCAGATTTCCATCCAGGCTATTCGGAGAGTATGAGCACGATGTTAGGGATAGATTTAATTCGTTGACGAAAACTGGATCAACATTTTAGGCTTATGTATTCACACATGCGCACCTATCACCTTTTCTGGTGGATGTTAGCCAAACGCATGCATTCGAATTGGGGGGATGCTCTCAATGGAAAAACGAATTCTGATTGCCGTCGACGATTCACGGCACTCTATAAATGCCATCCGCTATGCCGCGCAGATGTCTGCTCTGGTAGAGAACCTGCACTACGATTTAATTCATATCCAACCCATGATTTCCAATTTTTTGCAAGAGGAAGCCCGCAAGGACAGCCAGGCCCGCAAGCAGCTCAACAAGTTGTTGCAGGCCAACGAGAAGGCCGCCATGCAGTTGGTCGAAACCTATCGGAATGACATGGTTGCCAAGGGCATTGCCTCAGAAATGGTCAGCTGTTTGACCCGCAAACGTAACCTGGGTTTTGCCAAGGACATCATCGAATTTGCCCAGGAAAAACGCTACGATGCCATCGTCGCCGGTCGCCGGGGGCTCTCGCGCTTGGAAAAATTATATACCGGCAGCGTGACGACCAATATCCTGGAGCAGTCCCGGGTGATTCCGGTCTGGCTGGTGAACGGCGAAACGGTGAAAGGTGATATCCTGGTGGCCATTGACGGATCCGAGGCGTGCCTGCGGGTGATCGACCATGTCGGTTTCATGCTGTCCAAAAATGCCAAGGCCCGTGTGACCCTGCTCCATGTGGCTGGAGCCTCCGGTACCAGGTGCGAAGGGGGTTCAGGAGAGGCTCCCGACCAGGTGCTGGCGGAAATCATTGCGCGGGGAGAGAAAGCCTGTATCGACCTGTTCTGCAGCGAGGCCTGGAAGCATTTCGAGCAGGCCGGACTGCCCAAAGAGCGCATTAAACTGGAGATCGTCAAAGGCGGTCGCAAGGCTGGAAAGACCATTCTGGAATTTGCAGCGAAAAAGAATTTTGGCACCATTGTGGTTGGCCGCAGAGGTATCGACAAAGCATTCTTTATGGGGAGTGTGTCACGCTACCTTATCGATAAGGTGACCAGCGGAGCCCTGTGGATAGTGCCTTAAAGCGGTTAAAAGCCTTCCCTCATGTCCAATCTCAGCGTTGGGATCAAGGTTCACATCCTCAAAATACTCAATGTATTCCTCCGGTATAAACCCTACTCCCGCCTTTACCTTGAACCTGATTGAAGGCTTCTGAACCACTTTTTACATTTTTTGTTTACGGCCTTGACCATGAATGTAATAGATGGCGGCTGCGCAAAAACACAGGACCACAAGAACAAGCAGGCCCCCTACCTGGAGGGTGCGGATAAAGAAGTGATCGATCTTGGCATTGCTGTCTTCCAGGGCATCGTCGAGTAGGCGCTTGCCGATGTTTTCCAGCTTGGAGAGAGTCTCCTGCCTTTGCCGCTCGATTTCCTTGAGCACGGCGATACGTTCGGCGGTGATGTCCGCCGACATGCCGGCCCGTTCCCTTTTCACATCTGCCATCACGGCCAGGCGTTCCTTTTCAAGTATTTCTAATGTGGCTTGCCGCTGGACATCCAGCGCTTTCAAGGCGCGATCCAGGTCGCGTGTCAGGGATTTCAAAATGATGGCCCGTTCGGAAGAGAGTTTTTGGGGGGCTGTCTCGGCCAGGGCCGTCAGACGGCCCATATCTTGGGCGACACGCATGAATTCGGAAAGGGCCTGGTCGATTTTCTCCGAAGCCGTCAGACTTTCCAAGAGCAGCTCCGTCTGCCAGCGGGCCTGTTTGGGCAGGTAATCGGCATAGGCGGACATCTGCTGGGAGAGATCGGCAACGCCCACCGCGACCGCTTCCACGATTTCAAACGTACCCAGGTCTTGGCCACCAAGTTCCGCCGCCATTAAAATGGTGAGTGAGGGGCGAATAAAATGGAGGGTTTCGATGGGATGTTCCCGGCTCCAGGTCTCGATCTTCTCTTCCGCTGCAGAAATGTCGCCATCTGCACTGATCTCGCGGGCAAGGGTTTCAGCAATCGATTCCACCTTGTGTGCACCTTCAACCGCAACCGGATGCCATCGTTTCAAAGCCTCCCTACCTCTGCCTTCCTCGAAAAAAAGACGCATTTGTACAGACAGCACCCATAGGTCCGAAAAGGCTAAGAACGGGTCAGGCTGAAAAGCGGCCTGCTGGATGGCCGGAATCCCGTTTATTTTCCACAGCAGGGCAGCTCTACGGACGTTTGGATCTTGGGTGTCGGCCAGGATCATGTCCGCGTGAGCCTCGATAATGCCGGAGAGGGGCAGGGCCGCATGCTGTGTTTTCAAACGCAGTTGGTCAGGAGTGGTACGTAATTTCTTTCCAGTTTTCGCTTCAACTTTTTCCAGTAAAGTTTTACGCGGCTGGGACTGGCAGCCAATGAGGGGGAGCAGTATTACCCAGATGATCAATCCTGATAGGAGGGTCAGTTTATCCAGTCGGGGCATGATTTCCTCATTGGTAGTGAAGGGTGTGGGGCCGGTTCCCCTGATTTTTGAGAATTGTACAGGGGCTGATTCGGATTTAATTGTAGTCACTTGCAGAGCATTATGCAAATAAAAAGGGCGGCGTGACAGATTGGATCGAAACGCCGCCCTTTTAGGTTGAAAGCAGCCTTCAGAAGACTGCAAAGATGTATTTGGTACGATCAAGCGAGGTCGAAACGATCGAGATTCATGACCTTGACCCAGGCTGCCACAAAGTCGTTTACGAACTTCTCCTGGGCATCCTCGCATCCATAGACCTCCGCCAGGGCCCGCAGTTGGGAATTCGACCCGAAGATGAGGTCGACCCGCGTGCCGGTCCACCTGAGTTCACCCGATGAACGATCGCGGCCCTCGAACACGTCTTCGTCTTCCGATGCTGCTTGCCACTCCGTGCCCATATCGAGCAAGTTCACAAAGAAGTCATTGGTAAGCGCCTCCATGCGAGCGGTAAAAACGCCGTGCCGGGAGTCTCCGAAGTTGGCTCCCAGGACACGCATACCGCCTACAAGAACCGTCATTTCAGGAGCGGTCAGGGTCAACAGTTGCGCGCGATCAACCAGCAGTTCCTCGGCCGTTACAGCGTATTTCGCTTTTTGGTAGTTCCGGAAACCGTCGGCAACCGGCTCGAGTACCGCAAAAGATTTTACCGCGGTTTGCTCAGGTGACGCATCGGTGCGTCCCGGTGTGAAGGCCACGGTTACGTCGTGACCGGCAGCCTTGGCAGCCTGCTCGATGCCGGCGCACCCGCCCAGAACGATCAGGTCGGCGAGTGAAACTTTCTTCCCGCCGGATTGGGCGCTGTTGAATTCAGTCTGGATCCCATCCAAACTCTCCAGTACGGTCTTCAGTTGGATCGGCTGATTGCCCTCCCAATCCTTTTGCGGAGCCAGCCGGAGGCGCGCCCCATTAGCGCCGCCGCGTTTGTCGGAACCACGGAAGGTGGATGCCGATGCCCAGGCAGTCGAGACCAGGTCCGATATGGACAAGCCGGAAGATAGGATTTTGCCTTTGAGGTCAGCGATGTCCTGCGCGTCAATCACTTGATGATCAGCCGCAGGCACGGGGTCCTGCCATATGAGTTCTTCATCGGGGACTTCCGGCCCGAGATAGCGTGACCGGGGGCCCATATCGCGGTGGGTCAGTTTGAACCAGGCTCTGGCAAACGCGTCCGCAAATTCGTCCGGGTTTGCGTGGAACCGCCGTGCAATAGGCTCGTAGATGGGGTCCATCCGCAGTGAAAGATCCGCGGTGGTCATGATTGTGGTAACCCGCTTAGATGGATCGTGGGCCGCCGGCGCAAGATCTTTATCATCCGGATTAACCGGGACCCACTGCCAGGCGCCGGCCGGACTCTTCACCAGATTCCAGTCATAGCCGAACAGGACATCAAAATATCCCATATCCCACCGGATTGGATTCGACGTCCACGCGCTCTCGATACCGCTGCTGATGGTGTCATCGCCTTGACCGCTGCCAAAGCTGCTCTTCCAGCCGAGACCCTGTTCCTGGATATCAGCACCCTCGGGCTCGGGGCCCACCTGCGATGCGTCACCGGCGCCGTGACATTTGCCGAAAGTGTGACCGCCGGCGACAAGTGCGACGGTCTCTTCGTCGTTCATGCCCATACGGGCGAAGGTTTCACGCACGTCCTGGCCTGAAGCGACCGCGTTCGGCTCGCCATTCGGTCCCTCCGGATTCACATAGATCAAACCCATCTGCACGGCGGCGAGCGGATTTTCGAGATCTCGGTCTCCGGTGTAGCGCTCGTCTGCAAGCCATTCCGTCTCCGTTCCCCAATAGATGTCCTCTTCCGGCTCCCAGGCGTCTTCACGTCCTCCGCCGAAACCGAACGTCTTGAATCCCATCGATTCCAGAGCGCAGTTGCCGGCCAGGATCATGAGATCTGCCCAAGAGATTTTTTGGCCATATTTTTGTTTAATCGGCCAGAGCAGCCGGCGTGCTTTGTCGAGGTTCACGTTGTCCGGCCAGCTGTTCAAGGGAGCCAGGCGCTGATTGCCGGTCCCCGCCCCACCACGGCCGTCGCCCATCCGATACGTACCTGCGCTGTGCCACGCCATCCGGATAAAGAGCCCACCGTAGTGGCCATAATCGGCCGGCCACCAGTCCTGTGAGTCGGTCATCAACGCGTAAAGGTCCTTTTTCAGGGCCTCCATATCAAGTTTCTTGAACTCTTCAGCGTAGTTGAACGTTTTGCCCATCGGGTTGCTCTTATCCGAGTGCTGATGAAGAATCCCGAGTTTCACCTGGTTCGGCCACCAGTCCCGGTTCGACGTGCCGCCACCAGCCGTAGGATTTCCTGTCTTGCCCGTTACCGGGCATTTGCTTTCGTTAGCCATAACTTTGCCTCCTTTATTTTAGGGAATAGCGATCTGGTGAAAACAATAACCACTTGATAATCATTATCATTTATAGACAAAAAAATTTAAGCCTATGTCTCAGCCCGACAGGTTTTGCAAATACCAAAGAAATCAACCCGATGCGAAAGGATGGTGAAACCCGTTTCTGAAGCAACCTCCTTGGTCATGTCCTCCAGGCTGGCAAGATCAGGGTCTATGATCTGCTTGCATTTGACACACACAACATGCGGGTGCGGATAGGGTTTGTTGCCGTCATAACGATTGCTGTCATCGGCAAAACCAAGCTCGAGGACCTCTCCGATTGATTTTATCAACAGCACATTTCGATAAACTGTGGCCAGGCTCATGGTGGGGAAATCATCGTGCAAGAGTTGGTGGATCTTCTCAACACTCGGGTGTCCATTACTGCTGGATAGGATCCTGGCAATAGCGAGACGTTGCGGGGTCAGTTTGTGATCATATTCCCGAAGCCGGTCGATGATTTGTGTATATCGTTCTTTGGGATCTGCCATATCGAATATGTGACATTGTTAGTCAGTCCTAAATGAGAATGATTATTAAATAGCAATAAATTCTATTTGTGTCAACGCACAATGCAAACCACCAATTGAATGGCGTTGGAAAGGGCGTGGAGATCAGCAGGTAAACGGGTAGAAGTGGTGGTAGCAGAAAGCCTCCGGATCAACACCATAGGTGAGCTCCGAATCGCTCATGAATCGTCCAATGAGTGCCTGGGATGCCTCGGGATAGTCTTCGCGCTCCTCTTCCTTTTTCTTGCAGTTCATGCAGATCGGCTGGCTATCGAAGGTGGAAAAGATACGCGGTTCACTGGCAACCATTTTCTTTTCGCAAACCGGGCAGTGGGTCAGGCAGGTAATGTGATCTTTCCAGGTTTGTGTCATTTAGGCCCCCTTGCTGATAGCTGCTGATGTTTTCTAAAAAGCTAAAGCACCACCTCTCACAAGTCAATGAAGTCACACCTAATCATTTATGTATGCGGAAATAACTTACCTGGGCCACGGCTACCTGGCGCTCGTTGGTGTCATAAATATCCACGGCCACCGGGCAGAGGGTTTTTCCCAGCTTGATCATCCGGGCCCGGGCCACGGCATCGGTAAGGCAGGGGGCCAGGAAACGAATGTTCATATCAGTGGTGGTGAGCTTTGTGTCCACGCCGGTCCTGGTCAGGATGGCATAGCAGGCTGTGGTGTCGGCCAGGGTCATCAGCAGGCCGCCGTGAACGGATTTGAATACACCGTCGTAATCCAATTTGCGAGGCAGTCGCGTTTCGCAAAAGCCTTCCGCCAAGGCGAGCACATTTATCTGGAGGGTTTCCATAATGGGAATGGCATAGATTCTCTTGAGCAGCGCAGCTTCAAAATCCGCCGACAGGGCCATATACCTATTTCTCCAGATAGTTGCGCCAGCACGAAATTCAGGGCTCCGCCAGGCTGTCCTCGCCGGAACCTTCCAGATCGGGTGACTTGATTTCTTCGAACATGGCGGCCGGCGCACGACAGATCGAGCACTGGTAAGGCGGCTCGTCGCCGTCGTGGACATAGCCGCAGATGGTGCATCGCCATCTTTTCAAAAAAGCCTCCTCATGCTTTCCGGTTTCCCGTTCTATGGGGATAGCAGATTGTCAATGCTGCCGTCAATCGATCAGCGCTCAATTTGAGCGATGCGCCCAGATATGCTATCAGTTCCCCGCAGGCGGCGGTTATGAAGGCCTACCGCAAGAAAAGCTATTGGCTCGAACCCTGCCGGTACCCTTGACGCATGGCCTTGTTCATGCCATTCGTAGGTTATGCAGCTGGAAGATCACTTTGTTTATAGATAGCGGAGCCAACAACCATGTATTCTCAAAAAGTCAGTGTATCCTCGGGCGTCAGCCAGTTTGATAATCTGCTGGGCGGCCTGCTCATCGGCGACAATGTGATCTGGTACGACGATGCCGGCAGTCTGGCCTCCCTGTTTAGCCTGAACTTCATCCGTGAGTCCAAAGAGCAGTGCAAGTCTATCATCTACGTGAGCTTTGATCGCTCGCCAAAGACCGTGATCGAGGAGTTGGGCCCTTTGGCTGAGAACCAGCAGCTGACCCTGCTGGACTGCTTTACATACGGCAAGGGTGATGGCTCCGAGGTGTTCAGCCGCTTTTATAGTAAGAGCAGCAGTCAACAACCCTGCAAAATTATAAAGATGGAAGCACCTTCCAAGCCGGTGCAGGTCATGGATGCGATCTACAACCTGCACCAGACCCTGGAGGGGGATGTGCGTCTGGTTTTTGAAAGCCTCACCGGGATGCAGGAGTTGTGGGGCAGTGAAGAGAAGATCCTGAATTTCTATTCCCGTTCCTGTCCGCGGCTGTATGAACTGGACACCATTGCCTATTGGGTGATTGAAAAAGGCGCCCATTCCAACCGGCTGCGGGCCAGCATCAATCATATCGCCCAGGTGGCTGTCGAGCTGAATCTCAATCGGGGCAAATCGTCCCTGACCGTCCTGAAGGCGGCCAAGCGCAATCCGGCCATCCTGGACAAGCCCCAGGGCTACTGGACCAGCGGCCTAGAAGCCAACTTTGAGAGTACCGCCGGAACCGCCCGCCGCAGCGATCTGGGGCTGCGCATGAAAGACCTGCGCAAGAAAAAGGGGATGTCTCAGAAAGAGCTGGCCGGCTATGTGGGCGTCACGCCCAGCACCATATCGCAGATCGAGAGCAGCACCATCTATCCTTCCATTCCGGCCCTGTTTAAGATCGGTGAAGTACTCGGGGTCGAGATAAGTACTTTCTTCCAGAATCCGGCCGGTATGGAGCGGCCGGTGTTTTCAGGTGAAGGGGTGGCCTTGAATTTCCCGGACCTGCCCAAAGGCAGCATCCAGGGCTGGAAGCTGGCACCACTTGATTTCGAGGGCAAGGCTGAACCCTATCTGTTGCAAATCGAACCCAACAAAAAATTGCCGGCCCACTTTTTTGCCCACAAAGGCGAAGAGATGGGCTACCTCCTGGAAGGTGAACTGAAAACCGTCATCAACAACAATGCCTACACAGTGCAAGCTGGGGAAACCATCTACCTGAAGACGGACAACCCGGTGGAATGGGTCAACAGCGGTTCAGAAACAGCGCGACTTTTGTGGATTAAGATAAAATAGCCAGTGTGCTGCCGGCTCAGTTGAAAAGCTAAAATCGGCCGTTTTTCGGGGAATGTGCTTCAGTTCGAACAGCCACTAATTTGTCATATTTGTATTCTGTTTTTTTCTATAAAGGTAAGCTTGCACAAATAGAGGAACGTATATGCTTTCGCGAACGACCGTCCTAACTGTATTTATTGTTATCGGCGCCCTTGTTTTTACCCAACCCGGGTATTCAAATTCCAACTATAAATGGGGTGACTATACACGGCCAATTGATAAACGCTTTGATAATTTAGGAATGTCAAACCCCCTGGAACTGGAAGTCTTTCTGCCTGGAAACATTTTAAATGCAAACAAAAAAATCCCCTTTATTGTCGATTGGCGCGGAGATGAGGAATGCTCCCCTTATATCTCGATTAACAACTCGATCTGGGCAAGATATAAATTGCCATCTAAAAAATTGGTATACATTAAAACAAAACACCTTGTTCCGGGCAGGAATACTATAAAGATTTGCGATGACAACGGATATGGTGCTTTCAAGATCTACAAAATATCGTTTGATTTATCAAAAACGACCATCACGCATGAAGATGATTCCGCGACTTCAGAACAATTTCCACATGCCAAACTTGGTGACTACTACGCACTTATAATTGGGGTTAACGATTATCAATGGCTCCCTAAATTAATTTCCGCACAGAATGATGCAAAGGCGTTCTCGAACTTATTATCATCAAAGTACGGTTTCATTGTCGAGACGCTCATAGACGCCAACCGGAACGATATCCTTATATCCTTAGAGCGATTCCGAAATAGATTGACCAGCAAAGATAATTTCCTGATCTACTATGCTGGGCACGGTTGGTATGACCAGGATGAGGAGGAGGGATATTGGTTGCCGGTAGATGCTTCTGAAATCAGTAGAATCAACTGGATTTCAAATGACTCAATTTCAAAAATGATAAAAGCTATGAAAGCCAAACATGTCCTGGTAATCGCTGATAGCTGCTATTCTGGAAAATTGGCCCGGGGAGTTAATATCTCAAATAGAAACAATAGGCACTATGCAAGATTATTGAACAAAAAAGCAAGGGTAGTTTTGTCGTCAGGAGGGCTTGAACCTGTCGTTGATGCTGGCGGCAAAGAGGGGCACTCGGTGTTTGCATCCGCGCTGCTAGATGTCCTGAGTACCAATAAAAATGCAATGGATACGACCCAAGTATTCGTCAAATTGAGATCAAAAGTAATTATCAATTCGGACCAGACGCCTGAGTATTCCGATATTCACGATGCCGGGCACGATGGCGGTGACTTCATATTTGTACCTGAATGATGCCTGCCAAAGATTTTTGGACATCCATTTGACTTTAAAGTTGGGCCATTCAAGGGACAGTTCAATAACAAAGGCCTGCCGGGGATTCCGGCAGGCCTTTTTGTTTTGAATTTAGTGTGCGATTAGGCGTTCAAAATCTTCCGGGCACTTTCGTCGTTTACATCCGTCACGTGCGGGATACCCGTTTCATGGGCGGTCTCGCGGTTGCCGGAGAACAGTTCGTTCCGGGTCAGGTTGGTAACGGAGAACTTGCGGGCGCCGGCCAGCAGCTGCTGCAGACCGCAGGAGAGTTTGTCTGCCATGGTCCAGAAGGCGATGGCGCCGTAGGGGAAATTCTTCATTTCATCTTTGCCCACCTTCTTTTCCACGTCGAAGTAGCCGGCGAAGATTTCCTTTGCATCCCGACCTACCGCCCGGACGGTCTTGGGCAGTTCGTTCCAGTGGCCGTTCACGTCACCGCGCTCTTCCGGATGCAGGGCGCCGTAGATGTTGGAGCCCACGAAGCCCGGGATCATGATGGCGCGGCCCATGCAGACCAGCTTGGTAAACGGAGCGCCCAGGGCCAGGGCCTTGAAGATGCTGTCTTCCAGGGCGAAGCCGCCGGCAAAGGACATGTCCACCACATTGTCGCCCTTGGCCGCCAGGATGCTGGCATACTGATAAGCCTTGGCGTGCAGGTCGATGGACGGCACGCCCCAGCTCTGCATCATGTTCCAGGGGCTCATGCCGGTGCCGCCGCCGGAGCCGTCGATGGTAAGAAGATCCAGCTTGGCGTCGGTGGCAAACTTGATGGCCATGGCCAGCTCTTCCATGCCATAGGACCCAGTCTTCAGCGTGATACGAGTAAATCCAAGGCTGCGCAGGTATTCCACCGAACTCATGAAATCGCTGCGAACCGCTTCAACGGTGTCGAGGTTGGTGGCCCCCAGGCGGCTGTGACGGGCAAAAGACCGGATGGCCCCGCTTTTAAACGCTTCTTGAACTTCCGGCAGAGATGGATCCGGGTCGACCACGTAGCCGCGGTCTCTCAGGAATTGAGCGTAGTCGAGGCTGGTAACCTGGATTTCACCGCCGATATCCTTGGCGCCCTGACCCCATTTCAGTTCGATGACGACCTTGTCGCCGTATTTGTCGGCCACGAATTCGGCCACACCGTTGCGGGTGTCCTCCACGTTGAGCTGGACGATGATGGCGCCGTAGCCGTCGTAGTAGCGCAGGTACCCGTCGATGCGGCGTTCCAGTTCCGGGGCGCTCTTGATTTTGCCCTTGCGTTCTTCGCCTGAACCGATTTCGGATTTGAGGTCCACGCCGACCACATTTTCACCGATAACCACCGGGATGCCCACCAGGGCGGCGCCGACGGCAAAGGAATCCCAGTATTTCTGGGCGACAAAGGTAGAGCCCAGTGCACCGGTCATCAAGGGGATGCGCGCCTTGGTCTTGACTTCCTGGCCGAACTCGGTCTCCAGGGAGACGTTCGGAAAAATACAGTCGTCCGGATCGTTGGTCATGCCCTCTTGCAGGCCCTGTGAGCCGTAAGCATATCCCTGGATCCGCAGTGAATTGTAGGAGACGCCCACATGGCAGGTATTGTTGGCACCGGCGGTCACGATCCCGTAGCTGCGCGGGTACAACAGTTTACGGCCGACCAGGGCGGACAGCCAGGTTTCACATTTACCCTTGCAGTCGGCCCGGCACAGGGTGCAGAGGCTCGATTCACAGGGGTTGCCCCGGTTGGTGGTGCCCAATGCGTCATTGTTCTTGATAATTCTTTCCATGGTTTACTCCCCTTTTAAATGGCGCCCCTGTGTCGGGGCTAAGAATATAAAAAGGCGCCCTTGCCACCTTCAGCAAAAGACGCCTTTGTCTCAAATTCGACCCGAACCAGGTCACACGCCATTGTATGACCGATATCCGGTATAAATTATGTAAGCTCGGATAATTAAGCAAAACTTATGTTCAAAGTCAAGAAATTTAGTCGGCATTAACTTAATGAATTTCAATAACCAGCTGGTAAGCAAGGGCATATCAAACAGTCCAGTTATTTGAATCGATGAAGCGCCAGGAGATGCTGGGTATGTGTAAAGGGAATTATTGAGAGAATATAAAGGTGCGGCGGCCTTTATACATTCAGCTCCTCGGAAAGGAGAATCGCTTCCGCCACCTGGCGAACGTTTTTGCGGGAATCCATGCTTTTTTTCTGGATCCAGCGATGGGCCTCGGTACCGGTCATCTTACGGCGCATCATGAGGATTTCCTTGGCGCGTTCCACCTGTTTGCGGGTCCCCAGCTCTTCCTGGATGACCTTGGTTTTAACCATCAGTTCGGTGTTCAGGATGGCCACGGCGGCCTGGCCGGCAACGGCGCTGAGCAGGTTGACCTCGGTTTCGGTGAAGTTATGCTGGTGTTTGGTAAAACAGTTCAGGGCGCCGATCACCTTTTTGTCTTTTAGCTGCAGCGGCACACCGACCATGGAAACCAGATCCAGCCGTTTGGCCATCTCCTTTTCCTTGAAACCTGCGCTCTTGAGCACGTCTGCGATGATCAGGGGGCGTTTGGTGCTGACAATGTGGCCGACCACCCCTTCGCTTAATCCCAGGGAGCGGTCCTTGATGTATTCCGGGTCAATGGACTGGGTCGCCTTGAGGTGGATCTTGGGTGGGGTTTCCTCTTCGTTGACCAACCAGAGAGAGCAGATGGCCACGCCGGTGACGTTGGCCGTCACCATGACGATCAGTTTCAGCAGGTCTTCCAGGTAAAGATCACTGGTGATCGCCTGGCTGATGTTCATCAGCGCCTTGATGTAATCATCGCGGGTATGGTCAGCCTCTTTTTCCATGGAATCAGCCATATACGAATCAATGATAAAATTCAAGCCTGTCGCATCCCGCAGCCGGGAGAGTGTAAGGCTGCCAGGCTAATTAAGTTACAGGCGTATCGCAGCCCCTGGTGCGATATTACACAAGGGTGTATCGGCTCTGTTCTAAAAAGTTCGCGAGGACGAATTAGGGGTGTTTATTACGGGAAACACACAACATGTTGTGGTATCTGAACGGCTTGACACACTACATCTGTTGACATATAATCGCGCGGATATTAACCTGGGTGTGGAGGCTGAACGGGGTGGGTAGGCCTTACCCAATTAGTGTCCATCCGCAAATGGGATTTTCTCGCCCTGAACGGCGTTTTCAAGGCTTATTCCAAGTCTACGCTGGACACTTGCTCTGAACCAAAATCTGCCAATTGCGGGCAGACACCTGCCAAGGAAAACATTATGACCAAAGACTGGACGGCGGGCGAGCATACACACGGGCTGATCTGGATCATATCCGGTGGCCGTTATGTAAAACTGAATGCCAGCCGTTTGGTGCAGGGTAAAGATTTTGGCCCGGTCAAGGAATACCACATTTCCCAGTTGGGTCGCTATCTGCTCAACCCTGGGCCCATCGAAGTTGAAAAGATCCTGGTCGGGTGTGAAGTCCATTTTCACAAGCCTTCCGCTGCCGGACCGGTTGGCTTTCTCAAGCGCCTGCTGCCGGGTAAAAAGAAAAACCCTCACCAGGAATCAAACCAGCGGCCGCAGGTTATCTTCTCCGCCTTTGCCGACCCGGGGCCGCAGCTGGATACACCCGCTCTTGAAGCCCATTTCGAATCGGTGCAGGAACACCTGCGGCCCTATGACGATTTCTTCCACGAGATATCCAAGTTGGATGTAGCCAGTATCGCAGATATCGTCGGTATTTGTGAGGATGTTGACGGCAATCGCTCCTACCTCACCATGGAGTGGGACATCAACGACAAGCTTGATTATCTTGCCAAGCACATCCGCAAAAGTGTGAAGGTGCGCCTGGAAAAGGTATATACCGAACCGGGACTCTTTGAACTGCGCGGAGCCGATTTCGTGAACTATGACGGCACCCAATCCTTCCGGCTGATCCGCTTCCTGCTAGACGGCGCAACGCGCAGTGCTGTATCAACCCCGGATGACCAGGTGGAATTCTGGGTAGAAGATTACAACCTGGTGCATTACCTCCAGCTGTTTGAACATACCATCCAGACCAATCCCCAATTGCAAGAATCCCTGCGCGATTGTGTCAAGGACCGGGCACTACCACTGAAGCTGATGTTTAACCAGCAGCTCGATATCGATTATTCACAGCATGAATTGCCGCGGGTCTGCCGGGAAATCTTCGAGGGCCATCAGCCGGAAGAAGGCGAAAAAGAGGCCATGCTGAGTTTCATAAATGACCGCAAAATGAGCATCTCTTTTCACTTTCTACCACTGGCCGGTGGAGATGGTAAGCTCTGTACCGACATTTCGATCATGCAGGATTTCAGGGTGCCGGAATCTATTAAGGACAACCTGCCGCATCTCTATTCCGAACTCTCCAAAAGAGCAGCTATCTCCGAAGCCGGCAAGTTCTACCTGCTGGATACCATACGGGGATACAAAGATGTCTGAAAGCCACTTCAACGCCAACGACCATGCCTGGATCCGGGAACTGATGGACTACCCCGAGACCCTTGCCCGGCAGCTGGACTTTTTCGACGACACCTCTCAGATCAGCGTTCCGGAGGATCCCATCGAGAGGGTGGTTTTCCAGGACCGGGCCAAGGCCGCCATCCGCAAGATCGCCCAGAACAGGGGGCACATTCTGATGGTTGGCCGACCGGGTACCGGGAAATCGCTGCTGGCGGATATGTTCAAGGATGTGCTTGAAAAGTCCATGGGTGATTACCTGCGGCCCACCGAGGCCATCGTCGCTTTCCCGGCAAAGATCGGCACCACATTCGCATCGCCTACGAAAATCCCGATAAAATCGACAGTCGTATCGAAGCCTTGAACAATGATATTGTAACGGCTGCGGATGCCATTGACGAGTTCAGCCTGGAGGAACAGATCCAGGCCATGCGTAAAATGAAAAGGGTTCTGTTGTGGATTGCCGGACTTACGGCCGCCGCCGGTTTCTTCTTTCCGCCTGCTTTCATCGGGACGAGCCTGGCTGGAATCGGGGCGATCTTTATGTTCATGCAGGAGAACAATCACCGGGCCCAGGAAAAAATCCAGCGTGAAGCCCAGACCGGGAAGAAAAACACGGTGAAAAAAATCGTGGACATGGTCCCGGAAGTCATTTTCGACCCGCGCAAAGATACGGAGTTGATGGCCCGCATTTCGGAGCCCACGGCTCGCAACCTCAAAGGCGGCTTTCGGCATGATCCATACCAGTCCGGAACACTGCACACCCCCTGTCACAAGCGAGCCTTTCTGGGGGCGCATGCCACAGCCCCGATAATCTACCTGGACGAACTGAAGACGCTGGTAAAGGCCGGTTACATGGCCGATTTGCTCGAGATTATGCAAAATCGGCATTATATCCTGGAAGGCGGCCGGAACTCGGGCAGCGGTTCGGCCGATCGCTCCGAGGATAATCTGAAAGCTGACAACATCTTCATCGCCTGCTGCAACCACGACACCCTGGCCTATTTGCAGGAAGAGGGCGACGGCGCTTTTTTAAGCCGGATCGAAGATAAGGGTGAAGTGATCCAGATGGAGAGCGCAGTGCCCCAGACCCCGGAAAATATCCGCCAGGTGGCCCAGTATGTAAAACAGGAGATCGATACTGTCAGTGGAGAATTCGAATCGGTGTGGGGCCGGATCATAGACAAAGAAGGCCATGCGGGCGCGCGTGCGCGCAGCGAGCAGATATTCGGCCAGCCGCTTCCGGAAGACTACCACCTGGCCGCACGCGAATTTTCCAGGGCGGCTGTCATGGAAATCATCAAGGAATTACGGTGCCGGGCGTCTGACGGAAAGCTCAGCACGATCCTGCGGCCGATCAACGGGGTGATTAAATCGGCTGAATTTGCAGCCATCCTGGACAATGCTGATCAGGTCGGTCCCGAGCACGTCCGCAAGGCGCTGGAAGAACACCTTAGCTTGGAAGGCGCCATGTCGCGCGAGGTGGTCAAACATAAAAAGGACCTTAAAAAGTATATCAGCGCCCTGAGCGACTCGGTAGGCTATGTGGTGGGCTTGGCCGTAATCCAGTCGCGTTCGAGCGGCCAGATGTTCGGGCAGCCCCTGCCGATTCATTGCCAGATAAATGCCGGGGGGGCCGACACTGTGATTGCACCGGGCAAGATGGGCGATATCGCCAAGGCCGCAGCCCAGAACGTGCGCGCCTCGATCAAGAAAGTGTTTAATAAGGTCAATGCCCCCTACGTGGGATACGAGATGCATGTGGAGTACATCCAGGCCCATGGGGGCGTGGAGGGCGACAGTGCCTCGGTGGCCATGGACATCGGCCTGATCTCGGACTACATCAAGCAGCCGGTAAATCAGAAGTTCGGGATTACCGGTTCTCTAACCGGCGACATCATGTTGGCGGTGGGCGGTGTTACCGAAAAGCTGCGGGCTATCATGGATGCGGATCTTGGCATGGAGGGGGCCTGCATCCCCTGGCAAAACAAACACGATGTGGAGCCGCTTTTGATTAACACCGAGGTGGATTTTATCCAGGCTCACGAAGTCCCCGGGCTGCGCATTTTCCGCGATGCCGGTCGAAGCGCCCCATTTGATATCTATTTCTGCAAAACCAAGTACGATGCCTACCAAATCATGATGGGGGTGCAACGGGACGAGGTGGAGACCCGGATGGCCGCCCGCAGCCGCAAAGATCTGGAGTTTGTAAAGCAGTTGGAATCAAAAGAATAATCCCGCTTAAGCCAATCCATTAAAACCTTGTCCTCAAGGCTAAGCTTGTCTCGTTTCGCGGGAGCCAGAGATATTTGGCTGTGCCGTAAAAGCAATATTCTCGAGCAGAGACGCAGAGGCGCAGAGAACACCAAAACCAGTATTTGGTCGCACTATCGTGCGAAAGCCACCTCAAGGCCCTTTGGGTTTTACTCCCGCGCAGCGGGAAAATAATTGTGGTCATCTCTGCGCCTCTGCGCGATGCATGGTTTGCCTTTTTGTTTTGATGGAGAAACCCATTTTAAGGACAGCCTAGAAGTATGGCCCTATGGGCCAGTATTCTTTACGCCAGCGGTCGATATCAATATTGGACTACCCGGCTATTTTCAGAATTGCATAAATGGATTGGTTTGCATTTCACGGGAAATAGTTGAACTCGACGTGGGGCCGTAGTCGTGCCCGGGCCATAGAATCGTATCACCCGGCAGGCTGCAGATTTTGGTCGAGATGGAGGTTTCCAACTGGCGTTTGCTGCCGCCCGGCAGGTCCGTACGGCCTGCCGATCCGACAAAAACTGTATCACCGGTGAATAAATGGCCATCTGTGTACAGGCAGATCCCACCGGGCGTATGCCCCGGCGTATGGATGACCTTGAGAGTGACGGTACCGATTTGGATCGTGTCATTATCCTTCAGCAGTACGTCAGGAGGTGGTGAGCCTTTGCCGCCCATAAGCCTCGCAAACCCGCGATTGAATATCTTTCCAAGGGCGGCCGCATCCCGGTGGTGGATGTAAAGCCTGGCCCCGGTAGCTGCGATGACGGTGGCATTGCCGGCTGTATGGTCGGAGTGATTGTGGGTATTGATGATATGGGTGATGTTCAACCCCTGTTCAGCGGTCAGGGCGATTAGCCGGTCGGTATCGAAGGCCGGATCAATCAGGGCGCAGGTCCGGCTGTCCTCATCGGCCACCAGGTAGCAGTACGTGGTCATTTTCGATAGTTTAACTTGTTGAATTTGCATATCAAAAGTTTATTTGAAGTTTGCTGGGTGTCAATAGCGGCTCAAGTTAACATCGGCCCGGGTTTTTGTCAAAAAGGCTTGGTGTCAATGCTGTCGATCCGGTCGCCGAGTCCATTTGACATTTACGATTAGACCCTTAACTTAGAAGCGTAAGTTCATAGCGGTAAACCCCGAGAAGTGAGTTGAAGCTGCGCGCAAATGAAAGACTGCGGGCAGCAATTTAATTTGGAGGATTTAGATGGCAATCGAGACCAAAGAGCAGGTCCTGGAAAAAGTCTTAGACATGGAGAAACCCTGTTGCCCCCATTGTGATCAACAGATGAACATCTGGGAAGTGCCGCCTATCAATGTGGGGGACGGATTGGGGTGGGGTGAGCCCTACCTTTTCCTGTGTTTTAACGATGAGTGTAAATTGTATAAGCGCGGCTGGGATGATCTTGCGGAGAATTTTGCTCAGACGGCTTCCTATCGCTGCTTCTGCTACCCCAGTTCCGGAAAATTCGAAGTCATGCCGGTGTTCAGCCCCCAGGGCGGGAAAGGCCAGGAAATCGATGAGCAGGTGCTGGCTGAACAGGAGATGCTTAAGGAAAATATCAAAAGGGGCTTTTCCGTTCTGGCGGATTGCTATGTCAGCAAGGATGGCCCAGCGATCATGAAAATTGTGCTGGATCCCACCGAGCCGGCCCGGGTGCGCCTCAAGGCAGCCGAGATGATCGGTGACATCGGTGAGCTGGATGCAATCGAACCGTTGCGGAACCTGAAAGTCGGCAACGAGTTGGTAGACAAGGAAATCGAGAAGGCCGTGTCAAAGATCCACAAGCGTTTTTATACCCGGGAGTGCCCCTTCTGTGCCGAGATCATCAAGGAGCGGGCAAAAGTCTGTAAGCACTGTGGGCAGGATGTTGCCGGCCAGTAGAAGCAGCTTTAAAACAGTATAAAGTTAAAAAGCCCCGTGGTAATTACCACGGGGCTTTTTGTTTATTGCGGACCCGAATTGCCTTGCCAGTCTCTAAGAATGTTCGTTCACAGGTGGTAGATTTTGGTTCAGGGCAAGTCTTGCACGTTACTGAACCCACAGGCATAGCAGACGCTATTTCGAGGAGTTCAAAAAAGTGAAAACGCCGCCCTGAACCGAAAGATACTGCCTGTGGATGAACACTATCGGGATATGTTGACATTCATACTATCATAGGACCGAAAGACCAATTTTACCTGTTCCAGGCGCTCGGGCGGCACCGGTTGAAAATCTTTTTCTTTAAATCTGCCGGCGATCTCTTCACGGGACGGTATAGCCGCGAGTCCGTCCCCCAGAGATTTACCGGAGACCGTGTCTATTATGCACGCGTTGCGGCCGTCCGACACGACTGAAAGCGGTACCTGGTAATCTTCCAGCAGTTTGGCAGCGGAGAGGATTTCCTTTTCCCGGGAGCCGATTGAGCCGGCGGCACATTTTATCGCCATCAGGCGCCGATTGTCGATACGAACCACGATATCGACACTGGCGTGATATGTCTCCCCCTGAATGTCTAATTCCAGGGGTGCATCGATTTCCAGCTCTTCCCTGGCAAAGCCCTTGGTTTCCACCAGATACTTTTCCACGGCTTGCCGGTTTTCTTCGGCACCGATGTTGGGTACCTCTTTTCCGGTAACATAATCTTTGATGAGCATGAAAGTCTTCTCCATACCGTGAATAGAAGGGTTCATGGACCAAGGGTCCAGGGGCCAAAGGGCTAAGGGTTCCAGTGAACACCCTAAACCATAGAACCCCCAACGCTCTCGAAAAATTCAAAACGATAGTACTGATGAGTCTTTTACCTTAATATCAAACAGGGTGGAACACCTTGGGTTTTCACTCGAACCCTTGAATTCTTGACTCCTTGAACCCTGCTAAGAATTCTTACCCTCTTAAGTCAGATGTTAATGTTTTCAGCCTGAGGTGGTTGATGGCAATTTCTCTATTAATGACTGCCCCGTCATCTCGGCCGGCTGATCCAGGCCCATGATATCCAGGATGGTGGGGGCGATGTCCGCCAGCCGCCCCTCTTTCAATTGGGCCGACTTGCGTTTGTCGTCTACGAGAATAAAGCGAACCGGGTTGAGCGTGTGGGCGGTGTGGGGATTACCGTCGGCATCCACCATCTCTTCTGCATTTCCGTGATCAGCGGTGATAAGAACCGTTCCATTCTTGGCCACGATCCGGTCTACGATTTGAGCGGCACAGGCATCCACTGTCCGGCAGGCCTTGACCGCAGCATCGAGAACGCCGGTGTGGCCCACCATGTCCGTATTCGCAAAGTTCAGTACAATCAGCGCATAGCGGTCTGAATCGATGCGCTTGATTACTTCCGCCGTAACCGCCGGGGCACTCATTTCCGGTTTGTAGTCGTAGGTGGGGATGTCCCGGGGTGATGGGATCAAACAGCGGTCTTCATTTTCAAAAGGCTCTTCTTCCCCGACATTGAAGAAATAGGTAACATGGGCATATTTCTCGGTTTCAGCTATCCGCAGCTGGTTCAGGCCCTTTTCGCTGACGACCTGTCCCAAGATATTATCAAGGTGCACGGGCGGATAAGCCATGGGCAGGCTGAACAGCTCGTCATACTGAGTCATGCAGAGATAAGCACTCAAATGCGGCAGGGCCGGGCGTTCGAATTCAGCAAAGTCCGGGTCTGTGAAGGCGCGGGTGATTTCGCGGGCTCTGTCTGCCCGGAAATTGAAGAAGATGATGGCATCGCCGTCGGCCACTGTCTTCAGAGGCTTTCCATTTTCATCCGATAAAAAAACAGGTTTGACGAACTCGTCGGTTTCTCCCCGTTCATAAGCCGCCTTTACGGCCGCCACCGGGTCGTCTGCAGGCGTGCCCTCTCCCTGGGTGTAAAGGTCGAAAGCCATCTGGATGCGGTCCCAGCGCTTATCCCGGTCCATGGCATAATAACGACCGCAGATGGTCGCGATGGCGCCGACACCTGTTTTGTCCAGATGGGATTGAAGTTTCGCGACATAGCCGGATCCACTTTTCGGCGGGGTGTCCCGGCCGTCCAAGATCGCATGAACGTATACCCGCTCCAGTCCACGGGCCCTGGCCGCATCGAGCAGGGCGATCAAATGCGCCAGGTGGCTGTGTACGCCGCCGTCGGATACCAGTCCCATAAGGTGCAAGGCGCCATTGTTCGCCGCAGCTGCGTCCATTGCATTGATGATCGCCTGGTTTTCGGTAAAACTGCCGTCCGCGATGGCCTGATCGATCCGCAGCAGGCTCTGGTAAACTACCCGGCCCGCGCCGATATTCAGGTGCCCGACCTCCGAATTCCCCATGATCCCATCGGGCAGGCCCACGGCCTGGCCGGAGGTGTGCAGCCGGGTTACCGGATAGGCGGCAATCATCTTCTCCAGAAAGGGCGTCCCTGCTATGGCCACAGCATTGTCGGCCGACTGCCGGTTGATGCCCCATCCGTCTAAAATCATCAGCATGCAGGGGCCGTTAGACGTCATCGTTTTCCTCCTGGGCCTGGTTGGTGGCTTCGTATTTTTCCAAACCGGGGGTCTTCAACCGGACGGCATCGGCCCACAAGCTCTCCAGATCATAAAAGTTCCTGACCGGATCGTAAAAAATATGGATGACCACATGGCCGAAATCCATCAAGACCCATTGGCCTTCCTTGAGGCCGTCGATACTGATTGGTTTGTATTTGTGCTGCTTCAGTTCTTTTTTAATTGTCTGGGCGATTGCGGATACCTGGCGGCTGGAGCTGCCGCTGCAGATGATGAAAAAGTCAGCAACCGATGTAAGATCCTGCACGTCAAGCAGTATCGGTGCAATCACTTTTCTCTGCAGCATCGCGTCAACGATCAAATCGAGCAACGGGTCCGGTTTATCTGTCATCGATACAGTCCTTTTTCATTAATGTAGCCGGCTACCTCTTTTGGCAGCAGATGTTCGTAGGGTTCCCGGCTTGAGACTTTTGCCCTGATGTCGGTGGAAGAGATGTCGACCGGGGTCACGGTAAATAGGTTGACCGGCTGCAGTTCGGGATGCCGAAATTGGCTCGTTGCCGATTCAAAAACATAGCCATCGGATATCCGGGCGTCAAGAAAGGCCTGCAGGGTTTCGTGGTCGGACGGCGAGTGGCCGTTATCGGCGCCGGGACGAGTCATGACGATGAAAGCAACCATTTCAAACAGGCGCAGATAGGTTTTCCAAGTGTGGATTTCGACGAATGCGTCCAGTCCGAGGATAAAGAAAAGGTCCGCGTTTTCACCGAAAAAGTGTTGAAATTCACCCACGGTTTCCACGCTGTAGGAAAGGCCGGCCCGGTTGATCTCGGTCTGTGAGACCTCCAGCCCTTCCAGGCTCTGGACTGCTAGCTGCAGCATTGCACTCCGATCGGCCGGTGGCGCGATAGCCCGGTTGGTTTTATGGGGTGGCCGCGACGCAGGTATCAGGTAAACCGTCTCGAGCTGGAAACGGTCTTTTACCTCCAGCACTGTTTTGAGATGTCCCAGATGGATCGGATCGAAGGTGCCTCCGAACAGTCCAATATTAGCCATGGTGTTTTCTATCCGCTTTAGCAGATGGGGATCAAGTCTTACCGGTGTCTAAGTACTGCAGGATTTTTGACTTGAGTTTATCCAGTCCGTCCCCTTCGCGGGCTGAAATGGTCAAAACTGCGCCGTCATCGCACGCCTGGACAAAGGCTTCCACGGCTGCCGCCGTAGCGGGCAGATCAATTTTGTTCAATACCACGATCTGGGGCCTTTCGCCGAGCGCTTTGTTATATAGGGTCAATTCACGGTTGATGACATTGAAGGCGACCAGCGGATCGGCCGGGTCTATGTCGCCGGCATCGATCAGGTGTACCAGAACGCGCGTTCTCTCAATATGCCGTAAAAACTGAATTCCCAGCCCGGTGCCGGCATGGGCGCCTTCGATCAGGCCGGGTATATCCGCAACGACAAACGGTTCCCCCCAATCGGTGTGCACCACGCCCAGGCTGGGTGTCAGTGTGGTAAACGGATAGCTGCCGATTTTTGGGCGGGCCGCTGAAATTGCGGATATCAACGTCGACTTGCCCGCATTGGGCAGTCCGACAAGACCTACGTCCGCCAGCAGTTTGAGTTCGAGTTTAAGCTCAAAGGATTGCCCGGGTTCACCGGGTTGTGCAAAGCGCGGTGTCCGGTTCGTGGCTGATTTGAAACGGGCATTGCCCTGGCCTCCCCGGCCCCCCCTGGCCAGAACGAGGGATTCACCAGCTGCTGTAAAATCTTTGATGAGGTCACCGGTTGCGGCGTTTGTTATCAGGGTGCCCGGTGGAATCTCAATAACCAGGGTCTCACCGGATTTCCCGGTTCGATTGGCACCTTTGCCCGGTTGGCCGTTTTTAGCTTTGAAGTGTTTTCTGTTGCGGAATTGCTGGAGGGTGCGCCTGGCAGAGGAGGTGATGAAGGTGATGTCGCCGCCCTGGCCGCCATCACCACCGTCCGGTCCGCCCCGGGGGATAAACTTTTCACGCCTGAAACTGACGCAGCCGCTCCCGCCGTTGCCGGACTGGACGGTAATTAGCGCTTCATCTATGAAATTCACTCGGCATAAACGCTTACTTTTTTGCGGGAACGTCCCACCCGTTCGTAGGCCACGACGCCATCAACGGTTGCAAAAAGCGTGAAGTCCTTGCCCATTCCCACGTTGGTTCCCGGATGGATTCTGGTGCCCAACTGCCGAACGAGGATATTGCCGGCCCGCACTTTTTCTCCACCATACCGTTTTACACCGCGGCGTTGTGCATTGCTGTCGTGTCCGTTACGAATGCTGCCGCCTGCTTTTTTATGTGACATGGTATAACCCCCTGTAAATCTATAAGGAATTCTAAAATTTCAGATGCTAAGCTTTGATACTGTCGATCTGGACCGCCGTGAAATGTTGCCGATGGCCCTGTTTGCGGCGATACCGCTTGCGGCGTTTATATTTAAAAACAATAATTTTCTTGCTTTTGCCCTGGGCTACGATATGTCCGCTGACAGTAACGTTTTCGACCTTGGGCTGCCCGATGGTAACATTCTCGCCATCCGAGACCATAAGGACATCGTCGAAGGAAATTTCACTGCCAACATCACCGGCCAGTTTTTCAACCCGCAGGATGTCGCCTTCGCGAACTTTATATTGTTTTCCGCCTGTTTTTACGATAGCGTACATGCCTTTTCTCCTTCCAGTCAATCTACTCTATTCGCTCGCTTTTAAAAATAATTAGTTTCAAACTATTTCCAAGTAATGTCAAGCATATTTTTAAAAGCCATCCGAATATGGCCTTTTGCCCCTTTCTCTGCGTTGGGCGAGAGGTTCAAATCCTCAAATACTCAATGTATTTAACACGATGGGCATTGGCTTCGCTGGCACCTCCGATTGCGACCCACAATTGAGAAATAGATCAAGCGGGAGGTCCCGTAAAACGGGGGAACCTCTCGCCCTTCTTGACCTTGAACCAAAATCCCTTTTTCGGATGGCTCTTAAAAATGTGAGAAATGCCCTTCGAACAAAAACACGTTGACAATGTATGTTTGATTTGACATATGAACACCTGCTCATATGTTAAAGCTATGGTGCAGGAGGAGATGTTCAATGGAACCTTGCCAGATTCGGCACATTAACCGGAAAAACGTAGCCAAAGCCCGTGAGGTCATACCTGAATCGGAAGAAATTCAAGGGCTTGCAGAAATGTTCAAGGCGCTTGGGGATCCCACCCGCCTTAAGATCGTCACAGCCCTGGTAGCGGTGGAACTATGTGTCTGCGACCTTTCTGCTGTCTGCGGACTATCGGAATCGGCTGTGTCGCATCAGTTACGTATTTTGCGAAACCTGCGGATAGTGAAATATCGCCGTGAGGGAAAAATCGTATATTATCGATTAGATGATGACCATGTTGAATCCCTGGTGCGCCAGAGCCTGGCCCATGTTTTTGAAGACCACCGGGAACATGATCAAATTCAGTCGGTATCGAATGGTAACGTATAATGGAAAAATTCATCGGATTTATAGAAGAGAGCCTGGCCGCTGCCTGGTTCGTCTTTTTAGAGTCGTCGCCTTATATGTTGTTCGGTTTCTTTATAGCCGGCCTCATGTATGTGTTTATTAAGCCGGAAAAAGTGGCCCGCTATTTTGGCGGGCGGGGAGCCCGCCCGGTGGTATTGTCCGCTCTGGCTGGAATCCCAATTCCCCTGTGTTCTTGCGGGGTTATACCAGCAGCCGCCGGCTTGAAAAAACAGGGCGCATCCCGCGGCGCCACCCTGTCTTTCTTGATATCCACGCCTGAAACCGGCATGGATTCCATCCCTATCACCTACGCCCTGATCGATCCGCTCACGACGGTTGTCCGCCCCATTGCAGCTTTTTTCACTGCGGTGGTGGCCGGCCTTTCCGAAAACTTGCTGGGGCCCCGGGCCGACGCTCAAAAGGAGACGGCCATGGTCGTACCGGCGGCACCATCCAGCAGCCCTGGTTTCGCATCAGGTCCCGAAACCGGCTCAAATCCCGACCAGCCGCTTGGCAGTCGGGTAAAAGATGGTTTGCAATACGCTTTCGGAGAATTGCTGGGTGATATCGGCCCCTGGTTTATATTCGGTATCCTGCTTGCCGGATTCATCATTGCCCTGGTGCCGGATGATTTGATCGGTGGCTACCTCGGGAATCCGCTGCTGGCAATGGCTGCCATGCTTGTGGCCGGTATTCCCATGTACGTGTGCGCCACTTCATCCACCCCGATCGCTGCGGCGCTAATAATGAAAGGACTCAACCCCGGCGCGGCCCTTATCTTTCTGCTGGCCGGTCCGGCCACGAATGTTGCGACGTTGAGTATGGTTTCCGGCATGCTGGGTAAAAGATCAGTCGCCATTTACCTGGCCGCTATCGTCGTCTGTTCATTTGCCATGGGGTTGCTGGTCGATTTTCTCTATGTTACATTCCAGATTCAGCCCATGGCTGTTGCCGGCCAGGCTGCGGAACTGCTTCCCGACTGGATAAAGTTCGGATCCGCTTTTGTGCTGATCGTGCTGTTGGGGCGCATTTTCTGGTCGGCCCGTAAAGCCCCCGAACAGTTAGATGCACAGGCATCCGGTGGATGCACTAAAACCTGCTGCAGCAATAAATAAAAGCGGCGGCATTTAAGTCTATCGGGGGGAAATGCACGCCCTGGGTGGTATTAAAGCAGAAATGCAAAGAGAAGGGACAAACAGCTTTGGAACGTAGTTTACCACACGATATCACCGTTTGGAATCGCGAAACATTTACCCCCGACTCGCTGTCGCTTATTGGCGAAGAACCTCTGTCTATCAGGGTGCAAGGCAATCCCTATGCGGTCATCATGCGTACCCCGGGGGAAGAGAAAGAACACGTGGCCGGGTTCTGCCTGGCCGAGGGGGTCGTGGACCATCCGGATGAATTTATCTCGATTGCGCGTTGCGATCTGGATGATACCAATGTGATTGCCGTTACTCTCACTCCCGATCGGCGCACCATGATCGATGACATCCTGGACCGGCGGGAATTTATCAGTCAGACCAGCTGCGGGATTTGCGGCAAGGAAGTTGTACGCGACCTGCAATCCAAGATTCGCCCGGTAGAGGATGACACCCGGTTCGATATTCGCCAGGCCAGTCGCTGCCTGGATGAAATCGACAAATACCAGCCGTTGCGTAAAACTACCCGGGGAGCGCACACGGCCCTCATATTCAACCGCCAACTGGGCTTGATTTCGTCGGCTGAAGACGTCGGGCGCCATAACGCCCTCGACAAGGCCATTGGTAAGCTGTTTCTAGATGGCCGGATTGAGGAAGCCGGGCTGCTGGTGATGGCTTCGCGAGTCAGCTATGAACTGGTTCAAAAAGCGGCCCGAGCCCGAATCCCGGTGATTATCGCTGTATCCCGACCGACTGCACTGGCGGTTGAGCTGGCCGCGGCGTTGAATATGACCCTTGCGACCAAAGCCAAAGGGATTGGTCTGTTCGTGTTTACCGCTCCGCAGCGCCTGGTCGCACAGTTATGACCCTTCCATAACCCATCTATCCACCGCCTTGCTATTGACACCGTTCTATTTGACTGCTTAGATAAAGATTCCAAACGCATTTACCATACCCAGTCATCGGCGAATAAAAACAGAGAGGCCTGATACATGTCTGCTTTCAATGTGGTCTTTAAGGGTGAAGTTCTGCCCGGGAAGGATGTCGACACGGTAAAAGAAAAGTTAAGCCGGGTAATGAAGACAGATGCCCAGGCTATCGAGCGGTTGTTTACCGGGGCACCCGTGGTTGTTCGTAAGTCGGTCGATGAAGCGACCGGCCGAAAATTTGAAAAGGTCTTTGCTTCGGCCGGCGCAGTTTGCTACCTGGAGCCCGTTGGGATTTCTTCCTCCGAAAGCCCGCCGGTTTCCACTCAGGACAGTCCGTCGGCCGATTGGGCGCATATATCACCGCAGGCCACTTCCATCATGAATGTCGACGGAGGAAAAATGATTTTAACCAATGTTGAGATAGTACCGGGAAAAACCATTGTGGAGCATTTCGGCCTGGTCTCCGGCAGTACCATCCGGGCTAAACATGTCGGCCGGGATATCATGGCGAGTCTCAAAAACATCGTCGGCGGCGAGTTGAAAGGCTACACCCAGCTGCTCAAGGAATCGCGTCGGCAGGCCACTGAACGTATGATCGAACAGGCCCGGGAACTGGGCGCCAATGCAATCGTCAACGTGCGGTTTTCGACATCTTCGGTGGCCCAGGGGGCGGCGGAGTTGTATGCCTACGGCACCGCGGTGCGGGTCGAGTAGGCGCGGTTCTCAAAGCGTCCCACGAACTCAATCGCGGCGTTGGGCCGGACAGTTCAATCGTCGAAATATTCGCATATATTCCTCCGGTTGAACTGCCCAACCCGCCTTGACCTTGAGCCCGTGTGACGCTTTGAGAAACACGCCCTGATTAGCCAGAATCAAAGGATAGCGAACCACTTTTGGCAGTATTTTGGAAATATCTTCGGAACCAACAATAGTTGAGGAAGAACAATGGATACCCTAATCACATTTCTGATACTCATGGCTTTGGGATATGGGGTTGGAACGTTTGCGGAAAAGCGGCATTACAAATCCATTATCAAGCGGGAAATAGAATTTATCAATCTGCCCGCCGTAACCTTGAAAACCGCCCATATTCCCCCGGACCAGGTGGACTCTGCGCGCCTGGTGTACGGCAGTGCCGTCATTTCCATCGATTATTTTAAGAAAATCCTGGCTGGTTTGCGCAATGTCTTCGGCGGCCGGGTAAAATCCTATGAAAGTTTGGTAGACCGGACGCGCCGGGAGGCCACCTTGCGTATGAAAGAGATGGCTAACGGCGCTGATCTTATTGTGAATATACGCATCGAAACTGCCTCGGTCGGCAAGCAGGCCAACAAAAAGGGTGTCGGTTGCCTGGAGGCCATTGCCTATGGTACGGCCATTACCAAAAAGAAATGAAATTCACCCCCCGCCAGTTGGATCCCGAAACCAACGTCAATGTCACGCCGACCCACCCTTTGAAAGAGTTGGCTGTTTTACTGGGCGGCCTCATCGGCATAATCGTTGGTGCCTACATCGTACTTGGCTTCCTGGTGGATGTCGCCGTGCCCCGGATCTCTCATGAAACCGAAATGCAGCTGGCCGAGCTTTTTGTCGGCATGGTTCCGGAAAGCGGCGATGATGCCGATAAAACCCGCGCCATTCAGGCGTTGACGGATCGCATCCAGAAAAAGTGCGTGGATTTACCCTACACCTTCAACATCCACGTGCGGGAGGCGTCCACCATTAACGCCATGGCCATGCCGGGCGGTCACATAGTCATGTTTACCGGGCTGCTTGAGAAGGTGGGCAGCGAGAACGAATTGGCCTTTATCCTGGCTCATGAAATCGGGCACTATGCCCATCGCGACCACCTGCGAGGATTCGGCCGGGCCATGGTGTTCATGACCGTCTCGGCCGCATTGTTCGGCGCGGACAGCGGCGTCAGCCGCATTATCGGCCAGGCCCTGAATCTGACCGAGATGAGTTTTTCACGGGATCAGGAAACATGGTCGGATGAGTATGCCCAGGATGTGGTGAACTGCTATTACGGGCACGTGGCCGGGGCTACCGATTTCTTTGAAAACATTCCTAAAGAAAAGGATCCGGGCAAGTTCGGACATTATTTTGCGTCCCACCCGGAAAACAAGCGCCGCATCGCGAACCTGGAGGAGCGAGCCCGGCTAAACGGTTTCCGGATCGAGCAGAAAAAATCCCTGGACATATTTTAGCTCCAGCTTTTCGGGTTCAACGTTGGCATACTCTTCCTCCAGAATGCCGAACAACATTTCAAAAGTCCGGCCTAAAGCCTCTGATATCTCATGTGCCGGCTGGCCGGCAGCCGCGGCTATCCACCCCAGAAATGCTTCCTTTTTTTGATCGGTCACCCGATATGGCTTCTCGGCCTGCTCCCACAAGTTTTCGAAAAATTGGCGGATCGGCCCAATAGCAAGCGGAGCCGGATTTCCGGATATCGCCAGGACATGACGGGTCCACAGGGTCAGGACGAGGTTGTAATGACCGACGTATCCGTAATTGTCCAGCGGTTGCAACGAGATGTCCATGTTTGCCAGCAGGTCATCGAAAGCCATGACTTCCGTCAGGACCGCGTCGGTTTTTTCCACATCGGCCAGAGTTTCAAAATCCCGGTACAGGACCCCGTTGGTATAATTGTCGTAATAGCGGGGATGGTCGAGGAGCAAGCCCCCCAGGACGCCCAGCCACGCTTCTCCCCAGAAGTTCATGGGCAGGCCGGCCTGGTTGGCCCAGGATTTAGCCTGCCATTTGCGGGCCCGCCATTTGAGGTTCAGTCCCAGGCCATAGCCGACGCGGAAAATTTCGACCAGCCGGTATCGAGTAATCAGGGCGCCTGCCCGGGCTGTACGATTCCCCTCCTTGCCTGTCAGCAGGTGTTCGAGTCCCAGGCTGATGGTGGCGCAGGCTTTTTTGACTTTTTGTTCAAGCAGCACCTTTTCCCGGATCGGCTCCTTGTCTGCGACCACTACCTTGTTGCATACCGTAGCGAATTCCCCTTGCAGCTGAGAGACCTGCTCGGAGTCGGAGACCGTCTTCAGGGCCTGCCCGAAAAGTGTATCCGTATTCAGAAAGGAGGATGCTAGGACCGGCACCGGCAGGCGGCCCATGCGCTCACCTGAATTCGTGACTTTGGGACGCTGGTTCAACAGCTGGCCAGCAGTGATGGGCTGGTATATCCCGATGGCTTCATCCCAGGGTAGAAAACCTTTTTCCGCCATGCGGACATTGCGCAAGCGGTACTCTTCTTCGGTTGCTTCAGCCGGTATGACCCTGGCCGCTTCAAGTACAATATTACGGTACTGGGTGTAATCCGTGGCCGCCATTCGGTTGACCAGGTCCCGTACCAGCTGTTTGCGGAGCTTTTCATCATCGGCCTCGGGTCCCTCCGGGTGGGGGTAATCCGGAATGTTGATATAAACAGTGTCGTCGTAGGAAAAATAGGACGGCGGCAGTGCGCTGCTTTCATGATCGTATTCCCGGATAACGACCTGGATATTGCGAAACAGGAAAAGCTTCAGGAACTCGAGTTTTTCCGTCATCAGCCACCGGGTGGTTCTGTCCGGATCCGCCCGGTAGAGGACTTCAAGCCACCGAATGGTCTCCAGAAAATCGATCTCGTCGGCGGCCCATATTTCCGTGTCTACGATATATTCGAGTTGCTGGTCTTTGGCCAGCGCCAGCAGTGGGCGGGCGTCATCGACGCCGATGTCGTGAATCAACAGATGAAAATCCTGCTCGGTGAAAACATGCACAACGGCTACGGGGTGCTCAGCCGACAAGATGGCATCCAATGCCATTTTAGGCGGCATGCCCAGGATTTCGCGTTTTTTGGCGTGCAGGGCCTTGATCTTCTTTTGGACTATATCGCTCATGGAGTGACTCTGGTTTGTAAGATTTACTATCTTGGCAGCGAAGTGGCTGCCTCACCTGATAGCGGTTTTAGCCAACGAGGGGTTAAGGGGTCTAATGTTCAAAGGATCGAGGGAAAACCAATGCGTTTCATCCCGATTAATGCAAGATATTTTCAAGACAATAGATAGTCCACCGTCACCGGATTCGCGAGGTACCGGGCTGTATGGTTTTGACCTTTTCCTTGAACCCTTTCTTCATTGGCCCTTTGCCAATTATAGTCATGCTGAGAAAAATAAGCTTGGCCGCCGCAAAAGGCAACCATGTTTTTTCAGGATTAGCTGAATGGTGCTGGTATAACAACTGCGGTCACTTACGGAGGCCCATTCATGCCGGTCTGGGAGACCACCTTGTCACCGCCTCCACGTTTGGCAGTATACATGGCCAGGTCGGCACGTTTTATCAGACCTTCAGAGTTTTCAGCGGCCAGGGCCGTGGTAACGCCCATGCTCAAGGTGGCCCGCTTCACCTTGTGACCGTCATACTCCACCTCGTACGGCCATTGGGTGTTGTACAGCTGCCGTATTTTGTCGGCTGTTCGGGCAGCGTCTCCCAGATCGGTTTCCGGTAGAAGGGCGAAAAACTCATCACCGCCATACCGAAAGGCCATGTCCGTTTGGCGCAGGTTCTGAGCCAGCAGTTTACCGAGCAGCCGGAGAACATTGTCTCCTTCCAGATGCCCCATGATGTCATTGCACTGCTTGAAGTGGTCGATGTCGCAGCAGATCAGACTCAACGGGCGCCCATACCGCTTGGCTCGTTCCATTTCAGCTGCGATGGATACGTGAAAATAGCGCTGGTTGTAAAGACCAGTGAGGCTGTCGGTAATGGACAGGTGGCGCAGTTTTTCCTCAATTTCTTTGCGTGCGGTTAAATCGTGGAAGAAACCGACGCTGCCGATTTCCTTATCACCTTTGTAAATGAGGGTTGCAGCCAGTCGAATGGGGACCAGGCTGCCATCGGAACGAGTTACGAGAACTTCGTAATTTTCAAGTTTTCCCGGTCCTCCCCGGGTGTCCGCGTAGAGTTGGCGCTTGATTTCACGCGCGACACCCGGATCACCATACAGGTCAGTGATATTCAGGTGGCCAACGACATCACGTGCGCTTCGGCGTGTAAGTTTTTCGGCTGCCTGGTTGAACACCGTGATAATACCTGTCCGGTCGATAGCGACGATACCGTCCGGACAGAGTTCGACCAGGTTTTCCAGGTACTCTTTTTCACTGGCTGTGAATGGTTCGCGGCGCATGCAGATCCTTTCTCCGGTGACCGGTACGTGGTTCAAGGTTCATTGTTGTTGCAGAAGGGTTGCCCGATGGTGACATTTTGCCACAATATAATCGGGTTCGCAAATTTAGGGGAGTCTATCTTAAAAAAATCATTTGCCCCGAACCAAGTGTGGGGCGTTTAATTCACACCTCAAAATATTATAGTATTTATTAAGGCAGCGTACCTCAATTGAAAGTCGAACAAAGGAAAGTCCTGCAACGCCGGGAACCTCGCGGCCGCCTGCATTTTGAAACAGAATCCGGTTTTTTAGGCGCTAGATATTATTTGCGGTTGAAGGGCGCAACCCGAATCAGCATGAGCAATCCCGGGATTGCGATCAGGGCACAAAAAATAAAAAATTCCGCCCAGCCCAGATGTTTGGCGAAATAGCCGGTGGGAGCGGACGCCAGTACCCGTGGAAAAGCCATTAGACTGGCGAGCAGGGCGTACTGGGTGGCAGTGAACTTTTTGTTGGTGATACTTGCCATGTACGCCACAAATGCAGCGGTGCCCATGCCGCTGCTGATATTTTCGAAGGCAATGACCCCGGCCAGGGCATTGAGGTCGGGGCCGAGCCGGGCCAGGACTGCAAAACAGGCGGTAGACAGGGCCTGGAGCACACCAAAAACCCACAGACTGCGGTTGATGCCCAGCCATAGCATGAGGACTCCGCCAACCAGGGCGCCGCCGATGACCGCTCCGGTGCCGAAAATTTTCACAACCGCGCCGATCTGGGTCTTGGTGAATCCGAGGTCCAGATAAAACGGTGTAGTCATGGCGCTGGCCATAGAGTCGCCGATTTTATAGCATAGGATGAAGGCCAGGATTAACAGTGCGTTGCGGCGGTGAAAGTATTCGGACAGCGGGTCGATAACCGCCTCCTTCAGGGTGCGCGGCTTGCCCATCGGCATCTTGGGTTCCGGCGCCAGCAGGGTGGCGATCAGGCAGGGCAGCATAAAGGCAGCCATGATGAGATAAACATTTGACCAGGCCATATGGTCGGCCAGAATCAGGCCCCCGCCCGAAGAAAGCATCATACCGATCCGATAGCCGTTGATATAGAGCGAGGAGCCCAGGCCCAGTTCACCGTCAGAGAGGGTTTCCCGGCGGTAGGCGTCGATGACAATGTCCTGGGAGGCGCTGAAGAAAGCCACCAGCAGGGCGGCCAGAACCATCAGGGAGAAATTGCTGGACGGGTTGCACATGCCAAGCCCGGCAATGGCCACGATGAGCGCTACCTGGGAAAGCAGCAGCCAACTTCGCCGGCGGCCGAGGCCAAACAAGGCATAGCGATCCAGAAAGGGCGCCCATAGCACCTTCCAGGTATAGGGAATCTGGACCAAGGCAACCAGGCCGATGACGGTCAGGTCCACACCTTCTTCAGTCATCCAGGCTTGCAGGACGCTCATGGTAAGCAGCAGCGGCAGCCCGGAAGCGAAGCCCATTATCAGGGCCAGGGCCATGCGGCCGCTGAATATGGCTTTTATAGGTGATGTACCATTCAAAATCCGAGTCATCGGGGTCTCACTATTATTTTGGGCTTACATGCTGAATGGTCTATAATCCCTTTAAGATGCGCCGAGCGCGTCCTTTCCGAGAAGCGCAGGGCAGCCCGCAGGGCCGCGTTTAACGGGCGTTTTCTTCTTGTCGTGCATAGCTGTTGGGCGACGCCTGATTGGTTCGTTTACTTTCACGCGAAAGAAAATGAACAGAACTCGACTGAACAGGAAGTAACCTATCTCTGAAAAAATTACCGATAGGACAACTCACTCTGCAAAATAGGTCTTAAAGAAATAAAAAATGGGTAACGGCACTTACCGTTACCCATTCGTTATCATATCGGGTAAGTTATGGCTACGCCGACAAAAGCTGCTCCGGGGTAACCACGGCGCCAAACTTTTCTTTAAGCGCCTGCAGGCCGTCCTTTTGTTCTCCCAGGACTTCGAACAGCTGCGCGGGAATGTTTTCTTCTTTACCATAGGCCTCGATCTGCATATTCACGCGAGCCAGGATGTTGTCAAGGTATAGGGAAAACTGCCGGGTATACAGGTTCCGGGGATAGTCCTTGTTGATGATCTCTTTGAAGAGCTTCTGGAGATCCTCGTACCGGGGCAGATAGCCGATTGGAGTGTCGATGGCCTCTACATCACCGTGCACCCGTCGCTCAAGCCAGCTCAGCCACGCTTTTACATCTCGTTTCTCGCCAAGCAGCTTTTTGGTCTCGCCGCCTCGGGCTTCGTCGGTCAGAAAGTAGTTCAGGCCTGCCATGATCGGGGCGTGCTGCGCGGCGATGTCAGGGTGGTTAAAGAATTCGAACTGGGCCTGCATATAGTCGCCCAGGGATCCGGGGATGAACGGTGCGTTGGCCCAGGGGGCTCGTTTGACGCCGGTGGCGCCGACTTCCGTGGCTGTGGCTGCGGACACGATGCACGCGCCGATGGCAACGCCCTGGTTTGGGGTCTTGGCCACCCAGACCGGCGGCATGGTGTCGCTGTCGCGCCCGCTATAAGTGATGACCCGCGTTTCGACCCCCCTGGGGTTTTCACATTGGTCCGAGTAATTGGCCAGGGCGCTGGCCGAAACGGTGCAGCGGGCATTGGGGTGGGAAATGGGGATCGGCTTGCCGTCGTCGTCCGTCATGCCTTTTTCCCACAAGCCCTGGAAATTAAAGCCTTTGGTCGGAGCTTCTTCGCCATTGCCGACCCAGTGCGGTTTCCCGCGATCGTCGATGAGGACATTTGACCAGATCACCTCCGTTCCCGACTTCCTTAATAGATCCATCAGGTAGGGGTCGCCCTCCCGGTTCACATCTTCCACGATACCGAAGATGCCGCACTCCGGGTTGACGGAACGGATGGAGCCGTCCGCGGCACGCCACATCTGGGCCAGGTCGTCACCGACGAAATGGGTGCCGGCCATGGCGGTTGTGGTTTTGCCGCAACCGCTGGGAGCGGCGCCGGTGAACCAGGTAATCCGGCCACCAGGGCCGTCCATGCCGGTAATGAACATATGTTCGGACAGTTCATTGCCCGGGTTTTCGTAGACTGCCTTATCAACTGCAAAACGATGATTGCCTTTTTTCAGCAGCAAGGTGTTTCCGGCGTAGGTGCAGTTTACACTGAAGGTCGTGCGGTGACTGCGGTCCATGAACACCCTGGCATTGGGCAAATCCTCGGGCCGGTTCAGGCCCTGGCTGTGAATATTGGTAAAAAAGTGCCCGCGCTCCGCTACTTCATTGTCAAAATTTTCAAACTCATTCCGATATAGAATCTCGGCACTGTGGGTGACATAGGCCGAGCTGGTGATTTCAAGGGCGGGGTTGGAGACCGGTGCACCCACCGGGCCGCGCATGTAAAAGCCGGCCAGCATGATCGTGCCCCGCATGATGCCGGCCATCTTGTCGCGGACATCTTCCAATGCGGCATCGCGCAGCATTTTGTTGGCCAGGGAGCTGACATTCTCGCCTACGTTGGCGATATAAAACGTGCGGTCAATAATCCGGCCCTGTTCATCCTTGAGGTCGTAGTGGATGGTGTGGTCCGGCATGGCGAGTGGTGCTTCCTCATTAAATTTCAAAGCCCAATAGCGGATTAGGCGGCGGTCTTCTTCCGAGCCGGTATTGATGAAAATTGAGTCCGGTGCGCACATGGACGCGGCATTGGCTATTTTCAAGATGACTTCCGGATTGGTGATCCGGTCGATCTTGGCTGCATTTCCAGTATCCATTTTACTCTTGATGAGCTCGAGCCCGGCCGCAGCGTCGGTAATGCCTCCGATTTCACTTAGGATATCAATCCCCTCACCTGCTTGTAACATTCTGCTCTCCTGCGAATCCCAAATTAGTTATGTGGGTTTAGATCGCTCTATCGGCGGTCAAACCGCATACGAATGGAGCCCCAATTCCGACCGGTTTCAGCATCAACGATCAAAACTGTGCCGGCCTCCCCATGGAATTGAAACAATTATTATTTTTGGATACGGTCTCGATAAGCGTTGCAAGACCGGATCTGTACTTTACTCAAAGGAGGTTACGATAATTTCCTCCAGGGATCTTTTGGGTACATGGTGGATCTCCTGTTCGTCCCGCCAGTACTTGATATCACCATCCGACCCCACTTCTTCCAGCACGATGGTTTCGGCCGGCTTTCCAATGGCCAGGACCAGGAGGATCTCCAGTTCATCCGGGTTGGCGCAGGCCTTTTTCAGCTTGGGTTTATTGATGGCGCCGAAGATGCAGCCGGCCAGGCCGATTTCCCTGGCTCCCAGCAAGATGCTCTGGCAAGCAATGCCGTGATCACACCAGTAATTGGTGGTGATGCGGGTATCGCCGGTGAGGATGATATAGGCCGCCGGCCGCTCTCCCGGAGCCGGTCCCGGCCATTTTGTCAAATAGGCCGCCCATCCCAGGCAATCGAAAATGGCTTCATTTTTTTCCGGGTTCGTGGAGGTGATGTACTTGAGTGGTTGGCGGTTGGCGGCGGATGCCGAGCAGCGGGCCAGATCGATGAGTTTCCGGAGGGTTTCGGCCGTAACCGTATGGCTTTGGTCAAAACGTCGGCAGCTGCGATTTTGTTTAATCAGTTCAGAGATCATCATCACTCCCATGGCAGGCAAACCTTTCCTGGACCGGCATATGGCGCTCGATCCAGGTGAGAACCTGATCGAATTCGGCCTGGACTTCCATCAAGGCCTTCCCGCGGTGGCTGACTCGGCTCTTTTGTTCCCGTGTGATGTCGGCAAATGTCTTTTTAAGGGGCGCGTAATAAAAAACCGGGTCATAGCCGAAACCGTTTTCACCGGACGGTGCGGTGGTAATTTCACCCTCGCAGCGTCCTTCATAGGTCAAGGCCGGGCCGCCGGGAACTGCAATGGAAATTACGCATTCAAAGGCCGCCTGGCGATCCTGCCGCCCCTCGAGTTCAGTCAGAAGCTTTTTACATTTATCCTGGTCAGTTGCGTTTTTCCCGGCCCAGCGGGCGGAATGGACCCCGGGCGCACCTTCCAGGGCCGCTACGACCAGACCGGAATCATCGGCCAGGGCAGGGAATCCCAGTACCCGTGCGGTAAAGCTCGCCTTCTTGTAGGCATTCGCCTCGAAGGTTTCGCCGTCTTCCTCTACTTCCGGGATGGGGCCAAAGTCATCCAGACTTTTGATGTCTACCGGATAATCTTTTAACAGGTCGGATATTTCTTTGAGTTTGCCCTGGTTGCGGGTGGCGATAACCAGGGTCACCGTATCGTTCATCGAAACCTCATGAGCCTCAAGCCAATTCGGGGCCGGCAAGCCTGTATCGGCCGGAGAAATTGCGGACCGTGACTCCTGCCGAAAATTAGAATAACTCTCATTACTAAAATAGACCAGCTTTTTTGTAAAGATTTTTTCTGCAGATAGGGATTGAAGTTTTTGAAAATCAATGTAAGTATAAGAGACTGTTGTGTAAAAAGGCTATTCGGGTTGGCCGCCTGGCCAGTCAACCGGTTTTGAACCAACACTTTCAAACTTGTTATGAATATCAAACATCGCCTGCAGCTGGTTTTCATGTTGATCGTCCTAGTGATCCTGGTCGGGACCCTGGGATACCACGTAATGTTCGGTGGGAAATACACTATCATGGACTGCCTCTACATGACGGTTATTTCCATTACCAGCGTCGGCTATGGTGAGATCATCGAGATAACCGGCAATGTTCCGGCCGAAATATTCACGATGGTCCTGATCATATTCGGCATGAGCATCATTTTATACGGTCTGGGCGCAATGACGGCGATGTTGATCGAAGGGGAATTGTCCGGTCTTTTGAGGGAAAAGAAAATGAAAAAAGCCATCAGTAAACTCAATAACCACATCATTGTCTGCGGTGGGGGACAAACCGGCCTGCCCGTTATCCAGGAACTGGCCAAAAACAACGAGTCCGTCGTGCTGATTGAATACGATCAAGATAGCATCGACCGCTGTCTCTCTCACATTGAGGATCTGCTCTATATCATGGCGATGCCACCGAGGATGAGAACCTTTTGACAGCCGGCATCGAAAACGCGCATGGCATTGCCATCTGCCTGCCGTCTGACAAGGACAACCTCTACATCACCATGGCCTCGCGCATGCTCAACAGCAAAATCCGTATCATCTCCAGCCTGACAAATGTCAAACTGCAGCCCAAACTGACCAAAGCCGGGGCAAATAGCGTAGTCTCACCCAACACGATCGGTGCTTTGCGGATTGCTTCTGAAATGATCCGGCCCACGGTTGTCGATTTCCTCGATTCCATGCTGCGCAGCAAGCAGGGCAACCTGCGGATACATCAGGTCGTGGTTACCCAGAACACGGTCTCGATCGGCAAAACATTGGGCGATTCCGGGCTCAAGGAAAACTTCGGTCTTTTGGTGCTGGGCTCCAAAAGACCCGGCCGGGAGATTCAGTTCAATCCCAACCCCTTAATTACGATTGATCCGGGATTGGTACTGATCGTGATGGGGGATGTGGATGATATAGCCGCCGCCCAGCAAAATTTTTAAATGAAATGGGCCGGATGCGCCCAATGCCGGCGTTACGACGGGTTTGCGGTATTCGTAATACAGCTTCACCCGGCAAGCCTTGGCCTTGAACGCATCCGGCCCATTTCATTTCAAATTACATTTTTGATTTCATGGGCGGTATACGGTAATGAATGATGCTACTTTAAGTTTGCGGTATT
>Ga0126327_10000006_pt1 | contig 128569 bp, 111 predicted proteins | sample InaspJWI30metaG_FD_101392 | JGI IMG/M metagenome (GOLD analysis project Ga0126327, IMG submission 101392) | Marine gutless worms symbiont microbial communities from Oahu, Hawaii - Inanidrilus sp. 1 OAHU.JWI-30 metaG | ecosystem: Host-associated > Annelida > Digestive system > Unclassified... | reverse complement strand
GGCCCCGCCGGAGACGCCGAGACTTCGGGCTATCTGGTTCTGGCTTACTTTCTCTCTGGCGATGTGCTGCTTGAGTTCTTCCTCGAGCTTCATTGTTAGACTCCTTTAAAGAAATCGCTGATGGCTGATTCCTTCGTTTGGGTTGGTATGACCGCGGCATCGTCGATGCCGACCACAGAAACAATAATGCTAGGATTGATACACCTGTGTTTAAGGTGGATACCGCGTTCCAAGGCAGGCAGGTTAGAGAAAAAAGGGATGCCCTGTTAGCCGCTTGCGATTACCTGGTGTTTGAGGACTACCGGCTAGCCGACAAAACTGCATGAAAGCCTACCGTCAAGCACTGCGGGATGTGCCAGGACAAAAACCCCTTCCCGGCACTATCACTTGGCCAGTCGCGCTATCATAAAACTGAAATTCCGAAAATCCTCAAAATGAATGCACATTTTTCTCATTTTGAGTGCAAAGTTACACCTTTAGCTAGTAGATCCGAATGGAGCGTGCGAGAGTCTTAAGGATGAGAACGCCAAGCTGCGCGGCTCTCGCGCTTGTACGAGGCTAGATGGCGTTGTAGGGCTATAATTCTTTTGCAGTACACAGGGCCTTGAAGGCATCGCCACGCTCGAATTCATGGCGAAACATGCCGAAACTAGCTGAGCCGGGCGAGAGGATAATCGCATCGCCGCTTTCAGCTTCCTTCCGCGCCGCGGCGACGGCAACGGCCATGCTGTGCTTGGCATCCTCTATTTTCAAACCCATGGCGCGTAGGCGAGGGAGCCAGATATCGGTTGCGCTGCCGGCCAGCATTATGATGCGTTTTGCTTTTTTTGCGAGCTTGTCGAAGGGAGAGAAGTCCAGCTCCTTGTTGGCGCCGCCGATAATCAATATGGCTGGGCGGTCAATTGCCAGTAGAGCGGCCGCGGTGGCATTCGGAATCGTAGAGGCTGTGTCATCGTAGTAGCGTATTCCATTGTGCTCCAAAAAGAATTCCATACGGTAGGGTATTCCCGCAAAGCTGGCCGATGCTTCCAAAATCTCCTGGGAATCTAAGCCCCAAAGCCTCGCCGCTGTGCCTGCGAACAGAAGATTCAGGCGAAAGGCCTCGCCTGGCACTCGAAGTTCCTTGGCTAGCAATGGTTCCCGCTCCCTACCGTCGCTGAAGTATCCTAGCTCTCCGCTGCCGATGAACGAACCCCTAAAAGATTTCTCTCGCGGCTCATTCTTTCTCACCAGGTATGATTTGGCCCTTGATGCAGCACTCCACCTTAGTCCGTATTCATCATCCGGAAAAATCGAGAAATCATCCGCTCCTTGAAGCTCGAATATCGTGGTTTTATCGGCCTCGTAGTCGGAAAAGTTACTATAACGGTTTTGGTGATCGTGCATTATATTGGTTATACCTGCTATTCTAGGCCGCAGGAGTCCAAGGCCTCGAAGATCGGCCAGCTGCCAAGACGAAAGCTCTAGAATCACCGGGTCGCTCGGTTTTAGAAGGTGGGAAAATACAAGGGGGCTCGTAGTGATGTTTCCCCCGAGCCGCGCCCCTGGATGGCGGATTTTTAGGAAGTGCAGAAGCGCTGATACCGCAGTCGACTTGCCCTTGCTGCCGGTTAACGCGAGAACTGGCGATTTACAGCGTTTTAAGAATAGCGAGATATCGGTCTCGACATTGTTTCTGCCTGCAATCCAGGGCGATGATGCAGGCACCGCAGGGTTTTTAATTATTATGTCTGCCCAGTCAAAATCTTCCGAACGATGCTCGCCAAGTATAAATTCGACATCTAGGTTTGAAAGCGCTTCAATCGAGGGTCGGATAAGCTTCTTTGAGTTCAGATCAGTGCAGCGAACCACGGCCCCCATGCGAACGAGATAACGCACGGTTTCGACACCGCCGCCATGAAGTCCCAGCCCCATTACCAAGGCTCGAATGCCCCTTAGGCGAATTTCTTCCATAATTCTCAGCTCACTATATGAAGAGCGACTTTTGTTTGGCAAGAACCGCGATGGGCAGATAGAATGCGGTGCTAGGAGGTTTTGGGATGGTAGATTGGTGGCAGCACCTGCCTGAGCGGATTGACCCAGTTGCTTTCTCGATTGGTTTTCTCGACGTGAGATACTACTCACTGATGTATATAGCAGCCTTTCTAACAGTGTATGGATTGGCAAAGTGGCGACTCAGACGGGAACCTCGCTTCAAAGTAAGTTCCGAGCAGCTGCAAACGATTATGATCGCTCTGATAATAGGCATGCTGCTTGGGGGGAGACTCGGATACGTACTCTTTTATGGACTTCGTTATTACATTCAGCACCCGCTTGAGGCCATATTACCCTTAGAATTCCAGGATGGAATTCGTTTTGTTGGTTTTTCCGGCATATCCTATCATGGAGGTGTGATAGGGATTGTCTTAGCCGCGATCGTTGTTCTTCACAAATTCCAACTTGATTTTTTTCTGTTTACCGATCTCATCGTACCCTGCATCCCGCTTGCCTACACCTTTGGCAGACTTGGCAATTTTATTAACGGGGAGCTATATGGTCGTGTAACCAGCATGGCAATTGGAATGCACTTCCCGGATGCGCCCGGCGTGGGCCTGCGACACCCTTCCCAGCTATATGAAGGATTCTTTGAGGGGATAGTTGTATTCTGTATACTCTGGCCGCTGAGAAATCGCTTGGGTGTAAAGGGAGCTACTATTTCGCTATACCTTGCTGCTTATGGGGTAGTTAGATTTTTTATTGAGTACCTGCGGGAGCCGGATGCCCACTTGGGGCTGGTGTTTCTTGGTCTCTCAATGGGACAGCTACTCTCTCTGGCCATGATTGCCTCCGCGGCGCTTGTATATGTGTTCCTACTTCGGCGCGAGAGAGCTGGAGGATAGAAGCGCTTCGGCTTCCTTGAGGACATTTTCGGCGGTGAAACCGAGTTTCTTATCGAGTACGCCGGCTGGTGCGGAATACCCGAAGCTCTCTAACCCAAATACCCTACCGCCGGGGCCGGTAAGTCCTTCCAGGGTGACGGGCAGTCCGGCGCTGAGCCCGAGTTTGGGGATATGGGCGGGAAGAACGGCTTCCTGGTAGGATGGGTCTTGGCCGCGGAATAGGCCTTCGGAGGGCACCGAAACCACGCGAACCTTTCTACCTTTGGCTCTTAGTAGGGCCGCCGCCGCCGCCAAGGTGGAAACTTCCGAACCCGATGCGAGAAGGATGATATCCGGCTTGCCGGGACAATCTTCCACTATGTAGCCTCCGCGCTCAGTTTGCAGTGCTTCCTGGTAGCGATTCAGACCTGCCGATGGTAAATTTGCTATACTTTGGCGGCTTAGTATAAGCGCCGTTGGCGTATTACGATTCTCAAGGGCGAGTTTCCATGCAACGGTGGTTTCGGCTCCATCGGCGGGGCGCAAGGCCAGCAGGCAGGGTCTGCCGGAGTGATTCTTCAGCTTTTCGAGGAGCCGTATCTGCGCCTCGTGCTCCACCGGCTGATGGGTGGGACCATCCTCCCCGACGCGGAAGGAATCATGGGTCCAGATATAGATTACGGGTAGTTCCATCAGGGCGGCAAGGCGCACGGCTGGCTTCATATAGTCTGAGAACACGAAGAAGGTGCCTCCGGCTGGAATCACAGCTCCGTGCAGTGCAAGACCGCTCAGTATGGCCGCCATGCTCAACTCGGAAACGCCGGCTTGAAGGAATGCGCCGCCAAAATCGTTGTTGTTGAAGGCCCGAGTGTTTTTCAGAAAACCGTCGGTCTTATCGGAATTTGAAAGATCCGCCGATGAAACAATCATATTCTCGACTTTGCCGGCTAGCCAGGATAGAACGGCAGCGGATGCGGCGCGGGTGGCAATGCCCGGCTTCTGTTTAACCTTGGAAAAATTCAGGTTGGGAATCTTGCCGGCTATCCAGGAGGCAAGCTTGGCTGCTTCTTCGCCGTTCATCTTGGCCCAGGTTTCTTTGATTTTCTTTTTCTTGTCAGCGGTGTTTTTCTTACGCTCGATAATCTCGGCCATGGCATCGGGGATGCCCGCAAGGAGTTCAAAGGGGTTTTCGGGATCGCCGCCAAGATTCGCGATTGTACGCTTCACATCGGCCCCCGCGGCGCTTAGCGGCTGACCGTGAGTCGATACTCTGCCTTCGAAGGAGTTCCCGTCGGAATCAAGGCTTCCTAAGCCCATAACGGTTCTGGCGATGATAATTGAGGGTCGATTCTTCTCGGAGACTGCCTTGTTCAACGCCGAGCGGAGGTGGGCCAGATTTGTTCCGTCAGTCTCGATGACGTTCCAGCCCCAGCAGCGGTACTTGGCGGAAGTGTTCTCTGAGCTAACTTCGGAAGTTGGGGTGGAGAGCTGTATACTGTTGGAATCGTAGAAAAGTATCAGATTATCTAGACCCAGCCTGCCCGCGATGCGTCCGGCTCCCTGGGATATTTCTTCCTGCACTCCTCCATCGGAAATAAAGGCGAAGTGGTTGTGCGCCAAGTGAGAGCCGAAACGGGCCTGTAGAAACTTATCGGCGATTGCCGAGCCTACGGCGAACACATGTCCCTGCCCCAGGGGTCCGGAGGTGTTTTCAACGCCGCGGGATACATCTAGTTCGGGATGACCCGTCGTCGGACTGTCCCACTGACGGAAATTCCTTAGATCCTCAGTGCTGTAAAATCCGTAAAGGCTGAGTGTTGCATACAGCATGGGCGACATATGGCCGGGATCTAGGAAGAAGCGATCGCGCTCGAACCAATTGGGATCCGAGGGGTCGAAATTGAGGTATTCCGCGAAGAGCAGGCTTGTGTACTCGGCGCCTCCCATGGCGCCGCCGGGATGCCCACTGCCTGCTTCTTCCACCATAGCCACCGAGAGAATGCGAATTTGATTTGCGATTTTGCTGAGAGTTTTGTCGTCAATATTTGATGCTGATGCAAGGGATTCCGACATGGTTGACCCGGTTACTTGTCGCCGAAGACTTCGGCTGTGAAGGCCTCTAGCCTAGCCTTAGGATTCTCCCAGCTCCCACTAGCAAGGCCGGCTTTCTCACAAAGCCCACGGAGATATGCCTTTCTATCCCAACCCTGCTCACCTGGAACCTGGGGCAGGAGAAGGCCGCTTCTTGCTCCGAGCGTCAGCATAAGGCCATGGAGACCCACCACCACTTTTTCGGCATCAATGGGGAAGAATTCCGAGAGTCTCGAAATTTCTATCTCGATCCTATTGAACTCCTCTTTACTGAGGGGGGGGAAGCGTGGATCTTCGAAGGCGGCGGCTCTGGCCATTCTAGCTACGGTGGCGTCGATTGGAGCGTTCGAACGCAGTTGTCCAATGCAGCCGCGAAGTCTGCCATCCAACGTAAGGGTTACAAAGACGCCGCCGCTCCCCGCGAGAGAGCGGGACGGCTGCCTCGGCCTGAGGTCTAGCCCCTCCGCAATTGCTTCTCGGGCAATTACGAGCAAGATTTTACGATCCTCGGAAGAAGTAAGCTCCTTCATTGCGATGCCTCCATTGGCGCTACATGCTTTAGAAAGGTAAAGAGGGCAATGGCGGAGAAGAATACCAAGTATACTTTCTCGGGAAGATTGCGAGAGTTAAGCAGGGGTGGCAGAGTCTTCCAAACCGCCCTGGCCGCTTTATCCTGTGGAAATCCATAAATTCCCGTCGAAATGGCCGGATAGACTAGGCTATGCGCTCCCAATTCGGAAGCGACTTCGAGGGAATTCCGATACGCCGTCGCAAGCAGCTCCTCCTCACGATTTCTCCCTCCATTCCATACGGGCCCAACAGTGTGGATTACCCACTTGCAGGGCAGTCTTCCAGCGCCGCTGGCAACTGCCTCTGCAACCGGGAGTCCGGATGGATACCGGGTATCGCGAATCTTCTTGCATTCGGCCAGAATATCCGGCCCTCCCGCACGATGAATCGCGCCGTCTACACCTCCTCCGCCAAGCAGCGAAGAATTGGCCGCGTTTACTATCGCATCGACTTCAAATTTTGTGATATCGCCTTCTAAGGCTTCAATCCGTCCATTGAACCATTGCATGCAACTATTCTCCGACTTATGCTATTCAAGATGTTCCAGCTTCAGTATAGAGCACTATTTGCTATCGGACTACTGCTAAACGCCGGTTTTTCACCTGCCCAGACAACTAGTGTCCAGGCGCCTTCGGAGGCCCGAGGTTTCTCAGCTGGCAACCTCCATCTCTACCCGCTTGGCTGGTCTTCCGAGGGACGATGGGGCGCCCTAATCGGAACTGACAGTAAACCCGGTCAATCAAGCATAGTCATCTTGGTAATCGATGCCGTTACCGATGAGATACTCTATCGCTCCGATCCTCTGCCCTGGGGCGGGCAGGAAACGATCGCTGCCTTCTGGGAGCGCCATGATCGACGGGTTGCTGAGATAATCGCCACTTACAAGTTGGAATCTTCCCTCCGCCCCGATGTTAGGAATGCTCGGCTTTACACCGGCGGGCATAACTACGAATTTGTACTGGAATCAGGCGCACAATCGAAAGGGGGCTACAGTCTCGGCATCAAATCCTCCCGAGGTGATTTCAAGAAGGTTTATACTAGCCCACCAGATGGGCAAGCCAATAGAGTTGAACTCCTTGGCGCGTTCGTGAGTCCCTTCGAGCAGCGTGCATTGGCCGTTGTTTACGAGGGCAGGTCCTACCGCTTCATCGGAGCCCATTTAATCCTTGGCTTCGATCGCGCACCGAGCAGGTCTCCGGCAAAAACCGCGGATAACTCGGAGGCTCTGATATCCGCGATAATCAACGGACAGACCTATCTAGTAAGGGATAGACTGGCAGATGGCCTTGATCCCAACCAGAAGGACGCACGTGGTTATTCAGGAGTGCTGATTGCCGCCCGCCTTGGACATTGGCATATAATGGGCGATCTCCTAGCGGCAGGAGCACTGCCCAACGGCAAAGACAGCGAGGGCAGAACAGCCCTGCATTATGCCGCATTTGCCCAAAACGAGGAGGCGATTCGAAGGCTGCTCTCCACCGGCGCCAATTCCAGAGTCGAAGATAATGCCGGTCTGAGCCCCTCGCAGCTTGTTGTTCGTCCCGAACTAAGGCTTCTGCTGAGGTAAAATTCCCGTCTCTCCCTTAGCCGGCCTGGCAGAAAGGCTATTGAATAGCATCCAAGTTACAGGGGGCGCATAGGCGGAAAATCGTGGTAGGATTGGCTATGATTTATGACTTCGAGGGTAGAAGCCCTGAATTTCGCGGAGAGCGAATCTTTGTTGCACCCAGCGCCGATATTATCGGAGCGGTGATACTCTGTGAGAGTAGCAGCGTATGGTTTAATTGCACGCTGCGAGGGGATATCGAACCGATATTCCTAGGCGAGGGTAGCAATATACAGGATGGCAGCTCCGTCCACACCGATAACGGAGTCCCAGCCACTATTGGAGCAAATGTTACCGTCGGCCACAACTGCGTTATTCACGGGTGTGAAATCGGAAACGGCTGCCTGATTGGAATGGGCAGCATTATTCTAAGCGGCGCGGTGATTGGCAAGAACTGCCTTATAGGCGCGGGTTCCCTGGTTACAGGAAGTATGAGCATACCTGAGCGCTCGCTGGTGCTAGGCTCTCCCGCTAGGGTGGTGAGGAGTCTTGGGGATGCAGTACTTGAGGAATGCTTGGAGAATTCCGCACACTACGTTCGCAAGTCCAAACAATATCTGAACTTGAGCATTGGAAAGCCTTATTCGAGCCGGGATCGGCGCATCGGATAACTTCTCACTTGGGATAGAAGCGGGATTGCCGGCGCTCAGGCGAGTACGGAAGCCCTGCCCTGCTCCCAAGACGAATTGCCCATCTTTAGATTGGAAATGAATGTGCTTGCTTAGAAACAGGGCCTAAGGCATATTGTGAATTCAATGGATATGGATAAGAGATTGATCGATCGATTTCTCACGGATGTAAAAATGCATCCAGCCGACATCGATCTGGATTCAATAGTTAGGCACATTGTGGATGAAATGACCAAGGGACTGAACGGGGAACCATCATCCCTGGCTATGATTCCAACTTACCTGGAGCTTAATGCCGATTTGCCTGATAACGAGAAGGTGGTGGTTTTGGACGCCGGCGGAACCAACCTTAGGGCTGCAATTATCCACTTCGATGAAAAGGGCAAAACGCAGATAAGCAATTTCCTCAAGCAGCCCATGCCTGGAACCAACGGAATTCGGGTTAGCAACGAGGAGTTCTTTGAATCGCTCGCGGGCCTTATCTGGCCTCTGATGAAAGAACATGGTGAGAAAATAGGTTTCTGCTTCTCCTATCCGGTGGAAATTCATCCGAATAAGGACGGCCAACTCATCCGATGGAGCAAGGAAGTGCTGGCGCCGGGTGTTGTGGGCCAGATAATAGGCGCCTGTTTGAAGGAAGCGCTTAAGAAGAAGGGACTCGTAAATACGCCCTCTCTAGTAATGCTTAACGATACGGTTGCCACCATTCTAACGGGAAGAGCCTCAACAAGGGGACGGAATTGGGGCGCTTATGTGGGATTTATTCTCGGCACCGGCACCAATAGCTGCTATGTGGAATCGAATTCGGCAATTGGAAAAATCAGCGGTCTCAATCCCGCCCGCAGCCAGGTGATTAATTGCGAGAGCGGAGGCCTTGACTTGAACTTCAGTGGCCGGGCGGATGATTTGCTCTGCGAGGAAACGGGAATGCCGGAGTCCTACCGATTTGAGAAAATGATATCGGGACGATATTTTGGTCCCCTGGTTCAGAAAACCATATCACTTGCGGCAGAGGCCAAGCTTATAAGCCGCCCAACCGCGTTGGCAATTGAAAAACTGGGCGGCCTCAGTACGCGAGATGCCGACAACTATCTCCACAACCCTTCGGATTCAAGGAATCCCTTAGTGGCGTTGCTGGCCACTGTTGGCTCGGCGGAGAAGATGGCTGCCAAGGCTCGCGATGGAGCGGACACCCACCGCCTATGGCACCTGATAGATGGATTGTTGGAACGAGCGGCCAAGCTCAGCGCGGCCAATCTGGCTGCCGCCGTGCTCAAGGGACCTAGCGATAGCGGGCCACTTAGGCCAGCATGCATCACCATCGATGGCACCACCTATTATCGCTATTATCGCTTCGCCCACCGAGTTGAATCCTACCTGCGCCCCTACCTTTGCTCCCGCGACAAGTACTACGAAATAGTCCAAGTAGACAATGCCCCCTTGGTCGGCGCCGCCGTGGCAGCCTTAACCAACGCCAATGAAAGCCGCAAAAGATAGTTTGGTTCTTTATAAGCAGAGCCCGGCCTTGGTGCTTGATGTCAGTGAGAAACTGAGCATACTTCTGCCCGGAGGCAAAACTAAAAGCGTCCGCGAAAAAGATGTAGTGGCCCTTCATCCCGGTCCGGTTCCGAGTTTTCCCGAATTGGAGAAGGATTTGCCATCTGGACAGCCTGAAATCGCATGGGAGCTGCTTAGGGATGAGCATCCAAGCCTAAAAGAACTGGCAGAACTGGTTTACGGAGAATACAGCCCCAGCAGCTCCTGGCTGACATTCAAATTACTCAATCGTTCACCCTGGTTCAGCGGCAGCCCCGATTCCATTGAGGTGTCCAGCGAGGAAGCAGTTTCCGATCGAATTGCATCGGAAAAACGGAAAACTGACGCCGAAGCGCGATGGAAGGAATTTCTTGAGCGATTTAACAGCGGAGACATTCAATCGGATGCCGATGAAATTTATCTCCGCGACTTGGAAATGTGCGCACTAGGGCGCGCTAAGGGTTCACGCATTCTGAAGGCGCTCGGCAGGGTACAGAATCCGAAGAATGCCCATCGCCTGCTAATTTCGAAGAAAGTCAAAGCGCCGTTTTGGAACCCTCACCCCCTTCGTCTTGATGTCCCGCTTGAACCTGCCCCATATATCCCAGTGGAATTCACCAAAGGAGAGAAAAGACTCAACCTCTGTGATACCGAGGCTTTCGCGATTGACGACGAGGACAACACAGATCCGGATGATGCTATTAGCTGGGACGGTAGGAAATTTTGGGTTCATGTGGCGGATGTGGCAGGCTTGATACCAGCCGATTCCCCGGCGGATGAGTCGGCCAGGGAACGCGCGAGCAGCCTATACCTTCCGGAGCGGAAAGTGCCGATGCTTCCGTTGGAATTAACGGCCAAACTCGGCCTAGGCTTGCATCCTACTTCGCCGGCCCTATCCTATGCCTTCGAAATAGACACTGAAGGCAGCATCAGTGGTTTTTCGATCCACCTCAGCACCATACGCGTTACCAGGCTTAGTTATAAGGAGGCCGACAAGCGCCTCGGCGAAGAACCATTTGCGACAATGAAAAAAATATGCACCGCCTTCCGTTTCAGGCGGGAGAAGGCTGGAACCATCACCATAAACATGCCGGAAGTCAAATTGCACTTAGACGAGGCAGGGAATGTCCAAATAAGGCCCCTGCGTGATTACGAGAGCAGAAACCTGGTTGCCGAGGCCATGCTAATGGCTGGTTCCTATTCGGCCATTTGGTGCCGCGAACGCGGAATCCCGATACCGTACGCCGTTCAGGATGCCCCTGATGAGTCTCCGAATTCCTCGGCTCCTGAGAATTCTGAGAGTTGCTACCTCGTACAGTTCAATCTGCGTAGGGGAATGAAACGCAGCCGCATTACGCTGGAGAGTGCGCCCCACGCCGGACTTGGTCTAGAAAGCTATACGAGGGTAACTAGCCCACTACGCAGATATCCCGATTTGATTAGTTCCCAGCAGATTCGAGCGGCAATACTTGGCCGAAAAACACGGGATGACAAGTCGATTCTACTTGCCGTGGGCGCTGTCGAATCCCGCATAGAAGCTTTGACACTGGTTGAACGTAGGTCGAACATATTTTGGAAACTTCAGTGGCTTACACTCAGGCCCAACTACACATGCAAGGCATTCTTGGTGGACCGCCGCGAGCGGCAGGGATATGTAATCATTCCCGAGCTTGCTTATGAAACTCGAATCGCCCTCAAGAAGGAAATAAAACTTGGCAGCTGTGTTAGGCTGGAATTAAAAAAAGTGGACATATTCGAGTTATCCGCCGTATTTACCATCCTGGAGGTATTGGAATGACCCCAAACGCGGCGCTCCGTCTCGTCTTTGTATTGGCTCTCCTACTGACAATCTCGCTTTCGGCTCTGCCTCAGGGCCTTGAATTTTCGGATGGCCTGAGGTATAATAATTTTTACGCTGTGAGAATTCACCGTGCCGGTGGTGAGCAATTTACCCTCTTTGACGTCGCGTCCTACGGTGGCGATTCCTCCCCCTGGCCAGAACTTGAAATAGATGGCGGCGCGAGTTCGGACAAACCGGCTTCATCCACTCCCCTCGAATCACCCCCAGTAGCATCCGCGAATACAGGGGCGCCTCCTCCCGCAAATTCAAAGTACTTCTTCTGGATTCGACGAATCGGCGAGCTTGGCGCGATAACATATCCTCTCACTTTCAGTAAGATCAAGGAGATTGAATTCATTGGTCCCCACGGCGGACGACTATCGAATCCGATGCGGGAGGCCCAGCTTAGCATCGACGGGACTACAAGGAATGTTTGGATATATTTATTCGGTAAGGAGGCGCCGGAGCGCTTCAGAGGGTATTTCGGCATCAGAGAACCACCCATTCCATCCTTCACCCCCGCCCGCATCACGCTTACCAACAATGAAGTACAGGAAGTGTTCGTGAAAACCGATGGCTTCTTAGGAGGGATAGACGAGGAATTTGGCACATACGGAATGTACTGGCTGCAAAACGACGAGGTGGAGAAGATTGTCTTCGAACACAATGGCAGTTTTGCACGCTGCCCCGAATGCGGCGCCATATTCTACGACGATCGCAGTATATGTCCCTTCGATGAGGCCACGCTGGCACCTGCTAGGGAGCGACAGAACTGAGGCTTCCACTTGAATTTCAAGCCGCGCCCGTCTATGTCCACTGAAGCCGGGGTCGCCCGAAGGCGGCCCAGAGTTGCCACCGAAGAGAATCGAACTCTTGACACATGGATTTTCAGTCCACTGCTCTACCGACTGAGCTACAGCGGCAAGCGCAGTGAAACAATACAAAATCACTCCGACGGCTGTCAACATCAGGGAAACAATATTCCTTTGGGGCAGTGCTGCTCTCCTGCGTATGAGGAGGCTGGTGTTAATCAGGAAAAAATCTGCTCTCTCACTCTGGGGATGGAAGGATGTGATGCCGGCCCAGTTATTGGAGATGGGCTTTGAGCGTGTTTTGGAGAGCGCCCAGAGTATGAGTAGCTTGCCGGATGAAGGAATCTTGGTGGTAAGGGCCAAGAACGGCGTCACGCTCATCAGGGTTGTCGAAGCTAATGTTCCGGAAATGCTTCCGGTAATCTTTCAGGCGGCTTCCCTTGATGCCTTCGAGAATGAATTCGGCGGTTTGAATGGCCTCGGCAATTAGGGCTGGACTTATCGCCGGGGGCTTAGGCATCGCGGAACTTCCGAATATTTCCTGGAGCAGGGCGAGGGCATGGTTTTTTTTGTCGATAGCGTAGTTCTGACCGAGACGGTGGTAGTGTTGATGAAGGCTGGGCCAGTCTGGGATTTCGCCACTTTTAATCAGGGATATAAGCTTGGTGAGCCTGGGGCGGGTGATTAGTTGGCCGCCAAGATTCACCCAAGGATCGAGGGATGCTCTGGAAGCAGTTGAAGCGCTCCGGGGAGCTGTGGCTAGGAGGGTGCGGATTACGTAGAAGCGTATCATCCTATGGAAGTCGTTCCAGGCGCGACCGGCGTGAAGGATGCGAACGGGGCGATGGCTTGCTTCGATTCTGTAGCTATCTGTGGCAAACAGAGTCGGGTTGGGCTTGGAGGCGAGTAAGGCCGCGCCGGAGGGATAAGTGCCGTTCTTAACCTCCGGGGCCTCTTCCGCCCAGGTTTCCATGATTCTAAGACCAAAGCGCATTTGATCCACTGTGTCGGGAGCAAGCCAGTCGCACTCCGGGGCTTCTTCGTTGTGCTCGCTGCGAGCTTCGGCCTTGGCGGCATTTCGGGCGAGGGCGTATAAATTGTGGCGGAACCAGTAACCCGGGCTGAGTAGGAGGTTTTTCGAATCCTGGCTGTTGGAAACGAGGGTGAAGGGAAGGGGAATGTCGAGTTCCGCGGGGTAGGAACCCTTGACAATGAGGGTGAAGGCGGCAAAACGAGAGTTGTGTTTCAGGCTGACTGCTAAACCCGGCCAAAAACCACGATCGGCCACTATCTCACCGTCGGGGGACCTGGAATTATGATTAGAACCCACTGTTGCGGCCGCGGCCATGTTTGTTTGTCCTTTTAGTACGCTTGCACAGAGGAAGGAGCTGTTGTGATGCTGCTCGTGCAATCCGAATATAAGAGAATTCAGCACTTCGCAGCAGCTGATGGTAGAGTTAGGGCCAAGGACAGTGTTAATCAGGCGGGCGCCGTATTTGAGCTTAGAATTGTCGCAGAGTACGAAGCGAACGGCCTTCACGCCATAAAATATACGGCAGTTGTAGCCGATTATTCCGTTGACAAGTTCACATCCTTCGCCGATATGGCTAGGTCGCGCGGCACTGGAATTGATGCTTAGATTTTTGAGTTTGTTCGCACCCTTTACATAGGCGTTCGGTCCAATTGTTACGTCCTTCAGGGTGCGAGAGTTCTTAATTACAGTTTCTTCGCCGATACGGCCGAGATTCCCGGGTTTGGGGTTATGAACCTTGTCGGTCATCTCTATCATCCGTTTTATTAGTTCCGAATCACCGCGGTATTTGGACCAGAGCCAAGCATCCGCGGGAACTAGGTTGGCAAAGGGGAGGATTTTGCGTCCGCCATTTTCATTGGCGATTTCCAGCCAGATGCGCTTATCCTCACCTTCTCCCTCCATTACAACTCCATTTCCGAATTTTGCCCGCTCAGTGGTAATCATTTCGTTTACGTTGAAAATCATGCAGCGGTCTTCGACAATGAAATTCGATATGTAATCAAGATTGTGCAGAGCAACATCATCTTTGATGATACAGGACACTATCGTGGAGGAGTATAACCCCACTGGAAGGATGAGGCTGTGATGCTCGATTACCCTGTCTTTGAGTCTGCCTATTCTCACTCGTCCGTAGAACCTGCAGTTGCTAACCAAGTTTGGATTGAAGCCCTCGGCTACTTCAAGTTTGGACCAATCTTCGGCGTGATTGTGATTCGCTTTGAGAGTTGAAAGCTCCAGCTTCGTTAGGGGGCGCCAGTTGCCGGCGGAGGGATACTCAATGCCTGATTGACCGAGGTATTCCATGGCTTGTAGGCGCATGTCGTTCATCCGGGCTCCTTTGTATCGGCAGTGAGTTACCGGCTTTTTTGCTGTATCCACCGCGAAGCCACTTGCCGCTGCCCTGTGTGAGGATAACCCGTGGCGATGGCTTCGCTCTCTTGTCCGCGCCTCGGATTTTAGGCAGGAGGATAGAGAACGCAAGATGGACGCTCTGTATTCTAGTCTGCGTATGCCGTGTTTGTAAGCACCTGTCCATAGATATTGCCTATCTGAATCCGCTGCCCAAGCCGACGGAATAAACTGTGCCAGGCCGCTCTGCTTGAAACCATCAGGAGCTTCTCCGCGGCATTGTAAGTGCGTACAATCAGAGTGGGGTGGGTGAGGCGTATGGGCGAATTCTATTGTCGATAGACCAGTTGTTTCTTCCCGCAGGAACGACTGCTTTCCATTTCAAAAGGAGTCGGCATATAAAACGATGGCAACAACGCTGGCGTGCTAGACGCCGTACAGGAATTCATGAAATGCTAAAGTATTCTGCTCAATGAGGATCTTATTATGGGAAAAATAAAAATCGGTGTGCTTGGAGTTTCAAGGCACTACGGACTTAGAATGCGTATCCCGGTCGCGAGGAGCAAAAGCGTCGAACCTTGGGCGCTCGGCTCGAGGTCTCTTACTCGGGCAGAGAGAGGCGCGAGAGAATGGGGATTTCCTAGAGCCTATGGGAGTTATCAGGAGGTGGTGGACAACCCCGAGGTGGAGGCCGTATATATTCCGCTTCCAAACGACATGCATGCAGAGTGGATTCGGCGCTGCGTTGATGCGGGGAAGGCCGTACTTTGCGAAAAACCAATTGCGCTTAGTAGGAAAGAAGCATCCGAAGCGCTTGAATATGCCGAAAAAAAAGGCGTTCTTGTGATGGAAGCGTTTATGTACCACTTTCATCCACAGTGGACTCGAGCCAAGGAATTGGTCGACATAGGGGAGATAGGAGATATTAGAACTATCCACACAATCTTTGGCTTCAATTTGGAGGACCAGCAGAATATCCGCAATCAGATCGATAGGGGTGGGGGAGCGCTTTACGACATCGGCTGCTATGCAATTGCCTCTTCACGCTTCCTCTTGGGCAAGGAGCCCAAGCGTGTTATTTCCCTTATTAGCAGGGACGAAATTGGTAGAACCGATATAACCACCTCGGCAATGCTGGATTTCGGGGAGATACGCACCTTATTTACGGTGAGCACGCGGATGGCCGCTAGACAGAAGGTGTCAGTTTATGGAAATGCCGGACATCTAACTCTGATAGTACCCTTTAACCCCTTCCCGGATGTGCCGATCGAGCTCATAGTCAAGAACAGAATTGGAACCAGGAAGATTTTGACCAAGCCGACCGATCAGTACGGTTTGATGCTTGATGCCTTTGCAAGGGCTTTCCGAGAAGGAGGTTTCGCGCCCACCCTATCGGAAGACGCAGTTGCCAATATGGCCGTGATAGATGCGGTGTACCGCTCCGAAAAAAGCGGCGCTTGGGAACGGGTCTAAGCTCAGAACCTGCCGCCCACTCAGTGCTTTCTGCAAAGTGATTCTTGTAATCGGCATTGATTTGGGAATGAGAGGCCGAGTTTTCGCTACTGCTTCCCCGCGCTTCGGTTGAATACATACTCAAGCAGCGCTTATACCATGCTGACACCAACTTGGATTCTGTGTTTCAACCTGCGGAAAACGGCGGTTCCAAGGCCATTTGTAGAGCTTCGAAGCCCAGGGGAAGGCATATGAGATAGGTTATCCATATCGATGGGGGGAATCTTGGAAAATTAGTCCGAGTGGGACAATCGATTGGTGAGTACGTAAACGCTGAGAAGAATAAGAAAAATTCAATTGAAAGTCTTAAATGTTTGGTGATTCTTCGGAACCAGGCAAGCGGCGTCAAGATTATTCCTGGCTGGAACTCTCGATTCTCCTATGCTCAAAGTACTCGGTGCTTGATGTTGGAGAAATCATTTAGAGTTTCCAGTATAAAATTCTGCAACTTCGATAGGAAGATTTTCCTATCATATTTCTCGGCATGACGTCTAATTCTGGCTCTATCCCAGCGCCGGTCTTCGAATTCTTTGATTCCGCTGATGAGTGAATTCTCTGTCTGCTCACTGAAAAACACGCCTGTTAAACCGGGAATCACCGTATCCAATGCACCCCCTCGTCCCAAGGCGATTACTGGCTTTCCGCAGGCCTGAGCCTCAACAGGAGTGATTCCGAAATCCTCAAGCGCTGGGAACAACAATGCGCGGCAGCTTCGATAATGCTCTCTAATCTCGTTATTTGAGACCTGTCCTAAAAAGGAGACCCCTGGGCCGGCCAATTTCTTCAGTCTTTTTTCCTCCGGACCGCTGCCTATTACTATCAACTTCCTGCCCAACTTATTGCAGGCGTTTACGGCCAAATCTACTCGCTTGTATGCAACCAGCCTTGATACGACGAGATAAAAGTTTTCGTATCTATCAGGATTAGAATCTAGCGAATAGAAGTCAGTTTGAACTGGAGGGTGGAGAACCACGGCATCCCGTCTATAGGTTTTTGAAATCCGAGCTGCGACTTCTCTTGAATTGGCAAGATATCTATCGACTCGAATTCCGGAAAGCGCGTCCCACTGGCGTATATTGGTCATCTGGAATCTCATTGCAAGGCGGGTTAAGAATCCAACCTGCCTGACATAGTCCGGATAGAGGTCCCAAGCGTAGCGCATTGGCGTGTGGACATAGCTGATATGGAGCGTGCTTGCCGGGCTGATAACACCCTTGGCGCAGCATGATGAACTCGATAGTACCAGATCGAAACCGCTAAGATCGAATTCCTCGAATGCCCTGGGCATCAGGGCAAGCATTTTTCTGTAATGTCTTTTTGCGAACGGGATTTTTTGCATGTAAGAAGCCGAAACACGATTTTCAGCAAACATGCTCCCCATCGTTTTCCTATCGTATACGGAAGTGAAAATCGGAGCCTCCGGAAACAAAGAAGCAAATTCCTTTAGAACCCCTTCGGCCCCCCCGGGAGATATCAGCCAGTCGTGTACCAAGGCAACTTTCAAAGAACTTAGGGAGTCAATACGCATTGGGATTCACAAATCCTCGGAAAAATGTCAAGAATAGAATCTTGATGTCCAGCCATATAGACCAATTCTGGATATAATAAAGATCGAATTCGATTCGTTTCTCCAGACTGGTGTTGCCCCGCCAGCCATTTACCTGAGCCCAGCCGGTTAGCCCCGATTTCATCTTGTGACGCAGCATGTACGTCGGTATTTGGTCGCGAAACTTCTCAATAAGAACCGGCCGCTCCGGTCTTGGACCTACCAGGCTCATATCGCCTTTTAGTATATTCCAAAACTGCGGGATTTCATCGAGCGACGTTTTTCGTAGAAACGAACCGACCGCCGTTACGCGAGAGTCGTTCTTTTTCGTCCATACCGCGCCGGATTCTCTTTCCGAGTTGATAATCATCGAACGATACTTCCACATGGAGAATATGTGTCCATTTTGCGACACCCTCTCTTGTCTATAGAAAACAGGCCCTTTGGAACTCAGTTTCACGATGATTGAAATTAATAGGAAAACAGGGGATAGAAGAATCAGAGCCAGGAGGCTTCCCAGAATATCAATGCCGCGTTTGATTAGACTCTCCAAAATCGAAAGATGATGCGCGTTTATCTTGAGCATGGGGATGCTATGAAACGACTCGATTGTATATCCAATGAGAGTATGCTCTATGTCAGGTAGTATCCATACTGGAACCACCGTCTTGTTGAAATGCGCCAAGATGGCGTTTTGACTCGGATAATCCCCTACTTCATAGCCGATAATCAGTGCATCCGGCAGTCCCTCCCCTCGTACGGAGGGAATGTCCTCTACTGACGACAGCTCCATAATATCAAGTTTCTTGGCCTTGCCCTGAGAATCCAGCCAGCCTATCACCCTAAGTCCTAATTCAGGAGTTTGAATCACCTTTTGAGCATATTCGAGAATCGACTTATTCGCGCCTATCAATACTACTTGCTTGAGATTGAAGCCCTTACGCCGGCGCTGTATTAAGAATGATTTTATGAGAAGTCGTCCTGATAAAGAAAAGATAACAACCGAGATGCTGTAAATAAGCAGCATGATTCTAGACAGTCTGGAGGGATTTAGAGCATACAAAAGAACAATTACCGTGGAGATGGCCTGGAAGTGCGATTTGAAAACCGAGAATAATTCATGATACCAGGAGAAATAGCGCTGAGATGTATACAGGTCATTGTAAGAGAAGAATAAGAGCGTGATAACAGCCACTCCTACGCCGATGATGGGAATTTCCAAATTGGAATAATTGATATTGGAAGCCATCACGCCGAATCGCACGATATATGCGCCATTCCAGCAAGTTATCGCAATGAGAAAATCGAATATACGGTACAGAATCATTGCGGAATTGTCTCGGATTCCTATCATCTCTAATAGAACAACGAACTTGTTATCGAAATTTCCAGACTGCCGAACAGATCTTCTTTGTCGAAGCGCTTAGGATCAATTCCAACTGATCCGGTTGCTACAAATCCAGGCAGGGCATCAAGAAATAAAACCAAATCGAAACCCAGGCCATAGTTGTAATCCCGAAAGGCATTGAAGTCTTCATTGTTGTAGACAATGCCCGCATCGAAAAATGGGTGGATTTGCGCATCCCAAACCTTCTCGAAACGCCAAAACTGGAAGGCGAGGCTTATATTGAACACGGCGCCGACATAGCCGGACATCACATTGTCTCGAACGCCGCGAATTAAGGATCCCGGATTTTTAGGCACGCCCCACTGATAAAATGCAGTTAAGCGGGTGTACAGATTGAATCTCTCCCAAAATGTCAGGTAGTAAGACGCGGAAGCATTGATACTGCCGGAGAATTGAAAACTCCCGTTATCCGCCACACCGAAACCATAGCCATTCACTAATCCAGTGCTGAAGCCCTGCCTGAAATTCTCAACCCAGTCCACTTTTCCGTAGCTTAAACCATGAGATGGAGTAAGCTCATATGGTCTTCTTGAATTTGGTCCGAGGTTTCCGGAGTAGCCGTATCTGAAGTTGGTACCCATGCTCACCAAATAGCTAAGTTTTTCATAGAGTGTGAGAGATATCCCAGCGCTTAAACCAGTGAGGTAGTATCCATAAAGATAAGACTTGAGAGGATCCACGCTATCTTTAAACTCCTTCTCATCGTATTCTTGCCTCATCGAGGCGGAAAGAAAAACCCCCCTGCTCAATCTGATGCCCGATATGGACGGATTGATATTCCATCCACCGATTTCCCATTTATTCCCGGAATCTTCTGGGCGAATGTTGATGCCCATGCCCAGATAGGCATTCGTCATAGTTCCAAGAAAATTGTTCCATTTAATCTTGGCTCCTAATCTAACACCGATATTTGAGCTATACTTAGGGTAAAAAATGGGGGCAAAGCTTATGGCGTCGACAATGGAAATAATAACCATGTACTCATGAATACTCCCCCTTGTAGAAAGCAGTATGACATCTGAGTTCACTGATTCAAAAACCCTGGCGTTTACGAGTTCTTGAAGCTCGTTTTCGACAGACTCCTTCAAGGCTTCCAATGAAGCAAAACTCATTCCAGCCTCCAGATTCGAAAGAGCTCTTAGGGCCCCTTCCTTGGTGGTTCCATCAATCGAATAAACTATCTCCTTAATCACGAATACAACTTCATCGCTATGCACTGCGTGCAGTTTTATACTTGGAAACCCAAGGCAGATAGGAATTAGAGCTAGGCAAGAACGCCTCATTGATGAACTATATCTTTTCAAGAATACTGAAAACAAGTACTTAAAAACTATCGCTCCTTTACAAGGGTTGGATTTAGCCTATATTTTTACCAATATGAGAAATAGCTTGCTAAGTAAAAAAGTACTGATTGCAACAGCGTTTCTTCCTTTTTCATTAGTTATTCTGTCGGCGCAATCTCACAATGCGATACCAGTTACAGAAACAGCGCTGTATGATTTCTTGGAAATAGCCAGAATTCGCGGACTTACAGGTTCCATTAGGGCCACCAGACCCTATGCTAAATCGCTTGTTGCCGCGACTCTCCATGAGATAGAAGGGAAAAAAGACAGATTGAGCGCTCATGAGCAATCGGTGTTGGAAGATATGATTGAGCGCTATGCAGTAGATACAAATAAGGCCTTCAATTTGGATGGCGATGTCCGAATTTCTCACGATATCTTTCCGACAACCTTCGGCGCGTATATAAGGGGCAAGATGAGCCTCGATGCGGGCGAAGAAGACAGCCTGGGCGCCAATGGCCTGGTTGGCGCTTATATCAAGGGCGATATCGGGGAATATGTGTCTTGGGGGATCGATGCGTCCGCGGGCGGATTCCTTGTGGACAACTACGACACGAAAAGAAGCTACGGGCCTAAGGGCTGGACTCCATACTCATACACAAAAATTTGGGACGGTGGTTTGCATCCCATTACCAGGCTAAGCAGCTTTGTGCAAATGCCAACCTCGCCATCCGTGGGTTATTCTTATTCTCCCGAAATTGCAGCAGCCTTTTGGGATAACCGTGTTAGCCTGCGATTCGGCAGGATTCGTCACCACTGGGGAATCGGGGAGGGGAGTCTTCAACTTGATTTGGGCGCGAGACCCTTTTTTGCATATGAATGGAACATAAGCCCTTTCAAGCAGGTTTCCATAACCTCTATTGCCGGGATATTGGAATACGGTGAAAACTTCCGTAATCATAAGGACTACCACATAAAGTATACATCGCGGGAGCAGCAGAACATGTTTTCCGCCCTGCATGTGGAGGTGACACCACTAAATTGGCTATACCTGTCATTCTTTGACGCAGTCGTCTATGTGAAACGACCCGAGTGGGGTTATATCTTCCCGATCATGAGTAGGTTCTTAAGTCAGAACAATTCCGGCGACTTCGATAATCTAATGATGGGCGGTACGATTGGCTTATCCTGGCCCGGTATCTTACAAACCTATTTTTCTGTTTATCTTGATGAGGCTCGATTCACCGCGGGCGATTTCTTCCATAATCCTGCGAATATGTACAGCTTTCAGGCAGGAATAAAGGTTCCGATACCAGGCATACCCTGGTCCAATTTAACGCTGCAGTACACTAAGATCGAGCCCTTCACCTATACTCATTACTACTACGTTGATTCTCCCTGGTTTACTCCCCCCGATGCTGCCGATGATAATGGAAGAACCGGTAAACCGAACGGAGTTCCGGATTATGCGATGGATACGGGATACATGAATGGCGGCGAATCGCTCGGCTATGGCCTGGAGCCAAATTCGGACGAGCTAATGCTGAAACTAACAAGCCATTTCCGCCGCGGAATAACTTGGAGTGGTGAATATCGCATGATTCGTCACGGTTTTCCAGGAAGCGTACCCGAGAGCGTAGACGGGAGCAGCTTCGATGCTTGGGGCTTTAGCCCCAAAAAGGAGGACCACAAAGAGGGGGAAGTAGTAATAACTCCCGATAACGATCCAAATGGTGCATACAGCGGCAAGAAGAAAAATTTCCTGTGCGACGGCATATATGAGTGGTTTCATATTGTCACCCTTGGCGGAACCCTAGATACAAGGCTTTGGAATGAGCCTGTGCAATTCGGCTTGCAGTATTCTTTCGTGGCCTTGTACTACACCGACTTCAAGAAACGCGGCAATTTCAGGCCAATAAACAATTCCTCCTATCCTAACGAATACCGGAATATTTTGACTATATCCGTCGGAGTTTCACCTTATTGAAGCGCAGCCGAGAGAATTTCTTCTGCTTACTATGGCTTTTTTAGTTATTGGATATGTATGGGGGCCGCTATGAGAGAAATAGCCTCAATGCCTTTTGGGGAAGATGTGTCCGTAGTTTTGAATGCTTCGGAGAAGGAACTCCTTCCCTCGGGCGGGTTCGCTGCTGTAAGTGATAGCAACACGGCCAGGCTTTTCGCAGCTGCCGATGAAAACCGAATGCTCGAACTGCCTCCCGGGGAGACGACGAAGGCATGGGCGTCAGTGGAGAAGATTTTGGATTTTGCGCTGTCCCTATCTTTGGGGAGGGATGGAACGATATTGGGATTCGGCGGGGGAGTGGTATGCGATGTTACGGCATTCGCGGCTTCGATATACATGCGAGGGTGCAGATTAGTTTTAGTTCCCACGACATTGCTCTCGATGGTGGATGCGGCAATCGGCGGCAAAACTGGCATCAACTTCGGGGGCTCTAAGAATACTGTTGGCACCTTCTATCCGGCACATGAGGTTCGCATTTGCCCCAGACTGCTAAGAACGCTTCCAGATAAGGAGTACAAGTCCGGCCTCGCGGAAGCGATCAAGCACGCAATGCTGGAGCCTCAAAAATACGGATTGTTGGATATGCTCCTAAACGAGAGGCAGGCCATACTCTCTAGAGATTCACAGATTTTGGAAAGGTTTGTACCCGCCGCCGCAAGAATCAAGGCTGATATAGTTAATTTGGATCTTCGAGAACAGGGGAGGCGGGCCCATCTGAATTTGGGCCACACCTTTGGGCACGCCCTCGAAGGAGCGATGAATTTCTCTCGGTGGAGTCATGGGGAGGCCGTTGCGTGGGGTATAAAAAAGGCCTTGGATTTGGGGGAACGCATGGGAATCACAAACCCCGATTGGGCTAGGCTTTCCAGACGGCTATTCTTGGATTACGGCTTCAGCGACGTCGACCCTAAAATCGATGGCGCTAGGATAAAAACGGCCATGATAAATGATAAAAAGAAACTGGGAGGAGAACTCCGTTTTGTCTTGATTAGGGATGCGGGCGACGTGATTGTAGAGAGGATAAGCCAATCCGAATTGGATTGGGTGTTAGGAATATAGGGTGTTTGGATTTGCAGCAGCCGCTTGGCCGGAAATACAGAAAGGCCGCCTTAAGTGGTTGTGACTTCAGCGGGGAGCATTGAGCGCGCGCTAGGGGAGGTGAATTGCCCGCAAGCCGGTATGCTGTTCTATACGGAAGCGGGTGCTAAGTCGGCTTTGGGTTTTTAGGAATCGGGAGAAGCGGAGTTCAGTATAATTAGATAGATTCTTTTGGGAAGTGGCGAGGTTTTGCAATCAGGCAGGTCAGTATGATGGATGCGATTCTGAACTAGGGGGCGCATAGGCTAGTATAGAAGCGATTCTATCTGCCTGTATGTGTCTCCTAGTTTCGTTTTCTGTGACTTATCCGAATCTGCCTGCATGTAGTCGGCAAGGCTTTCCAAGCTTTCAAGGCAGGTTGAAACGGCGCCATGGAAGCTCCTAAGCGATTTAAACCAGAAATGCCCCTTCCTGTCTGAATAGAGGGTTACAAAGCCCATTCCTCCTTTCTTCCGCTTCCTATTTCCACGAGTTACCTTTAGCAGATTTGGCAATTCACCGATCAGGTCGTTTAGATTAGTGTCGATACGGAAATTACCTGGGGGAACGGCTTCGAGAAGATCCTTTTCAGGGTTTAGTAGACTTGCGGCCTTGATAATCGTATTTACCTTGCTATCCGGCAATACCTCATTTCCGCCTAGTAGCAGGGTTCCTCGCATCGATCCGAAATCCGGCAGCACCTCTTCTCTCGCCCTATCAAGCGCGCCATGAAGACGGCTCCACTGAATCAGCGCTCGTTTCTTGTTCCCTCTACCAGGGGATCTTGCAAGTTCAAAAGCTTCGCCGGCAATCCAAATTTTGTTTGTAGTATCTTTCCTGTCTTTACCAGTACGTTTCCTCTTCCACCGGTCCGGATCAGATGCTCTATGCTCCCTAGCTAGCAGCCACTTCGGTAATTCCGGATGAATGTCCGCCAACCATATTTCTTGCAGGGGCGACACCGAACGCGCATAGGTTCTGCTAGTGCGAACTATTTCGCCTGCAATGATGAACTCGGGAGTTTCCTTGAATAGAACCGAACTAGGATGAATTAGAATTCGATCCGCTCCGACACTTCTATAATCAAAGCGTCTATTCTTAATGCAGATAAAGGGAATAAGACCACGCGAACAGGCCTTGATGAAGTCCTCGCTCGCTCCTCCCTCACCTATCGATATGCCATTTCGCGCGGTTATTTCCTCCAGCTGATCGGCTATCGCCAAAATTTCATCCAGAATCTTCTTATCCAAATAATGAGCTTCGGCAAAATTCTGCTTATCCCTCGCATCCGTGTAATCCCAAAAAAGATTGAGATAGCTCGCAAAATCACCATGGCGCCTCGATCGAAATTTATGATGCGCCTTTCGCGCTTCCATTTCCTCTCCCTGCGGCAGTAAGTAGGGTGAATTGGTAGATAGAAATGCTGCTAGGATTATCACCTCCCTTATCACGCCCGGATAACGCAAAATTGCCTCCACTATCATCCTAGAATGCCTGGGCATAAGAGGATATGGCGTCATCCATCGCCCAATATTGGTTAGTTCGTTATTGAGATTGAGCGCATCCAAGAGACGTAGAGCTTCGACAGCGCCGCGAATCCCTCCGCTTTCAGGCAGGCTGATAAAGGGAAAGGTCTCGAAATCCCTAATTCCGATTTCGGCCATACGCAGCACTACCTCAGCCAAATCGGTTCTATAAATTTCCTCCTTGGTGAATTCGAACCTCCTATTGTAGTTAGCTGCTGAATAGAGACGATAGCAAATTCCAGGTTGAGTTCGCCCCGCCCTGCCTTTTCGCTGATTCGCCGAGGCTCTTGAAATCTCAGTTTCGATTAGGGAGTTGGTGTAGGTATGTGGATTATAGAAATTCAGTTTGGCAAGTCCGGTATCAATAACTGCAGTTATGCCATCTATGGTAACACTCGTTTCGGCAATGTTGGTGGCCACCACCACCTTGGTTTTTCCCTCTAGAGGGGCCTCGAACACTTTTTCCTGCTCCTCATTTCCTAGACGCGCATAGAGAGGCATCACTTGGAGACGATCGCGAGCAGAGCAGGTGATGAGCTTTGCCACCGAATCCTTTATCATTCTCTCGCCCGAACAGAAAATCAATATATCTCCACTGAACACACCCTCTCGATCGGAACTGCCCATTCTTATAATCCGTTCAACCTTGTCAACAATTTTGTCTATCAACATGGTCTCATCTCCCTCAATGGGCGGAGGATCATAATGGAGGCGAACCGGATAAACAGGAGTATCGATCGTTACGATGGGAGCGCCGTCGAAGTAATCGCTGAAAACACGCGGATTCAGTGTAGCCGATGAAATAACCACCTTGAATTCCGGTCGATGCGATAGAATCTCCTTCACCAAGCCCAGAATAAAATCAATGTTCAAGGTACGTTCGTGTGCCTCGTCAATCATCAGAATATCATACCGGCTAAGCCAACGATCGCCCTTCATTTCTTGGAGGAGAGTTCCATCGGTAACAATTTTTAACTTCGTATCTGCGCTCGTAACATCTTCAAAACGCATTTTATAGCCCACAAGTCCGCCCACAGCGGAATCCATATGACGGGCAATAAACCTGCAAACACTCATGGCTGCAATTCGTCTAGGCTGAGTAACTCCTATGAGCCCCTCCCTTGCATATCCGGCTTCGAGGAGAATAACAGGAAGTCCAGTAGTTTTACCCGATCCAGTCGGACTCTCGACTATAAGCGCTTGCCTTCCTTCCAAGGCCTCAAGAATTCGATTCTTCTGCAAATAAACCGGTAGGTTCCACAGAGAAATTCTCACACTATCCCCTCAAGCTAATTGCTCATTGCATTGGCGCCTCAAACCGCCAGCGCAGATTTTATCGCGGTGAGACAAGCCTCGCCCTATTAGCCTTCCAGGCCAGGCATTGCCAAACGAATGCTGATATGTTGTAACTTGATTAGTCCATGAAGTAAAAGCGGATTGCATCAAACCTTCGTTCATTCGCGCCTTTTCTGTGGCAGCAGGGTTATGGGAGGCGGGAATGTCCACTCGCTGGCCAGTGTGCGTAAAACCATCTGCTTCGGGGCGTAAGCTCTAGAACTGCCGGCTTTCAACTAAACTCCTAGTGCCGGCTCATCTGAGGACCTAGAGAGCTAATTAGCTTATCCTTGGCCGCGCTGATGCTCAAAGCTTCGAAGTTCTTCCGAGTTCTTAGGTCCTTGAGGTTCAACCTGCCGTCCCTTGCCTCGCGGGGACCGTAGAGCAGTGCGAACGGGATTCTCCTGGCCAGGGCATAGCGGAACTGAATTTTAGCCCTTCTTGGTTCCGGATAAATCTCTACGGCAAAGCCCAGACTTCTAAAATCCCTAGCGAGATTCTGATAATCGCCAAGGAGTTCCTCTTCTAACATCAGCACCAGTAAGTCCGTATTCCACTCACTATCCTCGTTGATTTCCAGCTCCTCGAGTCCGGCGAGTAGGCGATCGAATCCAATCGAAGCCCCAACGCCGCTGATTGATTCTTTCAAGAATAGACCAGCCAAATCATCATAGCGGCCACCCGAGCAAACCGACCCTATGCCCGGCAGGCGTTCCAAAAGAACTTCGAAAACAATTCCCGTATAGTAGTCCAATCCCCGCGTAATCGAAGGGTCAAGCACCAGCCTATCTCCAAGTCCCAGCCTATCGAAGGCGGTCAGAATCATGCGTACCCGCAAGGCATCCGGCAATTCGTAGTTTCCCTGCCTCCCAGTGTCCGATCGCCGTTCCATTCCCCCCTCATCCGGCGTTTCAGTCAATTTCTTCCGATTCACATTCTCTATACACTGGAGCATCTTTTCTAGAGTTTTCTCATTGCTCGCATCCGGCACAATGAAATCCAGAATCGCCTCGGTCGCCCTCTCCCCAGCAAGATTGATCAGTGTTCTTCGAATTCCATCTCTTCCTATTCTCCCAATTTTATCGACCGAGCGAAGCACCTCTGTGCTATTGCCTGTCAAACCCAGTCCATCCAGCAGCAGATTGAAGAGTCCCCGATGACTAAATCGAATTCTCACGGGCCCCGCTCCAACCATACTCAGTCCATCAAGCGACATCAGCATGATTTCTAAGTCCGTTACCGCGCTATCGGAACCCACTACATCAAAATCACATTGAATGAATTCGCGAAATCTGCCTCTTTGAGTGTTTTCCCCCCGCCACACCTTGCCTACGTGGTAGCGGCGAAAGGGTATGGTCAGCTCGGCTCGATGTGAAGCCACAAAGCGGGCCAAGGGCACGGTTAAATCAAAGCGCAGGGCAACATCGCGCCCCCCGCCGTCTATGAAGCGATAGCACTGCTTGTCGGTTTCGCCGCCTCCCTTGGAAAGCAGGATATCCGCGTATTCAAGGGCCGGCGTATCGATCGGCATATAGCCATGAGACGTGAAATGCTTCTCCAGCAAGCGAATCAACCGTTTTCGCCGCAGTTCTTTCTCCGGTAGAGAATCTCTAAAGCCCTTAAGCACGCGCGCCTGCACCGTATCCGCCATTCTATCTCCTAAAATTCGGCAGTTCCCGGCTCCTTATGAAGAACGACCGGTTCTGCTGTCCCTCTCCTACTTGAGTCTAACACTCGTTGCGAAAATAGCAGTTATGTCTAGAAATTGCTAGGGTGGGGGGAGGCGCGTGAGCTATGCAACGCGCGAACTATGCAAGATGGATTTTTACTTCCCAGGTTATTTGTTTCTCCTAGCTGCGTGCGGATGCCGGTTCGGCTCATCCTGTCGATCTAATTGCCAGCTCCCTGACGAACTACTATGATTAGGCCCTAGGAGCTACTTCATCTATGCGCAGCAGATACTTTCTAGACGACAACGGAGAGCCTACGATAAAGGCCGCTGTCTATGATAGGGAAGACCACCTCCTTCAGACCGATCACTTCGATTTGAATGCACGCAGGATTTGCTCTAGATTGAACCAGTGTGGGCATGAGGCCTATATTGTGGGCGGCGCCATACGCGATCTTCTAATGGGGAGAATTCCAAAGGATTTCGACATCGTAACCGGAGCCTCCCCGAATCGCGTGAGGAGACTGTTCAAGAGTGCACGCGTAATTGGGAGACGTTTTCGTCTAGTTCACATTTATTTTCCTGGGCACAAGTTTTACGAGGTTGCCACCTTTAGATCCATTGAGTCTGGCGATAGGAGGAATGTTTACGGAAGCCTCTGTGAGGATGTGATGCGGCGGGATTTTTCGATAAACGCGCTTTATTTCGATCCACAGAATGAGCTTATTATCGACTTCGTAGAGGGGTTCGCGGACATCAAACGCAGAATCCTGAGAAGCGTGCTGCCACTGGAAACTTCATTTATCGAAGATCCTGTTCGAATGCTGCGAGCCCTGAAGTATTCAGCTATTTTAGGAGTGCTTATTGCCCGCCCACTTGCGCGAAGGATTAGAAAGGATGTGAAGCTGCTGAGCAATGCATCGCATTCAAGACTCTCCGAAGAGCTATATAAGATACTCAGTAGCGGACACTCGGCCGAGTCTTTTCGCCTGATGAAACGCTACGGTTTGATTAAGCTTCTTCTGCCGGAGTTTGCGCGTAAGTTCGATGGGCATGGAGGAAGAAAACTGCGTGAAGGTACATTCTCGAATCTCGAGAACTTGGATGCGGATGTGAGCAAGGCGGAGGTTGAGAGAGGCGTAATGATTGCCCGCCTCTGTGAGAGGATTGCCGAGGAAGAGGGACTTTTCGAATCAACTTGGAGGGAGCGAAGCTTTGCTGATTTGGTTGAGCATGTGAAAAATCTGATAGTGCCCCTAGTACAGCCCAATCGCGATGTGGAAAATGCCGTCCGTTATATGTTTCTGAATCAGGGGCTCTGTGCACCTCGAAGGCTAAGAAGGAGAAGAAGAGCTGAATGAAAAACATTGCGGTAATCGGAACCGGTTATGTAGGACTTGTTGTGGCCGTGGGGCTTGCGGATTTTGGTAACCGGGTTATCGGGGTGGACATTGATGATGCGAAGATAATTATGCTAAATAGAGGCAAATTGCCGTTCTACGAGCCAGGATTGAAGGACTACCTAGAAGTCAATATTGAATCGGGGAGGCTCAGTTTCACCCAGGATATTTCATCGGCAATTATCGGCTCGGATGTGGTGTTTCTCGCCGTGGGTACGCCTCCCAAAAGGGATGGATCGGCCAATCTCGAATACTTGGAATCCTCGATAGACGCAATTGCAGAGCATGCCCGCTCCTATACTTTGGTAGTTACAAAATCGACAGTACCGATTGGGACGAATCGAGCGCTAAGGGAGCGCATCCGCGCGCTGGGCGCGGCATCCGAGATTGAGATGGTGTCCAATCCTGAATTTTTGCGGGAGGGGAGGGCGATTCAGGATTTTTTCCATCCGGATCGAGTTGTTATCGGCGCGGATTCGGATCGGGCTAGGGAAACACTGGGTGGTATCTATCGGGCCCTGAGGCTTGATGGAGTACCCTTTGTGTGGTGCAGTTTGGAAACGGCCGAATTGATAAAATACGCCACCAATGCTTTTCTAGCAACGAAGATTGCCTTCATAAACCAGATGGCCAATTTGGCAAATAAGGCGGGGGCGGATATTACACTCATAGCGAAATCAATGGGCATGGATGGGCGGATAGGAGAAAAATTTCTTCATCCTGGGCCGGGATTTGGAGGAAGCTGCCTGCCTAAGGATATCCGAGCGCTTGTTTCGGCTGGCAATAGCTTAAATGTGGATATGAGTCTTGTGAAGGCGGTTATTGCTGCCAATGAAGAGCAAAAGTTTCGTGTGGTGGTGAGACTCAGGGAGTTGCTTGGCGCCCAGCTTAGTGGTCTGTCTATCGCCGTATTGGGCCTGGCATTTAAATCGAACACGGATGATGTTAGAGAGTCGCCAGCGTTGCAAGTGGTTGCCGATTTGGTGGAGGAAGGAGCTCTTATCCGCGCTCACGATCCGCGTGCGATGGATAATTTCAGGGCAATTTTTCCCGATATCACCTATTGTGCCTCAGCGCGTGAGGCAATAAAAGGCGCCGATGCTGTTCTTGTACTCACCGAATGGAATGAATACCGCTCCTTGGATTTCAATCTGATAAGCAAGGAAGTGAGGGGCAGAATAATTCTGGATACGCGCAATCTCCTGAATCCGAAACTCGCTCGTGAGCATGGCTTTGTTTACTGGGATAATGGCCGTGATATCGATTCGGCGTGGCTTAATTGATAGGCATGATTCCAGATACTATTCGGCCCCCTTCTTGGGATTTCGATTGACTCGGCGGATATTAGGAACCGCTCCTAGAATCAGCAGCGCGATTTGCTCTAGGCGCTCCTTGCCGGGCATCCGGCTTGGAGGTTTGCAGAATGCCGGTGTTCGTCTGCGGAGAACGCGGGTGGAAATTTCGCGGGCGTAGGGCCCACAATAGTAAAATCCAAAAAATCGAATGGGCCTGTATTTTAGCTTTCGGAACCGGATCTGTCTTCGGTTTTAACCTCTGGCACCCCGAATTCTTCTGAAATCCAAGGCCGCTTTGACACCCCCACTACTACGAGATTGAATTCCCCAATTATTATTCCAGTGAATTTTTCTATCCTATCTACCACATAGGCCTTGAGTTCGTGGAGATTTTCAATGGGCCTATTAGCAAATGGGACTCTGACCTCTGCTCGCAGCTGATATACACCACGCAGTTTTCGAATTCTTACCCTCTGAACAAGGAGAGTTCCGTCGAATTCGTCGACGCAATGACCAATCATTTGACCGATCGCATTCTCACTTATGGCAATTGTTCCCTTATCTCTCGCATTGAAGGTTGGTTGCACAATCGATTTCTCGTACACTTTGTGCCTTTTACTCCGCTTCAAGCCAAAACCACGGCGTATTCTCACGAATACTTTTATGGAATTCGAAATCAGATTCGGGTAGTCGCGCTCCACCTCGACGGCGGGTACTGGAATCACGTGTTCGCCCCGATCGTTTCTCGATTTCTGGGCCTTCTCCATGTCTGACTTAGAGCTGATTTCCTCAATCTGCAGCACTTCGGAGGGAGGCGGAAGCTCAAGGCGTTCTGAAACCAGCGCTACCATTCTAATCGAGGTGCCCAGAATTAGGATCTTTCTTATTCGCCGTGAGCGTATGGCCTTCATTATTTCATTTCGGTAACTGGGCTCATCAAATAAGGCCGTGCGAACCGCGCGCATATACGTCGGTTCCTTCTTTGCCGATTTTCCGGCAATAATGTTGTTCCTTTGAATCAGAAGTCCATCATCGATGATGTAATCTATACTGTAGGTTTCTGCCATCAATTTGGCTCTGAAGCTCTTACCTGTGCCGCTTCTTCCCACTAGCGCAATTACTCTTATCCCATTTATTAAGTGCCTGAGGCGGTCTTTGATTCCCCTTTGACGTAGTATGGCTTTGTAATCTGCGTCCATTGACACTCCTGTGAACATACAAAATACCTCGCATTTGCATCAATGCATTTTCGGCTTTTTTAGGGTGTAGCACAGCCTATGCACAGCAGCGCACGTATGAGGAGGAAAGGCGCTGTCTCCAAAGCGTTCAGGCAAGTCCGATTAGCTTGACAGAGTTCGAATCCTCAAGTAAGAATGCTTGGAGTGTCGACCAGTGACTTTTTTCGCGGAATTAGGCGGGGTGCACTGGGACTTAGGATGCTCCTGTCGATATTTTTAATCGTGGGTCTGTGTTTGGCGATATCCACTCTCGGGAATGAGGATTCTCTTTACTGGCCTAGTTGGTATATTTTGAGGCTCAATCCCGGAGCGGATCTCGAGGAGGTTGAAGAAGCGCTGCGGGCCATGGGTGTGCAGGAAGTGATTTCCGGAGCCTCGGCCGATATCGCGTACATGGCCATACCAAATCTGCAGAGGGCCAGTGTTGCGGAACTTGAGAAATACCTGGTGCCGGGGGATCCGCGGAGAGATCCATATATTTCCAATGTCTCGAGACTCTTCGAATCAAACGGCTCGCCGTTAGTCTATATCCGGGCCAAGCGCAGACTGTTCCATTATAAAATCATTCTTGAGCAGCAAGAAGAGATTTCAAACTGGCATCTGATGGACTGGCGCGGTGCCAGAACATTGGTGGATCCGCTCATACTCGTTGTTGTAGCTGTGTTGGTTGCATTGTTCGGCAGCGCTCAGGGTAGGCGCTTAGCCCGTTTTATAAGCTCCATACCACTTGCAGCTTTCGCCTTCCTGGCTACTCCAAATACCACCATCCCGATCATCCTTGCTTTTTACCTCTCTCCGAATGCGCTGAGAGTTGGAAGCAGGCCATATGCGCATCGGATTATAATCTGCTTAGGGTATGCGCTTGCGCTTGCTTCCGCCTTCCTTGCCTATGATAAGAAGTATCTATCCCTGCTGGCTGTGCTTGTGTCAGAGCTTGTCTATTGGATATTGGCGGGAACGAGTGGGAGTTTGGTTGCGAAGAAGCCTACAAAAAAGAATGCAAAGTTCTCTAGGGGTTTTGGAATACGCGCAGCTCTAAACCGAGATCATCGGCTCTTCATTCCGGTTCCACTGTCGCAGAAATACAAGGCCTTCATGGCAAGTGATTTTAGCAGTACTTCTCTTAGCGCCTATAAGATACGCAGTTTGTTCTTAGCAGCATTCCTTTTCCTGGTATTCTTAATTCCCGAATCAGCTCCTATAACTCATGGTCCACTCCCATACGCGCGAAAGAGTTCAAAGAGCTTCGACGATCTCGAAGCCATGGAGCTGCTTGGTGAGAGCCGGAACCCCACAAATCCACCGGATATCTCCCTGCTAATGGCGTCGGCAGCCTACCAAGAAGGGTTTCTTTTTGGAGCGGTTTTTCGCCTACCAAAACCGAACGACTCGCTCGTTATGCAAAGTTACCTGCAGGTGGGCAATGCGATAGAATCGATGGAAAGCACGGTAATCGAATACGATCAGACTTGGTATAGGCAGAAATTAAGCGCGGAGCTAAGTAACGGAGTTGGAAGGCTCTATGCATCCTTGGATGGACCTAGCTCCGTTTTGGCGGTTACGAAGCAACCTATAAGAGGAAGGGGATGGGACGATGCCTTAACGGCGATTCTTTGGACCATCGCTTTCATTGCCATATGTATCCTTGCATTGATTTCAGTCGAAGATGGCGCCCATGTGAGAAATTTAATCGGATCGCTTCTTGGCGGCGAAAAAGCTCGGGCTGCATGAGTCGATATCGAACTTTTTCTCGTGGAGGAATTCATCCGCCCGATGCTAAACGCGCCACATCGAAATCTGCTATCAAAACCTGTCTTCTTCCGGAAGTGGCGATTGTACCTTTTTTGCAGCATATAGGGGCTCAGGCTAAACCGGTTGTGAGGGCGAATGATAGAGTCTATGAGGGACAGCTCATCGGCGAACCCTCGAGTCTTATCTCCGCGGCTGTCCACTCTCCTATCACCGGAACCGTCTTGGAATTCAGAAGCATATTTCTTCCAATGGGCGTGAAAGCCGATGCGGCAGTGATCGAACGCGATCAAGAAGCTCCTCGGGTTTTAGAACATGGACAAAATTATGAGTGGCAATCCATGGAAACGGAAGATATTTTGGGGATTTTGAAGCAGGCGGGTGTTGTAGGACAGGGAGGAGCCACCTTCCCCTCGCATGTTAAATTTTCCATTCCAAAGGGTTATGACTGTGAGGTGTTCTTGGTGAATGCATGCGAATGCGAGCCGTATCTCTCGGCGGATCACCGCTTGATACTCGAATCGATCGAGCAGATAATGGAGGGAATAAGGATAGTTCAAAAGCTGCTAAACCCCAGGCGCGTCGTTGTAGGGATCGAGGTTAACAAGCAAGATGCCATCGAAGCTTTGACTGCTGCCGAATCCACCCATGGAATTGAGATTGCGCTCCTCAAGGAGAGGTATCCACAGGGCGCCGAAAAGAATCTGATAGAGGCCATATTGGGACACGAGGTGCCCTCAGGGAAGCTTCCCTTGGAGGTTGGGGTTATAAACTCGAATGTAGGAACGCTTTTTTCGGTGTATGAGGCCCTTGTGAGGGGCAAGCCGGTAATAGAGAGGGTTCTTACTGTTGCGGGAGGCGCCATTGCTCATCCGGCCAATGTCAGGGCCCGTGTGGGCAGTCCCGTGAGTAATCTGATCGAGGAATGTGGCGGATTTTGCGAGGAGCCGGTGAAATTAGTTATGGGCGGCCCAATGATGGGCTTTGCCTTCAGCAACCTGGATACGCCCGTTCTCAAGGGAACGAGCGGGGTGCTGGCTCTTACAAAAGATGAGATCAATACCTCTGTCACAACTCCGTGCATTTCCTGCGGACGCTGCATCGAAGTTTGTCCGATGGGACTCTCCCCTACTATTATTTTCAAGCAAATCGAACATGAGCGTTTTGATGAGGCAACAAGTCATGGCTTGGAGGACTGTGTTCTATGTGGCGCCTGTTCCTATGTCTGCCCCGCTCACATACCCTTGGTTTCCGCTTTTAAGGCTGGTCGGGGCCGTAAAAGGCGTCTGGCTTCCAGGAGATAGCCCTTGAAAACCCTGCCCCTGATTTCGGCCTCGCCTCAGATTCATGTATCCAATTCAACTCGGAAAATGATGGCCTGGGTTCTGATTTCCCTGGCGCCCGCGTTTGCCTGGAGCGTATACATATTTGGCTTCAGGACCGCGGGAGTCGTTGGAATAGCGGTGTCTTCGGCTGTGCTAACGGAAGGATTGCTCAATCTTGCCTTTGGCCGGCCAAACAGTCTTGGTGACTTGAGCGCTGTAGTAACCGGGGTGTTGATCGGATTCAATATGCCACCTCAAATACCCTTATTCATCCCCGCTGCTGCCTCGGTGTTCGCGATAGCTGTTGTTAAGTGGAGTTTCGGGGGATTGGGCGCTAATTGGATGAATCCCGCGATGGCAGGCAGAGTATTTGTTTTCTACTCCTGGGGAGCTGAAATGACCAGTTTCACCGCTCCACGTACTCTGATTGCTGATTCCGCAAGCGGAGCCACTCCGCTAGGGGCAGTAAAAAGCAATTTACTGGGTTTCGCCATGGGTGATTCGGCAGGAAAATCCTTCGGTGGACCCATGGAGCTACTGGAGATGTCGGGTTTTCCTAGCGGCTATTTTGATTTGTGGATTGGCCGCATGGCCGGCTCGCTGGGCGAGGTATCAGCGCTCTTGCTGGTGTTAGGCGCAATTGTTCTCATAATTAAGAAAATTCTCAATTGGGAAATTCCATTGGCCTATATTGGCAGTTTCGCCCTTTTAATCTGGCTTTTCGATGGAATTCAATATGGAAACGGCGTCTTCACGGGAGATGTGTTATTTCACCTACTCACGGGGGGCCTGATGCTGGGCGCCCTTTATATGGCAACTGATTTGGTGACCACGCCGCTTACAAGGTTGGGGCGGATTATTTTTGGACTCGGCTGTGGTTTCCTCACCTTTGTCATCCGGCGTTTTGGCAGTCTTGCGGAGGGTGTCAGTTTGGCAATTATTTTCATGAATATACTAGTTCCCCTTATCAATCGCTTTGCGAAACCAAAGCGCTATGGCGTTCAACGGTGACTGATATCACCGAAAAGGCTTTGAAACTTGGTTTGATTGGAGCGATTGCAGCTATTTTGCTCGCCGCTCTAAGCAGTCTTGCGGAGCCAATTATTACTCTGCGGCGGGAGGCTGAGATGAAAGCCGTGCTCAGCGTTCTTGCCAAGGGTGAGAAAACTGGGATGCCGGAATCGGTATCCGAGTCCGGCATTCTCCAACGCTGGCGGATAGCGAATGACAAGGGTTGGATATTGGAAATCGAGGCCCTTGGATATGGCGGGCCGATGCTGCTTATCGCTTCCTACAAAAAGGACGGAACAATTATAGCGGTTCGCTTGCTGGATAACAAGGAAACCGTTGGATTTGGGAAGAAGGCCGAAGACCCCGCATATATGGATATCTTTACTGGCTTTGGCGCCCGGATTCCGATTCCGCGGAACAAGGCTGAATTCGGCGAGAGAGCGGATCTTGTTTCCGGTGCAACAATCACTTTTACCGGAATAGTGGTGGCACTTGAAAAAGGATCCGAATCCGTGAAAGAGTGGAACAATCAGAGATGACAGGATTGTTTAAGGGCCTGCTCAAAGAGAATCCAATCTTTGTTCTAGCGCTTGGACTTTGCCCGGCCTTGGCTGTCTCCACCACGGTAAGTAACGCGATTGGAATGAGCGCGGCTACGCTAGTGGTGCTTATAGGTTCCAATGCCGTGATTAGTCTTTTTCGCAGGCAGATACCATACGACATACATATACCGGCTTATATCGTTATTATTGCAACTCTGGTTACTGCTGTCGATATTCTATTGCAAGCATATTCCCCAACCCTCTCGGAATCCTTGGGCATTTTTATTCCACTGATTGTTGTGAATTGCATTATATTGGGCCGAGCCCACGCCTTTGCCAGCAAGAATACTCTCGGCTCATCGCTCCTTGATGCGGTTTCCATGGGCTTCGGGTTTACGGTTGGACTCCTAAGCATTGCTTTCATCAGAGAGATATTGGGCTCAGGAACAATAAGCATCGTCCCGAATAGAAACCTCATTCGAATCCCCGTGCTGGCTGATAATCCTGTCCTGATATTCTCTCTTCCCGCGGGAGCCTTGATTGTAATGGGATTCCTTCAGGGATTTTTTCGTTGGCTGGGGGAGGCGAGGAAAAGATGACCTACGTGGGTATCTTAATAACCTATACCTTTGTTAGCAATCTGGTGCTCTCGCAGTTCTTGGGACTCTGTCCGTTCATAGGGGTGTCAAAGAATTCCGGAAGCGCGATCGGTATGGGTCTTTCTGTTACCTTTGTCATGAGTCTTGCCACCCTTATAAGCTGGGCGCTCGAGCATTTCATCCTAGTGCCGCTGAATATCGAGTTCCTTCAAACCGTTACCTTTATTTTGGTAATTGCATCGCTGGTTCAGCTCGTGGAAATGGCGGTGCGGAAGTATTCGCCCCCGCTTTACCAGGCCCTGGGCATTTATTTGCCCCTTATCACCACCAATTGCGGGGTTTTGGGCATTGCACTGATCAGTGTAAACAGGGATTTCAATGCTATGGAGAGTCTCTTGGCAGGATTCTCCGCCGGTTTGGGATTTTTAATGGCGCTACTTTTTATGTCGGGCATCAGAGAGCGATTGGACACTGAGAAGGTGCCAAAGTATCTTAGGGGAGCTCCTATAGCCTTTATTTCAGGCGGACTTATGGCTCTGGCATTTATGGCCTTCGACTCAGCGCTGCTTACGAACCTGCTGAGGGCCAGTTAGTTGGTAGAGAATCTTTTGCGAATAGTTTACGCCCTTGTCGCCACTTCGTCCTTTTCCATTCTTCTTGGCGCGGGACTTGCCATCGCTTCGCGCAGACTTAAGGTGAGGAGCGAAGAAAGGATAGAGTCTCTTATCTCAGTATTGCCCGGTTTGAACTGCGGCGTCTGCGGTTATGCGGGCTGTGAATTATATGCCAAGGCCTTGGCCTCGGAGACGGAATCCGACATTGCTAAATGCAGTCCTGGCGGTTCCGATACACAGAATTCGCTTGCGAAACTACTGGGCATCGACGCTGGCGAAGTCTCTACGCGGATGGTAGCTAGATTAGCCTGCCTAGGGGATAGCAGGGTTGCAAGGAAGGAATTCAATTATCTTGGTTATTACGATTGTGAGTCCGCATACAGCCAGTTTCATGGGGATAAGGGATGCAAATACGGTTGTCTTGGCCTAGGCTCTTGCGCAAAATCTTGCCCGGTTGATGCGATCAGCTACACGGGCACGGGCCTCGTGAGGGTAAATGCCGAACTCTGCATAGGGTGCGAGATATGCGTTGCAGTCTGCCCAACCGCTGTTATGACCATGATACCAGAGGACGCAAAGTGGTTTGTAGCCTGTAAATCCAAGGATCCGCCCAAGCTTACAAAGAATCTCTGCCGGGCCGGGTGCATCGGATGCCGGATTTGTGAGCGAAAATTTCCAAACTCCGGTTTCGTTGTATCCGATAATCTATCCGTGCAGATATATAATGATGATGCCAACGAAGAGGAACAAAGGGCCGCATCGGCTGCCTGTCCTCCTAAGTGCATAATCAGCATATGCTAAGGATTCAACAAATCAATTAAGCAGCGTTCGGATATGGGAGGCCGTTGCGTCGTCGATGAGCAAGGTTAAATTGATATTTGGAACCTGCAATGCCATCCCCTCCGGGGAAACCGATCTCCATTTCGAGGACACTTATCAGAAGGCGTTCAAGCCCTTCATCACGGCGATTTATAACCATCCCGAAATCCTTTCAACCCTCTATTATACAGGATCCCTGCTTGAATGGATGGAGAAGAAACATCCGGAATTTCATGTGGTTCTAGGTGAGCTCGTAACCCGCAAAAAAATTGAAATTCTCAGTGGCGGATACTGGGAACCTATGCTCCCTCTAATTCCAACGCCAGATAAGGTGGGACAAATAGAGGTGATGACAAACTACCTGCGAAAAAAATTCGGCAAGCGCTCGCGTGGCGGATGGATTCCGGGACAAATTTGGGAGATGCATCTAGCATCTTCCCTGCATGCTAGCGGTATGGATTATGTTTTCTTAAGTGAACGAGCCTTTCCAAGGATTCAGGAAACCTGCCCTAACGCGCCGGTAATTGCAGAGAATCAAGGTAAAACTGTTCTTGTCTTTCCTATTATGGAGTCTCTGACGGATCAGTTCCTAAGAGTTCCGCCTGAACGCATTTTGAGCAGCCTCGAGAACCTGGAAACAGGAAGGAACAGGGAAGCAGTGGCAACACTTATGCTCGATGGACTGACTCTTGGCGCTGATGGCCTGCGCAAAATCTGCTATGAGGAAAAATGGCTTGAGAATTTTTTCGACGCCGTAGCTAGGGCAGGGGACTGGCTTGAATGCGTGCATCCAGGGCGCTACCTAAGAAATACCGATTTGCCTAGAGGGAAGGTGTATATTCCCGCGCTAACTTATGATGCCTTAATGCATTGGTCGCAAGGAAACCAGTCTAATCAAAGCAATCCAAGTTCGTCCACTGTGTCAGAATCATCTAATGGTGAAGCGGGCGAATTTACTCGAAACAGATCCAAGTTCTCCTACCGTAATTTTCTTGCAATATACCGCGAAAGCGAACTTCTATACTCAAAGATGATGCATGTAGGGGTTTTATCAAATCAGCTGCGGGGTGACAAGTATAGGAAGCGAAACGCAAAGGAGGAACTTTGGCGGGGTCAGGAGCATTATGCATATTGGCATGGCCCCAGCGGCGGAATTTACAACAGCCGGCTTCGACACAGCACATACAGCGCTCTTATCGAGGCGGAGAAGGCAACTCGCGAAAGGGGTATTTTCAAGGCCGCGCTCACCTCGCTCGACTTCGATATGGATGGGAATAAGGAATATCTCTATAACGGCTTGAGCTTCAATGCATATATCCATTTGGTGGGCGGCGCACTTTTTGAGCTGGATTACCTGCCCGTATCCCGGAATTACCTAGCTACGTTTTCGAGGTATCGGGAAAGTTATCATTCCCGGGAGACGGTGAAACGAGGATACGACTCCTATCCGAGACATGCCTTTCTCGATCACATATTGGATCCTAGCGTAAAGCTTGCTGATTTCGAACGAGGCCTTTATCACAGGCTGGGTGATTTTCCTACCAAGCGATATCGGACATTGAATTTGGAGAGAGAACCCCCCAAGGTTTCTCTTGCTTGCAGCGCTGCGCTGAATGGGGAAGAAAAAGCGCTCGATATATACAAAACTTTTTCATTTCGGCGAGGTTTGCTTGCGGTAGACTATAAGCTTACAAATCTAAGTCAAGGCAAATTAACCTTTCTTTGGGGAAGCGAGATAAACTTGGCCTTGGCCGAGAATGCGGAAATGAGATCGGTGTTTCTAAATGCTGATGAGGCAGCCGCCGACGGAGTTCAAGAGAGAGGGAGCGACAAGGGAGTGAATTCATGGACCGTACTCGATAAGGCGCTAGGTGTAGCAATCAATTTCCAGCTGTCGGAAACAGCTGAGCTATGGAAATCTCCTTTTTTTGCGGATTATCGCGTAGGCGGAGAACTCAGGAGAAATTATCAATCAAATTTCTTCATGCCACGCTGGTTAATCGTTTTGGAACCCGAAGCGGCGAGGAGTCTTAAGATTACAATGAAGATTGGCCGCCACAGGAGCCGCTAAGTTCGATTTAGGCTGCTGATGCCGCCGGGTTCGGCTAAGCTGACTGCAACTTGTGGGAGGTAGGATGCGTCATGGGTAGAGTAAAATCCGGAATCGAATTATATGAGATTGTCTCTTCAGTTGCAGCGCCGAAGACCGGGAAGGGAGAAAGAAGGCGCGGGAAGCATCGAGTTGGCTTGAGAGAGGGGAAGAGACTTTCCGAAAAATCTGAAACAGAGATTCAAACCGATACTGGAAATGAACCCGTGGAGGGCTTGTTTAAGCTGGCTGGGTTTGAGGGAAGAGGAAGGGCTGCGCGTCTGATGCTGCTTTTAGGGATAGATGAGGCTGCGCGGGTTATGGCCAAACTGAAGCCCGAAGAGGCAGAGGAAGTAGCGCAAGAGATAGCCTCTATCCGGCACATGGACTCGGTTGAAGCACAGAGACTCCTTGATGACTTTCGCGAAGACTTCGCTGACGTTAAGGCAAGGAGGGTGAGAGGCGGAGTAGATACGGCGAGGGAAATACTGATAAGAGCCTTCGGCAAAGAGAATGCGGAGAGAATTATTCTGAAGTCTCTGCCGGATGCGGCGTCCAAACGATTCGCATTCTTGAACGATCTTTCCTTCTCCCAGTTGACAAATCTTCTGCGAAAGGAGAGTCCTACAACCCTGGCGTTTGTATTGACCTATCTCGAGCCTGCTAAAGCGTCTAGTTTCTTGGGGGCTCTGCCCAAGGCTAAACTTCTTCAGGTTGTGCTTAAAATAGCTCGAACTCGAGAGGTGTCAATGGAACTTGTGAATACCGTCGAATCAGCCTTACAGGAGAAGCTCCGGCATATTGGGAAGGATGAAAGCGATGAACTCGACGGCAGATTCGTTCTTGCCGATATTCTGCGGCACATGGATATTTCTGATGAACGCCGCCTACTCGATAGCCTAGAAAGTACCGATGTCGCGCTTGCCGATCAGGTTAAGGAAAAGCTCTACACCATGGATAGCGTTATTCATATGCGGGATAGGGACCTTCAAGATGTTTTAGCTGAGATGAAAGAGCAGGAGATAGCTCTCCTTTTAAAAGGTCAGGCTAGGGAAATCAAGAATCGCATCAAGCTATCCCTGTCCAAGCGGCGTCTTTTGATGGTTGAAGATGAATCGGATATTATGGGCGGGGTTAAGCGATCGGAGGCGGATGCCGCGGTTAGGAACTTTCTTGAAAGACTCCGCAGTGGTGAAGAAGAGGGGATTTTTTCGATAATCCGCGAGGAATCCGATCTAATCGAATAATCATCGATGCTCCCCTGCCTCACTCCGTGTGCGCTTGATGCGTGTCTTGAATAGCACCCTGCTGATAGATACGATGAGCGCATGCAGGCTCACGAACTGAAACGCAGATTCCTGGACTTTTTTGTTGGCCGCGATCACGCGGAAATATCTGGGAAGTCTCTCATCCCCGAAAATGATCCTACTGTACTGTTCACTACCGCTGGGATGCACCCACTTGTTCCCTATTTGTTAGGCGAAGTGCATCCCTCCGGCTCGCGACTTGTGAATGTGCAGAAATGTGTTAGAACGGGCGACATTGAGTCTGTTGGCGATTCCTCGCACCTGACTTTCTTTGAAATGCTGGGAAATTGGTCTATTAGGGATTATTTCAAAAAGGAAGCTATATCTTGGAGTTATGAATTCCTAACGAGCGGGGATTTTCTTGGTTTGGATAAGAATCTTATTTATATAACCGTTTTTGAGGGCGATGGCGATGCCCCCTTTGACAGTGAATCTTATGACATCTGGCTTTCGCTTGCAGTTCCCGAGGAACGTATCTTCAAGCTGCCGAAGAAGGATAATTGGTGGGGACCTGTCGGCAGGGTGGGGCCCTGTGGGCCGGACTCTGAAATGTTCTACGATACAGGCGTGGAGAAATGTGGACCGGATTGCCGGCCCGGATGCTCCTGCGCTAAGTATTTTGAGCTTTGGAATGATGTATTCATTGAATACGACAAGCAATCAGATGGCTCTTACGAAGCCTTGAAGACGCCCTGTGTGGACACAGGCATGGGTGTCGAGCGAACGATAAGTATGCTTCAGGGAAAGAAAACGGTCTACGAAACCGAATTGTTCACTGAGATTATCAAATCGCTTGAAAGCATCTCAGGGAAGCAATACAAAGACGATGATTCTGGCACTAGGCCCTTTCGGATCATTTCCGACCACGTTAGAACCGCCACTATGATTCTCGGCGACGACAATGCGACTAGGCCCTCCAATCTCGGGCGGGGTTATATTTTGCGCCGTCTTATCAGACGATGCGTGCGCCATGGACTCAAGATCGGTATCGATTCCAATTTCCTGGCTCAAGTTGCAGATTCTGTTATTCAGACATATGAAAGCGCCTATGCCGAGCTGAGATCGAGGCGGGATTTCATACAATCCGAGCTTAACCTGGAGGAGACACAGTTTCGCAAAACTCTCAATAAGGGCAACAGAGAATTCTACAGAGTACTTGCGGATCTAAGCAAGACCAACAGGCGGCTCGTGCCTGGGCAGGTGGCCTTCCATCTGTATGACACCTATGGCTTCCCAATCGAGTTGACGCAGGAATTGGCCGAAGAAAACGATATTGCGGTGGATAGGATAGGTTTTGATGAGGCGTATAGGAAGCATCAGGAAATTTCTAAGAAAGGCGCCGATAAGACATTCAAGGGCGGACTTGCCGATGATTCACTGATGTCGGTCCGATATCACACTGCAACGCATTTACTCCATGAGGCCCTGCGAAGAGTACTTGGAGAACATGTCGCTCAGAAGGGATCGAATATCACCGCCGACCGGTTGAGATTTGATTTTGCTCATCCGCGTCCCATGACGGAGGAAGAAAAAAAATCGGTAGAAAGAATGATTAATGACAAAATTGCCGAGAACCTTCCCGTGTCGGTTCAGACTATGACAATAGAGCAGGCTAAGAACATCAATGCGAGGGCTTTTTTTGAGGGGAAATACGGTGAGCAGGTAAAAGTATATAGCATCGGCGATTTCTCTATTGAGATATGCGGCGGCCCGCACGTGGAATCGACAGGAGATATCGGTCCGTTCAAGATAGTTAAGGAGCAGTCTATTTCGCGGGGCATAAGACGCGTTCGCGGGGTGCTGAGCTAGATCCTAGTCACGGCCGTGCAGCCGAAGCAAGTCGGAAATCACTGCGCTCGTCTGCCGGGCAGGAGCCTAGTCGTGTATCCAATCCTGTATCACCTGAGCCATTTTTCTGATTAAGTAATCCACCCGTTTTGGAGCGGGAGCTAGAGTATAAAGTCGGTAGGCTTCCCAGTAGTTCGCATTCTTATAGTACCTGTCCCCCGCGCGAATAATGCCGTCGATATATCCGCAGGTTAGGAATATCTTTTTTGCGGTGTCGATATCGCCGTTGTTGAAAAGTTCGTTTCCCTTTCGAATCAGAGCTGCCTTGCGTGCAGAGTCAATCCTCGCTCTCTTCGGCGCTGCAACCTTTAAGAAGCCTTCCTTTGGGAATTGCATGTCAAAGCACCCCCTTCGTTGACATTCCGGCTGCGCCGCCACCTCGATTCGGTTTATAGGCTTCTTTGACAGCACATCCCACCGCCTTGAAAAGCGCTTCGGCTGCATGGTGCCCATTCTCGGAGTATCGAACCGATAGGTGGAGATTCATCTTACCCCCAATCGTCATTCCCCAGAAAAACTCTCGTAGAAGGGAGAGATCAAAGTTCCCCACTCTCTTTTGCGCCCAATTGACGTTCCAGCAGAGGTAGGATCTCCCCCCCGCATCCACAACCGCCTCGCTCAACGCATCATCCATGGGAATGAGCGCGCTGCCGTAACGCTTGATACCATCGGATTTCAACCGGACCTGCTCGAATGCCGAGCCAATAACCAGGCCAGTATCTTCAACCAAATGGTGGGGGTCCACATCGATGTCTCCAGAGGCGTCTAGGTTGAGGCTAAATTCGCCATGAAAGGCCATTGCGGTTAGCATATGGTTGAAAAAGCCCAGTCTTGTCTCTATGTTCGAATTGCCCGGCTTTCCAATATCCAGGATTGCTTTGACATCGGTTTCCTTGCTTACCCTGTGAAGCTCAATCATCCCCTTCCTCCATCAGAATATCGGTAAGCTCGCTAATTTTACGATAGTTGAGTTTGAAATATGCTGGGTTGGCAACGAGTCTCACCTTGAGTTCCGCAAGTTTACTCAGTATCTCAAGGTTATTTGCCCGGAGGGTGTCGCCGCTTTCAACCAAATCGGCAATGTACTGCGCCAAGCCCAAAGAGGGCGCCAATTCAACGCTGCCACCGAGCCTTATTATTTTCACCGGTATTCCCCGGCGATGAAACCAGTTCCGGGTAAGACGAACATAGCTTGTAGCTACATTAACAATGGATACGCCATGCTCTTCCACTGCCGGCGAGCCCTTTGGCGCCGCAATACAAAGGCTCATCTTGCCAATGGGCAGGGTTGAAAGTCTTACGAAGGAGTGTCCGGATTCGATTAGGGTATCATCGCCAGCAACGCCAAGTCCGGTTATCCCGTGATGAACGTAGGTTGGCAGGTCGCTGTTTTTCACCCTGTAGAATTCCAGTCTGCCATTCTTATCTATGGCCGAGAGTCTGCGTGAGCCAAACTCGACTCGAATGCCTCTAGTTGAGAAATAGTCCATGAGCGGTTCGAAGAGGCGGCCGTTCGGAATCGCGATCGTAAGAGGCTTAGCCACCTGCTCCACTGCCATTCAGTATTACGCGTTTGCCATTTATCCGCCGTCTCCTCGCGTCCCGGTATCGGGCAGCGAAGGTAGCGCCGCGCGCGCCAACCATGGGCGCCTCAGTTCCAGCCGCGTACTCGCTCAGGGGTTCGATCTTGCGCATCATCATACTGAATCCCGCGGCAGCGGCGCTGTTGCCGAATGAACCAAGTAGCTTGTCGTACCTACCTCCAGAGGCAATAGCCGCATTTGCCCCCTCGGCATAAACCATAAACGTAAATCCGGAATAATAGGATTGTCCTCCTGACACCGACAAGTCTATCCTCATGTTTTCGCTCGAATCGAGTTCTATCAGACTTCTGGCCAGCGAAGCTAGATAATCGACCGCCTCTGCCACCGCATCTGGCCCATCATTCTTCGAATCTCCAAGACTAGCTGCCAGATTGGGCGCACTCTCCACGAAATTCTCTATTCCTCCAAGGAACATAAGCAGTTCAACACGCTGATGCGGAAAGTTCAAACCCGCGTCGCTGAATAGTTTTTCTAGTTCCCTCCTATCCCTAATCTCCAGAAGTTCTCTTGCTCGAGCCGGGTTCACTCTCGCGCCCAGAATCGCGTCGAGGAGCGCACGGGAACCAATGTGCATGCGCCAATTCCGGAGACGCATGGCCCCGAGCAAATCATGCAGCAGCATCAGAATTTCCAAATCGCCATCCAATCCACTCAGGCCGATAAGCTCGGCTCCCGATTGAAATGACTCATCGCTCGCAATATCCTCCTCTTCTTGATGGCGGATAACGCTGTCAGCGTAGTAAACCCGCCGAGGCAGGGTTTCGCGCGAAAGCCCCATCTGCTTTGCCAAAAACAAAGTGACATCCGAGCGCAGCATCAAGAGTTTTCCGCCTCTATCTGGAAATCGATAGCTATACTCCTCCTGATTATGACTGAGAAGCGGTCTATAGGTTTCAAAGTAATCTATAATCGGAGTAAGCACGGGTCTATAGCCCCAAGAAACGAAATGATCCTCCGCCAGTCGTAGTAAATGTCGATGCCGATGAGCTTCCTCAAAGAGGAGGCTCATCGTTCCCCCAGGAGTTCTGAGTCGCTCCCCGTAGTTTCTTTCCATGCTAAGCATTATGCCTCCCCCTAGAAGGGGAGTCCAGCAAATTGCTAATGAGTCTGCGCCCATGCAAGCAGGCCATCCGCAATCATCAACGCATCCTGCTCGCGTAAATCGGACGATCTTAAGGCCCAGGCGCTACTGGAATAGCTTACATTTCGCACTTCCACAAGAGCCGCGGCATCGGCCGGATTATTCCGCAGCACCCTCAGATTTTGGCGTCTGATAAACGAATTTGCTCCCAAATGCGATGATAGCGCGGTAGCGAGATTCATGGAATTCTCGAGTTCTTTGTCGTTCCCTCCGTCATAGAAAATCGCCCTGCCAATGGGTAAATCCGGGGAATTGTCCGAGTGAATGCTAACGAATACTGTACCCCTTCGTTTATTCCGTGCGGCAACCTTCGCGATTTCCTTGGAGGCAATGGCCTTTCGCATGTCTAAGCCCTCGATAGTGCCAACAGGCCTCCAGTTTTTCCGCGCATTATGGAATTCCTCGTTGTATACCTCGTTTTTCAAATTGACAAAGGTTTGACGCGCATTGACTCCATCCCTGATATGATGATCGGGCGAGAGCACCGTCAGGGATACCGAAGCGCCATGTAAAAGAAGAATTCGGTAAAGTCGCATGGAAATGTCATAGACGTATTCGTCCTCGGTAATCACAAGCGGATTGCCATTGCCGTCCGCAACCGAAACAATCGCGCCGGGATCCAAGCCACCGTGTCCAGGATCAATCACAATGTGCCAGCCCCCTAGCTTATTGCTTTCAGTTTTCATTGCGCCGATTTGGTTCCTGAATTCTTCCAGCACCTGCTTGGCTCTGCGATAGTCTGTTAGGGTGGAGGCGTTCGATTCTTCCCAGTAGCTAACACTCGGCTGGTCTGCAATCCTTGGGGCGCTGAAGAAATACTCCCCCTCGTTCCGCACCGTGGTTGGATTGGAACCACTCTCTTCTTTCTTCGGCGTTTTAACGGCCGCTAAGACAGGTTCATTGTTCGCCTTGTTATCGATGCTGCCTAGTCCTGGAAACAGTGTCAGTACATCACCCAAGCGAACCACATCATTCTCCAGTGAATTCCACAACTTCAAATCGGCCACCGATAGGCCGAAGCGTTTTGCAATCAGCCAGAGCGACTCCCCCCTTTGTATGCGATATGTTTCCGGCCGACCAGCCTCAATAAGCAAAATTTGTCCCGGGTAGATTACGTCGTTATCAAGTTTGTTATATGCCTTGAGCTGCTCAACCGACAGATTGTGGCGCCGTGCGATAGCAAGTAAATTATCGCCAATAGTTACCCTGTATTCATCGGACTGCAGCGAGGGGGGGATTCGAAACTTCTGTCCAATTCTGATTTCGTCGGATTTCAGATTGTTAATCCGCCTAAGCTCCTCCATCTTCACGCCAAATTCCAGTGCAATTCCCGATAGTGTGTCCCCGGGCGCTACATAAAAGGATTCGATTCCATCAAGCGGAATTACAAGTTCTTTTCCAGGGTATATATTTTCGTTCCTCAAGTTATTCGCGCGCATAATCCAGTTCAGTGGAACCTTATAACGAACCGAAAGTCCATATAGCGTATCTGATTGAGCAACTGTGTGGGTTAGAGCAAAGCTGATGAAATTTATGCAGAGCGTCAATACTGCTAGCGGCAAGACGCGGCATCTAAGCAAGCGCGACACCAAATCCTCCATGGGCATCGCTTTGAATATCGAATTATAGTGAAGAACTGCTGAGAAAAACCTGACTAATTGTCCCTAGTATAAAAAGCCAGTCGGGATTGTCCGTAGTCTCGGATGTCGTGGAGTCTAAGATTGTCCGTGTTATCCGGCAGCCTATTTCCGGATGGATAATGAAGTATCAGGGTTCCACCCGGCATGGGCTGCCCGGCCCTGTCTGCAAGAACTAGGAGATCTTCCTTATTATTCATCGAAAAAGGCGGATCGATATATACTACATCGTAGCGCCGAATGCCCCTACGCAAGGCGCGCTCCACAGACATGATCTTTAACTCGACTCCATCAAGATTAGATGCATCCTCTTCCGCAATTCTTAGATTTCTTAGAATAGTTCTTTTTTTCCTCCTATCTCTCTCGATTAGAAGGGCCATTCTCGCTCCTCTGCTAAGCGCTTCTAAGGTCATTATTCCCGAGCCGGCAAAGAGGTCCAAAAAGCGAATACCTTGCAAATTTCCAAGTGCCGCAAACATCGATTCGCGCATTCTATCCGTCGCTGGGCGAATGGGTCCCGGAGAGCATGAAACGATACGGCCGGCCAAACGGCCTCCTGTTATCCTCAAAAAAACGATCAGCCTGTGGAAATGAGATTCTCGTCAAAGGGCGGACAGGTTTCAAAGAGCCTGTGCAGGTTTTCCAAACCCTTCTCGAGAAGGCTTGATTCTGAAGTTACAATTTCCTTCACCTTGGCTCTGGCCTGCAGTAAAACCTGCAAATCCCTAACAGGATCGGAGATACTCATCTTCAGAAATCCCGATTGTTTGATGCCTACCATGTCTCCAGGCCCCCTCATTTTTAAATCTTCCTCGGCAAGCGCAAAACCATCTCGTGTGTCCTTCATAATTATTAGACGCCTTTTCCCCTCATCGGTAAGCGGTTCCGAGTAAACCAAGAAGCAATAGGATTTCCTATTGCCGCGGCCCACCCGTCCACGCAGCTGATGCAGAGCGGATAGTCCAAAGCGTTCAGCGTGTTCAATCACGATGCAGGTAGCTTCGGAAACATCCACACCCACTTCCACCACACTGGTGGCTACTAGAAGTTTACAGGCTCCAGAGCGGAAATCCGACATGATTCTACGCTTTTCTTCCTCATCGATCCGCGAGTGTATCAGGGCTGCTCGGTGTTCGGGGAAAACCTCCTTTGAAAGCCTTAGAAACATGTTCTGGGCATCTTTTAGGGAATTCTTTTTCGACTCCTCAATAAGCGGATAGATGAAATAGGCTTTGGAACCAGCATCTAACTCCCGGCGAACAAAGTCATAAACTCTGCCCTCGTTTCCCATGCGCGCAAGATGAGTTTCTACTGGAATTCTACCCCGAGGCATGCTTTGGATAGAGGAGATATCCATATCGCCAAAGGCAGTCATAGCTAGGGTTCGGGGTATTGGAGTTGCCGAAAGCACTAGAAGATTCACCGAATTCCCCTTTTCGCTCAGCAGGCGCCGTTGATCCACCCCAAAACGATGCTGCTCATCAATAATGGCAAGTCCAAGCTTCAAGAAAATCACATCGGAGCTGAAGAGGGCATGGGTTCCAATGCAGAGATCGATATCGCCAGTGGCAAGCGCCGAGCGGATCGAGGTGCGGGATGCGTCGCTTACATCGCTGCTGATAAACGCCACCCTCACGCCTAGGGGCTCTAGAAGTTTGGCAGCATTATCCGCATGCTGCCTAGCCAAGAGTTCTGTGGGGGCCATGAAGGCAACCTGCCCACCTGCGTTTATTATGCCAAGCGCCGCGATAAAGGCCACCAGAGTTTTACCGGAACCAACCTCGCCCTGTAGAAGCCGATTCATCCGATGCTCGCTGCTGATGTCTTTTCTGATATCCTCGATTGAGGTGATCTGGTCGGGAGTTAGCTCGAAGTCCAATCTACTTTTCAAGATATCCACCAACCTACCCGACCAGGCATGAGGCCTCCCCCTGCCGCTCTGTTTAGCTAGCAGAGCCATGCGCGCAACGCTCACCTGCAATAGAAACAATTCTTCGAAGATTAACGCCCTGCGCGCCGTCTCATGTCTCAAGGAGTTCTCGGGAAAGTGAATATCTCGCAGACACTGTTCTTTGTGCGGGAATTGCATCTCTGTTCGGATAGAATCTGGCATTTCATCTCGAATTCCCTTCCCGTAGCCATCAAGAGCCGAACGAATTGCGCTTCTGAGAAGCGCTTGGCTAAGTTTTCCACTAAGGGGATATATTGGAAGTATCCTTCCGAATTCTTTCGAGGATCTGTTCTCGACATAATCCTCGAAGGCAAATGTTCCACTTTGCAAATCGCCATAGCGGTTGCGATTAAAGGGTCCTGTTAGCCAAATTCTCTTACCCGGCTTCAATTTGGATGCTAGGAAATTCCGCCCGTAGCATAGCAGCGATGCGATATCCGTATCGTCGCTCACCGTCACTTTTAGCACCCTGTCGTTTTTCCAGAACGCATAGTCCTGCTTCTGCACCGTGGCAATTGTTACAGCCGGTTTTTTCAGCGACGAATTCGCAAGTGGAACAGGGTTCTTCCTATCCTCGTATCGTATAGGATAATGCTTAATCAAGTCCGCGATATTTAGCACCCCCAACGCGGCAAGACTCTTTGCTGCGCCCGGTCCAATTCCGGCGATATTGCTTACTGGATAGATTAGTTCTCCAAGAAACACGTAGGTAGTTTCTACCTAAATCCATCAAGTCTTATCTTCAAGTACTGCAGCAATTCATCAAGACCCCATTCAATAAGAAATCTCAGCGCTATCAGTGCTGCCGCGAAAATGCCCAGGGCAAGAGGATAGGTTAGGGCCTTGTGGGTGAACACGCCAAGGAATCTCGAAACAATGGGAAAGAGGAGTCTGTCGATTCTATCCAGCCAATCTGGCCGATGACCCTTCGTGGCAAACAGCATAATCACGCGAAATAGCGCCAGGATTGCGAAAAGCATGAGGAGGAATGCTATCAGCCCCCAAACCCTTTCAATAACCCAGAAAACCAAATCGTACCAAGTTGGAAAGGCACCCATGGAAAGGCTCTGCGTTAGAAACAGAATCAATCCAAGCAGCATCAGTCCGAGTATTGGCGAAAAATCCAGCATGCCGAATCGCAGCCAACTGATGCCTCTAAAATGCCGCATATACGGTTCGGCAATACGGTGGATGAACGATTTGAGTCTGCCTATCGAGGGCGAACGCACCCAGCTTAGAATGATATCAAGGATGATAATCAGGTAGTATATCATCAGTAAGCCGCTAATAATGCGGGCGGTCAGTTGGAAATAATTCATTTCTGCTAGGTTGTCTCCTTCCAGGCCGTGGCGACAGAGTGGTTTTTTTTGATGCTGTCAATATCTATATCGTTCACGGAAAAACTGAGCTTACTCGATGCCTTAATCACCGATTTTGCGCCATTTTCCATAACATGAAGGTAGAGCCGCCCAGTACCGCCTTTGCCTTGAAAGAGGGATCGGAGGGCTATGAGTTCTTCCTCGGTATATGCCGCATCCACCAGCTCGATATGAATCCTAGGAGCCTTGATCTCTTCCCCCTTTTTGATTACCCATTCTTTGTCGTCCATTAGCGCTGAGCCCCCACGCCGCTGCTTCTTGTCCAGTGTTCCGGGTTCCAGGATTTCGTCAACCCTAAGTTGTGGATTATCGCGGTTTAGATCCATCTTACCTCTTATGAGCACAACATCTTCTTCAACTAGTAGATGACCGAATTTCCTGTAGGCCTCGCTGAAGACAGCCAACTCTACGGCGCCATTCAAGTCTTCGAGAATTGCGAATGCTATGTTGTCGCCCCTATGAGTGGAAAGAGTGCGAACATTCTTTAGAATGCCAAGGACGCTGTAGGCCTTTTTGCTCGCAGAGAGTTCTATTTCTCTAGTGTTCAGATTTGTTGATTTCTCCCATAGCTGGCGATAAATATCCAGGGGGTGTCCAGACACATAGAATCCGAGGCACTCCTTTTCAAGACGCAGCAGGCGACTCTTAGTCCACCCTTCAACTTCCTCCCACTGCGCTTCGGCAGCATTTTCTGTTTCATCAAATAATGATATCTGCCCACTTGCCTCGTCTTTCTTTCTTCTCGATGCGATGTCGAGCGCTCGATTGAGGTTATGGAGGAGGGTAGCTCTATTTCTCTGTTCAATGCTGTCAAAGAGCCCTACTTGAATACTGATTTCCAATACCTTCCTGTTGAGTGACTTCAAATCAACTTTGTCGAGAAAGTCCAGAAAACTCGTGAAATCTCCCTTGAGTCTACGTGCCTCCGTTATAGCGTCGGCCGCGCCCTGGCCCATTCCCCTTATTCCCATCAGTCCGTAGATGATGCGACCCCTGTCCACTGTGAAGCATCTTTCCGAAAGGTTGATTTCGGGTGGAAGGATTTCCATACCCTCATTTCTGGCATAGGCGAGGTAGTCTCTCAGCGTATCGGTGGAATCTATCTCGTTAGTCAGATTGGCAGCCCAGAATTCGGCAGGATGGTTAGCCTTGCAGAACGCTGTTTTATAGGCGATTACTGAATAGGCGGCCGCATGCGATTTGTTGAAACCGTAACCTGCGAACGGTTTAAGCATGTCATAAATATCCTTGGCGAGTTTGGAATCGTAGCCCTTCTTTTTTGCTCCCTCTATGAACTCGAGTTCCATTCTGGCCATTTCCTTCTCTTTCTTTTTCCCCATGGCCTGGCGAAGGATATCGGCTTTGCCGAGACTGAAGCCGCCAATCATCTGAGCCACCTTCATCACCTGTTCCTGGTAGATAATTACTCCATAGGTTGGTTGAAGAATCCCCTTCAGATTCGGATGGGGGTATTGAATCTCTCTCCGATTGTGTTTGGACTCGATATACTTGGGTATGTACTGCATTGGCCCTGGTCGATAGAGGGCATTTAGCGCGATAAGCTGTTCAATGTTAGCCGGTTTTGCGTCTTTTAGTACTCTTTGCATTCCTTGGCTTTCAAACTGGAAAACAGCCTCGCTCCTACCTTCTTCCAGCATTTTGAAAGTGGCTGCATCATCCTCGGGAATTTTATCGATATCGAATCCGGGATTCGGTTTTCTAATCAGGTCCTCGCAATTCTTAAGTAGCGTGAGGGTTTTGAGTCCCAAGAAATCCATCTTTACCAGGCCACAGACCTCGATTGCATCCATGGCGTAGGCGGTAATCACATCTCCGGTTTTTTGATCTTTGATCAGAGGCACGTAGTCTGTCAGGGGGCCGCGGCCTATTACCTTGCCGCAGGCGTGCGTCGAGACATGCCGATTCATTCCCTCAAGAATTTTCGCCACATCAAAGAGCTCCCTGTACATGGCTCCCTTCTCGTGGAATTCCATGAGTCTAGGTTCCATCTCTAACGCCAGTTCCATATCGATTTCCCTGCCATCGGGGGTTTTGCCTTCCGGCACCAACTTTGTGATAGTATTGGATTCGCTAAATGGTATATCCAAAACCCTAGCAACATCCTTTAGAACCGCCTTGGTTTTCAGTGTGCCGAAGGTGCAAATCCCGGCTACATTTTCATGCCCGTATTTCTCATGTACATATTCAATAACTTCATTGCGCCGCTCATAGCAAAAATCAATATCAAAATCCGGCATGCTTACACGTTCCGGATTCAAAAACCGCTCGAAAAGTAGATCGTATTTGAGTGGATCGATGTCCGTTATCCTGAGCGCAAAGGCAACCAGACTGCCGGCGCCCGAGCCTCGTCCAGGCCCAACCGGAATGCCGTGTTTGTATGCCCAGTCAATAAAATCCCATACTATAAGGAAATAATCCACATAACCCATTTCGGATAGTACACTCAGCTCAAACTCCGCCCTTTTATTGACCACTTCGATTTTCTCGGCATCGGCATTGCAATAGCGCTTTTTTATGCCCTCAAAGGTAAGATGGCGAAGGTAGGATTGAGAATCGGCAAAGCCCTTTGGAATCTCATAGCATGGCAGCCTATGCTCAATTTGCGGAATTGCAAGATCGCACCTCATGGCCAATTTCACGGTATTTTCAATCGCGTCCTGGAAGTCCGGGAATAGCTTCCTCATTTCCTTTTCGTCTTTGAAATAGAATTCCGGATTCTCTGTCCTTAGACGCTTCTCATCCGCTCGTTTTTTTCCAGTCGAGATGCAAATGAAGATATCATGTGCGTTTGCATGCTCTCTTTCCAGGAAGTGAATGTCGTTAGTTGCGATAATGGGAATGCCTGTTTCCTTGTTAAGCCTTCGCATGCCGGCACGAACAATTTCTTCTTCGGGAATGCCGTGATTCATTACTTCCAGATAGAAGTTGTCCTCTCCAAATAGATTTGAGTAATAAGCGGATTTGCTGCGAGCCTTATCCCAGTCGTCATCGAGAATCGCCCTCGGTATTTCCCCGCTCAGGCATGCGGCCGAAGCCATCAAGCCGCCGTGATGTTTTTCAAGCAGTTCATCGTCGATGCGGGGTTTGTAGTAAAAACCCTCCGTATAGCCCTTCGAGGTGAGAATCATGAGGTTCTTGTAGCCCTCAAGATTCCTGGCGTATAGAACCATGTGGTAACTAACAGGTGATTTGCTGCTTCTTTCGAATCTGCTGCCATTTGCAACATAGATTTCGCATCCCAGCACTGGATTGATGCCTGCCTTATGGCATTCCTGTTCGAATTGCAGTGCGCCAAACAAATTTCCATGATCGGTCAATCCCAGATGCTTCATCCCCAGTCGAGAGGCCTTTCCCACATAGTCGCCTATGCGGCAGGCGCCATCGAGAAGCGAATAGTCTGAATGATTATGCAGATGAACGAAGCCGCTCATTTTCCCCCCAGGATCAGAGTACCATCCCATCCATACTATTGACCTCAATCAGTTTCAAGAACCCTCTGGCACAGGCGATAGCCGTCTCGCGGTCATAGGCGCGTGCCTTCCATGGTGCTGTAAGCTCAAGTATCCCCTCATCGAGGGTCTTAAGCTCCCTATGCTCAAAGGGAAGCGGCTGCCCAGTCATATTTACCTCAAGTTCGCGATCCCTCAGAATTTCAGTGTATCCGTCGCTGAAGGACATGCGGCATTCATTGAGAACCCCTTCCTCAAAACTAGCTAGAGCAGTGAATATCAGGATTCTTTTCTCGTTGCTGCTAGGCAGTATTTTTCTGTGAAAGCCAATGTCCCAGTTATTAGTCGGGATGCTGATTTTCGAAATCAGCTCTCTGGAATTCAGCAAGGTTTCCTTATCCAGCAATGAAATGGGAATTTTTCTAACTGAACTGCGTTTTCTGTTTCCGCGTCTTGAACTACGAATTTCAATTCTAGCGTCCAGCAACTGTAAGAGGGGAAGAAGATCGCCAATTCTTGTTCGGAGCGCGAGGTGACCGCCTATGGTGGCTCGATTGCGCAACGGAAGGTTTCCGATACACTTTATGACCCCATAAAGCCCGGTAGGAAGAGTATTCTCGCCGATAGTCAATAAGCGTTCAAGTGTAGTCATTGCACCGATATCGAGTCCATTTTCAGATCGGGATGCCCGGGCTAGCTCTTCTACCAAACCGAGTGAGATAATCGTTCTTGGCAATTCTATAAGGTTCTTGCTCATTGAGAGGCAGGATAATTCGGTGCCGCCAGCCCAGAAAACCGCCTTCGACTCGCGTTCCACCATCTCCAATGCCTCGTTAACGGTGCGTGGGAAGAACACCCTGGGAGAGGTATGCTTATGATACACGAAGACGCTTCCGCCGGAGTTCCGCCGCCGCTGCAAATCCATTGATAATCCTTGTTGTAGAGTTGCAGCTGCACTTTACCGCCTCGGCAGCGGATCTGAATTGCTCTGCGCTCGGGTGCGAGGTAAATCCCAGCAAAGCCTCCGCAACAAGGGCTCTAGACGGTGCGCAGAAATTGCAAAGACGAGCATTTGCCAGATCGAAACCAGTCGCTAGGTCTTCAAATTCTTTCCGCTGGGATATCCCTTCCATCGTCCAGATATCCCTAAGCCGAAGTTCGAATGCCGGAATAAAACAGGAATGCATCAGATTGCCATCGAGAAGGATCAAGCAGGAACCGCAGATACCCTTGCTGCATTGCTGATATATCGAGCGTATCTGGAAATTGTCGCGAAGCAGATTAATGGCTCGGCGATGCGGCATTGTATCGGTTTCGACAGATTCGCCATTCAAATCAAACGAGATTCTCACCTGCGCTGCCCCATCCCTACTAGGCTCTCAGGTGTAATAGGCAGTTTATGAACATCAAGGTTCGATGCTTGGCGAACCGCCTGAAGAAGGGCCGCGGGAATAACCAGTTGCGGAATAGTGGAAACATCCTTTGGCTGCCGTTTTGGTATCGACTCATGGAATTGGATGTTAACAGCAGAGAATTGATTCCGTTCCTGCCTCAATCCACACCATTTTAGAGCCTCCTGAGCGGATGCCTCAACCGCCGTTTTAGCGGATTTTGGCATAAGTATGCTGCCTCCGTCGATAATCAACCATACACGAAGCGGTGAAATCTCCATCGTGATTGTGGAAACGTTCACCTCGATTATTCCGACACAGTAAGAAACTGCTTCGAACGGCGAGCCTTCAAGCAGACTTGCGTCCCACGACTTGATTCCGCTTCTGCGGTGAGCGCGAGTAACTGTAATCGGAAGAGCTTCCCGAAATCGAAGCTTGGCCAGTTCATTTGCGGCAAGATCCAGGAGTCTTGTATAAATCGATGTACTGCGGCCCAGAATCGAAGGTCCAGGTTCCAAGCCGCCTTTAGGCAGCTCGAATGAGAAAGTAATCAAATCTCTATCGATTTTGAGTTCATTTGCTAGAATGTTAGTCCATGCTTCTTTTAGGGAGTCGTCGAATTTATGGATGGGCAGGCCAACTTCGAGTTCACCGTCTCTGCCGAGTGTCAAAGAAAGCGAGGCCGAACCAAGGCTTCTCGATGTGCATAAGAATCCGTTTCCGAACCAGGCCGTGCTCAATCCTATGCCGCTATAATAGCTAGGAATTCTTCCTTGTAACTTGCGTGCAAGGCGAATCTGCTCGTACGAGGCATTTTTGCGATTGAAGTCCGAAGCTTTGATAGCCTCATCCAGAAGTGCGAGGACCGGAAATTCCTTTGGCGGCGATATCCCAGTGCCGAATGTGGCGCCGGTAATCCGTAGGGAATCTCTGTGCCAGGCACCTGGCGACAACATGCTATTTGCGGCTATTTTCGAGGCAAGCGATTCTCCGGCAAGGAATCCCAATTCGAATCCCGCCGCGGGGCCTATATCTGACGGAGCAAGAGAGGCGCGAGTTATTTTTCCGTGAATTGAATAATGCGCGCATGGGTAGAAACTGAAGAGTCCGAGCACAACCCTTTGGAGAAATTCGTTCTCCAAAGGAAGATAGGCGCCCGCGAAAACCGTAAAATCAACCTCAGTGGCTAGGATTCTCCCTCTCGTATCAACCGCGGCTCTTATTTTGAATTTCGCCCCCGGTAATTCCGAAGCGGCAGCTTCGGATGGCATGGTGTAAATTCTTACGGAGCGCCTTGCCTTCTGAGAAAGCAGAGCCGCATGGCAGGCCTCCAACGTGGGGCGCCAAAGATTGAGTCCCGAACCTGGATACACGGGATAAGAACGCACATCAATCTGTCCCCTATCAATCCTCAACGTACTTGCAACCTGCCTACGCACCGAACCCGGCCAAAGTGCCGCACTGTGTATGACATAATGAGATCCATCCCTAACGCAAACCGTGTGACTAGGCTGCCGGGTGGCAGCGGATGGAAGTACCTCTATAAATTCCTCAACAATTTGAAACGCATCACGAAATAAAGCATCCGGGCTACCCTTCTCGAAAGCCTGTGTTAACAGTAGTTTCTTCTCCCCTTCTCCTCTGCTGTCGATATCAATCTTCACGCGGGAAAGCCAGTCTTCAAGCTCCTCGGGATTTGAACAGACCGCAAGCAGTATTTCTTGTCCTTTCCACCGGATATTGCGATTCGGAAGAATCGGGATTGAGGTTCCGCCCAGTGTCATTCTTTTCGAGCCGGGGATTTCTGCAGCTTGGACACATATAAGACCCTTAGGATGCTCCGGAACTTGTATTTCGATAATTCTGCCCCTCGCGATTGTGGATTTTAGGGCTCTGCCCACGAGTGTTTTTTTCCCTCCGGCATCTTCAACCAGTCTAATTCGGCCAGACATCCTATCAGCCAGCGTACTAGGTTCGTGCACTGAAAAAACTCCTGATTGCTTCGCTTATCCGCCGTAGGTTCCTGGATTTCAATCCGGGCCATAGGGGCAGAGAAAGACTCACATCTCCTAGCCTATCGGCCACACGAAAATCCTTTGGATTAAGGTTATAGCGGTTCTTCCAGTATCTCATTCTGTGTAGCGGAATAAAATGCACAGAATTTCCGATTCCATTTTCATGGAGTGTGTCGGAAAGCAGATTCCTGGTTGTATTATTCCTCAGACGCACCATAAATAAGTGCCAGGAATGGCCAGGGCAATCACTGGGAAGTGTTAGCTCATCGATATCTTTGAGCATCGCCAGGTACTGCTGCGCAAGGCCGCGGCGCAAATTGAGCAGTTCATCCGCCCTCTTCAGCTGCTCCCTCCCAAGTGCCGCGGCTAGGTCCGGCAGATTGTACTTGAAACCTGCGGCAACTATGTCATATTCCCACGAGCGCTTATCAGACTTACTCCCGTAACGGTTCCATACGGTGCGATCCATACCGTGTAATCGCATCAACCTCATTCTTTCCAAATAAGCAGCATTTTTTGTGGCCACCATACCGCCTTCGCCGCAGGTGATCGTTTTTGTTGCATAGAACGAAAAAACACCGATGTCGCCCAGGCAGCCGGCCATTCCTGCTCTTGTTTCCGAAGGGAATGCATGCGCGGCATCTTCAACAATGGGAATCTGACGATCGCCTATTGCCGAGCGAATTCCGTCGATGTCGCATGGGTGGCCAGCTAAATGCACAGGGATTATGGCCTTGATACTTCTCCCATCTCGCTCCGCCTTCCTAAGGGCGCGAGTGATATCAGCGGGGTCGATATTCCCGGCAGTCGGCTCGGAATCTATGAAAACCGGATCGGCTCCCAGGTGTCTGATAGCGGCCGCGTTTGCCGTGAAGGTTAGGGATGGCACTGCCACCAGATCGCCCTGGCCAATGCCGAGGGATTCAAGGGCAAGATGCAGACCGGCAGTGCCCGAATTAACCGCGAGAGTTCTAATCGATTCCCCTTTTTCGAAGGTGGCTCTCTCCAAGAAAGCCGCAAATTCCGCCTCGAAGGCTATCGCTTCAGGTCCGGTGGTAAGCCATCCACTTCTAATAACCCTTCGCATTGCCGCAATTTCGGCCCGCCCAAGTCTTGGTTTGAAGAATGGAACCACCCTAGTATTCCGGCTCATAGACCGGACCCTGAACATTCGGAAAATGTAGTTTTATAATCTCCCTCAAATGGTGCCGATTGCGGAAAAGCTCCGGTCGGCTCGAATCAAGAGATATAACAGGCTCAATCTCCTTTATGAACTGCCGAGCCAAGTTGCATTGAAGTTCAGGAAATTCCACTTTCATAATCCTTGGATACTCGGTTGCAACAGGCTTTTCCTCGTCAGACCACAGACTCTCTATCTTCTTCTCCCCGGGGCGCATGCCGATAAAAGTTATCGGTATGCTATCTTCCTCATATCCATAGAAACGGATCATTTGTTTGGCGAGATCCACAATGCGAACCGGGTCGCCCATGTCCAATACATATAGGCCATTGCTTCCGGAGAAGCCGGCCGTCTTCAGTATCAGGCTAACCGCCTCGGGGATGGTCATGAACCATCTTTGAGCCTCCGGATCCGTAATAGTCACCGGTCCGCCAGCCAGTATTTGCTTCTTGAATAGGGGCATAATACTGCCCCGCGAACCCAGCACGTTGCCAAAGCGGACAACCATGAAATAACAGTTCTGCCTACGCTGTGCAAGCACGATTGATTCGGCAATACTTTTGCTTACGCCATAAACGGAGGCAGGCGCAACGGCTTTATCGGTGGATACCAGTACAAAGCGCTGAGTACCGGCCCTGGCTACAGCATTCACGATATTGCGAGTTCCTAGAACGTTATTCTTTATCACCTCAATGGGGTTTTGTTCCATCATGGGAACATGCTTGTGGGCGGCGCCGTGGAAAACCACATCAGCTTTCAGTCTGTCCAATAAGAAATCCACATAGTCCCCATCCTGCAATTCCCCTACAATGGGGATTATAGTTGCCTTTTCTCCAATGCCTGCATCCTGTAGGTATTTGAGCTCGTTCTCTATGGCCCAGATACTGGTTTCACCATGGTCCAACAGGTATAATCTTTCCGCTCCGCCATAGAGCATCTGCCGTGATAGTTCGGCGCCTATACTACCCCCGGCTCCAGTAATCAGAACCCGTTTACCCCGAACATAGGATAGGCTTTCCCTCAGATCTATTAGCACCGGTTCTCGCCCGAGCAGATCCTGGGGATCGATTTCCCTGGCTAGCACAACATGCGGATCCGCGGTGATAATCTGGCTTACCGATGGCAGTATTCGAATCTTGGAAAAACCAGCTCGCTGCAGGGCCTCATAGACATTTCTCAGCTTCTTGCGCGCGGCTGAGGGGAGCGCGATGAGCGCTTCGGAGTTATGCCCGTGGTCCAGCAGCTCTACGCATGTTTCAATTGGGCCTAGAACCGGAATGCCGTCCACTAGCGTGCCGATTAAATCCCGATCGTCGTCGAGGAAGGCGATAACTCTAGCCTTAGTATGGTTTTCACCTATTTCTTTCGCGATTGCCCTGCCGAACTGGCCGGCGCCCACGATGTAGATGCGATTGTCCCTAGACATATTGTGGAAATGTAGCACCGAATCAATAATGGGGGAAGCAAAGCAGGCAACTCTCAATTTGCAGACCAGAAAACCGAAACTCTTATTATGCTGAACTACAGCAGATGGAAGCTTGTCATACTGTTGCATGTCGCACATGCGGCATCCCTGTTTCCCCAAACTCTCCTTATAGAAACAAGGGACGAGGTTTCCCGCCAAGCAATGGAGATGAGGCGAAGAATTCAGATAACCTCGCTGGAAACAGGAATCATGGATATTCTGTTCGATGAGGGATATATTGTATTCGATCGGATATCGATCAAGGACAAGAAGTCGGCTGCGGTGATGGACCGGGAAGCAATCGAATTCGCCGTCGAGCAGGAAGCGGATCTGCTATTGGTGATTGTTCCGAATGAGCGGGGCACTTCGTGGCGCTTGGTACAGATTGAGAATGCAAGGGAAATGAGCTACGGATTCGCGGATATTTCGATTATAGAGCTTGGTGGCAGCGAGATGAAGCGATGGATAACTCTAGGCAACTCGCTAGCGGCTTCGGTCTTATCCAAGCTTGAGGAAACTCAACCCGTCGATGCGGGTTTAAGCCGGCAGGAAGAAATCGGGAGATATCGATAATGAAAAAGTATGTAGGTTTTTTGACACTAGCCCTGCTTGTTTCGCCCTTTCTAGGGGCTGAGTCGGTATGGACCGGGAATGCGGGAGTTGGCAGTCCCTCCGAGTTCCCTGGTTCACGAGAGTACTTTCGAGCCGCTTCCAACTCCTTTCCGCTAGGTACTATCCTTGAGGTTAAAAATCCAAGGGGACGAGCGAGCGTAGAAGTAACCGTAGTAAGCCGGCTTGAATCCCCAGGAGTCTTCCTACTCATGGAAATGAGTGCCGCCAAGCTGATTGGAATCCCCTCGGACCATATTCGTCCTGTCCAAGTAACTCCCATCGGTTCATCCGATACCGGGATTTTTGCCTCGCTTCACTCGGATGAAACAAAGAATGAAGAGATTCTAAGTACTGATGAATCTTCTCCAAGCAATCAGATACATGCTTATCCCGAAAACGGCAAAGATGATGCCGCCGCCGGTATATCTCAAGTTGAGAGCCCAGTCTTAGCGCCAACAATTACCTCCGAACCCAAGATGCTTGACGAACTTGGCAGGTATAACGATGCCGGAGAAACTATGAATTCGATTGATGTCTACAATATGGGGGAAACAGAGGATGAACCCTCGATTTTCGATCCGGAACCCCCAGCGGTTATTTCGGATGAGACCGGGAATATCCCCTCTTTAGAAGAGCCGAATAGCAGCACGAGGAACCCGGTAGAAAGCGGAAAGCAAGTAATGTTTCTCTCACCATCGGATTTCAGACCACCGGCAGGGGCTGCCAGTGAGCCGATTGAGCGGACTTCTGCGACTGTGCAGGAAGGAGACTTCGACATTTTAAGGTATAAGACAGGCGATAGGGGGGAATACATACAGATCGGCGCATACCGAAGCCGAGAAGTTTTTGAAGCCAGGGTTAAGGAAGTACAGCGATCAAATCCGGATTATCCGCTGAGAGTAGCAATCACTGATGCGTCTGATAGCAAGATGATTTACAAACTGCTCGTTGGGCCGATAAAGCCAGCTGAAATTGGAGCGGTTCTTGACGCCGTGAAGCGAAGCAGATTCTCGGATGCCTTTCCGTTTACCAGGTAAGCAGATTGCATCTCTGCTTGGAGTCGGCTAGACGCCAACTCGAATCCAAGGGCTGGGGCCTCATCCCCCCGAATCAGTATCTTCGCGATATGGACGACGAATTCATTGGTTTTTGGGAAATTGTTAAGAATTACACAATGATATCCCCGGAGAGGGGATGGGCGCTGGCCGAGGCCGTAAGGTATGTGGCCAAGGCGCATATTCCAGGTGATATTGTCGAATGCGGAGTATGGAAGGGTGGCGCCTGTCTCCTTGCCTCCTACATCCTTCACAGCGTGGAACCCCGCACGGAAAGACTGATTTGGCTATATGATACCTTCAAGGGAATGGTGGAGGCCGGAGCGCACGATAGAATTGCATCAAGCGAGCAGGCTCTAACAGAGTGCAATGTCGAAGGTTGGTGGGCAGTCGATATCACCGAGGTTCAATCACTGATGAAGAAATCGCCCCTTAATGAGGGGCTTTTCAACTTCGTAGTGGGCGAGGTAGCCGAAACATTGGAACTCAGCGTCCCTCAGAGGATTGCCATACTGCGGTTGGATACGGACTGGTACGAATCCACCATGAAGGAACTCGAGATTTTGTACCCGAGGCTTTCGAAGGGTGGAGTTCTGATTGTTGACGATTACGGTCATTTCACCGGAGCTAGAAAGGCAGTCGATGAATACTTCAAAGAACAGCCGGTTCTCCTTCACCGAAGCGACTATACCGGAAGAGTGGTCGTAAAACCATAGGGCCCTTAGGGCATTAGAAGCTTCGGCACTGTCTTCGTTATAGGATTCCCGGATTCGGCCTAACTTTGTAGTTATTTCTCTTGCTTCTCCGTCCATTTTTTCATCATGGCTACCAAATCTTTGTTATCCCACTCAAACGCACCCCTAACCGCGGCAATAGCGGAGCCATCTCTATCAATCAGAACGGATGTGGGCAGTGCTAGAATCCCAACTCTGCTTGCTGCCCTTCCATAGAAATCGTAGTATACCGGAAAATCAATTTCGAATTCCTCCAAGAATGCTTCAACCAGCTCGGAAGTCTCTTGAGCATTTATCGGAATCATGGCGAAATCGTGGTTTTCCAACTTCTTCGATAACTCTCCCATAGATGGCATCTCCGCTCTGCAAGGGGGGCACCATGTTGCCCAGAAATTCAGTAAAACCACCGATCCACTGAAATCGCTCAGTTTCAGTTCCCTGCCATCTTGGTCCACGAACGGGATATCTGGAAATAAGTGTCCATCGGCTATTAGATGGAAACCTAGGTTGAGAAGAAGCTCCTCATCAGGAGCAGTCGGCGGGGCCGCATAGCCTGCAAAGGTGCATAATATGGCAAGAAGAATGCATAGACAGATGAACTTGTATCTCAAAATGTAACCTCCGGATCATTTCTCACAAATAGTGGAATATTTAATGGTACAGCAGCGCGATGATATTGTGAATCGCATGCGCCCCAATGAGTACTATAAGACTGCGTCGATACAAAAAAAACAGAGCGTATACTAGCCCTACTAGTGCCGCAACCGCGGCGCCATGGAATCCCTGCCACAGATGAATCGAGGCAAAGGCGGCAGCAGAGATAAGCAAAGTGAGAACACGAGGCACACCGGAAGCCATCAGGGTTGATAGCATCCAGGATCGAAAAAAGACTTCCTCATTGATGGAAGCTAGGATCAAAGAAAGGGTGAACAGCGCCGCATTCACCGAGTCGCTCAAGTCAAACTCTGCATTCGAGCTGGGTAGGGGAAACAGACTGGAAAGCAGCAGGGTCGATGCCACCAGCAAGAGCAGCCGCGGCAGATCCGAGAAACTTGGCCTAGTCCAACCCAGTTTCCTCTGCACATCAGGCGAGTTACCCAGGGACAGGGGCAAAAGAATCAGAAGCAATCCAAGTCCCCTAGCGAACGATGTCAGCAGAATTGAACGGTCTGTCATATCAGTATTGCCTTGCCCCGAAACGACAAAAAAAACCATTATAAGGATTGTAGCAACGTGAGGATGTGAATGAAAAAGCATCATTGAGCGTTTCTTGCGATCACAAACCGATAATAGAATCATATATGTGGATTGTATTTTTTCTAATTCTAATAGTAATCCTATTCGTAGTGATTCGAACACCCGATGGCAGGAAAACTCGGGCAACTAAGCTAAAAAACAGACTCGATTTCTACTTGAAAGGCATGGATGCCGGGTTTTCCCTGTCGGAAATAAAACTGCTATGGTCTGGCATAAGTCACTCGAATTTCGAGAAGCCATCAAGAATCTTTGGATCGATCGAGAGTCTGGATGCCCTAATAGGCGAACTTATCGACAAGAAAAAATTTCTGGAAAGAAATGGATTCGAAAGCGAAACACAGGCTCTCAAGAATTTATTCACATATCGAAAAGATATTGAACTGAATCGAATGAGGCATCATTCGGGTTTGAAAAGCACTCATAGCATACCCATAGGGCAAGATCTTACAATACGTGTAAGTGGAGCGGGAGTGTACAGCTCGAAGGTAGTGGAAAATGAAGATGGCTACTTCACAATTACCATTCCGGTAGGCGATCCGCTTCCCGTGGGGTTCAGCTGGCGTAGGAGCAAACTGAGCATATATCTATGGAAAAAGGATGATGGCGGCTATTTCTTTCAAACCCGCATATTGGAGAAATTTTACGACAAACGCAGTCTCTTATTCCACTTGAGGCATAGCGATAGCATTATTAGAAGCCAAAAACGTAGTTTTATAAGAGCGCCGGCAAGAATCCGAGGCCGTCTTCACATACGCAAAAATTCCGAGAGTTTTGACAATTTGATAGAGTCTTCACTGGAGCGTGACTGTCTAATCACTGATATTTCGGAGGGTGGCGCGGCTCTGATGACAGGTGGATTTATCCGGAAGGGGAAGTCCATGACGCTTCGGTTCATTGTCCGAAACGAAGAAGTCGTGGTGGGGGGTAAGGTGAAAGAAAGCCACTACAACCAGGCAAAGAATGAATCGACTTTGCGAGTCGAATTTCTGCCTATTCCCGAAAACCTCAGTATGCTGCTCCTTTCATACATCCTTGACATCAATCAGGAACGAACGAATGCGATGAATCAAGAAGGTACTTCGGCGGAGCTAGTCTATGGCACCGATCAGCTTGGCAGAATAATCACAGATCCGAGCGAATTGGACATCGAGGATTCAACAGGAGAGGAGGTAGAAGAAGAGGACTACGAAGCGGTCGGAGAACTCGAGGATATTTCGGAAAACTGAAGCTATATTCAGCAGCTCTCTGTTATAATGGCATGAAGTACACGCTGATAGAGCTGACGCCTCCCATCGCAGCCGGTGGAGTTGTATTTCTCCTAGTCGATAAATTCTGTAAGTATGGTTCAAACCAAGGCATTGCAGCAGCTCCAACGGCATTTCTCTTCGGATTGGCGCTTTTTGTAAGCATCTTTTGGAGAATCCGGAAGACGGCTTACAAAACATCAGTAGATGAATTACTATCTCTTGGAGCTGCAGGTTTCCTACTCTTATTTGGCAGCTTCGGTTTCTATAGAGTCTTACAGCAGAGAGCAGCCCTGGGAATAGTTTCGGATAAGATAATCCAGATAGAGGTTCTGCTAACCTCCGATCCCATGCCGACTTCGAAGGGGGATTGGGTGGCGGAAGGCCGCTTAATTGAAACCCGATCGGAGGACTTAATAGCCGACGCCCGCGGGAAAATTGTCGTCTTCGGCGACGATTCGCCAACGGCCCTGGGAGCCGGGGCCCTCATGCAAATGAAGGGAAGGCTGGAAGAGCGTAGGGATTCCGCCGACAAGATAGTCGCCGATCCTCCCTTCATTTTCTTTTCCAAGAGTTTCCAAGTTCTAGGCTGGAAAACACGATTTCATAGCCTTCGACATCGATTGAGCAATGCTCTTCTCGAACGACTTTCAAGTTCCGATCCGGATACGAGTTCCCTAATCACCGCATTGTTGCTCGGACGAAACACGGATCCAGGGTCGTTGGTTATGCGCCGTTTCCGGGATTCCGGATGCATCCACCTTCTCGCCTTGAGTGGATTCCATCTCGGTATGATTGCGCTCGCGATTAAACTCATCGCCAAACCCCTGATAGGGTTCTCGGCATCCGCCATAATCTCGGCTATCGGAGCAGTAGCCTTTCTAATTCTCGTGGGCCCGCGCCCCTCTCTGCTTAGAGCGGTTGTTATGTATCTGCTATGGACCCACGACTCGCTGCGAGGCTACAAGCTAAGCCTCCTTTCCTATCTGTCCGCCGCCTTCATCATACAGGCAGTGATCTTCCCCCAAAGCTCAGCCACACTTTCCTTTCAGCTAAGCTATTTGGCGCTCTGTGGTCTGGCTATCGGCGGAAGGGCCTATACCAATTTGATGAGTCGCTATCTTCCATCGAAATTCTCCGCCGCAATCGGCGCGGGTTTGGGAGCCCAGTTCTTCACTCTCCCCATGGTTGTCGCCATCTTCGGGATATGGCGTCCCATCGGCATCCTTGCGGCGCCCCTCCTTACTCTCTTAACAGCGATCACGGTGCTGCTTGGAAATTTGAGGCTTGCCTTTGCAAACGCCAGTGCTTCTGCCATAATCGCGGACGCTGCCTTAAACCATCTTGTCGCTTTCATAGGCAGAATTTCTTCGCCCTTTGCGCGAGTTCCGGCTATTGCGCTAAGTACTGGCTTAGCTTGGCTTATCGCTATTGCGGGCACTATAATTCCAATAATTCTAATTTGGAGCATCAAAAACGGAAGTTCGCAAAAAGCTGAACCACAACTCCCCAAGCTCAATCCGCGCCTTTCTAGCTGAACGAGAACTCGCGCCTCGGAAACACTGGGGCCAGAACTTCCTCATTAACCGTGGAGCCAGGGAGAAGCTCATCTCTCACCTAGAAATTGCCCCGGGACAAGAAATATGGGAGATAGGCCCCGGACTTGGGGCTATGAGTGAGATGATTCTAGCTAGGGGGGCAAGGCTCACTGTATTCGAGATAGATTCCGCGTATTGCAAATGGCTAAGCGAATACCTGGGTGGACGTGGGATACGCATCCTTGAAGGCGATGTAACAGAGAACTGTCGGATGCATCGGGATAAGCAGCAGATAGACAGAATTCTAGGGAATTTGCCCTATAATGCCGCATCGCTCATAATATCCGCACTCATTGAAAACAGATGCCTTGCTCCAATTAATATCTTCATAATTCAGAAGGAAATGAGCAAGCGCATGAGTTCCAAAACCGGGTTAAAGACATACTCATTTTTCTCAGTTCTATGCCAAGCGAGCGCCGAAATTGACTGCATTGGCCGCCTTTCTCCTGGCTCTTTTTATCCAAGACCCCGGGTTGATTCCCGAATACTAATCATGCGTCCTGCAGAACCCTACGGCCGCATAGAGAATCCATCGCAGTTCAGATTCCTCGTTCGCGCTCTTTTCTCATCACGAGGAAGAATTCTCTCCAATAAACTAGACAAATTGCATAACTTGGCAGGATTCCCCGCTGAGGAAGGTGTTAGAAAGGCCTTGCATGCTGAGAAAATTGATTTAAGGCAGCGTCCGGAAACTATTAGCCCGGGACAATGGGTGGCGCTCTCGAACAGAATCGTAAAATACTAGGCTTGGTCGAAACCTTGGCGTCTATGCAATGTCTTGATCGAATCCGAATCGCATGGTAGCTTAGCTCAACCATGGCGCTGTTTTTACTACTCTCCGTGCCAGTTTGGCTGCTGCTGGTGGCGTCTTTTTACAATACTCGGGATTGGACGGGAATTCTCAAATTTTTTCTCGGCGGGCTGTGTATTGGAATGGTGGCCCTGCTCATTACGCTTAGCCTACTTACCCGCATACCATTTAGAATGGACGATTTCGGATTATTCTGGTGGGCATGGATTCGCGGCATCGGCCTGCCGATGCTCCTTGCAATACCCATCTCCTACACCATCTGTATCAGAAATCCAGGCCTCTATTCCAGAATTCCGGAAATTGCGGCCTGCCTAAGCGGTGCCGTGATACTTTATAACGCGTGGTACGGCTTAATGCAGACTCCGGGATTCTATGTATATCGCATCTTCATAGCGCCAATTGTTTGGATTGGAACTATAGGCCTGATAGCGTGGTTGTTGGATAAGGGGCTTCATTGGGGCGGGATGCTCCGCTATCTGATTTTGGCCTTTTCCATCCTGCTGCCCTTTGCAGTCAATTTACTGCCGCTTATCCATATTAACAACAGACACTATCTTACTTGGATTATTAGCGGTGCCTTTGCCATAGCTGCCAACGTTCTTGTCTTTGCCGATTCCCGTGCTTAAGCTAAGCAGGAAAATGGATGCGAGAAATCGATACTTAGGGTATCTCTTGTTTTCCCTACTTCTCGTACTGCAGATATCCTGCGCTAGATCCGGAACAGTACTTATGATCGGTGATCCCTACATAGAAACCATATATGGGGAAAAATGGCATGATAGACGAAGCTTTTTCCTGCTGAGAATCAGATTGAGCGGGTATCGAGTGACACTGGCCGATAGGGAAAGCAAGCTGGCCGACATACTGGATAATTTAGATAGACCACCTGACATTGCAGTCTTGAGCCCGTGGAATGCCGATTCAATCGTAGACCTGCCCCCATCCGGCATAAGATTCATTATCGCCGGAGGATTGTATAATTCAATTTCGAATCATGATGTGATTTCTTTGATTCCTGACAGAACCCCGATTATGGAAGAGTTTGGCAGGCTCGCATCAAAGATATCATCCGAGAGTGGAAAACCCGCCATCGCAATCTTCGATGCCCGCAAAGAGGTTCAACTTAGGGAAATAGATGTGCTTGTAGATGCCTTTGGCACTGGTGGAGAATTGATAGTTAGAAATATAAACGAAGAAGAATATCGGGATTTGCCATCTAGATTTGACGAAGTATTAGAAGACGCCGCGGTTCTGCTCTTGTTTGCGGGGCCTGCCAACTATCAGGCAATCGAAGCATCGGAGAAACAGCTGCTGCCTGTTTTTGCCGAATCGCTTGGAGCCTCGGAGGCTTGGAAATACAGAATTATCGCCAGCGTGGAAGATGATTTTGAAGCCCTAGGCAGAGCGATATTGAAAACTCTGAAGTCGGGAAACCAAAGCGGTGTAGTGTATTACGCCGCCCGCTTGCAAAAGGGAGATCTTTATAAGCAATTTGTCCGATAAGTTGGAGTATAGCAAAGGGGTTTGACGCTTATTACAGTCGGAACTATAATTTGAGCTTGGGGAGGGGAGTTTGTTATTTGCAGTTTTAAACTTAAGGAGAGAGGAATGAAACGGGACAGCCTATTGTCGGTTATTGTACTTTTAACCTTTGTCTCAGGCGTCCTTGGGGCACAGGACATGAGTTTACTCCTGGAATCTCTTGTTGTGGAGACATGGGATGGTGAGGACTCGGCATTTTTTAGCGATTCAGGAGAACCCATAAAGTGGGATGTTCGGGGTAGCAGGTTCACTGCCGAAAGCCGCCCCCAGGTGGTAAGTGTCTCGGGAGAATGGCCTATAGATCTCTTCGGCCACAAACCCGAAGCGCCTGAGAGCCTTGGGGTTTTGGGCATTAGAGGCGCCTATGAACGCCAGGGCTACAATCAGCTTGAGTTGATGTCAGGCACCGGAACGGGCGATAACTTCGTTCCTAAGGCCATACCATTGCAGGGACGAGTACAGATGGTGGATTTCTGGGTGTGGGGAGCTAATTACGATTACTATGTTGAATTGCACTTCAGGGATTACAGAGGCATGACGCATGTGCTTTCGCCGGTTCGAACTGACCGAAGACAAGAGGCCGGCAGCATAAAATTTCTTGGCTGGAAGAATATGTACATCAGCATTCCGGACAACATCAGGCGGGCCGAGAATGACAGGGCAGGGGTGCCAAATCTGAGCCTGACAAAAATTGTATTTATCACTCACCCTGAGGAAGTAGTGGCCGACTTCTACGTTTACTTGGACCACTTGAGAATTCTGACGGACAGCAGAGAGGAATTTTATGATGGCTTTGACCTATCGAATCCACAGCGCATAGACGAAATCTGGGGAACGGGAGAATAAAGATGAGAATTATATTTATTCTGACACTTGTTTTGGTTGCTTTTTTTGGTTTGCATGCTCAAGACGAATCTAATGCTGAGTATCTTCCGCCTCTCACGGCGAGAGAAGCGCTGAAGGAAATTTCGGTTAACAAGATGGAAGACGCGGGATTCTGGAGAGGCGGCATGTCTTCGGATTTTGGCTTGTTGCAGCTTCGTGACTTCGAAGGAGGTTCAGGAGACAAGGAATCGATTGCGGCTGAGGAGCAATCTAACATTGCCGAGGCGGACGATAAGGTTATTGGCGCGAAGGTTTCCTTCTTCCGACGCGGTGTCACCGAATTCACTATAAAACCCATTCGGCCGCTTCCGATCGAGGGAATCACCAAGACGGTCTCGGTTTGGGTTGTTGGAAGAAACATCGATCATGAGTTGAGCTTGCTTATCTTCGACAGAGTGGGACAGAGATCCGTTATCCCGATGGGGAAACTCAACCATTCCGGCTGGAAAAAGATGACCGTAACCATACCGCCGCACATCAAACAGCGCGATTATCACTATGGATATAAAACCGGAATTTCAATAGATGGATTCATCGTTAATTGCGATATTGATGAAACTTACGGACGTTACTACATATATTTCGATGATCTCCGCGCCGTGACCGACCTCTTCGACGAAGAATTACGAGATTCCGAGGATATGCTAGATACCTGGTAGGTAGTACAATTTTTGGGATTAACGAGCCTCCTCCTAACGAGGCTCGTTTTTTCTTCCAGGTGGAGTTGTGAATTATCTGATAAAGAGTTTGAGGAGAATCGACACTCTCTCGGAATTATCGGAATCGGATTTGATTGCTCTTGCGGGTATCTGCGTTCCGGCCCAGTATCCGGCGCGGTCTGTTATAGCTAGAGAGGGCCTGGATGCTGAAAGTCTCTTTGCCTTAATTAGCGGTACAGTTGGCATATGGGTTGATTATGATACTGAGAAGGTCGACTTGCTTGCGGTTAGGGAGGCCCCGTGTTTGGTTGGAGAGATGAGCGTGGCAGATGAGCTGCCAAGGAGCGCCACGATAGTTGCCGGGTCGCCTATAGACGGTTATTCCATTGAAGCCAATTATTTCAGGAAACTCCTTGCAGAGCGGGGCAGCATTGCGCTAGCGCTCATGAAGGGGATTTCCAGGATAGTTAGATCGAGCAATGATGCTTTCATCAGCGAGCTTAGAGAACGAAATGAAAGACTCATGGAAACGAACAAAGAACTCCGAGAGGTGCATCAACAACTTGTTCGTCAGGAACGCCTTTCAAACTTGGGTAAGTTTTCGTCCATGATAATCCATGATTTAAGAAATCCTCTTTCGGTGATTAAGGGTTATGCTGATTTACTGGAGCTAAAGCTAAATGGCAAGTCCTATACCCTACACAAATATGCCTCTCAGATACGGCGAGAAACCAGCAGACTAACCGGTCTAACCGGCGAGTTGCTCGACTATTCCAGAGGTGAGACTAGACTGATGTATTCACCGGTGACAGTGGAGGCGCTATTCAAGCAATTGAAGGAAGATATCGAGACGAGATTAGCCGCCAAGGATATCAATCTTACTTGGGATAACCGGTTCAAGGGCATTGTCCTGTTGGATTCTAATCGCATCAATAGGGTTTTGATCAATCTCCTAGACAACGCGCAGAAGGCCTGTGAAAGGAAGGGAGAAATAGAAGTTTCCGCCAGGGAATCCGAAAAAGAACTGATTTTGCGTATCAAGGACAATGGTAGGGGGATGGACGAGAGTACCTTGCAACATGTATTTGAACCCTTCTATTCAACTTCGGATAGGGGCGGCACCGGACTGGGAATGCATATCGTGAAGACTGTTGTAGAAGCGCATAAGGGAACCATCGATATTGCAAGTAAAGCCGGAGTCGGCACGCAGATTGACATCAGACTGCCCCTGCATCCCTAGGGCGGTTTCCCCGGGCTAAATCGCCACCCGCCGTAGAAGGCCCAAAGAGTTCAAGGGCGTTTTCCACCAGGCTTTCCGCCAGAGTTTCGATATTCTCCTTGCGTAATTCCGCCAAGGTTTTAAGCGTATAGCCTATGTGTCCCGGATGATTAGCCCTTCCACGCATGGGCGCCGGAGATAGGTAGGGGGAATCAGTTTCTATTAGGAGCCTGTCCCTAGGAATTCGCAGGGCCGCTGTACGGGTTTCCTCCGCGTTTTTATAGGTGAGATTTCCGGCAAAGGATATGTAATAACCTAAATTCAATGCAGCCTTGGCCACCTCCCAATTGGAGGAAAAACAATGGAAAATTCCATGCTTGCAAGCGGATTCTCCGATAATGGCCAGTAAACCTTCGTCTGCACTGCGATTATGCACAATTACCGGCAGGCCGGTTTTGGCGCCGAGCTCCAGATGACACCTGAAGGCCAACTCCTGATACTCTCTCGACCCATAACTTCGATAGAAATCGAGTCCTGTTTCGCCAATGGCGACTACGGCCGGATGCATGCATTGAGTCCTTATTATTTCAAATCGATTATTCCAATCGATTTGGGCATCATCTTCGATAGAAAAGCTGCCACGGCGCTGCCCCCCTGTGGCGGGTGTGGTCAAGCCTTCTCCAACCGAGGAGGGATGTATTCCCGCCGACAAGTATAAGCTGGCAAAGCAGTCTGCCAGCTTGCAGCGCCATGAAAACATTTTCTCGTCTATGGCCACATCCAACGCGGCTACGAGATTGTCATTGAATGCTCTCGAAAGCATATCGTCCAAATAATCGCCTTCGCTTCTCATATGCGAGGCATGAAAATGGGTATCGAAAACAGGATATGGCAGGTAGAATTCCGCTTTTCTCTCGCTTGGCATAACTAACTCCAAGTTTGCTTGTCGGCAATCGGGTAGGCCAAGGTTAGGCGCTACGGCTGAGCCTGAGCGGAACTACAGCGCCCTATCTGAGAATTGAAAGAGCGGCGTTCTTGAGGAATCGATGCTTCGCCGGAGGGCGGATAGGCCAGATTTCTCAATTTCGGTTAAGCGCATTCAAGCTTTTAAAGGCTTCGATAACCCGCTCTACCAGCGACACTTGGCCCGCCCTGAGCCAAATTCGGGGGTCGTAGTATTTCTTGTTGGGCGCATCAGCGCCATCAGGATTTCCAAGCTGGCTTTGGAGATATGCCTCGTTCTTTTTATAGAAACCCAAGATGCCGTCCCAGGTGGCCCACTGCGTATCCGTGTCGATGTTCATCTTCACTACACCGTAGCTTATAGCCTCTTGAATCTCCTCTTTGCTCGAGCCGGAACCACCATGAAAAACATAGGTTACGGGTTTCGAATCCGAAAGCCCGTACTTGTCCGCAATATACTTCTGTCCTCTTTCTAAGATTTTCGGTGTAAGCTGCACATTTCCGGGCTTATAAACGCCATGAACATTGCCGAAGGCAGCCGCGACAGCAAAATTTGAACTGATCTTACTCAGCTCGCTATACATATATTCGATTTCTTCAGGCTTCGAATACAAATCTGCCATATCGCGATCAATGTTATCGACGCCATCTTCCTCACCACCGGTAATGCCCAGCTCCACTTCCAGAAACATCCCCAAAGCGCTGGTTCTCTTCAGATATTCCCTAGCGATGGAAAGGTTTTCCTCGAGTGGTTCTTCCGAAAGATCTACCATATGAGAGCTATAAAGTGGTTTTCCGGTTGATTTGAAATGCGCCTCGCCAGCTTCCAGCAGCCCATCTAGCCAGGGCAAAAGCTTCTTCGCACAGTGATCGGTATGAAGAACCACCGCAACCCCGTAAGCCTCCGCCATCTGATGCACATGCCGAGCAGCCGCGATTCCTCCAATGACATCGGCTTTATTCTTGGTTGGCTTTAATCCTTTGCCCGCAAAAAAAGTAGCTCCTCCATTGGAAAATTGAATGATCACAGGAGAATTTGCCCTTGCCGCCGCCTCTAAAACACCATTTACCGACTCGGTGTTCACACAGTTCACGGCGGGAAGTGCGAAATTCTCATTTTTGCAGATTTCGACAAGCTTCCTTAAATCATTTCCGGAAACAACGCCTGGCTTTATCGCGTTGAGTACTCTCTGTCCCATAATCACGCCTCCATGCCGTTTAATCGATTTTCAAACTGCCATTGTACTAAATTCAACCTTGGTTGACCTATCCCCAGTGGCTGATTAAAATTTTGATCGTGCCGGCGTGGTGGAATAGGTAGACACAGCAGACTTAAAATCTGCTGACCTCGTGGTCGTGCCGGTTCAAGTCCGGCCGCCGGTAGCAGACATCGGCAATTCATTTAGAAAGCTCATCCGCCGCAATGCCGCGAAGCTTATCGCTTGAGATACTGATTTCGCGAGCAGTGGGATAGTAATGATATCTAAAATGTAATAATTATAATCCCTCTTAGCGTGTATAATACTTAGTGAATATCCTGAATTGTGAGGTTGCCTGTGAAATTTAGAAAAACCTTTCCGCTACTGTCCCTAATGCTGGGAACAATCGTCGTGGCCTCGGGTACTGAAAAAGAAGCTTTCTTTGCCGGCGGCTGCTTCTGGTGTATGGAGCCGCCCTTTGAAGCGCTTCGAGGCGTTTCGGCTGTTTATAATGGCTATTCCGGAGGCGAAGTGGAAAATCCAAGTTACCAGCAGGTGATAGGAGGCAAAACCGGACACTACGAGACAGTCAAAATAGTATATGACGATAGCATTGTAAGTTACGAAGAATTGCTCGAGGTTTTCTGGCGAAATATCGATCCTACCGACCGCTATGGCCAGTTCTACGACAGAGGAGATCAGTATAAAACCGCTATCTTTTACAGCAATGCTACCGAGAGAAGTCTCGCTGAGCGTTCGAAGAAGAAACTTGAAGCATCGGGGAAATTCAAAGAAACAATCGTGACAAAGATACTGCCAGCCGAGCCTTTCTACAAGGCGGAGGAATATCATCAGGACTACTATAAGAAAAATCCGGATCGCTACTATGCTTATGCTGCCGGGTCGGGGCGAAAGGGTTTTCTAGCGGAAGTTTGGAAGGACGAGAAATGGTCCGCGTATGAAAAACCAAATGACCGCGAGCTTAGATCGAAACTGACGAAACTCCAGTTTGAAATCACCCAGAAAGATGGAACCGAAAGAGCCTTTGACAATGAATACTGGAATAATCATCGGGATGGGCTGTATGTAGACGTGGTATCAGGGGAGCCTCTGTTCTCGTCAAGAGACAAGTACGATTCCGGAACCGGCTGGCCTTCCTTTACGAAGCCTATTGACAGTCACTTCGTAGTGAATGAGGCCGATAGAACTCTCTTTATGCTACGCACCGAGGTTCGCAGCAAGTATGCCGATTCCCACCTAGGGCATTTGTTCAACGATGGACCAACTGACAAAGGGGGTCTTCGCTACTGTATAAATTCGGCCTCGCTTCGCTTCGTCCCCCTGGAAGATATGGAAGAAGAGGGATATGGAAAGTATCTGAGCCTCTTCGAAGAATAGATGAATTAGCCGGCTATCATTCCGTTTTTCGGAAGCGCTGTTTCTAGGATTAGCCGCGATGCTCTTTTAACTTCATAAGCACTCAGGATGCCATTTAATAGCGGGAGATATGCCGTGCGCTTGTATCGAGGGACGTGCGGGCAGGACGCCGCTGAAAGACGATCGGACTTGGCAATGAACCAGCAGCACAGCATCCCCCCGTATAAGCCAGTCGCCTCACCTTGCTGCTTCAGTGTCGAAAAAAACGCTATGAACTAAGAAAAAAGGCATGAAATGCCAGTTGAGGTGCTCTATCGTGAGTGTACTCGCAGTGTATGGAGTATGCGGATGGTTTTAGTTCGCGGTATCCCTTCTAGGGAGGTTTTGTGAATAGAATCACTAGCTGCCTCTTCCCAACTCTAGTCTTCTTGGCATCCTGTAAGGTTCCCACTAATTCCCCCAAAGCTTGGGTGGCGGGTACCCTAGCTGGCAGCGGCGCATCGGGTTATCTAGATGCCATCGGCACCAGAGCACAGTTCAACAAACCCTACGGCGTTGCCGTGGACCGATTCGGCAATGTGTATGTGGCGGATTATGGCAACCATAGCATCCGAAAGATTACAATATCAGATTCGGTGAATGAAGCAGGCACTCTCGCCGGCAGCGGCGCCGCGGGCTCCGTGAATGGTGTTGGCAGCGCAGCGCAGTTTAACGATCCAAACGACGTGGCCGTAGACCGATTCGGCAATGTCTATGTGGCAGATTATAGCAATCACAGAGTCCGAAAAATCACAGCAGAAAAGAGGGTGAGCACCCTGCCGGCGGCGATAGATCGGGTTATCTGGATGGCGCTGGCATCTTGGCACGGTTTTTTTCTCCCATTGGAGTAGCTGTAGATTTAGAAGGCAGTGTCTATGTGACGGATTTTGTTAACCATCGCATTAGGAAGTTAGAGTACAAGACGCCCTAAAAGCCTCGAGCGATGTTGGGTTACTCCTATCGTGTGAAAGCAGTATCGAATTCGAGCCGGATTATCAGACTCCAAAGTCTCATTCTTGCCGGAAATCTGTTTTTAATTGATAATCCACTTGTCAGTGCCTATTTTTCTGTTGAAGTCGATTAGGTAGCATTTATTGGCGAATTCTCTGCCGTGTTTGGTATGGATTAATAAGAAACTTTTGATATCTTTTATATCATATTTGATATTCTCTATATCGCTCTTGATACAGCCCACTCTACTTTCGAGGCTGCTTATGTCATATTTGATGCTGTTTATGCTACCTTTAAGACGGTCAGATTTTTCCGAGAGATGGTTCAACTTGCTTAGAAGCTTGTTTATGTCGAATTTGAAGAGGGAAATGCCGCACCTAAGTACATTCTCGGCGCATTCGGAGTTGTTTTGAGATACTTGCATAAGCAACCTGGAACTAGCATGCCCCCTTCCTTGCATAAATGCATCTTGTTTTTTATCAGTAAGAGATTTTGTAAGAATACTTAGGGATCAATCCTAAGTGCATTATTGCTGTGGCGAGATAGAGTAGTTTCGAATATAATCACCTTCTTGTGGACAATGCCTTCTTGGAGCTAGGGAAACGCGACATTCTTTCCCGAACCTGCGAGAAATCCCTCCTTATCGGCATATATGATGCCGATGAAACGCAGGCTAAGGCGCACGCCCATCTGAGCGAGCTGCAAAGCCTGGTTGAAACCCTAGGAATCTCCGTGGAGAAATCCATATTGCTTACGCTTAGGTCAATCAATCCACGCCATCTAATCGGAAATGGCAGGGTAGACGAAATTACCCAAATAATAGTGGATAAGGAAATCGATCTTGTAGTTTTCGATCGCAATCTTTCCCCCGCGCAGCAGCGGAACCTCGAGAACAGATGGGGGGTAGCGGTTATCGATCGACAGGAGGTAATCCTGGATATTTTCGCCACTAGAGCGAGTAGCAGAGAGGCTATTTTGCAGATTTCCCTCGCCCGGATGGAATATAGCCTCCCTAGGCTAACTCGTGCCTGGACTCATCTTTCTCGACAACGAGGCGGGGCCAGAGGAAACAGAGGAAAGGGTGAAACGCAGTTGGAGACGGATAGGCGTCTTGTTTTGAACAAAATAGCCAGATTCAAGAGAGATCTTAAGAAAATGAGCGGTCAGAGAGAAATCCGCAGAAAAAGAAGGCTGGGACGCCCTGTGCCATCGGCATCATTGGTGGGGTATACAAATGCCGGAAAATCCGCCTTGCTGAATTCAATTAGCAATTCGGATGTACTTGTGCAAGATAAGCTATTTGCAAGCCTGGATCCTACTACACGGCGATTCGAGCAGCAGGATGGACGCGAATTGCTTATCACCGATACTGTTGGATTCATCAGAAAACTGCCCCACGATCTTATCGAGGCATTTAAATCCACCTTGGAAGAGGCCCTCCATGCCGATGTGATATTCCATGTGGTTGATGCAAGTAATGACGAATTGGATGAGCATATTCAAGTTACTAATGCAGTACTGCGCGAACTTAAAGCAGGCAACAAAAAGCGAATACTTGTTCTCAATAAAGCCGATAAATTGAACAAGTGCGCGCGGGAGGAGCTTCGAATGAGATATCCCGATGCCTTGTTGGTATCAGCGAGAAACGGGGAGGGAATTGAAGATTTGCTAACAGTATTTACTGAAGCTCTGGATGCCGATTGTCCGGTAGTTACCCTGAATCTACCTCTTAGCAGATGGGATTTGAGAGCCAAGCTGCACAGGGAATCAACGGTGCTGAGCGAGACATACAGCGATGAGGGACTTGTAATCAAGGCTAGGCTCAGCAGCCGGGAAAAGAGTCGTCTTTCTGCCTACATTGCTGATTTTGGAGGGTGATGCATATGTCTGTATTGCGGTTTGCGATTCGGAATTGCTACTTAGCTGTAGTCTTTCTTGTGCTTGTGTTTATAGCCGCTTACTATCCATCTCGTGCTACAGCCAGCGTGAAAGCCGGAGAGGCTAGGAAATCGGCCAGTGGAGAAATTGTCGAAGTTGCGCAGGCTCCCACAATTCCGGATAGCGATACCCGTAACCAGGCTGTCTTGAAGCTCGCTAGAGGTCAATCCCTATCCGGTCTCTTAACGAGCGCTGATTATTCTGCGGCTGTCGTTTTTGATGTTGTGGATAGTCTTGGCCAGGTACTGGATATGAAGAGAATTCTCGCGGGGCAGGAAGTTCTTGTTAGGTCCTCCAGGGAGGGATGGATAGAGGAGGTGGAGCTGAAAGTTAGTTTCGATCGGACCGTTAGAACCAAGTATGATGGCGATGATTGGCTTATCGAGGAGGATATCACAAATACTTATTCGATTCCCACACTATCCATTGCAACTATCGAGACTTCTCTTTTTGAGGCTGCTAGGAGTAATAAGGTGCCTGCTCCGGTTGTTATGAGAGCAATCGAACTTTTCAGTTTCAATGTCGACTTTCAGCGTGATATCAAGCCCGGTGATAAGTTGATAACCCTCTATGAGAAGATATATAGCCATGATAATAAATATATGATTGCCGGCGATTTGATATACGCAAGGCTCGAAACCGATGCGAAGAATGTCGAATTTTGGCAGTATACGAGGCTGGATGGGGAAACTGATTATTATGAATTGGATGGAAGATCTGTTCAGAGAACTCTCCTGAAAACACCGGTTGATAGTGTGCGCATTTCATCCGGTTTTGGGTATCGGAAAATTCCAACGCTCAATTTTGAAGGTTTGCACCGCGGTATTGATTTTGCGGTCCGAAGTGGAACTCCAGTTATGGCGGCTGGGGATGGGAGGGTTCTGATTGCGGGTTGGCATAACACCTATGGACTTCGGGTGAAACTCTCCCATGCAAATCACTATGATACTATGTATGCCCATTTTAGCAAAATTGCCGCCGGAGTTTATGCTGGGGCCCCGGTGAGTCAGGGCCAGGTTATTGGTTATGTGGGTTCGACTGGACTTTCAACCGGACCCCACTGCCACTATGAGGTCCATTACTATGGAACGCCAGTGAATCCGACCAAATTACAATTTCCACCCGAGCACCAACTGGATAGTGAGGATATCGTAGTTCTGAATTCTAAAATAGCTGCTCTCTCGAACCATTTTGGCCTATAATAATTGGGATTCTTGGAACCCAAGTAGCCGGGAGTCATCGTTTTATGACCTTTATCAGAATTTTAACCTGCGGTGTTCTTGAAACGAATGCATACCTCTTTGGATTGGATACTGATAAAGGAGTGATTCTATTGGATGCCCCTCAGGGCTGCTTCGATAGAGTCAGGGCTGTACTAGGGGAGACGGGGCGCCGGCTCGAGGCCGTTTTTATTACGCATGCGCATTTCGATCATATCCAGGATATTGGATACTTTGCCGAGACTAGTACTCCGATTTATGCCCATAGCGCCTTGCAAAATGAAATTGCGAACCCTCAAGGCTTCGATATGATTGGACTCCCTAGTTATGAGCATCCGAAGGGAGAGATTTCAGTTCTGCTGGCGGGCGGAGATAAGGTGTCAGTGGCTGGACTTGAAATCAAGGTGCTCGAGGTGCCTGGGCACACAGGGGATTCGTTGGCATATTACATTCCAAGCCATTCGCTTTGCTTTGTGGGAGATCTGATATTTCGGGATTCCGTGGGACGAACCGATCTTCCCGGCGGTGATTTCGATCAGTTGGCGGAGTCTATTCAAACCAAGATATACAGCTTGGATGATTCGACGATTATATATCCGGGGCACGGTCCTTCAACCAGGGTTGGAAGTGAAAAACGCAGCAATCCCTTTGTGAGGGGTTAGGATTGGTTTCCAAGCTCACTTGTCCTAATTCTTGATAATCCGGATAATCCACGCTTAGACTATTCACGTTTGGAGCGTCCGTGCCAATAACTATTCAAGATGGCCTGCCTGCAATTGATGTACTAGGCAGGGAGAACATTTTTGTGATGCCCGCTTCCAGGGCGTCGCATCAGGATATACGGCCGCTGAAGCTACTGATTCTGAACCTGATGCCTCTTAAGATAGTCACCGAGAATCAGCTTTTACGCATGCTCTCTAACACGCCGCTCCAGTGCGAGGTAGAGCTGATACTAACTATTTCTCATGAGTCCAAGAATACTCCTAGGGAGCATTTGGATATTTTTTATAGGTCCTTTGAGGACATAAGGAATCTCAAATTTGATGGCTTGATTATCACTGGCGCTCCAGTTGAAACCTTGGAGTTCGAAAGAGTTGATTATTGGGCTGAAATCTCGGAGATAATGAACTGGTCGCGGACACATGTGTATAGCACGCTCCACATATGCTGGGCGGCGCAGGCAGGCCTCTATTACCATTATGGCGTCCCTAAGCATCCGGTTGAAACAAAAATTTCGGGCGTGTTTCGACACAGCATTGTAGATGCCAGGGTGCCTCTTGTCCGCGGTTTTGATGATCAATTCCATGCGCCGCACTCTAGGCACACCGAAGTGAGAAGAGAGGACATCGAAGGAATAGAAGATCTCTTGATACTTTCGGAATCCGAAGATTCAGGCATTTACATTGTGATTGCCAGGGATGGAAGGCGGGTTTTTGTTACTGGACACTCCGAATACGATCCTCTCACCCTCAAGGAGGAATATGAGCGTGATTTGAAGCGGGGTGATAATCCCACTATTCCGTATAACTATTTCCCTAACGACAATCCGAACGAGTATCCTCTTATCAAATGGCGTAGTCACGCGCACTTACTGTTCTCCAATTGGCTTAACTATTATGTCTATCAGCAGACTCCGTATGACCTGGAGGAAATAGAATAATGGACATCGATCGATCGTGGGGGGCGGTAGTTATCGACAATGAGCAGAAATTCCTTTTAGTAAAGCATTCAAGCGGACAGCACTGGGGGCATCCTAAGGGACATCCCAATCCTGGCGAAACACCATCCGAAACCGCCATAAGGGAGATACGCGAGGAGGGGAATGTCGATGTGACACTGATAAGTGGGTTTCAGAGACGAGAAGCCTGGAACCTGCCCGGTGGCCGCAGAAAGGAGGTTGTGTACTATCTGGGAAGAAAGACAGGCGCCGCTAAGGGAAATCGAATTCGGAACACCGGAATAAGCATACCGGCTGCCGCGGGGAAGAACGAGGGCGAACTTCCGGACGAAGAAGAGATTCTTGGGCGAGTGTGGCTAAGCTATCACGAGGCCCTGGAGAAGATTACTTATGAGGCTGGGAAGAGGGTGCTGAGAGAGGCCGTGGAATACTTAGAGCGGCATGGCGCGGAGGGAGAGCGCTAGTTGTTTCCGCGGCTTCGCGTTCATTGTTTTTAAGTGTGTTTAATAAGAAAATCCAGTGCTTCTATTCCGAATAACACCACGGCCGATACAATTAATCCTGATATAGCAACACCGACTAAGACGGCAAGCATGGTTTTTCGCCGGCTGAGCCCGAGTACCCAAGCGCCCAAAGTTCCGGTCCATGCCCCGGTTATCGGCAGGGGTATGCCTACGAATACGGCGACGCCCCAGAATCCGAAGCGCTCAACCTTCTTTGTCAGCTTCCTTCGGGCTCGTTCGACAAGCTTATCAAAGTTCGTGGAGTAGAATTGCCAGCGATAGAGCAGCTTATGAATGCTGTCCAAAAACAGGTAGGCAATTGGCGCCACAAGGGCATTGAGTAATACGCAGTAAGGGTAGGCCAGTATCCAGGGGATGCCTAGAACTAGCGCGTATGGCAGGCCGCCTCTGAGTTCGGCGATGGGAAGTAGGGTTAAGACGGCTATCCATATCCAATGTTCCATATTCGAGCAAGGATGCATGCTTAGGGGGTCTTGAATCAAGTGACAAATCGCGGAAGTGGAAAACGGTACTGAGCTAGGCCCCTTAGTATTCTGGCCATCAATAGGAAGGCATTGTGATCCAGTGTGTCGACACTGTCATTCGGTCCGTGGCTGATCCCCCAGGTTTTGGGCAACTCGATTCTTTGGTGAATGCCCGCCGGGTTATCTGGGTTGGCTTTGATCCTCCTGTATTGGTCTGCGAGGCATAGGGCTTCGTTTCGCGGTAGAATGGAGAGCTGAATTGCAGGATATCCCCCGAGCAGCAGGCCCAAATCATCGGAGAACATCGGGTTGACACCGAAATCCTGGTCGTTGGAATAACTCTTCAAAAAATCTTCCATCGCCTTGTAGCTGTTGGAAATCGAATTCTCGACTCGCCTTGTTCCTGATTTCCGCAGACTGAATCCCCATACCGGTGTATTGCCGATTCCGCACATGTCAAGTACTAGGAAAAGCACGTTTTTCACCTTGAGTCTTTTAAGGTGCCTTGCCAAAAACCACGAACCCTGGTCCGTAGGTTTCATCTTTTCCGTAAGCTCTTCCCTGTCCGTGAATATTATCTGAGTGCGGTGCTGCCATCCCAGTTTGCGAATCTCTTCCCAATGGTTCATGAGTTGGAAGATGCATGCGGCGTTGTCGTTGGCTCCGGGGGATTCGCGAACTCGATCGTAGTGGGCAATCAAGGTAACGCGATAATACTGCCTGTCCATTTTTGCCGCATTAGGGGTGGGGAGCGCTATATGCTGGGCTTTGCCGATCGGGATTATCTCGTAGGGTATCCCACGCCGCTTCAGCGATTCTATCAGTATTTCCTGTCTGTTGGCATCCTCGGAGCAGAACTGCCTTAATTCTTTGAGATCTTCCTCGGGAAGGGGAAGGCGTGGTAAATCCGACATGGCTAAGTATATGGCATTGTGGCGTTATGAAGGCACCCGATTGCTGAATAATCGAGCTGCTTGGGGCTGGCCAGCTCAATCTAGACAACCCGGCGCATAGCCTAGAGAATTTCTAAGAGTCCCTGCGATGCCTGCTTAAGATTTGATAGTGTCTGGATTTTTTCGCACATTCTGCTTCAAGCGATGGCCTTGTTGTTTTGTGCTCAAACGCACAAGGTACTCCCATCTACCTTCGAGTAGTCCATCGGCTGCTCGCGATATGCCTCAACTCCGCTGCAACCAGGTTGAAATAGTTTTGCCAGGCGCTAATTGCCGCCTGATGTCCAAAATCTCGGGAGAAGGAAATAACGGAAACCCTCGAATCCCTGCTGGAAAATTCCCACAGCATAGACGCTTGCCACCAATACTCTCATCATTGACATAGAGTGTTTCGCCATCCCACCAGACTTTGTCAATTACGTCCAGTAAGCGAGTTTGCAGTGTGATGGTATTTACCTGACACTCACCGAATAGAAAGGGTGGGCTCCCTGCTCTGAATGGTATGATGATTTCACCGCAAAAAAACCACAGGAGAACTCAGAAAGATGCCCACCACTCAAACGGCGGCACAGAAGATAGCCCGCCGAAAGCTGGCCAGCGAGCTGAGCAACCTTAGCAAAGCCTGCAAGATCATGGAATATTCCCGGCAGCAGTTTTACGAGATTAGATGGATTTTTCAGACCTATGGCGCCGAAGGTCTACCCGATCAGTTTCCAAGAGCCAGGAATCCACACCCAAATCGCGTCAGCGAAGAAGCCGAGAAAGCCATTCTGGATTACTGTATGGAACATCCGGCTCATGGCTGTATTCAGGTTGACCTTTCCCCAATAAATGTGACCAACACGAACTTAGAATTCTGACCTGAAATACAAGTGAGGTCGGAATGAAGACGAAGTACTCCGAAGAGAAAATCGTACAGATTCTGAACGAGGTCGTCGCTGGCGCAAGTTTCTGGAAACCTGCCGGAGATACGGCATCAGCGAAGCGGCCTGCTACAACTGGAAAGCCAGGTATGCCGGTATGGGTGTCAGCGATACTCAGCGCTTGAAGGAACTTGAATCATCAAAGGCTGAAACGGCTGGTGGCGGGCCAAGCCCTTGCCGCTCTTAATGATCTGGTAAAAAACTTCTAAAGCCCGAAGTAAGAGAGGGTGCCGATGCCGCCAGATCAGCCACTGTACGGATGCCCTCATAGTTACAATCGAGTACGGCGAGAGCGGCCTGATGTGAATCACAAGAAGGCCGAGAGAATCTATCGGGAGGAAGAGATCTTTCTACGGAAGAAACGCCGAAAGAAAGCTCGCGGTGAAACACGAGAGACAGCTCCAAATCAGCAGTAGCCCATGGATTTCATGCCGGATAAAATCCCCGGTGGCCGCAAGTTCAAGACATTCAATGTCATCGACATATTCACTCGGGAGGTTCTAGCAATCCATGTTGCCACATCAATTCCCGATTCAATCGTTGCTCAAGTTTTGGAACGAATTGGAGATCGCCGAAGATTTTCTGATCTGATTGTCTGCGACAATGGCCCAGAGTTCACCGGCAATACCCAGGCCAATGGCGCATGCCCGCAGTATCCAATTGAGCCTTATCACTAAGGGGAAAGCGACTGAGAATTGCTACATCAAAGGTTTCAATGGGAAGTTTCGAGATGAATGCCTTGATATGAACAGGTTCGTTTCATTGGGCTAGGCAAAGCGAATCATCGAGGAATAGCGGTTTGAATACAACGAAATTCAGCCACAAATTGGGAGGAATCTTACCTCTGGAATTCATCCAGCTTTTGGAAGAAGTTAGGAATACAGCTGAACCTCCAAATGTGGGTGAGTGAATTCGGGGGTAAGGTCAATGCTATTCCAGCAATTGCGCCTTCGGGAAGGAAAACCATTTTGCGATATTCTCTCTGTAATCCGTGGAATCTCTTTGAGTAGGCGAATAGCCCTTAAAATGTGACTCTTCGATTATCTGCTTTTCGCAGGCTTTGTACTGCTTGGCGGTATTTGCTCATTCGCATCGGCGGGGAGTAATAATCGAAATCAACCGCGTAAGTAACCGGTTTTTCCACGATTGACTCTGCGACTTTGTCGACAAAATCAATCCTGTCTTTTGCAAACTTAACAGGAAGCTCCCCAAATTCACCCGGCAGTCCGGTGAGATAGGAGACTATAGGCAATTTGAAATACATGAAATGCAAGAACTTAGAGGTTAAACCAAACCACTTCATCTCCTTCGTTCTTATAAATGGGAAGATTGCAACATTCGAGTGTTTTAGCATAGGCATGTAGGCTTCCTTGGGCAAAAATCTCGTGTAGAAGAAATTGGGGAAAACTCTTAGAATTTGTCTCTGAAATATATTCAGGCAGGGGCCTATTATGTGGAAATCGATATTCTTCAATCTTCTTAAGAGCAGTAAGAGAGTTTTTATATCCAGGGGATGCAGGCCAACATAGATGGCGTTCAGGCTCCCCTCCCTGAACGGGTTTTGAGCCGATATCTCATCGGGGAATGCCATTCCGTTCTCGATGACGATAGTTCGCTTCCGATAATCCTTCGGAACATAGTTCTTGTATATGTCCTTTTTCAAGATAATTAGCGATGAGACTCTGAAGGCGGTATTCTCTAGCTCGCAGTACCAGCGCCCCTTGCCCAGAGCGAGATTCACTGAATCCGATTGGCGGTAGATTATTTTCACGGTTCTTGGCACCTCGGGCAGCAATAGCAGGGGCTTGCCGCTTTCAAGCACAACAAAGTCGTATGATGAGAAGTTGACTATGCTGCCTAAAGACCGAACATTGATCAGACGGATAGTCTCAAACAGCCCTTGTGGAACCCACCACATGAACCTATCAATATATGGCAGCCATGTGAGCGAGGGCCGCAGGCATCTAACCCTGGTATCTCGTGGAGGCGGTATTTTGGGCGTGTAGAATACACGCGGAAAAACTAGATGATCCACCTCCCAGTCCTCACGTTCAAAGGCCTCTGCTAGTACATCCATGCCCCTGCTCGTTTGGGAAAATGGATAGGCGGAGACAAGGAGGACTCGCCGTTTAGAATCCTCCAATTCGAATCTTCCTGATTGCGCCGCTTCCGCTGATAGTTATTTTGTCCTCCGGAGAATCCGAATGGTAAGAGAACATGATAGGCTCTCTATCAAGTTGAATCATCGTATTTTGAGGCACGAATTCACCGCTTACGACGTTTTGAATTATGACATCGGAACTGATATCGGACAGAGCCAATGCTTGAACGCCAATCTTCGACCAGAGGAAAAGCACCCGCTTCCCCTCGCTGCTCCCGAATCCGAATACATGAACAGTCTTGTCTGTCGGAGTTTCAAGAATTGCTAGATTCTCAATGAATTTCAGCCCCCTCAAGGCGCCTGCGACTCTACCCCAGGTTTCCAAACCGTTCTTAGGAATGTAGTCCCCATTCGGTTCCCTGTAGAGAAGGGCAAAGGAAGCAACCCCAAATCCCCTGGAAGTCCTTTCGTCTTCCATCGAGGTATATAGCTTATACCAGGTTATTATATCCGCTCCTGCAGCGTTCAATCGAATAAGGCACTCGGCTATTTTAAGAGGTAGGGCTTCCACTGCAACTCTGTAGGGATAGAGGGATTTCGTGGGATACCCCACTTCGGTTATCCAGAGTTCCTTGGAATCGTAGCCCCTATCATTCATGTCCTTTCTAACCTCGGCAACCCACTTCGCCTGGCTCGGAATCCAGTATCCGTAGGGGTGAATGGAAAGTGCATCAGCCGCTTCAAGTATACCCGCATCGAGCAGTTTCCTCACATAGCACCTCCCTCCAACCCATGGATTTAGCATGACGGAGCCAACCGCCACCGGTATTTCGGGCGCAGTTGTTTTCAGATATGATAATGTCCTGCGGCATAACTCAAAAAATTCGCTGTCGCTGCCTTCCCAATACAGGCGCATATTGGGTTCATTCCATATCTCGAAGCCTGCTATTAAGTTCCCCCAGCGGCCGTATACCTTTCCCACGTATGTGAGGAATTCCGGAATGTATTCGGCTCTGATATAGGGATTTTTGTCTCCCCTGCGGCGAACCCTTGGATGATCGTAGTCCAGTATCACAATGACTCTGCGCTTATTCCTTGCAGCATTGATAATAAGCTCATCGTAACGGCTGTAATCCCAATTGCCTTTGATTCCCTCTAGAAGGCTCCATTTAACATCCATGCGGACGTAATCGGCAGCGAGCTTATCAAATATTTCTATTTCGATTTCGTTGCTTGGAGCATCGCAGAATCCGAAAGCAAGTCCGTCTTCCGGCCAAAGCAAGCGGCTTGGGATGATTAGGACCAGGATAAGAAGCAGATATTTCGATATCATTGCCAGATATACCTCCAATTCTCGGGTTCGGCAGGAACACCACTAATTACAAACTGATGACTGATGCGATATCTGTATGATCCGTTATCACGTGGATGAACCGAGGTAGAACCAAGCGCTACCTCTTTGTCTTTTGCAGTACTGAGGGTTGGATCATTCGGACTGGAAGGGGCGATCGGGGGTATATCGGCAATGGACATCAATCGACTCTCTGCGCTAAACTGCGACTTGCTATTGTAACCAATCACTAAGAGCAATGAATTAACCCTCGAAAAACTTCCAACCTCGCCCCCTAGCACCGGAGGCCTTGTCCATTGTCGATGTACTCCATTATAACCGCGATCCAATACGATTACTATCTTGGTAGCATCTATTAAATTTTCGTTCTCGAGCCATTTGGTGAACGCATCGTTCTTATCGCGGAAACAGCATCTGGATTTGCCACCTCGATTTCATATTTTGATTCTCCAGTTCTGCTGCGCTCCAACTTTGAATCAGAGCCTATGGCCCAAGGAGAGCGCGGCAACTCGTTACTGATGAATCTGAATGTCGGCAATTCTCCATGGGCATAGGAAGAAGAGTCTAAAAGATTGATGATACACCATCGCTCGTTCCCAGATCAAATATCACCGAAGTCGGATTTCGAACTACATAAGAAAGGGAAGCCTCCTCTTCACGCCGCCAGCCGCCTCCATCCAGCAAAAACGGAATAAAGGATGAAATCCCCTTTCACCCGAGGACAATTAAATCTCCCAGTGTCGGCTTACTTCGATTGTGAATTCCCGAGGAGTTTAAGCCAGCATATCCTGCCTAAGCAGATATCGAATCCTACCTGTGTTTTTGCCCCTGACACTGTAAACCACGCGAACAAAGTCGACTTTCGGATGAGGATGCAATCGGAAGAAACCTGGATTCCGGCCAATAGCCATCTAGAAAATCGATCCATCCCATGCGCGCGATGGAATAGATGAGCGCTCGAATAATTCTGCTTCCTCGGAAACTAGATACTCTAGAGCCTACATTTTTAGGGGTTCGCCAAAGACCGGGGCGCGATTGGAATTGTGCATGGTGTTGTAAATCCAGGTAACAACGGCGTAAGTGCGACGGTAGAAACCTGTGTATGGGTCCATCATGCTAAAGACCAGTTTTGAATTACTCAGCTTAATGGCGGAGGAGCCGTGAACCAGGAAACCCTCGTCGGTAGGCAGGATAAGCAGAGTAATTTGCATTTGCTTCTTCCCAACAACTCTCAACACCAAGTGCAGGTTGCTGAGGTTTTTCATGAAAAATCCCAGGCTTTGCCCATCCCAGAGGTAATCTATTTGGTAGTATCCCCTACCAAGGTTCACCTCCTTCATGTGCAGCAGTAGACTATCTGAAGCCGGAATAGAGTCAACCAGGGGATCGTCTATCGGTTTTCTTTTCTTCAGATCGGATATCGCATAGACATTGTCAAAAAGAGGCACCACCGCCTTTCTCCTAGTCGATAGATAAGTTACCTCGGAAAGAGAGCTAACCCTTCTGGCAATGTTGTAGATTTCGAGGTTAATCCCATTGATGCTTTCGGAGTAGGGTATGATATATAAACCCTCGGTTAGCACATCGGGTTGAAGTTGATTCGTGCGTTTAACGAGTTCCTGCGCCATTGGGATGTTGGGAAGCAATTTGAACCCTTCGAACTGCTTATCGAGGCGAAAAACTTCCTTGGATTCCAGTAATTCGTTTACGGCCGCCTCGGGTGTTCCCGGCAGGGCCTCATCAATGGTAATGGCGCCAGTCCCTGCTGCGATTACAATAGAAATAACGAAGCCCGCGAATGCCTTATTCATTATCAAGGTTCCTAAGTTATTGAAGCTTTTCTTGAAGCAATGGTCAACATATCACAATTCGGCCAAAATAACCAGGAGCCTCTCAATATGAGGTATATCGGATTGTAATTGAGATGAGTTTCTGGCAAGCGGAGCCTTGATGATGGGGTTAGAGTTCGGATATCTGAAATTGAACACAGGTTATATATGGATGCAATCTAAGAAGCGAGGCAAATGTGATTGAGAGAGGGATTTCCCTTGCCGAACGCGAGTGGCGCAATGGACATATGGCTGAGTGCTATTGGTTTACCGGCCTGCCCGGGGCTGGCAAGAGCACTCTATCCCGTGCGTTCGAAAAGAAGCTTTTCGATGAGGGTAGACTGGTTTTTGTTATAGATGGGGATGATATTCGCCACGGGTTGAGTGAAGACTTGGGATTCAGCCATGAAGATAGGGAGGAAAACGTTCGGCGAGTGGGTTATGTCGCCAAGCTAATGTACGATGCCGGATTTATTGTTCTCTGCTGTCTTATTTCACCGACACAGAAATCAAGGGACTCTGTTAGAGCTTTGTTTCCTCCCGATCGCTTCAAGGAGGTGTTTGTTAAGTGCAGTGTGGAGGAGTGCATTAGGCGAGATCCGAAGGGTCTATACAAAAAAGCCTTGGCTGGCAAGATACTCAATTTCACCGGCATAAGCGCGCCTTATGAGGAGCCTAGGTGGGCGGAGTATACTGCAGACACAATGCGCATGAATGTGGATGAGTGTGTTGAGTTGCTAAATAGTGATCGGACAGTCCTAAGAGAGCTGCGGCTAGGGCAAAACTCCTTGAGGGTTTCGCGGGGTGATTAGCAGGGCGGCTCTAAAAACCGTTCAACACTTTAATTAAATGACATTTAGCGATAGATTCCAAATATGGTCTATTTGGATTGGGCGGCTAGCGCTCCGCCGGATTTTGCAATCTTGGAGCGGATGAGGCGTGATGCCGCAAAGTATTTTGGAAATCCCTCTTCTTTTCACAGCGTCGGCAAGGAAGCCAAGGCGGCCCTTGAGGCAGCGAGGCTTGACTGCGCAAGGGTGTTGAACTGCGACGCCGGCCAACTTGCCTTCACCTCCAGTGGAACTGAATCCAACGCCATCATCCTGCTCTCGCTCTTTGGTGCAAAAAGACCTGCCTCGCTGCTTATAAGCGGCATTGAACACGCATCAATTTCCCAGCCGGCAACCGCACTCGGCAGCCTGGGATGGAATCTCAAAGAAATAGAACCAGATTCCGATGGCCGCCTGGATGCCAAGAAGCTGGCAAAGGCGCTCATGAAGAGCACGGAGACTCGATTGGTAGCTATAATGGCTGTTAACAATGAGACAGGGGCAATCCAACCCCTAGAAGAACTCGTTGCCGTGGTTCGCAGCGCATCCCCATCCTCGAAAAGAAGGGTTCATTTCCATGCTGACTTCGTTCAGGCGGTGGGCAAAATCTCTATCAATCTGAGCGCGCTGGATATCGACAGCGCTTCCTTCAGCGCGCATAAATTTCAAGGCCCCAGAGGGATTGGATTGCTCTATCACCGAAATCCGAACTTCCAATCCATGATTCGCGGCGGCGGCCAGGAACACGGTGTTCGACCGGGCACCGAAAACGTGGCGGGGGCTATCGCCCTAGCAGCGGCCCTTGAGAAATATGGCCAACCTTCACGAGGCGTTAAGGAAAATGGAACATGGCTACTTTCACAGCTAGCTGAAAAATTCACTCTGGCCAAGATTGTGCCTGAGAGGCGGATGAACTCTACGGATAACAGTGCAAACTACACTCCCGGAATAGTGGCTGTTGGCTTCCCTCCAATTCCCGGGGAGGCGTTGGCGCGAGTGCTCGCGGATAAGGGTTTTGTAGTTTCGACAGGTTCTGCCTGCCGCGGCAACAAGAACAGAAGAGCTTCAGAAGTATTCGGTGGATTGCCTCTGCCAAAACAAATCCTCAACTCTGCGATACGCGTTTCATTCGGACCAAGTACTACTCGCCGGCAGCTTGAAGAATTCCTCAAAACACTCAAAACGGAGGTGCAGGTATTACTGAAGCAAATACAATGATTAGTCGAAACCCATGCTCGAAACGGCCCAAAGTTATCCACAGTGGCCCCTACACTCCGTTAATTTTCCTCCTAAGCCTCCTGATGCTTGATTCCACTCCATCCGGCGCACAGGATGCAAACCTTGAACTAAGACTGAACAGTATCACGCACGCCATCATCAATCCGGCAGACCTTGGCAAGGAAAGCATCCCACTCCAATCTCTTTTCCCCTATCTTGAAACCGTTGAATACTTGGAAGTGAAATCGGCGCAGAGCAGCGCATCCTGGGACGCAACTAGCCTAGGTTCAAGCGGATGGAATGACGCGCTTTTGACATTTCGAAATCAAATCTGGGAGCTTAGCGTGGGTTCGGATAGCCTTGCCGCTCCACTGCGCATCAGTGTCCACGGTGTTCGAAAACCAATCGATTCGGTTCAAATCTGGTCTTCAATACGGATTCCGCAGTATAAATCCAACCTGTTGGCGGCCCTTGCCCTAAGGGACATAAGGGTTCAATGGAAGGATGTAAGCAAACTAACCAATCGACTCGAGAATCCTCCTCCCCAAGGCATGCCCCATTTGGTAATCGTCGATCAGCTGCAAATGCTTCGCTTGGATTCCTTACTGACTTCCCCCTATCGCATCATGGCAAAATTCTCCCGGTGGTATTCCGTTCCCCCAATCGACGCCAATAAGCTGATAGCCATCGATGCATATCATCCTGAATCGGCTCTTCTCTACCTTCTAGCCGACAATCCAAATCTGTTCGACAAGGACAATCAGCTCCCTGCCTCGCTCACCACCTTTTTCAATCGAATTATCATGTCCGAGGGCCTTGTGGTATCTACCTCCCCCCTGGCTGACCTTGCAAACTCTGCCAGCAGCCAAGTGACGGGGGCAGTGCTTCTTCCATCGTCACAGGAATTAGAAATTGGTGAGATCTTCGCGGCGGCAGAGCCGCCAGCCGATGCCGCAAATATCATTGGATACATCTACGCCGCAATTCCCGCCAATATCGATGGCGAGCAGAAGAAACTCGCCAGGCTAGTTCTGGAAGATGCAAATCGCCTTGCCGATCTAAGAACCCCCGCAAACGCCGTCGCGATACCCGGGCATCCGCGAATTCTAAGATTCTTCGATGCCTACGCGAGGATAGGCCGCCTAGCAATCTCAAATCAAATCACTGCGACTAAGGCTGCAGAGTTAATTAACTCCTATGTGGTTAATAATTAGGTCTGCTCCAGGCATCGCTAAAGCAAATTGCTAGGATCGATATCCACCTTGATTCGCACTCCATCTTGCCGGGGAAACCTCGAAAGGGCGGAGACAAGGGCGGCATGGGTTATATCAAAGCTATCGGATCGCAGCAAAAGGTGGTGCCTATACCGGCCGGACATGCGGGCAACAGCACATTCCGCGGGCCCCAGGAGCTCCCCGCCTACTGCCGCTCCAAGTGTGGACGCAAATCTCTTTGATGCCTCACGCACCTTGGACTCCTTCCTCCCCTCGAACACAAGCCTGAAGATACGACAAAATGGTGGGAAGTGAAGAGCTTTTCGAATGCCAAGCTCAAATTCATAGAAATCTTCGATACGTCCTTCAACGGCCATTCGAATCGCGGCGGCATCGGGCCTAAGGGCTTGCACAATAACCTCTCCATCCGGCAGGAATCGTCCCGTCCGGCCTGAAGCCTGAACTATCAACGCAAAAGTTCGTTCGGCAGCGCGAAAATCCGGTAGATTCAAGGAGCTATCCGCAAAAAGGACTCCCACCAGTTTCAAGCCGGGAGCATTTAGTCCCTTAGCAATCATCTGCGTTCCTAGCAAAATGTCGATATCACCCTCTTTGAAACTCCGCAAAATTTCTTCAAGCGCATTTTCTTTGCGAGCCACATCGCTATCCAGACGCAGTACCCGCTTCTCAGGGAAGAGTTTTCCAATTTCCTCCTCTACCCGCTCCGTTCCGAAACCGGTATATCTCATTTCCAGAGAGCCGCAGTTGGGGCAGATTTGAATTGGTTTCATCTTAAAACCGCAGTAGTGGCAGGTCATGGCATCGGTGGATTTGTGAAAAATAAGGGGCACGCTGCAGTTGCGGCACAGGAGTCCCTCCCCACAGCTGTGGCAGGAAAATTGATAAGAAAAACCTCTCCGATTGAGAAAAAGCAGAACCTGCTTACCCTCTCCTAGAACTCGGGAGATGGCATCTATAAGCTGCCCCGAGAAAATAGTTCCTTCCCTTCTAAGATCGATAACTCTGCTCATTGGAGCGGAGCCGCCGGCAGGTCTGTCTTCGAGTTTGAGTGATTTCAACCTGCCTGTTTTTATGAGCTGCCAGGCCTCGAGGGAGGGGGTGGCGCTCCCCATGAGCAGGCGGGCGCCAACCTGCCTACAGCGGCGCATAGCCACCTGCCTAGCGTGATAGCGCGGCGCCGCATTCGATTTGTACGAGCTCTCGTGTTCCTCATCAATTATAATCAATTCAAGTTTTTCAAGCGGTGCAAAAACAGCGCTTCTCGCTCCAAGTACGAACTTCACCGCGCCGGATTGAATTCTCCGCCATTCGAATAGGCGCTTAGAGGGGGATAGAGCTGAATGCAGCACCGCAACCGAACCCTGAAATCTGCTCCTCAAAATGCCCACAAGATGGTGAGTCATGGCAATTTCCGGCACAAGGTAAATAACCGAGCCCCCCTTATTGACAACAGCCTGGGCGGCGCGAAGGAATACCTCGGTTTTTCCTGAACCCGGAATCCCATACAAATAAAACCAATCCTTGCCGGCGGCCTCAATATCTCTTAACGCGGTTTTCTGATCGGAGCTCAAGGTGAATATAACCCCATTACTATTCTTATGAGGTGCAGATTTTGAATTCTCTCTTTTTCCGCTTGGAAGCATGGTCGCTAGCGCTTCACCCAAAGAACACATTGTGAGTTCGGAAAGCCATTTTGCAAGTTCCAAAAAATCAAGATCGAAAAGTGGTTCCGTATCAATCTGAGATTCAATCGCCTTAAGCATGCTCAAGCCATCAGGCGGAGCATCCAGTTTCCCCACCACCCAGCCAGATAGTTTTCGAGAACCAAACGGGGCCCTAACCCTGCAACCTATAGGTATAATCGCTGGCGAAGCATAGGTGTAGTTTTTCTTTAAAGGAAGGTTAAACGCTAGTTCCAGGTAGGGCATTCCACGCGTCCCTAAGTGCCTGAAGAGCATCCCATACCGGCTTTCGTAGGCGAGCCGGATTCTCGAGAACCTCGGCGGGCGTCCAAAGGACCAAGGAGGGTATTCCGCCCCAGGTCCACGGCTTTCCGACAAGCGAAGAAAAGTTAGAAGTATTCCCCGTTAGCGCGCTGCAAGCCGCCGCTCCGAGCGCCAGAATTGCCCTAGGCCTGAGTTCATCAAATTGCCGCTTAAGATGCCGAAAGCATTCACCCGACTCACTAGCCTTAGGCGGTCGCCCTCGCGGTGTTCGGCATTTAACGACAGGAGTGATGAAGGTATGCAGGGCAGGTTGCAAATCGAGCGCTTTGAGCCACTTATCAAGATAATCGGACTCATATGGGGGAAGCGGTCCATCAGTTTCTTTCGCGCCAAAGGCCGGGGCAGCCGTTACGATCATAAGCAGAGGGTTTTCATTTCCAATTCCGGGAACCGTATTCTCTCGAATCAGGTATAAATTGCAGCTCTCACACCTTGAAATTTCCTCGGAGATGCGTCCTAGTTCCCCCCCATGCTGCAAGGTGGAACTCGTCTCACCCTCCGATATTTCTCGAACTTCGGTAGGCTGAAAATCCGGATCGCTTCCCTCTATGCCACTGTGCGGCGCGTTATGTTCATTGTCTTGGAAACTCCATGCTACACTATTGATTTCCGGATCTGCTGCAGCGCCTTCCTTTCCAACTCGCTCTCTCCGATATCCATCTCTGAGCCAATCGATCGCATCATTCAGAATACGCCCGTACTCAGCCTCTGCTTTCTTTCTATTCATAATCCACCCTTGTGAGAAACAGCCCCCGCGCAGGAGCTGTAGGACCTGCTTCAGACCTATCCCTCGAGTTCAATATCTCCTCCATTTCTCTCCAGCCCCCACCACAAAGCGCCAAATCAACCATAGTACCGAGAAGCGATCTCACCATCTTCCAAAGAAAGGCATTGCCATCAATTCGAAATACCAGCATCGGCCCCCTGCTAAGAAACACCGCATGTCTTATAGAACGAATCCTAGATTTGCTCGTATCCCCCCTCGCCGTGAAAGCGGTGAAATCATGGGAGCCACAGATAACCCGCGTCATATCATTGAGAGCGGCAATAGGGGGAAGCTTCCTTAGAAACCAGGCATAACGAGACATGTGAGCCACTCCCAGCAGCGAACTGGCAATCCAATAAGTATACTGCCTGCTCTTCGCATCGCGTTTCGAATGAAAGCCTTCCGGAACAAGGCCGCTAGAGAGAACTCGAACATCCCTTGGCAGTCGTACATTTATCGCTTCTCTGAATTTTTTATCCCCGATGCTCTCATTTAGACTGTAGAAATTGCCAACCTGTCCGGTAGCGTGCACACCCGAATCGGTTCTTCCGGCGCCCACTAGCGACGTAGGCGTTCCGTGCAGGCTGGCAAGCGCCTCCTCCAAAACCCCCTGAACAGTCCTATCTCCCCTCTGCCTCTGCCAACCGGCGAAGTCCGTACCGTCGTACGAGATTAGCAGCCGTATGTTACGTTTCACTGGCCTCCAACTCAAGCTTGAGGGATTTGTGCAGCTTCCTACCCAAATCAAGCAGAGGAGAAGGTTTGGCCTTTGTTGATTTTCCCATTCCTACAATGCGGGAAACCGCCGTTCTGGCCTGTTTCAACGCGGATATGCGGCTGGCGCGGTTCTTACGCTGCCCATATTTCAGCTGCAGCACACCAACAAGATATAAAACGCCATCAAAGCCGAAATTATTATCCAAATCCGGTCCGTGATGACTAACACCTTCAATATCCTCCTTTCCCCTAATCTCCCATTCTAAGGCTTCGCTGTAGAAAAACGCAGCCTTCCTCAGGAATATTTTGGACATGGAATCATAGTTCTCTCCAGCCCTTTTCTTGTCCAAATCGGTCGCTAGCCAGCCGGCGCGGAGTAAGGAGAGTCCCCTCAGAAAGGTTGGGGTAGTAAGAGGGTTCCTATACTCGTAGCAGAGCGCTGCCAAAAGATGCGAGGCCACGCCCTCCTCGAGTCTCCTACCCCTGCCAAAATCCAAGTTTTGGAACAGTGGTTGAACAAGGTTCCTATGCTCTTCGATTCTTGATTCGATCTGAGAACGGTTCTCGCCCTTGAGAGCAGCGAAGTGCCGTGGATAGGCAGCATACCAGCAACTCGGACATACTGAAACTGGATATATCAAAGGGTAAACATCCCTGTATTTCTGCGTTGGAAGGTAAATCCTGTGCAATTCATCGGTCAGTTCACCAGCGTTCATCCTTCCGCCGCCGCTAAGTAGCTCTTCCCTTTGAAATTTCTTCTTACAAATTGGGCATGAAGACTTCTCCTTCGTCCTGTAAGTGATTCTATCATCGGCCATTGTTTCAGCGCTCTCCTATCACAGAGTTCTTTCTCATTCGTCGTCAACAACCAAGGTGAGCTCCCGCGGCAGAATTCGCAGCACGGCCAGTTTCGAGGGGACATCGATTTTTAACGGCAGGTTATAGGTGCCCGGGCCTTGGATGGCAGATGCATCAATGTAGAAAGTCATGTCCTGGGGGTGTGTATCCTCGACAAGTAATTGACTCCCCTGAACTGTTAAACTAACCGAAGACAGACTATTGGTGATTCGTAGATTTTCAGGGAGATCGAGAATAATCACTTCACGATTTTCAAAGGTTCGAATTATCACCGACTCATTCACAACCCCCTTGAACTCGACGATTTGTCCGCCCGGAATATCAATCTGCGCAGAGGGTAGGACAATCCGTGTAGTAATCGAGAAATCTTCGCTGTGTCCAGAGAGGTCTATAAGTTCCGTTGATAATGTCGATAGCGCTGTCATTTGACTGCGCGGTCCTATCGCTGTTACGGAAGAGGGCGATATAAAAGACTGTGTGAGCTCATAACCAATTGAAGGGGAGCCAAATAGCTTCGGTTCAATTTCAAGGCTCCGAATCGTGCGGGGTTCCATGGAAATAGTGAGTATTCTCGGGCTAGGTCTTAGTTCCAATGCCTCCGGCTGCAGCGCCGAGCCCTTTTTTCTAAGCTCAACGTGGACTTGATACTCACCCTCCTCCGGATAGGGGGTAAGATCTATATAAGCCTCTATATCTTCTTCCAAAATGCCCTTTAGATCGTCTTCATTCCCTCGCAGCATAACATTGACGGCGTTCGGGTACTCGGAACTCGCTACAAGACCCTCGGGAGTCAGCACCTGAAGCGGTACTGCAATTTGACGTTCCGTCAGAGTATTGGACCGAAAAAGGATATAAAGGATTATTGCCAATGCAATGCAAATAATCTTGATCGGCCAGCGATAGAAGAGGCGTGCAAGCTTCATACGGAGCCGCCTTCAGTTATTTCCGGAAGCCCCAACCCCAGCATCTCATGGAGACGGCGTCTAAGCTCCGCCTCATCCAAGTCATAGAACATACTGCCATCGTAGGCCAATGAAAGAGCGCCGGTTTCCTCAGAGACAGCTAGAACAACTGCATCCGTTTCCTCGGCGATTCCCAGAGCCGCACGATGCCTCGTACCGAAACTGCCGCGAATATCCGGTTGATCGGATAGTGGAAGGAAGCACCCCGCCGCCGAGATACGTCCTCCCTGAATTACTATGGCCCCATCGTGCAATGGTCCATCATGGTCAAAAATCGTAAGTATCAAGGAAGATGAAAGCTCCGCGTTTATTCGCGTTCCGGTGTCGACAATGTTTTTCAAACCCACTTTGCGCACAAAGACCACTAGTGCGCCGCGCTTATGGGCTGAAAGCACCACCGCCGCGTTGAGTACCGCTTCAACCCGAAAAGGTTTCTGCCTTTTTTTTCCGCTGAATAGTTCCCTCTGTCCTATTCGAGTGAAAATACTCCTTAGTTCCGGCTGAAAGACTATTGCAACACCAATAAAAATTCCAGGAGCGATTAGTTCCAAAATCCATAGCAGGGTGGAAAGCCTAAGAAACAAGGCCAAGGCGTAGATTAGCGCCAGAATTACCGCCCCCCGCAGTAGCTGGATAGCGCGGGTTTCTTCCAATAATTCGTAGAGCTTGAAAAAGAGAAAGGCCAGAAGCGCGATATCGACGGCAGGGAGTACAAACTCGCTAAGAATGTCTCTCAAGAAGCCCAAGAAAAAGCCTCCCAAACCGCTATTAGCTGCCTTGTAGCTCGAACATCATGTACTCGCAAAATGTCCACTCCCTTTGCGATACACCAGGTATTCGCGGCACATGTGGCAATTAAACGATCCTCGGGAACGCTATTGGCAATCTCGGGTCTAGCTTCTTTCTTGCCAAATTCGGCGCCAGCGCTAAGTTTTATATGATAATCCGCCGAGCGCTGGTTCTCCGAATCGACTAACCTGCCTAAAAAAGCCTTTCGACTTAGCCCTACCATGATAAGGAATTCCTTTGGCCTCCACTGATCTATCTTGCTTATAAGAACCAGATTATCTTCCAGTCTTTTGCCAAAGCCAATACCGGGATCTAGGATAATATCTTCCTTGCTAATTCCTGCGTTCATGGCCCGATCCGCAAATCTCATAAGCGCATCTCGGATTTCACGAATTGGATCATGATATCGAGGACGCAGCTGCATGGTAGCTGGCGTGCCTCTCATATGCATCAAAATCACCGGCACCTCCCGTTCCGCCGCCAATGCGACCATGGATATATCGTGCCTGAGGGCTGAAATATCGTTGATGATATCCGCCCCTGCATCCAAGGCTTTTTCAGCTACTCGCGCACTTCTTGTATCAATAGAGATGGGTATTTTTGAAACCTCGCGAATTCTTTGAATAACCGGAATCACTCGTTTAATCTGCTCATCCTCATCAACCTCTATGGAGCCAGGCCTCGAAGACTCACCGCCAATGTCAAGTATTTCAGCCCCTTCTTTGATCATCGATATTCCATTCGAAAAGGCCGCCTCCGAATTCTCGCTTCGGCTTCCGGCGAAGAACGAATCCGGGGTGCAGTTTATTATTCCCATGATGCGTGGTATGTGGAAATCACTCATATCAGAACAGCATAATATATCGATTCTTCCCTCGAAATACACTTTACAAGATTCCTCTGAATGCTATCATAAAGAAGTGATAGGAAATATCATTCTTAGCTTGCTTGATTAGTCAGTTTTAGGAGGGCTTCGTTGTGTTATCTACAATTCCTACACTACTTAGAGAAATGGCTGAAAATTGTCCTAATGAACCCATACAATTCCATAAGGACGAAGAAGGCGTTTTTCAACCCACCAGCTTTGAAAAGCTATACACGCAGGTAAGGCAATTTGCAGCCGGCCTCCGAAAACTCGGAATAAGACGCGGCGATAGAATTGGTTTAATTTCCGATAATCGACAGCAGTGGTTTGTAGCCGACCTGGCAATTCAGTGTTTGGGGTGCATTGATGTCCCACGAGGATGTGATTCCACCGTCGACGAAATCACCTACATTCTAGGCTTTTCCGGATGCACATTGGCAATCCTAGAGAATCAGAGCCAACTGGAGAAAATAAAAAGCAGACTGAAAACTCTCAAAACTCTCAAGAGGGTTATTATTATCGATCCTAGCCACAAAGCAAAGAAGGTTGATGGGCTCGAAATACTTACCTATGCCGACATCCTGAAAAGTGGATCAAAGACCGAACTTGCAATAATCGATGCTGAAATCGACAAGGGCGCATACGATGATGTGATAACCATAATATACACCTCCGGAACCACTGGAGAACCAAAGGGTGTGATGCTTACCCATAGGAACTTCCTGCATCAGGTACAATATGTCTTCTCACTAATTGGAGTTGGCGCGGGTGATCGTTGGCTGAGCGTATTGCCGGTTTGGCATTCTTTCGAGCGTGTAATGCAGTATATTGCGCTGGGTTCCAGGAGTGCAATCTGCTACTCAAAGCCAATTGGCCCCATTCTCCTCGAGGACATGAAATCAATCAATCCAACTTGGATGGCCTCTGTTCCGAGGATATGGGAATCGGTTCGAGATGGGATATATCGCAAGGTTAATAGCGATGGAGGCATGAAAAAGGCGCTGTTTCTATTCTTTGTCTCGGTGGGTGGCGCCTGGAATCTATCTATTCGAATGGTGAGAGGGCAGATGGCAAGGTTCAAGAGGCGAAGCCGCTTGCTAGACTTTATTGTCGGAATAATACCAGCTGTTCTTCTTTGGCCTCTTAAGGCTCTTGGAGATACCCTCGTGTTCAGCAAAATCAAGACAAAGCTGGGCGATCGGTTCGTGGCTGGGATTTCAGGCGGCGGAAGCCTTCCGGCGCATGTGGATAAATTCTTTCAGAGCGCCGGCATAGTGCTGCTGGAGGGTTACGGTTTAACCGAATCAGCGCCCGTACTCAGTCTTCGATCCCTCGATCGTCCAGTATCGGGCACGATTGGAAAGGCTTTTCCGGGGACAGAGCTGAGAATAGTTGGTGAAGACGGCAGGGAAGTGAACCCCGGCAAAATCGGCATACTTCACGCTCGTGGGCCTCAGATTATGAAAGGCTACTATCGCAGGGATGATCTTACGGCTCAAGCGATAGACAAGGATGGATTCCTTAACACCGGAGATTTGGCGATGGTTACTTACGATGGAGACTACAAAATAGTTGGCCGGGCAAAGGATACCATAGTTCTCTTGGGCGGTGAAAATGTGGAGCCGGGACCGATAGAGGAACGCCTGAAGTATAGTCCATACATCTCCCTCGCCGTTGTTGTAGGCCAGGACAGACAATTCCTGGGAGCGCTTATTCAAGTAGCCCCGGAAAACGTGAAGACCTGGGCTAGCGAAAACAATGTCAGCTATTTAGACGATGAAGATCTTTTTACCAGTTACGAGGTGCACAGTTTGATATCGGACGAGATATCAAACCTAGTGTCAGCCTCTCATGGTTTCAAAGTCTATGAACGAATCGCCAAATTTAAGGTTTTACCTAAACCCTTTGAGTATGGTAGGGAATTGTCGGCAAAACAGGAGATTAAGCGGCACGTAATCAGCGAGCTGTACGCTAAGGATGTGGAATTTCTTCTCGGCAAATCCAGCTAGAGCCGAAAATCCAGTCCGCTAGCGAAATTTGAAATTCCTGCTAGTCTTATTTGAGCTGTGCCGTTAGCAAAGCAGTCAAAAAGATTGTTTTTTCCTACTCGAATCCGAATTGCATTGGCGGCGAAGTTTTGCAGATTAGCGGGTTTTACTCTCTGAACTTCTACGGTGGATTTTAGTTGGATAATCTGTTTTTCAAGAGAAATCCGATTGCAATACTGTATATGGGTATCGTGAGATATCTTATCCCTATCTGAACAAAATAAACCTGCATGTCCATCTTCGTAATAAGCACAAAGAAAATGAAGTCAAACAGCCAGTTAATCACTAACCAAATCGATCCGATCAATAATCCTTCCCTGAGAAAGGCTCCCTCTACTCGCTTGAAATACCCTACTATAAGGGCCAATCCAACAAGGCTTCCAACGATTATCATTATGGATTTGAACAAAAAGATATCTATCGACAAGGTTCCATCCCTGGAATAAAACGGAACGGAGACGACAAATGGAATTAGCCAAGTCAATAATCCATAGAGCAAGGCTCTTCTCCAAGAATTCATGAAATACTCCTTCTTGATCGGCCATCGGCGCAGATGTGCTCGCTGAGGCTAGGGATGCTGTTCTTGAGGAAGGAGGTTCCTCCGGTAATTGCAACTAAACACCCAATGGAGTTCAGCCCTGATCCCCGCGAAAGTTTAACTCATTGTATCATGAACAGCAAGCGCAGCGCCAGAATGGCCTACAAATAAATCAGAGAGCGTGAACGTGATTGGTTACGGCTTCGATCCTGCCGCTAACGGCGTCTTTGGCTCACAAAACGCGCCAACCTAAAGCGTCTTGACCGTATTCTAACACCCCTGGCCTTAACCCCCTTAACCAGATAGTTGTGAATCGGAAACTGGTTGGCGCCGCTAGTTGAACTTCCCTGTGCAAAATCGATAAGGGCTACTGCATTCTCCCTGGTAGTCAATCGGACAATCACGCCGTCCTCCGGCACAAGCGAATAGCTGCGATTCAGAATGAAGCTGTTTATTCGGCAGCGTTTGATATATGGGTAATCGTTCTTCCGATAAATCAGGGTAAAGACTGTTGACTCGCAGGTTTCCCTGTCTGCGGGCCCGGCATACAGCAATCCCTTACCTACAAAAAGCTTACTTGGCACGTCGCTAACCATGTAGGCGCCATCTTTTTTTATGAATAGAACCCTATCGTAGGCCGACGCACTAAATAGCAGGCTGCCTCCGGAAACCTCATATCCCAAATAGCCGGTTTTTGGATCGTATCGCATCCTGAGGTTTTTCTGCGCAACCTCCCTTATATCAGATCTCTCGAGCTTGACAATCTCGCTTCGGCGCATAAATCTTCCGCCATGCTTTTCTACAATGCCCTCTAGAACTCCCAATCCATATTCGACAAGGTTGTCCAAATAGCCTTCCACCCTATCCAATCTATCGCTTAGTCCCCGGATTTCATCCTCCATCCTCTGAATATCGAATCGACTGATGCGTCGAATCGGGATTTTCAGTAAACTTTCCACGTCTTCGTTACTAACTTCTCGATCAATTTCCGGCAAAAAGGCCTCGAATCCCCTATGAACCGCGGTAAAAATGCCCTTAATTGTTTTGATTTGCTCAATTTTCTTATAGATTTTTTCAACGATAAAGATTTTCTCCAGAGTTCTCGAATGCATCTTATCTAGAATCTGCTTCTTCTCGAGTTTCAACTCCCTTTCCAAGAGACCGATGAGTCTTCGCGCATGGTGCTCGATTACCTCTCTAACGTTCATCAAGGCCGGTTTATTATCGCGAATCAGCAGCATGCTCAGCGGAATGCCTACCTCACAGTCCGTGAAGGCATAGAGACTATCAAGCACCTCGGAGCTGTAAACACCTCGCGGCAGTTTGATTTCAATTTCAACCTTCTCCGTAGTGAAATCGGTAATTGGGCCAATCTTTATTTTGTTTGAGCGTGCGGCCGCTTCTATCGAAGATATCAGACTCTCAGTCGTAACACCGTAGGGCAGTTCCGTGATTACTATCCGCTTGGAATCCGACAAATTCAGACGGGCTCTACTCAGGATTCTTCCGTTGCCCTCATCGTATTTGGATACATCGATTATCCCGCCCGAGGGCAGATCCGGATAAAGCTCAAAACGTTCCCCTCTGAGACAGGCCTGCTCCGCTCGGATAACCTCGATTAGATTATGGGGAAGTATCCGCGTGGACATTCCAACTGCAATTCCCTCGGCTCCCAAAATCAGCGGCAAAGGAATTTTGGCGGGCAGAGTAATAGGTTCTTTTCTCCGTCCGTCATAGGAATCGGCAAAGTCGGTTATCTCAGGTCGAAAAAGCACTTCCTTACTCAGTGGAAGAAGCCTACATTCGATATACCTCGACGCCGAAGGAGGATCGCCGGTTAGAGTATTTCCAAAATTGCCCTGCCTATCGATGAATAATTCCTTGTTCGCCAGATTCACAAGAGCCTCATAAATCGACGAATCCCCGTGTGGGTGGTACTGCATCGTGTGGCCTACAACATTTGCCACCTTGTGGAAGTTTCCGTCATCAGCATCGAAGAGAGATTGCAGGATTCGCCGCTGCACAGGCTTGAGTCCGTCATTGAGGTGCGGAATTGCGCGCTCCCGAATTACATAGGAGGCGTATTCCAGAAAGTATTCGTTAAAAAGCTTTTTAACATAGGCCATCAGAATTCTCCAAGCAAGTTCTCTGAAGCTCCTTTCAAGCCGAAGGCTAACTCCACGCTTAGGGATCCGGCGCCATTAGCGCACAAGTTCACTCCGTGAATATACCTTGGTTCCCGGAATTAGCGGAGATGTCTCAGGGCTTAGGTTTTTATACCAAATTGTCCATAATAAATTCCCGCCTAGCCGGAGTGTTCTTTCCCATGAAAAAGGTCAAGGTTTCCGGTACATTCTTGATAGAATCGATGCCAACCGGAACAAGTTTCATATCGTCGCTGATGAACTGGCCAAACTCCCCCGGGTTAATCTCTCCCAAGCCCTTAAATCGTGTAACTTCCGAACCTCGAATTACTTCCACCGCCTCGTCTCTTTCCCGCGTCGAATAACAATACCTCGTCTGCACCTTATTGCGCACTCGAAAGAGAGGAGTCTCCAGAATATGCAAATGCCCCCCTAACACAAGTTCCTCGAAGTAATTGAGAAAGAAAGTGAGAATCAGATTTCTGATATGAAAGCCATCCGTATCGGCATCGGTTGCCAATACGATCTTCTGGTAGCGAAGGTTTTCGATATCGTTCTCGATACCCAAGGCCATCATTAGATTGAACAACTCCTCATTTTTGTATATTGCCGCCCTTCCCTTGCCATAGCTATTCCATGGCTTTCCTCTAAGCGAATAAATGGCCTGATATCGAACATCTCGGCAACTAACCATCGAGCCAGTAGCCGACTGCCCCTCGGTGATAAAAATCGTAGAGCGCTCGCCCCCCCTATCCCCCCGATGAAACTTGCAATCTTTTAACTTCGGAATATTGAGCGAAATTTTCTTCGCCGCTGCCTTAGCCTCTTTTCTAATTGCCGTCAGCTCCTTTCTAAGCCTCTCATTACTTAAGATTTTATTCTCGATGGCGCTGGCGGATTCCGGATTCTTATGGAGATAGTCAATCACCGCCGCCTTAACCTCAGCAATAATCCAGGAGCGAATCTCGGTATTCCCAAGCTTATTCTTAGTTTGACTCTCGAAAATAGGATCCTTAACCTTTACGGCAATCGCCCCGATAAAACCCTCTCGTACATCAAGCGCCGAGTAAGTTCTCTTCGCGAACTCGTTAACTCCCTTGAGCATTCCCTCGCGGAAGGAGCTCAGATGGGTTCCCCCATCCGCCGTTAGCTGACCGTTGACAAAGGGGAAGTGCATTTCCCCGTAAGCTGAAGTATGTGTGAAGGCAAACTCAAGTCTCTTTCCTATGTGGTGGCAGGCTGGATAAAGAATATCCTCCCCAACCTTTCTGCCAACCTCTTTTTCAAGTAGATCTTGCAAACCTTTCTTCGATTCGAATTTCGCTCCATTGAAATAGAGTTTCAGGTTCCTATTCAGATAGGCGTAGTTCCACATACGTTGTTCGATGTATTCATCAACAAAATCGTAATCGTGAAAAATCTCTTCATCCGGCACAAACTCGACATAGGTGCCATCCTCGTGTCCTTCGCAGGCTCCCTTCCTTTCCTTTATCAAACCGCCCCTTGAAAACCTAGCCTCACGAAATCTACCCTCTCGGTGAGAGCGAATAAGAAAGTGGTTCGAGAGCGCATTGACCGCCTTGGCTCCCACCCCGTTCAATCCAACAGAGAAAACAAAGACCTCATCGTTATACTTGGCGCCCGTGTTTATAACGCTCACACAGTCCACAAGCTTTCCATGCGGAATACCCCGCCCATAATCCCGGCACTTAATCTTGGTTCCCTCGCGTTTTAGCAGAATCTTCCTGCCAAAGCCCATAATGAACTCGTCCACGGCGTTATCCACCACTTCCTTGAGCAGCACATACATGCCATCTTCAGGATTTGAGCCATCGCCAAGTCTCCCAATATACATGCCGGATCTAAGCCGAATATGCTCCAAGGAGCTAAGGGTTTGAATTTTGCTCTCATCATAGGCCTCGGCAGCTTTTGTCATGCAATGATATTACCCTCTTCCAACGCCAGTCGTACAGCCTTCACTATTGGCGGAATTTAGCTCCGGCAATCCTCATTTCCAAGCAGAACAGGGCGCCCGTTGCCAGCCTGGCTTATCGACTAGGTGATTCCGGCATAGTTCGGGTAGACTCTTTTTCAGGGGAGCGTTATAACGAAATTGAGAAGAGTTTCCGAGGCAGTCAAAAATCTTGTCATGGGGAGAATAATGGGAGAAAAGCTTCTAAGACCGAGTTGGGATGAATATTTCATGCAGGTAGCCAGAGCAATATCTAAGAGGGCCACCTGCGACAGGGGGCGCAGTGGATGTGTTATCGTGAGCGATAGGCAGATACTTGCCTCGGGTTACGTGGGCGCCCCCCCGGGTTTGCCTCATTGCGATGAGATTGGCCACTTATTCAATTCAGTTATCCACAGCGATGGGCTCACACGGGAGCACTGTGTCCGTACGGTTCATGCGGAGCAGAATGCAATATGCCAGGCCGCGAAGAGGGGAGTGGCCCTGGACGGCGCAATTCTTTACTGCAGGATGACACCCTGCCGTATCTGCGCGATGCTGATAATCAGCTGCGGCGTCTCCCGTATAGTTTGCGAAAGAAAGTATCATGCCGGAGCTGAATCGGAGGAGCTTCTCGAACAGGCAGGAATACAGATTGAGTTCGTCCACGACGAGGTTCAGGAGTATTGAAGACAATGAGCATGCATCTGGAACTGTCCGCCGCGAGGACATTTCTCCTAGGCAGAAGTCTCTTGCTACCTTTGCGCTATTCGAGATTGACCTTTGGTGGCGCCAGGATGGCAGGTATTCCAGCCAACTTGATGGAACGGCCGCACTGATTGCCGCTGTTTCCTATTTGTTCTTATGCCTATTTTTTCTAAGCTTCTTCTTGCGTTTGTGTGTGGCAATCTTCTTTCGTTTGCGCTTGCGTCCACAGGGCACTATCCGATACTCCTAGTTTTTCCTTGATAACGGTACGGAATTATCCTCATCGAAGTTCACTTGGTCAAGTGAGCGCCCTTAGGCGCATATAGGAAGCGTAAAAGAGCATCTATCAGGCGCGGCGGACACTCCCCGTTTCCGTGGAGTTCGAACCAGAGAACTTCGGGTATTGAGGCAAAGAAAGTGCTTTGGCGCTTTGCATAGCGGCGGGTATTGCGGGCAATTAGCTCTCTTACATCATCCGGCGCTAAAATGCTTCCGTCTGGGCCAAACCACTCACGATAGCCTATGCCCCTCATGCCTGGATGCCCGGAGCGAGCGCCATCTACTACCAGTCTTCTAATTTCCTTCTCCAAACCAGCTCGAAGCATCGCGTTCACACGCAAATCAATAAGCTTGTAGAGTTCGCGCCGTTCTCGGCGGAGGCCGATTAGCAGAATTTCATAATCATCGCGTTTAGAGTTGGGAGTGAGAAAGGAGGAAAGAGGCCTGCCACTTTGTTCATAAACCTCGAGAGCCCGAAGCAGGCGATAGCGATCCCCTATCCCGATTCGCCGGGCGCCAATCGGATCTACGCGATTAAGCTCATTGCGAATGGCATGGTTGGTCCTTCCTTCCCAGCGTTTGATTATCAGCCTTCGCAAGCCGGTATCCCTGGGGGGTGTTCGGGGCATGCCTAGGAGCCAGGTTCTCAGATAATAAGCGCAGCCGCCGGTAATTAGCGGTAGCCTGCCTCTTTCTAGAATTTCGCTGGCTATTCTATCGCTCCGTCTACAGAAATCGCCCACGCTGAATTGACTTGTGTAGTCGCAAATATCTATCAGATGGTGAGGTATGCGAGCAAGCATTCTAGTCGACGGTTTTGCCGTTCCGATATCCAGTTGCCTGTAAACCTGGAGGGCGTCGGCGCTGATTATTTCCACACCCAGGTTCAACTGCTCGGTAAAGAGCTGCTCTATCAGCCCTGTCTTACCTACGCCTGTGGCTCCGAAGATGATAAGTAATTTTGGCTTATCAGTCCTTCTTGATGCTATATTGAACCTCGCCGGTAACTATTTCCCGGATAGCCAGCGAAACAGTCTTTACGCTAGCTTTTTCAAGGGTCTCCGAACCGGTCATGCTAATCTGCTTTGCTCGGTGGATTGCGGCGTTTGTAAGCTCGTACATGTTCTTGTCGGTGGAAATCAAATCCTCTAAGGGGATGTTGGATTCGGCCTTTTCTATCTCGTTTTTCACATCGTTATCTTAAACGAGAAGCTGTAGATAGTCTACATCTATCTTGAAGTTGGTGGGCAATGAATGGATTTCAAGCTTTCTAGTCGCATTCTGCTATTTCTGCTAGTCTTAAGAGCATAAATTCGTGCATAAAGGCGAGTAAAGATTGCCATGGAGATAGCTGGCAAGACAGCCCTTGTAACCGGCGCCGGGAGGCGGCTTGGAAGATTCATAGCTCTATCCTTGGCAGACCGCGGTGCGAACGTTGTAGTTCACTACAGGAATTCGCGGGAGCAGGCCATGATGGCGCATCAAGAAATCTTTGCCAGGGGGCGCCGCTCCTGGATTAGCAGGCACGATCTTGTTGAAGTGGAAAAAACCGAATCCTGGTTTGCCGATATCGAAAAGAAAACCGGAGGCATAGACATTCTAATCAATTCCGCCTCCGAATACTCGAAAACTGATTATGAGTCTATGAGCGCTGGGGACTTGGGTCGCTCAATGAATATTCACGTTCAGTCGCCCCTGATAATGATCCGCGCGATGAGCCGAAGTATGAGAAAGAGCAGGCAAAGAGGGGCGGTAGTAAATGTTCTGGATTCGATGCTTGCGGACCCGCGGCACGCGGCCTATCATTTGGGAAAGATTGCCTTGAACGCGTTAACACGGGATTTAGCCGTGAGAATGGCGCGATTTCTCCGCATAAATGCTGTTACTCCTGGGAATATACTTCCGCCAAACTCGGAGGGGATGAATCGCTTCGATCGTGCAAAGCCGCTTCTTAACTCCAGCGCAACCTCAGGCGCAGCGAGGAGCGTCAAAGCTTCTAACCCCCTTGGCATACGAGGGGATCCCAAGGATATCTCAGATGCCATAATCTATCTCCTGCGAGCGGATTTTGTTACCGGCATAGTGATCCATGTAGACGGAGGACTCCACCTTGGCTCAGGCACATATGGACTGTGAACGAAGCGATAGTATCCGGATTAGAAACCTAGTAATCCCGACGATAATCGGGATTCACGCACGGGAACGCGAGAAACCATGTGATATAGTACTGAATCTCACTCTCTACACTGAAACCGCCAAGGCGGCAGAAGCGGACGATATTGAACTGACGGTAGACTACGAGGCCCTCTGCGCCAAGCTTTTTAGGTATGTCCAATCTTCCTCCTTTGCGCTCATCGAATCGCTGGCGAACGCCATCGCCAACCTGCTCTTGGATACAGGGGGAATTCTTGCATGCAAGGTTGTACTCGATAAGCCCGGGGCGTTAAATTCCTGCAAGAGCGTGGCGGTAGAGATTTTTAGGAAGTCTAAATTCTCGCCCTAACCCTCAAGCACGCGAGTCTAGCGCTCAATGCTGCTCCGCTCCGATCAAAACCGGCGCGAGCTTCAATCCTCGGCGATACATGGAATCCCCGCAGTCCCAATCCAAGACAAACGGAATTTATCTCAACAGGCCCAGGATGGGCGCTCCTTGGGCTTCGAGGTCTGACTTGACGGGATTGCAGAGGCAACTTAGTGTTGGAATTGATGGTTCGAGCCACAATCTCATCGCTGCTCGCCGGCCCTGGCGACGGAAGCAATGCTGTCGCAGCGGGATGGATACGCACAAAGCGAGAGAGTAAGAACATCGTTTTTCTCGAAATCAACGATGGCTCCTGTCTAAGCAACCTGCAAATTGTTGTTGAGAAGAGCGACAAGGTTATAGACAGGGAACAAAATCAGCACCTGCTAACCGGAGCAAGCGTTATAGCGGAGGGCCGGATACTTCCATCAGAGGGTAAGAAACAGGGAATTGAGCTAATCGCAGGGAAGATAAGCCTGATTGGCAGGGTGCCCTCGGACTACCCCTTGCAGAAAAAGCATCATTCATTCGAATTCCTTCGCGATAATACACACCTGCGTCCAAGAACAAATACCTTTGGGGCAATAACTCGTGTTCGCAATGCTCTTTCAACCTCTATCCATGATTTTTTTCAGAAGCGCGGATTCCTTTGGATTCACACCCCGATTATTACGGGCAGCGATGCCGAAGGCGCCGGCAACCTGTTTCAGGTAAGCACATTGGATTATTCCTCACCGCTCCGAGACAGAATGGGCAACATAGACTACAAGCAGGATTTCTTCGGAAGAAAAACTCATCTTACCGTTAGCGGTCAGCTGCAACTGGAAAATTTCGCATGCTCCATGACCAAGGTTTACAGCTTCGGACCAACCTTTCGCGCAGAGAATTCCAACACTGCCCGGCATCTCTCCGAATTCTGGATGATTGAACCGGAAATGGCATTCTGTGAACTGGAGGAGGATAGAGAGCTCGCCGAGTGCCTAATCAAGGAAATTCTCAGCCAGATACTTGAAAGCTGCCCCGACGACATGGACCTGTTTGATAGATGGGTTTCAAAGGGCACAATCGACAATCTGAAACAGGTGATAGATAAACCCTTCGTCCATCTTACATATAGCGAGGCTATTCGAGAACTGAAGAAAGCGCCGATCGACTGGGAATACCCACCAACCTGGGGTCTTGACTTGCAGGCTGAACACGAGCGCTATCTCTGCGAGGAACTTGTCGAGGGACCTCTTACGCTTACTGACTACCCCAAGGAAATAAAGCCTTTCTATATGAAGCAAAATGACGATGGCAAGACAGTTAGGGCGATGGACGTACTAGTGCCGCGACTGGGAGAGATAATAGGGGGGAGTCAGAGGGAAGATGATTTTGAGAAGTTAAGGGACCGGATGCAAAAAATGAAGATGGATATAAATGAGTATGACTGGTATCTCGATTTACGCCGCTATGGTTCGGTTCCGCACAGTGGTTTTGGACTAGGTTTTGAACGCCTGGTTCAATATGTTACGGGGATGCAGAATATCAGAGATGTGATTCCATTCCCCCGTACCCCTAAAACCATCGCCTTCTAACTTGCCTCCGATGCTCGCGAAATTGATCTGCGCAATTGCCGATTAGAGATTTGCATAACTCGAAAGAGCCGATTATCCGAAGAGGGAATCGCTTAACGCAGCGCTTTTCCAAATGGGCAGCAATTGCGGGTTGGACTAAGTGCCAGTTCCATTCTATTCTGGTGAAGGTGCTATGGAAGCCACTTTGATAATCATGGCAGCCGGAATAGGCAGCCGCTACGGTGGGATAAAGCAGCTTGATCCCGTTGGTCCAAATGGCGAGATTATTCTAGATTACTCGGTTTATGATGCCATTCAAGCCGGTTTTCAGAGGGTGATTTTCATCATTCGAAAAGACATCGATACTGCATTTCGCAAGAACATCGCATCGAAATTCCAGGATAGAATTCGCGTAGACTATGTTTACCAGGAACTTCGGGACATTCCTCAGAATTTTTCGGTTCCGCCGGATAGGCGAAAACCCTGGGGCACCGGCCATGCGCTTCTAAGCTGCACAAAGACTGTCCGCGGCCCCTTTGTAGTAATCAACGCGGATGACTTCTACGGTTTACAGGCGTTCAAGGAGGGTTTTCGGGGACTCTGCAACCTAGATCCTACCAAGCCTTCGGGTTTTCTTGTTGTGTACAAACTGGCAAATACGCTCAGCCCTCATGGATATGTCACCCGAGGCGTTTGCGAAACCGAATCGGGAAACCTCAGCCGTATAACAGAAAGATTCAAGATTGGAAGGAATAAGAGGGGACTAATCGAATATATCGACGGTGATGTTAGCCATGAGATTGACTCCAACGAGCTAGTGTCAATGAATTTTTGGGGATTCCCGCCGCCATTGCTGCAAATGCTTGAGTCCAGATTCATCAGCTTCTTGAAAAAACACGAGGATCTGACAGGGGGTGAATTCCTCATTCCTGCCGAAATAGACGGTCTTAGAGAAGCAAGGCAAATAACGATAAGGGTGCTGGAAACGGATTCCACCTGGTTCGGAGTAACCTATCCGGAGGACAAAGAGGTTGTAAAGGCGTCCCTTGCCTTACTCGTTCAAGAGGGTAGGTATAAATCACCGCTATGGTGAGATTCGCCTGCGATCCCTCGGGAACAGCGTAGCCTCCTTGACATTCGCCAAATTCAAAATCTTCTGGGTGATGCGTTCCAAACCAATGGCAAAGCCGCCATGTGGCGGACAGCCATACCTGAAGATATCAACATAGGAACCGAGTTCGGACTCTGCCATCCCAAACTTTGCCAATGCCTCTTTTAACATCGAATAGTCATTTATGCGTCGACCGCCGGTGGTAATTTCCAAGCCTCGGAATAGGAGGTCGAAACTCATTGTTTTTTGTCCAATGGGATAGGTGTAGAAGGGGCGCTTGCGACGAGGAAATTCGTTTATGAAAAGCATCGGTATACCTGCCTTCCGATTTGCCCAGTTACAGAGAATTTTTTCAGCCTCCGGATTTATGTCGATGGCCCTTGCGCCGGTTTCCATCTTAACTATATCTCTTGCTTCCCCGTGGGCAATTATTGGAATTTTTGCACATGCATCAGGGCTGGGCAGCTTGGCATTCCAGGCATTGAGCTCGGATTGGTTTTCCCTGCTTATGGTTTCAAAAAGGTAGGCCATAAAACCACGCTCGATTTCCATTAGAGGTTTTTCCGAGTCAATAAAACCCATCTCGATATCGAGAGAAACATACTCATTAATGTGTCTAGGAGTCTCATGTTTTTCGGCGCGATAGGCATGGCCAATCTCGAAAACTCTCTCCAAACCGCTTGCAACCATGGTTTGCTTGTATAGCTGCGGAGATTGAGCCAGGTAGGCGGTTCTGCCAAAATAATCCATGGGGAATAGATTGGTGCCACCCTCGGAACCGCCGCCAATGATTTTGCTCGTCTTTATTTCCGTGAATCCCTCGCCGCGAAAAAAATCGCTAAAGGCTCTTATGCAGCCCGCCTGAAGCCGAAAAATAGAGAGCAGTTTTGGGTTGCGAATGCTTAGCATCCTATTGTCCAGTATGGTTTCCAGTCCAAGCATCCCCGGGTCCTGATTCACGGCAATCGGAAGATTCGACTCGGCCTCCGAAAGCAGCTCGTATTCCTGCAAAATAATCTCGCGGCCTCCAGGGGCCTTTACATTGTCGCTTAGGGTTCCGCGTGCTCGGATAACTGATTCGAGATTCGGGTTGAATTCGGCATCGCTAACCAGCTGGATAAAACCTGAGCGATCGCGAAGTATGATGAAGACGATGCCCCCCAGATTGCGCACTCGATGAACCCATCCGGCCACCTGCACGGTGCTCTCATGCCCCTTAAGGGCTTCGGCACAGAGGATTCTTCCCATGATTACTCGTTCCTCATAATTAGATTATGGCGCATATTAGCACAGCCATCAGTGTAGGAAATAGCTAGGAGCGCTGGCCTATTCGCTCATCGAGAATTTTCCCTGCAAGCTTGGGAGCGGCCCTTCCATTGGAGATGCGCATAATCTCACCCATCAACCAACCCCTTTGCTTCGAATCTCCCTTACTGATAGTTTCAACCACATTCGGATTTCGACTTAGCGCCTGATTGACTATCCTGCCAAGTTCAATCGGATCACTGATTTGAAACCAGCCTTCTCTTTCAACAATCGATTCGGGGTCGGCATCATCCGAAAAAACGCGTTCCAGCACATTCTTGGCAATTTTCCCGCTGATACGTCCCCGATCGATCAGGGCCAATAAAGAGGAGAGCCTAGAAGCGCTTAGCGGCGTATCCGCAAGCGCTCGCCTGTTTCGATTGAGCAGTTTCCTAACATCCGAGGAGAGCCAGGCGGCAACATTTCGTGCTGTGGCGCCAAGTCTTACGGTGTCTTCGAACAAGTCGGCCATGGCAATGTCATTGTGAATGAACTCGGCTTGCTCACCTTTCAGGCCATACTCGGATTGGAATCGCCGCTTCCTTGCCAGGGGTAGTTCCACCAATTGACTCCCAACTCTCTTGAGGAATTCCGCATTGGCTACAAAACTCGGTATATCCGGCTCAGGGAAGTAGCGATAATCATCCTCGGTTTCCTTGCGTCTCATCGCCTCGGTTATATCCCGGTTTTCATTCCAGAGCCGGGTTTCTTGAATTATTCTTCCGCCGGAGCCAAATAACTTCGATTGGCGCCTCATCTCATAGCCTAGCGCAAGCCGAACAAAGCGAGGGGAGTTCATATTCTTAAGCTCAACCTTGGTTCCCAAACCTCTTCCACTTAGATTAACTGAGATATTGGCATCGCATTTCATCGAACCCTCATCCATATTCCCATCGCTCACGCCCAAGTAGCGAACAAGGCGCTGGAAATCTCTCAGGAACAGCTCGGCCTCCTCGCCACTGCGTAAATCCGGCTTGGTTACTATTTCAAGCAGAGGATAACCAGCACGATTATAATCGAGAAGGGTTGCATCGTTGGCGTGAACCATTTTTCCGGCATCCTCCTCGAGATGTACATTGTGAATCCGAATTTTCCTGATTCCGGAATCGCCAAAATCCACCTCGACCGTCCCGTCAATGCCCACGGGATGATTGTGCTGGGTTATCTGATAGTTTTTGGGCATATCCGGATAGAAGTAGTTCTTTCTTGCAAATGCCATTCGATTCAATAAGTGGCACCCAAGCGCTCTTGCCACAAGATATCCATGTTCAACCGCACGTTCATTGAGCAGAGGCAGAGTTCCCGGATATCCAAGGCAGATTGGACAAATATTTGTATTCGGCTCGTCACCATAGCGCGCGGAGCAGGGGCAGAACATCTTTGATTCAGTTTTGAGATGAATATGGATTTCAAGGCCAATGAAGACATCCGGTGCCAAGCTCACTGCAGCTCCTCTATTTCCAATGCCCCGGGAGCCTGCCGAGGCGGAAATACTTCCGAGAAGCTTCGCGCCATATCGAAGAGCCTCCTTTCCCCGAATGCCGGCGCCATGAATTGCACGCCTGTTGGAAGGCCCATATCTATCCCAATGGGCACCGAGAGAGCTGGCAAACCAGCCAGGTTTGCAAGGCAGGTGAATATATCGGAGAGTCGCTGCCTGTAGTCGTCCATTTCCGAATCAGCCCTTAGAAAGGCCTGAGTAGGAAAAACAGGCATCAGCAGGAGGGGATAGTCGGCTAGGAGGGCGGCCAACTCCATGCGAATCAGGGTTCTTACCTTCTGCGCCCTGATATAGTACTGATCTTTGAAACCAGAGCGAAGGACATAAGTTCCAAGCAGAATTCGCAGCTTAACCTCGTCTCCGAAGCCCCTGCTTCGAGCCTTTTTGATTAAATCCACCGGATTTTGAGAGTATTCCGGCCCGCTGCCATAGCGAATTCCATCGAACCTTGCAAGATTTGCGCTGGCCTCGGCATTAGCTATGGTGTAATAAGAAGGAATGACAAACTTCAAAGTTGCTAGTTCGACTTTCTCAACCGCATATCCTCTCTCCCTTAGAGCCTGTTCAGCCTTCATGTACGCCTCGGCTACGGGAGTTTCAAGCGTGCCGGCGTCTATATCCAGCATGGCGATCTTTTTTGCTTCGCCATTCGAAGCGCTAGCGCTAAGCGAGCTCTGATCAAACTCATCAACAGCATGCATAATTTCGAAAGCAGTTTCCAATAGGCCGATATCCCTGGCAAAAAGGCCGATTACCTCCAGCGAGGAAGCATATGCGGTTAAACCATAGCGCGAAATAGAGCCGTAGGTTGGTTTGAAACCATAGACACCACAGAAATTCGCCGGTTGTCTAACCGAACCGCCGGTATCGCTGCCTACAGCAAGCGGTACTAAACCGGCTGCAACAGCCGCGGCGCTTCCCCCGCTCGAGCCGCCAGGCACGCGCTGGATATCCCACGGATTAGACGTCTTACCCAGCGCGGAGTGCTCGTTTGAGGAACCCATACCGAATTCATCCATATTGGTTTTGCCAACAACCAGAGCTCCAGCATTCTCTAGACGGCGAATTGCAGTTGCCGTGTAAGGAGCGACGAAATCTTCAAGTATTCGCGAACCGCATGTGAGCCCTCTCCCCTTAACAGCGATATTGTCCTTAACAGCTACTGGCACGCCTCCTAGGGGTTTTTCGCCCAGTGCGGCCCAGTCGCGCTCCTCCAATTTGAAGCTTAGGAAACTGCCGATTTTTTTATCAATCTGCCCAACTCTTCGAACATACTCATCTCGCACGTCAAGCTTATTGAGCGCGGAAAACCAGAGATGCTTAAGCTGGGGCATTAGAACCTCTCTATAAAACGTTAGGAATTAAGAAAAAACGATCGTCCAGTTCATTTGAGGCATCAAGAAGTGTATCGAGGCCGTTGAAGGGCTTATTCTCGTCCTTTCGCACCCTATTCCCCACGGCTAACGCATGGATGGTAGGCTCCAGATTGTCGGCATCTGCCGAGGACATGCTCAAATACAGCCTGCGCATTTGCTCCGCCTGGCCAATAAGCCGCTTTTTTTCGTCCTCGCTAAGTTCCAATGCGGCAAGTTCCGCTGTCAACGCCCACTCATCCTTTTCCATGTCATTTTATACCCGTCACCTCAAGAGCCTGTCAACAAAGACTAGCGCACTATCGCTTAACTCTCCTAAAGCGGCGATTTAGAACTGATGAGTAGGCGCTCTAGTTCTCCATCAGCCAACGATGAATCTCCTCTGCCGCCAATCTGCCGTGATTCAAGGCTCGCACTACCAGCGATGCGCCAACATTGGCATCACCGGCAGCAAAGAAACCTTCAATATTCGTATGATAGTTCTCGGTTCTTATATTGCCCCTTTCATCAAAATCGATACCCTGATCAACCAGGGCTCGGCTATGCTCAACATGTACGAAGCCCATTGCCAGAAGTACAAGGTCTACATCCAGACTGAAATCGCTGCCCGGCACCGTCCTAGTGCTTGGCCTTGCGCCCCTCACTCCCGGCGCCCATTCGATACGCCGAAAACTGCCCCTACTTACTACATTGCCTCTTCCCTCGAATGAGAGAGTTTCAACATTCCATTTGCGCTCACAGCCTTCCTTATGACTCGAAGTTGTGCGCAGTATATTGGGCCAGTTCGGCCAGGAAGGATTCCAGGATTCGTTCCAAACCATCGGCTTGGGCATAATTTCATACTGATGAACCTCGCTTGCGCCCTGCCGCCTAGCGGTGCCTATGCAGTCCGAACCCGTATCTCCACCGCCAATCACAAGAACGGTTTTTCCCTTCGCGTCGATGGCGTCAGTAATCTCCCCGCTCACTCTGCGATTGGATTGACCAAGAAAATCCATGGCAAAATGGATATTCCCAAGTTCCTTGCCGGGAACCGGAAGATCGCGGGGCTGACCGGCGCCCATCGTAAAAAGAACCGCGTCGTTCTTGTTCCGAAGATAGCGAAGGGAGATATCCTCGCCGATATTCACGCCGGTTTCAAAAACAACACCCTCGGCAAGCAGCTGGTCTAGGCGCCTATCAATCACCCCCTTGTCCAACTTGAAATCCGGAATTCCATAACGCAGCAGTCCGCCAATTTTCCGATTCTTTTCGAATAGGGTTACCCTGTGTCCAGACCTCCTCAGTTGCTGCGATGCGGCAAGGCCCGCGGGCCCCGAACCAATCACCGCAACAGTTTTTCCGGATTCGACTTCGGGTGGCTTCGGCACTACCCAGCCTTCATCGAAGGCCTTCTCGATTATGGCTCGCTCATTTTGCTTAATGGTGACCGGCGCATCATTGATCGACAGGGTGCAGGATGTTTCGCAGGGCGCCGGACAAATACGGCCGGTAAACTCGGGAAAGTTATTAGTTATTTCCAAGCGTTCGAATGCCTCTTTCCATTGGCCCCGCCATATCGCATCGTTCCATTCCGGAATCAGGTTCACGATCGGACAGCCGATGCTATGACAAAACGGCGTGCCGCATTCCATGCACCTGCCGCCCTGGTCTACCAGCTCCTCAACGGTTTTATCGATGGTAACCTCATCATAGTCGGCCAGTCTTATATCGACACCACGGTAGCTTTGCTCGCTTCTACCTGTTTCCAGGAAACCGTTAGTTTTGCCCATCAGATGAAAACCTCCTCAGTAATCGTTACGCTTTCCGTATTCTGGGTTTCCTGCTCGCGCATCAGCTCTAAGGCTCTTCGGTATTCCAGAGGCATAACCTTGACAAAGCTTGGAAAGCTCTCATCCCAAGAAGCAAGTATTCTTGTTCCCACCAAGCTGTCCGTGTAAGCCACATGCCTCTTTATGAGCGTGTGCAGCTTATCGATATCTTCTTCTGCGACTACTGGTTCCACATCCACCATCTCAAGATTGCATCTAGTATCAAACAGATGATTCTCATCGTAAACATAGGCGATTCCGCCAGACATGCCGGCGGCGAAATTTACGCCGGTAGGCCCAAGAACAACCACAACCCCGCCGGTCATATACTCACAACCGTGGTTGCCAAGACCCTCGACAACCGCCGTTGCCCCAGAGTTCCGAACGCAAAATCGCTCGCCGGCAGTTCCATTGATGAACGCCTCGCCGTCGGTGGCCCCGAAAAGACACACGTTTCCCGTGATAACATTTCTAAATCCTGAAAAGGTAGAGCCATGCGAGGGCATAAGCACCAACCTGCCACCGGAGAGGCCCTTTCCAAAGTAATCGTTGGATTCGCCTATCAGATGAAAGCTGATTCCCTTGGTTAGAAACGCGCCGAAACTCTGCCCGGCAGAACCCTCGAATCTTATCCGGATGGTGTCGTCCGGAAGCCCATGAGATCCGTATTTTTTCGTGACCCTATAGCTGAGCGTGGCTCCAACAGTTCGGTTGGAATTGCGTATCGTCTTCGTTATTCTGACTTTCGTCCGCTTATCAATGGCGGGCCGGCACGCTTCCACCAACTCGGAACTTAAGGAGAGACTCATGTCCAATTCTTGATTCATGGTACAGCAAAGAGGTTCACCGTCCACCTGCTCCGGCGGCATAAGCACCTTAGAAAAATCCAGGCCTCTTGACCGATAGAATTCCACGGCGTCATCAACCGCTAGCATGTCTACCCGGCCAACCATATCCTCAAGTCTTCGAAATCCCAGCTCGGCCATGATGCCCCGAAGTTCCTCGGCCAGAAAAAGCATGAAATTTGCTAGATGCTCCGCCCTGCCCTGAAACCTTTTCCGCAGCACTGGATTCTGAGTGGTGATTCCTACCGGGCAGGCATTTGTGTGGCAGGCCCGCATCATCACGCAGCCCAGCGAAACAAGAGAGGCCGTTCCAAAGCCGTATTCCTCCGCTCCAAGTAGGGCCGCTATGGCGATATCCCGTCCGGTTTTCAGCTGGCCGTCAGTTTGCACTCTTATGCGGCTTCGAAGCTTGTTCATTACAAGTACCTGCTGAGTTTCGGCTAGGCCAATTTCCCACCAGGTGCCGGCATACTTTATCGAGCTAAGCGGGGAGGCGCCAGTTCCTCCATCACAGCCCGAGATAAGAACCATATCGGCCTTCCCCTTAGCAACGCCCGCCGCGATGGTGCCTACACCCACCTCGGAAACGAGCTTAACAGAAACCCGAGCGTCGGGATTCGCGTTCTTCAAATCGAATATCAATTGGGAAAGATCCTCAATGGAATAAATATCGTGGTGGGGCGGCGGGCTAATCAGCATAACTCCCGGGGTCGTAATCCTAACCTTGGCGATTTCCTGGTTTACCTTGTGGCCGGGAAGCTGGCCGCCTTCTCCTGGTTTTGCGCCCTGAGCCATCTTGATTTGCAGTTCCCTGCAGTTGGCAAGATATGCCGCATTCACCCCGAATCTCCCCGAGGCCACCTGCTTCGTATGACTCATTCGATCCATGCCATCGGAATCTGCAACGTACCTCCTTTCATCTTCCCCGCCCTCTCCCGAGTTGCTCCGAGCACCCAGAAGATTCATGGCCATTGCAATTGTTTCATGAGTCTCTTGACTTATCGATCCATACGACATGGCTCCCGTGGTAAATCTCTTTACTATCGCTTCTGCAGGCTCAACCTCATCCAGTCTTATCCGTGTTCCCTTATTGAATTTAAGGAGTCCTCGGAGCGTGTTAAGGCCACGCGCCTTGGAATTTATAATTTCGGAGTATCGCCTGAATGCGTCGAAGTCGTTGTTGCGAACAGCCTCATGCAGAGTTACAACCGCCTCCGCATCAAAGAGATGACGATCGACGTTCACCCTTGTGGAATACTTGCCCCCGGCAGGCAGGCGAAAATTATAAACATTGTCCGACGCCCACGATTGGCCGTGTCTTAGCTGGGCGCTCTGTTCTATATCCAGCAGCGAAAGTCCTCCTATGCGGCTGTAGGTGCCCGTGAAATACCTTTTTACAAGTTCCTCAGAGAGCCCAACGGCCTCAAAATTCTGTGCGCCCCTGTAGCTTCGCAGTGTGGAAATTCCCATTTTCGACATCACTTTGAGCAGGCCCTTCTTAATCGCGGTAATATAGTTTTCCATCGCATGCTCTAGCGAAAGGTTTTTGGGAAGATAGCCCATATCGCGAATTTCACTTAGCGATTCGAATACTAGGTAGGGGTTAATCCCACTGCAGCCATAGCCAATGAGGGTTGCGAAGTGGTGCACCTCCCGAGCCTCGCCGGATTCCAACAGAAGTCCCGCTAGGTGCCGCCTGCCCTCGCGAATCAGGTGGTGATGAACCGCGGAAACGGCCAGCAAAGCGGGTATGGCCATATTCTCCCCATCCAAACCCCGATCGGAGAGTATAACAAGCGAAGCTCCTCTATCAATTTCTTCCTCCACGGATCTGCAGAGCTTGGCGAGCGCCTCCTCCATTCGCCCGGCGCTTCCCTTGGAGGGGAGAAGCAGGCTAACGGTCCGAACCCTGAAATTTTCGAGCTCAGCCTCTCTGAGATATTTGATGTCATCGTTGGTAAGTACTGGATGGGCTAATTTGAGCTGCCTGCAATGCTGGGGAGTTTCGGCCAGCAGATTTCTCTCTCGGCCAATGAAACTCATCAGCGACATAACAAGGTTTTCTCTGTAGGGATCGATTGGCGGATTGGTTACCTGGGCAAAAAGCTGGCGAAAAAAATCGTAGAGCAATACGGGCGTTTGAGAGAGTACCGGAGGAGGACTATCGTTGCCCATCGATCCTACGGGTTCCTGTCCGTTAGTAGCCATCGGCACAATTATTTTTTTGATATCCTCATAGGAATAACCAAAGGCTCTCAAAGCGTGTCTTAGACTTCCGGGATTGTATTTTGTATCTCTGGGAGTTTGCAGCAAGCCGGCTAGTTCGATCTTTTCTTCGCTCAGCCAGCGGCGATATGGTTTTCTACGGCTGATGCGGCTCTTCACCTCGTTATCACGGACTATTCGGCCGGCCGCGGTGTCTACAACGAAGATTCTGCCCGGGGCTAGGCGGCCCTTTTCCAAAACATTGGCAGGCTCCACTTCTATAACCCCGGTTTCGGAGGCCATGATTACCATACCGTCCTTGGTTACCGTGTAACGGCCAGGTCTTAACCCATTGCGATCCAGGGTGGCGCCGATGCGAGTTCCATCGGTAAAGGCTATTGCCGCGGGTCCATCCCATGGTTCCATTACTGCCGCGTGATACTCGTAAAACGCTCTTTTATCCTCGGATATGTGGTACTTGCTTCCAAAGGCCTCTGGAATCATCATCATCATGGAATGCTCCATTGACCTGCCTGATTGGCTGAGGAGTTCGAATACGTTGTCGAATATCTCCGAGTCGCTAGCCTCCGAATTTGCGATTGGAAACAATTCACCCAACTCGCTGCCGAAGAGCTCCGACGATAGACTGTTTTCCCTGGCGTGCATTGTGTTCAAGTTTCTTCTCAGAGTGTTGATTTCGCCATTATGGGCAATGTACCTAAATGGCTGCGCCAGGGGCCAGGATGGAAAGGTATTTGTACTATAGCGCTGATGCACCAAGGCCAGGGCGCTAAGCACATCCTTATTTTGAAGATCGAGATAGAAGGTTAGAAACTGCGACCCTACAAACATTCCCTTATACACTATTGTTCGCGAGGACAGGGAGCAGATATAGTACTGCTCGGTTTCATAGCCCATGCCTAATCCAGTATTCGCGAGACATTTTCTTAGCACGTAAAGAGAACGCTCGAGCGGTTCACCCAGTAGATTCCTCTTCTCCACGAAGAATTGACTTACGTGCGGCATCGCCTTCCGCGAAAGCTCGCCAAGGCAGCTAGGATTTGTGGGAACCCCTCTCCAACCCAGAAACCTCCACCCCTTATCGAGGCATACTCTCTCGGTCGCTTCAATAGCCTCATGGCGCCTCTTCTCATCTTGGGGAAGGAAAATCATTCCAACACCATATCTCCCCTCTGCCGGTAGCTCGAAGCCGGTAGACTCTCGCAGAAACATATGGGGTATCTGGAGTAGCATTCCGGCTCCATCCCCGGTTTTTAAATCAGCGCTCACAGCTCCACGGTGGCTCAAATTGCAGAGTATCTGCACGCCCTTTTCTACAATATCATGATTTTTCTGACCGTTTATCCGAACGATAAATCCAACTCCACAGGCATCGCGCTCCTGTGTGGAACAGTAGAGGCCGCGATTTTTTAACAATTGCCAATCTCCTAAGTACTCTTTTGACGGCGTTATCGCAGGCCAGCGTAGTTTATGGCAAGCGATTGCCACAAATACTAAGGAGAAATAGAACTAGTGTCAAGAAAAATTGCGATGCGGCATTGCCTAGCCGATCGATAGATTAAAAATCCATCGAGCCGATAAGCTGCCTTTAAACCCAGCTCAAAAATTCAACCCTAGCGTCATAGCCTCATTCTATCCACTGCGGCGGCGATGAAATCTCGAAACAAATGACCAGTTTGCAGGGGAGTGGAACTGAACTCCGGATGGAATTGGATGCCGACCGCCCAGGGATGATCGGGCCATTCCGCAGATTCAATCAGCTGTCCATCGGGTGTGAAGGCGGAAAAGATCAGTCCCGATTCTTCGAGCGCCGTTCTGTACTTGTTATTCACCTCGTAGCGATGGCGATGGCGCTCGAAGATGCTCTTACTACCGTACGCGGCATGTATCCGGCTTCCTTCAACTGCTAAGGATTCGCTCCTGCCCAGACGCATAGTCCCGCCATACTGCGTAACATCCACCTGGTCTTCCAGCAGTACAATCACATTGTGGCGGCCATTCGGTTCGAATTCTCCGCTGTTGGCGTCTTTCAAACCGGCCACGTTGCGGGCCCACTCGATTACCTGAACCTGCATCCCTAGGCATATGCCTAGAAAGGGAATTCGCCGCTCTCTCGCCAAGCGAACGCTGTCTATCATGCCGGATATGCCTCTTTGGCCAAATCCTCCAGGTATAATAAGGCCATTTACTCCGGCCAGCGCAGCCTCCGTTTCCTCCGGCGAAGTCAGATTTTCCGAATCGACCTTCCTCAATTTGATTCTAACGGCATTGGATATGGCTCCATGAACAAGCGACTCGTCAACCGATTTGTAGGAATCTTCCAAGTCGATGTATTTGCCAACCATGGCAATTTCCACGGTTTCCCTAGCATTCCTCCAGGTTTCGGAGATTTTCCGCCAATCGGCAAAGGTATCCTCGCTACAATCCAATGAGAGACGCTCACACACTATTCTATCCAGTCCTTGGGCCCTATATATAATCGGAATGTCATAAAGCATTGTGCTTACATCGTGGGCAGAAAGGACGCATTCGTAGTCGACATTGGTGAAGCTGGCAATTTTGCGCTTCATGTCGCCGTCCATTTCAGTTGAAATACGGCAGAGAAGAATGTCGGGCTGAATACCTATTTCCCTCAAAGCCTTAACCGAATGCTGAGTGGGTTTGGTTTTAAGCTCGCCGCTGGATACAGTTGGAATTAGCGATACATGCACGCTAAGCGCATTGCCCCGCGAGCCTTCGTGAATGATTTGTCTGGCTGCTTCTAAAAACGGTATTGATTCGATGTCTCCAACTGTGCCTCCGATTTCCACAATGGTGACATCGGTATTTTCCCTTTCGCCAAGCACATATACTCTTCGTTTGATTTCATCGGTGATATGGGGAACCACCTGAACGCATTTCCCGAGATAGTCTCCCTCCCGTTCTTTCCGAATCACTTCCTGATATATTTGTCCGGTGGTTATTGAATTTGCGGCGCCGAGGGGAGACTTGGTAAATCTAGCGTAATTGCCTAAGTCAAGATCCGTTTCAGCGCCATCCTCGGTTACGAATACTTCGCCGTGTTGAAAGGGGCTCATTGTTCCCGCATCAACGTTTAGATAAGGATCCACCTTCACCATGCAAACAGACAGACCGCGGCTTTCAAGTAGGCTCCCAAGGGAAGATGCCGCCACCCCCTTTCCGAGGCTGGAGCATACGCCGCCAGTAACAAATATGTACTTCCTCATGGGATTTCATTATTCATGTCTCTCAGGTTTAAGGTCAACGATGCATGGCAGGAGTAATCATTTTTTCAATTGCGATAGGCGCTTTGCTAGTTCTCCGTAGTGAAACAGCTTTGAATAATCGATTAATCCAGACAGCGCACTTGATTCTATCGGAATCCCATTTTCCCCAAGGGGCGCGGTGGCGTTGAGCCCACCGGCGATCACCAGTCCGACTCGCCCATCGCCCACCGGGATTCCAAGCAGGGATTGGCTCGGGTAGCCGAGTTTTAGGAACCCCCCGAGTCCACGGCTTTTAAGCAACGCATCTATTTCTATTGTTTTTTCACGGGCAGCCGCGGGAATCTCTCTGAAACTGGCTCCTATTTGCCCCCTTCCGCTAGCAGAGGCCGAGATTGTGCTTGTCATTCCACTGGATATATAGATTTCAAGGGGATCCAGACTGGTGCCATCATAATGAATTATTGCGGTGAAGCGGTTGGGGGCCTTGTTGCTAATCTCAAGCAGACCGCCGAAGACACTTTTAACCGGTATCCCCGCCTTTATTAGAGCGCCATTGAAGGTTATCGCGCATACAGTTCCGATGCCGAATTTACCCTGCGCTACGGCACAGTCGCCAATTCTCTCACCCTCGTCGAAGAGACAGAGCAGGGCGCCATGAGCCAGGCCGGATGAAAACACCTGCGAGACAAGGCTCGGAACCGCGTCTCTGTGGGATTTATCGATGGTCGAGAAGTTAATCAGCACAGTACCCCGAGCGTCCGAAGGGTCGAAACTCATTTTGTAGGTCATCTTGTCTATTTTTGAGGAAAGATAGCCAACCTGGTAGTAAACCTGCGCCTTGGCGAGTTCCTCGTGACCCCCCGCGGTTAGAAATCGCCCCTTCTTTTCCTTGTATTTGGTTAGGCCGAGATTATCTAGCGCCTTTAGGTGAAACCGGACTGTTCTTTCGCTAACTTCGATTCCCTGGGCTAAGAGTTGCTCGTGGATCTTTCCGCTGGATGCGGGAAATTCGGACTCTCTTAGAACCTTCATTATCAGTAATCGCTTGTGCTCCACCTCGTCGTTCATCTTCGTGAAGCCTAATCCACCATTTAGCCCTTGTCAATTTTCGCTTCCGGATGCTGGCCACAAGTGCAGGCTGCCGAGATAAATTTCAAGGATTATTCCTCTTGCTTCTTCCTGCCTTGACAAAGAGACAGTCAGATTTCGGCTACATTGGTTATTTGCATTCGCAAACTATCTTGATAAGCAGATCACCATGAACAAATGGAGGATGTCCTTTTCGTTTATTGCTAATACCTCTCAATTCGTATAATATAACGTTCGTTACAGAACAAATAGCGCCCAGGCGCGACTCTGTTAAGCGCACGAATGAAAAAGGCGATTAAGATGATCGGACCAAATCCCCTTATTACTTCGCTGGTTTCCTACGGGGTCTACAATCCGGATCGCCATGAGGTTTTCGGTGATGTCTTCTCCAGAAAACATGTCCACCGGACGGGGAGATGGCGGTTATTAGCCTGGGCGTGACGGGTATCCCATTCGGAATCGGATTTGCGGTGAAGCGGTTTTTTGGATTGGAAATATAGAGTTCAATACGGCTGGAAGCCGGAAGGAAGAGAAGATGAGAATACTTGTACTGTACTACTCGAAAACAGGCCACACATTGGAAGCGGTGAACCCCATGATGGATGGACTTAGGTCTGGCGGTTCAGAGGCTGAGGCTGTGAATACCAAAGGCTTCAATGCCAAGAAGATTTCTGAATACGATGCACTTATCGTCGGAAGTCCCTGTTGGGGCGGTAGTATCTGGAAGAAGAGTGCTGCGTTTCCGGTGGTCAGGACTCTGAAGAAACTCCCAAAGAATTCTCTCAAGGAGATACGCTGCGGCGGAATATCGACATATAGTGTGAAAGGCGGCGAGACTACAATCGAACACCTCAGGCGGCTGCTGGAATCAAGGGGTTGTCAAGATTTTCGGCCCGGACCTACGGTTAAGGCCGAAATAGCTAATGGTATAAGCAGAGGACCATCGATAGAAGACGAGGATCTGAAGAAGCTTAAGGAATATGGCAGCAGTTTTGCGAAGCAACTCGAATTAGGGTGAGTTTTGCTTGGATCGATTTACCGTTTGGATATCGAGAGATTTCCAGACGGCAGTCTTTCATAGTGATACTATGCATCCTAATAGTTCTCGCGCTTCTACGACGTCGGAGACCACCTCAGACGGTGAAATGGTGTCCATTAGCCTGGGCGTGACGGCTATCTCATTCGGAATCGGATTTGCGGTGAAGCGGTTTTCTGGATTGGAAATATAGAGTTCAATACGGCTGGAAGCCGGAAGGACGAGAAGATGAGAATACTTGTACTGTACTACTCGAAAACAGGCCACACATTGGAAGCGGTGAACCCCATGGTGGATGGACTTAGGTCCGGCGGTTCAGAGGCTGAGGCTGTGAATACCAAAGGCTTCAATGCCAAGAAGATTTCTGAATACGATGCACTTATCGTCGGAAGTCCCTGTTGGGGCGGTAGTATCTGGAAAAAGAGTGCTGCGTTTCCGGTGATCAGGGCTCTGAAGAAACTCCCAAAGGATTCTCTCAAGGAGATACGATGCGGCGGAATATCGATACATGGTGGGAGAGGCGGCGAGATTACAATCGAACACCTCAGGCGGCTGCTGGAATCAAAGGGTTGTCAAGATTTTCGGCCCGGACCTGTGGCTAAGGCCGGAACAGCTATTAGTATAGGCAGAGGACCATCGGTAAAAGACGAGGATCTGAAGAAGTTTAAGGAATATGGCAGCAGTTTTGCGAAGCAACTCGAATTAGGGTGAGTTTTGCTTGGACCGATTTACCGTTTGGATATCGAGAGACTTCCAGACGGCAGTCTTTCATAGTGATACTATGCATCCTAATAGTTCTTGCGCTTCTACGACGTCGGAGACCACCTCAGACGGTGAATCAAATGCTTTCTGTTTAAGCACCTTCGTGAATAGCGGTTTGAGTACATTCCAATTGGCGTTGGGAGCCAGTGAGCTCTCCTGCATAAAGCCCAGGTTCCCTGGCTAAATCGCCCCTCCCAGGGCGATGCGATTCATGGCAGGTTTCCATTCCCGAATAGGCATTGTCCACTTCCTAAGATGCCTGCTAAGTAGCCTGATAGATAATCTTAAACACCGAATTGTCATTCGGGAAGATCTTTCGATTCTTGATGGATTTTCGAATCACCGAACGCAAAGATTCAATCACATTGGTAGTATAATGGCGGATTTCAT
>Ga0126327_10000005_pt1 | contig 143064 bp, 124 predicted proteins | sample InaspJWI30metaG_FD_101392 | JGI IMG/M metagenome (GOLD analysis project Ga0126327, IMG submission 101392) | Marine gutless worms symbiont microbial communities from Oahu, Hawaii - Inanidrilus sp. 1 OAHU.JWI-30 metaG | ecosystem: Host-associated > Annelida > Digestive system > Unclassified... | reverse complement strand
TGGCCAATCGATTGGCCACCAAACTGGACAACCTGCCGATTACGATTTCGACCATCGTGCACCTGCTCCTGCTGTATGGGGCGCTGTTCCTGTGGGCCGATCTGAGTGACTACCGTATACTGGTGGTCAAGCTGATCATGATTGCTATCATCCTGACCCTGAGCATCAACGTCTTCAACGGTTATATGGGCGAATTTTCCTGCTCCCATCCGGGCTTCATGGCCCTGGGGGCATACGGGAGTTCGACCCTGACACTGCTTCTATTTACCGATGACAAACTCTTTGGGCCAGCCTTGCTCCCGCCTGCTCTGGGACCCTGGTGCTTTCCGCTGGCGCTGATTTTCGGCGGGCTGGTGGCGTCTTTGGGGGCTCTGGTCGTGGCCATTCCCTCATTCCGTACGCGGGGCGACTACCTGGCCATTATTTCACTGGCCTTCATGTTTATCGTCAAGAGCATCATTGAAAACACCGAGTTCGTGGGCGGCCCGCGCGGGATGAGCAGCCAGCCGAACTGGTCGACCCTGCCGGTGGTGTTCACCTGGACGGTACTCTGCGTCTGGGTCATCAATAACTTTGTCCGCTCTACCATGGGCAAGGCCCTCAATGCCGTGCGGGACAATGAAATGGCGGCCAATGCCATGACCGTCAATACCCGGCGCACCAAAATGGCGACCTTCATGTTTGCCGCATTCTGGGCCGGGATTGCAGGCGGCCTGTTCGCCCACGTGCTGCGGTACGTGAACCCGAGTACGTTCGGCGTCCAGAAACTGGCTGAAATTCTGGCCATGGTCTACTTCGGCGGTCTCAATTCGGTGGTGGGCTCTATCGTGGGGGCGGTGAGCATCAACCTGCTCAGCGAAGCTTTGCGGCCCCTGGAACTATTCAAATGGATCATTATTCCCCTGCTGCTGATCTTTGTCATGATTTACCGGCCCACCGGCCTGATCGCCTTCAGGGAGTTTGATGTTAAAAAACTTCTCAAACCCAAAAACAGCTCAAGGAGTGAATGATGCCCCTGCTCCAGGTTGAAAATATGACACACTTTTTCGGCGGGCTGCGTGCTGTGCACGATTTCAATCTCACGATTGAACCCGGCGAAATTAAAGGGCTCATCGGGCCCAACGGTGCCGGTAAAACCACGATTTTCAATTTGATAACCGGTATCCATACCCCCACGGAAGGGCAGGTGCGCCTGGAAGAAGAGGACATTATCGGGCTGATGCCCCATCAGGTAGCTTCCCGGGGTCTGGGCCGCACCTTTCAGAATCTGCTGCTCTGGCGGCACATGAACGTGCTTGAGCACGTAAAAATGGCCCACTATTCCCAGCTTACCTACGGCCTGTTCGGGGCCTTCTTCGGAACGGGCAAGCGCCATCGGGAAGAGGCCGATGTGGAAGCACACTCCCTGGAACTCATGGAAATGTTCGACGTGGCCCAGTTTGCGGACCAACTCGTTACCAGTCTGCCGTATGGCGCCCAACGCCGGGTTGAAATGGCCCGGGCCATGGCCACACGTCCTAAGATCCTGTTCCTCGATGAGCCCACAGCGGGGATGACCCCGGAAGAACTCAAGCAGATGATTACGATCATCCGCCAGGTACATGCTGATTTCGGCGTGGCTATTTTTCTCATCGAGCACCGCCTCAAATTCGTCATGGAGCTTTGTGAACGCATACAGACCCTGGTTTTCGGGGAAGTGATTGCCGAGGGCACCCCGGACGAGATCCAGAACAACCCCCAGGTCATCGAGGCGTACCTGGGCAAGGAGGATGTCACCTGATGCAGCTTACTATCGAGAACCTGCAGGTTTCCTACGACAAGATCAAGGCGCTGCACGGTATTAATTTTCAGATAGATGAAGGCGAAATCGTCACCATTATTGGTGCCAATGGGGCCGGCAAGAGCACTACTCTGCGGGCCATTTCCAGGCTGGTGCCGGCCGATCCGGGCTCCAAGATGGACTTCATGGGTAAAAATCTGCTCGACTACACTGCCGACAAAGTCGTCAGCGAGCTGCACATTTACCACGTTCCCGAGGGACGTCGCCTCTTCGGTAATTTAACCGTTAAGGAAAACCTGCAGCTGGCTACCTTTGCACGCAAGGACAAAGCCGCCATTGCCAGTGATATGGAGCGGGTATTTGAAATTTTCCCCCGCCTGAATGAACGCATCGATCAGCCATCCGGGACTCTCAGCGGCGGTGAGCAGCAGATGCTGGCCGTGGGCCGCGCTTATATGAGCGGCCGCAAGATCATGCTGCTCGACGAACCTTCCATGGGGTTGGCACCCTTGCTCATGTTGAGCATGTTCGATGCCCTCAAGGAAATCAACAAGGCCGGCACAACGATTCTGCTGGTTGAGCAGAATGCGCGCCTGGCACTCAAATTTGCCCAGCGTGGTTACGTGCTTGAAAACGGAGAATTGGTCCTGGAGGGCAACTCGGCGGATCTGCTGGAGGATCCGGAGGTACAGAAGGCCTATCTGGGGGGCTAAATAAAAGAGTTCAAGGGGCCTAAGGTTCAAAGGGTCAAGTGACCCCACTTCGCGAGAGTGAATCCGAGCACCGATAAAATCGGGTCAACTCCAGCCCCATTTTTACAGCCTGACTGCCCTATGCATTACCCTTGAGCCCTTGACCCCTCGGCCGCTTGAACCCTTTACATTGCTTATGCCTCCGACTATCAGTTTATTTAAAAAATGCCGCAATGGCGGAAAAGTGAGGAACCAAGATGATTAAGGCCACCGTAGTTGGGGCGACGGGATACGCCGGGGCCGAATTGGTGCGGATACTGGCCGGGCATCCTGACGTTGACCTGACAATGATTACCTCCCGGCAATATGCCGGTGAACGGCTGGATGCGGTCTATCCAGCGCTGAACGGGCAGGTAGACCTGGTCTGTGACGCCTACGATCTTGAGAAAGTGGGTGCCGCTGCTGACGTTGTTTTTATGGCTCTGCCGCACAAACTCCCCATGGCCTTTGTGCCGGACCTTTTGGCTAAGGGGAAAAAGGTGGTGGACCTGTCTGCGGATTTTCGATTCCGGGATATTGCCGCCTATGAAGCCGCTTACCAGCCCCACAGTGCCGGAGAACTGCTCAATGAATCTGTGTATGGTCTGTGCGAAGTATATGCCGACCGGATAAAAGCTGCGCGACTGATAGGAAACCCCGGCTGCTACCCGACCAGTGTCCTGCTCCCTTTGGTCCCGCTGTTGAAAGACGGGTTGCTCGATCCGGCCACCCTCATTGCCGATTCTAAATCAGGCGTCAGCGGGGCCGGCCGATCGCTTTCCCTGACCGCCCATTTTTGCGAGGTCCATGAATCATTCAAGGCCTATAAGGTAGCCCAGCACCGGCACAACCCGGAAATGAACGAAGTCCTGTCGGACGCAGCCGATGCAGGGATCCATATTACCTTCGTACCGCATTTGGTGCCCATGTCCCGGGGAATGCAGACCACAATTTACGCCAATCTCAAGCAGGAAGCCTCGCCTGATGATATCCGTGCATGCTTGGAAACCTATTACAGCGACAGTCCATTTGTCAGGATTCGACCTGATGGGCATCCGCCGGATTCAGCCCACGTCCGGGGTACCAACTTTTGTGATATTGGGCTCAAGCTCGACAAGGCCGCCGGACGCCTGGTGCTGCTGTCTGCCATCGACAACCTGGTAAAAGGGGCGGCCGGGCAGGCCGTCCAGAACATGAATCTTATGTGCGGTCTGGACGAAACGGCGGGGCTTTTGCCGGTGCCGTATCCGGTATAAGGGCAGGGTTGAAGGGTTCGCGGGTTCAAGGGGCCAAGTGAAGAACTACTATCCAATAAAATATGCCCGATGCCCAATTGCAGTATCGACTCCCGGGCGTGGCTGCAAACAAGAAATGCTTCGTGTTGCTGATTCCATGATTGTAAGCGGCAGTATATCTTTCTCGGAAATCGGATTGTGAAGGTTTTAGGTTTTAGCCCGCGCGGCGGGTCCCTCGACTCCTTGACCCCTCGACCCCTTGGCCCCTAACACTATATGATATCTTGACATGCACACGCGTTTGAAATATTAAAACAGGGTCGCTTTTTAAGGTAACGACATCATTCCCGCAAAGCATATATGCCCTGCGGAGGGGCTTTAGGCAAAATTCCGTAACAACTTCTAAACAAGGAGATGAACATGTCTGCAAAGCTGATTAAGGGGACTGAGATTCGCGAGGAGATTCTCGAAGAGATTGAGGCTGAAGTGGCCGAAATCAAGGAAAAACATGGGGTCGTACCCGGGCTGGTAACCATCCTGGTGGGTGAGAATCCGGCATCTATTTCGTATGTGACCCTGAAAATCAAAACCGCCCATCGGCTCGGTTTCAATGAAGTTCAGGATACGCAGCCGGACGATATCTCCGAGGCAGACCTGCTGGCGCTCATCGACAAAATACAACAACGATGAATCCATCAACGGCATACTGGTGCAATTGCCTCTGCCCAAGCACGTGGATGATAAAAAGGTCCTCAATGCCATCGATCCGGACAAAGACGTGGACGGTTTTCACCCCGTCAACGTAGGGCGCCTCATGATCGGCGGTGACGAAGTGAAATTCCCGCCCTGTACGCCGGCCGGGATCCAGGAAATGATTATCCGGGCCGGGGTTGAAACCAAAGGCGCGGAAGTGGTCGTCGTGGGACGTTCCAACATTGTAGGCAAACCCATTGCCAACATGATGCTGCAGAAAGGTGTGGGCGCCAACTCCACCGTCACAATCGTACACACGGGTACCCAGGACCTGGCAGCTCACTGTAAACGTGCCGACATTTTGATCGTGGCCGCCGGTGTACCCGACCTGGTGAAACCGGAATGGATCAAACCCGGTTGTTGCGTCATCGATGTAGGCGTCAACCGCGTGGGTGAAAAAATATCGGAAAAAACTGGCAAGAAGATCGCAATCCTCAAAGGCGATGTGGACTTCGATGCTGCCAAGGAAATTGCCGGCTCCATTACCCCGGTACCCGGGGGAGTCGGTCCGATGACCATCACGATGCTGATGAAAAACACCCTAAAATCCCTCAAATTCAAACTCGGCATCCACTAAACGAACTGATCTGAATCAACAAACAAACGGGAGGGGCCTGCACCCCTCCCGTTTTTTATGTGGTCATTATGAACCCGAACGCTGAGCTGGGCTAGTGCTCGTTGGCTATACCGCCAAAGACTGTACAGTTGCCCGGGTCGACTTTGGCACCGTTTCATAACAGTCTTATACGATGACATCCCTATTTTGGGGGATGTGCATAACGAATTGACGGTGCCTGTTGAGCGTTGTTGAACGATCCCGGGGAATGGAAAAACAGCCAGATGTTGGGATGTCAACCCCAGGAAAGCACCAAACCAACTAAAATCATTGACAGTTTATGAATGAGTGTGCTATCTGATAAAAAATTTGCAACCCGCTTTCTGATTGCGGTGGACCCGGGGAGAGGTTTGCCTCAGGCAGAAAGCAGGGAGCTGGTTGCAAAAAACCTTATTATGCGGGGCTTTAGACGCGAACTGGAGCATTCGTCTTCTAAAAATGCGCAAATCAATTTCCTTCTTCATACTCAGCAACACCGGTACCCGGGCCAGACAGTTCACCCTGTCGTCGGCAACGCTTAAACTGTTGACGCTGCTGCTAATTGCGGCCTTTACCTGCACCGGGTACATCATTTACGATTACCAGCGCCTCAAAGTGACGGTATCCGACACGAAGAATCTTGAGCTGGCTCTGGGGAACCAGACCGAGGAGATCACCACCCAGCGCAAGCAGCTGCAGCAGTTCGCCGATGAGATCAACACCCTGAAAGCAAAGCTGCTCGCACTTAACGAATTCGAAAACAAAATCCGTATCATCGCGAATATCGAGAAGACCGCCGACCAGGACGCACTTTTCGGCGTGGGGGGTTCCATACCCGAAGACATTGACGCCAGCGTCCCCCTTACGGAAAAGCACAATAGCCTGATCCGGGAAATGCATGAAAAAACTGACCAGATCGAAAGGGCTACCGAGAAACAGTCTGATAGTTTTGGGGCCCTGATAGACTATCTGGAAGACCAGATCAACCTGCTGGCATCAACACCCGCCATCCGGCCGGCCACCGGCTGGGAAACATCCGGATTTGGATACCGCAAATCGCCGTTCACCGGCTTACGGGAATTTCATAAAGGCCTCGATATTGCGAACCGGCAGGGGACCCCGATTATCGCCACAGCCGACGGTATCGTCTCATACGTTGGCTACAAAGGCCTGCTGGGTAAAACCATGGTCATCGACCATGGCCACGGCATGATGACGCGTTATGGCCACGCCCATGAAATCCTGGTGGAGACCGGCGACGTTGTAAAAAGGGGAGACAAGATCGCCACGATCGGCAGTACCGGTAGAAGCACCGGACCGCACCTGCATTATGAAGTACTGCTGAACGGGATACGGGTAAACCCGGACAAGTACATTCTCAACTGATTGCCATTCAAGCCAATCCCCCAGATTGCATCCCAACGGTAAAATAGCCAACGGAAATTTAAATAGAGGGACCGCCAAACCGTGGTTATACCGGTGCGTTGAAAATTGCAGGGTATTTTTGCGAGGCTGGCGGACGGGGTTGATTTTTCTGGCGCATGATCTTACCCTTACCCCTTATCCGGGTTTTAGGGTAAATTTATAAGCATAACCAGATCAAGGTTATGAACAAGTATAAGTTTAAGACCAATCCACAGGATTGGCTTGATATCGACCCAGACAAGGAAAGCCGCGTTTATGATCTCAATGCTGTTGACCAAGATATTCGGTAGCAAGAACGAGCGGGAGCTAAAAAAAATCCAACCGCTGGTGGAAACCATCAATGCCCACGAAGCTGCGATGCAGGCTCTGGACGATGACCAGCTCAGGGCCCAGACAGGCAAATTCAAAGCGCGTCTCGATAATGGAGAACCTTTGGATGATATCCTTCCCGAGGCCTTCGCCACCGTCAGAGAGGCATCCGTGCGCACCCTCGAGATGCGGCACTTCGATGTCCAGATGATCGGTGGTATTGTACTCCACCGGGGGAAGATATCTGAGATGAAAACCGGTGAAGGCAAAACCCTGGTTGCCACGCTGCCCGCCTACCTCAACGCCCTGACCGGTCGCGGCGTCCACATCGTAACAGTCAACGACTATCTTGCCCGCCGGGATACCGAGTGGATGGGTAAGATTTTTTCGTTCCTGGGGCTATCGGTGGGCTGCGTTCTGCATGGGCTTAGCGATGAACAGCGGCAGGCTGCCTACGGGGCCGATATCACCTATGGGACCAATAACGAATTCGGTTTCGACTATTTGCGCGACAACATGAAGTTCGAACGGGCCTCCCTGGTCCAGCGGGACCTGCACTATGCCATCGTAGACGAAGTGGACAGCATCCTGGTGGATGAAGCGCGTACCCCTCTGATTATTTCGGGACCGGCGGAAAAATCCACCGAGCTGTATTACCGCGTCAACACCGTCATCCCGCAACTGCGCAAAGAGACCCACTACAGTATCGACGAGAAGGCCCGTTCCTCCGTTTTGACCGAAGAGGGAATCGCCCATGCCGAAAAAGTAATGGGCGTTGAGAACCTCTATGACCCTGCCAACATCGACGTACTCCACCACACCTCAACCAGGCGCTGAAAGCGCATACGCTGTTCAAGCGGGATGTAGACTACATCGTCAAAAACGGTGAGGTGATCATTGTCGACGAATTTACGGGGCGGCTGATGCCGGGACGGCGTTACAGCGAAGGCCTGCACCAGGCGCTGGAAGCCAAGGAAAACGTCAAGATTGAGAACGAGAACCAGACCCTGGCGACCATTACCTTCCAGAACTATTTTCGCATGTACACCAAGCTGGCCGGTATGACCGGTACCGCTGATACGGAAGCCGCGGAATTCAAAAAGATATATGACCTGGACGTGGCCGTTATTCCAACCAACATGGAGATGATTCGCTCCGACTTTCCCGATGCCATCTATAAAACCAAACGCGAAAAATTCAACGCCGCCATCGACGAGATTATTGCTTTGCATCGCGAAGGACAACCGGTCCTGGTCGGCACGGTATCCATTGATGTATCGGAGAGCTTTTCCAAGAAACTAAAAAAGCGCGGCATACCCCATACCGTGCTGAATGCCAAGAATCACGAAAAGGAGGCCGAGATCATCGCCCAGGCCGGGCAGCCCGGCGCGGTAACGATTTCCACCAATATGGCTGGCCGCGGGACAGATATCGTCCTCGGCGAGGGAGTTACAGAACTGGGCGGCCTGCACATCCTCGGCACCGAACGGCACGAAAGCCGCCGGATTGACAACCAGCTCCGCGGGCGTTCCGGTCGCCAGGGTGATCCGGGTTCCTCGCGCTTTTTCCTATCCCTGGAAGACGATCTGCTGCGCATATTCGGCGGTCAGCGAATTACCGGCATCATGGAAAAACTGGGAATGGAAGAGGGTGAACCTATTGAACATAACCTCATCAGCCGGGCCATCGAAAACGCCCAGTCCAAGGTTGAGGGTCACAACTTTGAAATCAGAAAGCAGCTCATCGAGTACGATGATGTAATGAATCAGCAGCGCGAGGTCATATACCGGCACCGCCGCGATATTTTGAGAGGGGCGGACATAAAAGATACGATTGTGGATATGATCCGGGAAATCTGCGAGCAGATTGCCGTCACGTTTGCAGACGAGCGCATCCTGGCCGAGGAATGGGACTGGAAGAGCATTGATGACACGCTGTTCGAACAGTTCAACATCCGGTTGGCCGCCCCCGATGCAGACATGCTGGACGGTTTGACCGCTGAAGGGCTCTCCGAGCATGTTACCGAGGCCGCCCTGGCGCAGTATGCGGCCAAAGAAGCCCTGATTACCCCCGCCGAGTTTCGGCACCTGGAGCGGGTGGTCATGCTGCAAACCGTCGATAACCTCTGGAAGGACCATCTGTTGAGCATGGACCATCTCAAAGAGGGGATAGGACTCAGGGGATATGCCCAGCAAAATCCCCTGCTGGTTTACAAGAAAGAGGGGTTTGAGCTCTTTCAGGACATGATCGATCGGGTCAAGCGTGAAACCATCGCCATTCTGTTCCGCATCCAGATTGCCGAACCGGAAAAACTGGAAAACCTGCGCCAGCCGGAGGAACAACCCATGTTTTTCTCCGGCGGAGAAGCGCCGACCCCGAAAACTGGCCAGCGCACCACCAAGAAAGTGGGGCGCAACGCCCCATGTCCCTGCGGCAGCGGTAAAAAGTACAAGAAATGCTGCGGTAGGTGAAAAAAGGGTCCAGAGCACCAGGGGGCCGCGGGTTCAAGGCAAGAGCCTAACAGACCACTCCACTGCAAGGCTGGAAGCCCAATTTCAGCAAGCAGGCGACCTCAATCTTCAGCCGCTGGTTTAATCAGGGTTGGGAACCAGATACGTCGCTAACCATTGATCCCTCTTCCCACAGGATCTTCCCGACTCCGTATCACAGACTCCCGCCTTCTCGTTTTTTTCCGGGCCCTCTCTTTACAATATAAGCTTCAGGTGGTTATATTGATGCAGTGGATGAAACAGTTGGACCGTTGCTTCCCAAACAATCCCCGTAATCAGAGCTGTCGTCAGGCGGCCTGCCGGACCGCCGAACATGGGTACCTGATTGCGCTGCCGGCATCTCCGTTCAAGCGGTTCAAAGACGTTTCAAGCCCCAAGTGATTGTTTTCAGCTGTTGGTACAACAGTTAGAAGTTGTACTGGAAACCCTGACCGTCTCCATAGGTGATTACAATGACGGTTAAAAAGATACTGGTGGTGGATAACGAAGAAGACCAGCTCGATATGATGGGAAGTTTGCTGGACCGGATGGGTTATCAGGTGGTTCTGGCACAGGATCCGGACAAAGCTTTGAACCTGATCCAGAACGATAATTTTTCCCTGGTAATTACAGATCTCATCATGCCGGGTACGGACGGCATGGAACTGTGTGAACAAATCAAGGCCACCGTACCGGGCACGGCAGTTTACATGTTTTCCGGGCATGTGGATCTTTACGAACCGGAAAAAATAAAACGGGCCGGATTTGATGGTTACTTAAAAAAGCCGATCGATGTGGCGCAGCTCAGACAGGAAATTGAAAAGGCGCTTGTGCCGGCCAGTTAAGCGGTAGGGTGTAACTTTATTCAGTATTTACAGTTAAATGAGTCAATTTGTCTCTGATACGGAAGGTGAGGTCAAGGCTGAAAAAAAGGTGAAGGAGCCCCCTATGTACAGGGTGCTGCTCCACAATGATGATTATACGACCATGGAATTCGTGGTCGAGATTCTGGTACATATTTTTCACAAAACCATTGAAGATGCCACGCGGATCATGCTGAATGTCCACGAAAAGGGTATCGGTGTTTGTGGCGTGTATACCTATGAGGTGGCTGAAACCAAGGTGGACACCGTTCACAGCATCGCCCGTGACCACGGATTTCCGCTGAAGTGTTCAATGGAAAAGGACGACTGATGATCAGCAAGGAATTAAGCGCAACCCTCGGGTTTGCCGTACGAGAAGCCAAAAAGCGGCGTCATGAATATGTCAGCATCGAACACGTGCTGTACGCCATACTGCATGACGGCACGGGTATAGATATCATCCAAAAATGCGGCGGAGATGTGGACAACCTCCTACAGTCCCTGGAGACGTTTTTCAAGGATCAGGTGGAAAGTATTGACGCCGAACAGCAGTATGTGCTGCAGCAGACAATCGGTTTTCAACGGGTAATCCAGAGAGCCGTCAACCATACCCGGAGCGCTGAGAAGCAGGAGGTGTCCATCAGTGACATCCTGGCGTCCATCCTGCAGGAGGACGACTCCCATGCCGTCTATTTTCTCAGCGAGGAAGGGATTACCCGGCTGGATGTCCTGAACTATATCTCCCACGATATATCCAAGCTTTCCTTCGAGATCCCGGAAGAGGAAGAGCGGGTCACCGAGAAGGAGAAGAAAAAGAAGAAGAAAAATCCGCTGGAGGTATTTACTACCGACCTGGTGGAAAGAGCAGCCCAGGGCAAGCTGGATCCGCTGATTGGCAGGGAGCTGGAACTTGAGCGGACCATGCAGGTTCTTTGCCGGAGGCGCAAGAACAACCCGGTTTTCGTTGGTGAGCCGGGGGTAGGGAAAACTGCCCTGGCCGAGGGGTTGGCCCAGATGATTCACGACCAGCGGGTTCCCGACATCCTTGCGGAGGTCAAGATCTTTTCCCTGGACTTGGGGGCTTTGATTGCCGGCACCAAGTTTCGGGGCGATTTCGAGCGGCGCATGAAAGCGGTGCTGAAAGCCCTTGAAAAGAAGCCGCAAGCTATACTTTTCATTGATGAAATACACACAATTGTGGGCGCCGGCGCCACCAGCGGCGGATCCATGGATGCGTCCAACATACTCAAACCGGCCCTGTCAAGCGGCGACATGCGGTTTATGGGATCCACCACCTACGAAGAGTATAAGAATCATTTTGAAAAGGACCGGGCCCTGTCCCGGCGATTTGAAAAAATCGAGGTGGCCGAGCCGCCTGAAAAGGAGGCCGTGCAGATCCTGAAAGGGCTGCGTTCAAGGTATGAAGACCACCACGACATTGCCTACACGGATGCAGCTTTGAAGTCTGCTGTGGACCTCTCGACCAAGTATCTGCGCGATCGTTTCCTGCCGGACAAGGCCATCGATGTCATTGATGAAGCCGGGGCATTTATTCGGCTGTCCGGTCCTCAGAACCGGAAGAAGATTCATCCCAGCGATATCGAGAAAATAGTGGCCAAGATGGCCCGGATACCGGCCATCAGTGTCACCACATCGGACAAGACCCGCCTGGAGAACCTGGAAACTGAACTGAAGAAAGTGGTTTTCGGTCAGGACGCCGCAATTACGTCCCTGGTGACCTCGATCAAACGGTCCCGTGCTGGATTGGAGACACCCGAACACCCCATTGGGTCTTTCCTGTTCACCGGACCGACCGGTGTGGGCAAGACTGAGGTGGCCCGGCAGGTGGCTGCCATTCTGGGCATTGAATTCATGCGGTTTGACATGAGCGAGTACATGGAAAAGCATGCTGTGGCCCGGCTGATCGGGGCTCCCCCTGGGTATGTCGGTTTCGACCAGGGCGGCTTGCTGACCGATGGAATTCGCAAACACCCCCATGCGGTCCTGCTGCTGGACGAGATAGAAAAGGCCCATATAGACCTGTTCAATATCCTGCTGCAGGTTATGGACCATGCCACGCTCACAGACAACAATGGCAAAAAGGCGGACTTCAGGAATGTGATTTTGATGATGACCTCCAATGCCGGCACGCGCGAGATGGGAACCCAGACCATCGGTTTCGGCGACCGCCGTGAGGATACGGAAGCCAAAGGGATCAAGGCAGTAGAGAAACTGTTTTCTCCGGAATTCAGAAACCGCCTGGACGATATCATCACCTTCAATCCCCTGGATGTGGCTATCATGGAGAAGATAGTCGACAAATTCCTGACAGAACTCAATGACCAATTGGCTGCCCGAAAGGTCATCATTTCCCTGACGGAAGACACGCGCGGCTGGCTTGCCAAAAAGGGGTATGATCCCCAGTTCGGTGCCCGGCCGCTAAGCAGGGTTTTCCAGACCCATATCAAGGACCGGCTGGCAGATGAAATTCTGTTTGGCCGTCTGGAAAAAGGGGGAAAGGTACGGATAGACTGCAATGACGAGGATCTGAATTTCGACATCACTACCAAAGAATCAAAAAAGTAAGTGTAACCAATTATTAGCTTTTATTTGCACCAGGGGATCACATCCGGTATAAAGGATGTGATCCCTTTTTTGCGGGCCTGTCGCTGTCTGCGATAAGGTGGGCAAAGACCGAACTGCCATGCGAAGTCCCAATTGGGCAAAAGTCTGCCAGCTATTGAGTTATAAAACAGCGTACAGGTTTGGCCCTAATTGAAATCGCTATCGGTATCGGGAACGAAATCGGCTTCGGAAATGTTATGCGGATCTGGAATCGATAGCGATTTCGAATTAGATGCCGATACTGGGTCTGAACGTGCACCCATCCCGAAAAATGAATTATCAGCCTTGTGAAGATGGGGTTAACACTAATTCAAACATAGGTATGCCGATCTTCGAACTGTCAAATAACTCCTCTTTTCCGCCACCTCATTTTTCGGAACGTGACGGTTTGCTGGCTGTCGGCGGCGACCTCAGCCAGAAGCGGTTGCTCAAGGCCTACTACCTGGGGATATTTCCCTGGTACTCAGATCCCGATCCTATTTTGTGGTGGTCTCCGGATCCGCGCCTGGTCCTGTTCCCCAACGAATTGAATATAACTCGCAGGCTGCGCCGTACCATGCGCAGCGGCCGTTTTCGGATTACCATGGACACGGCCTTCGACCGGGTGATCAGTGCCTGTGCTGAGATTCCCCGACGACATGAAAAGGGGACCTGGATAACTGCAGATATGGTCGCTGCTTATAAGCGGCTGCATGGCTCTGGATTTGCCCATTCGGTGGAAGCCTGGTCTGGAGGCGAACTGGCCGGCGGTCTATACGGTGTGGCCATCGGGCGTTGCTTTTTTGGCGAATCGATGTTCAGTCACGCCAGTAATGCTTCCAAGGTGGCCTTTGTCTCTTTGGTGGAGTATCTGCGCACCCAAAAATTCGGGGTGATCGACTGCCAGGTTGCCACCCAGCACCTGAAAAGCTTTGGTGCCCGGGAGATTCCCAGGTCTGATTTTCTAAAGATCCTGGAGAAATATCGGGAGAAACCCAGCTTAAAGGGGACGTGGCCGCGATAGAAGCATGGAGGTAGAAGACTGAAAACTGAAGGCTGAAGGGAAATCAGGCGTCCGGTGCCAAAATCGAAATCGGGATCGGGAACAAAATCGGAAACCAAAATGGCAGAAGCCTGACGTCAGAAATCTTACCTCCCTTGTCAGGAGAGATTTGGGTAAGAGGGCTGGTGCAGCAAGAGATGTGCTGGCGCCCGCCATGATGCCCAAGTGAATTACGGGAAAGGCAAACCCCGCATGACCGCTAAACAAACATTTTTTAACCTGCCGGAGGACAAGCGCAGTCGGATTACCGAGGTGGCTATCCGTGAATTCGCAGCGCGGGGTTATGCCGGGGCCAGTATCAACCGCATGATCGACAGGCTGCAGATCGCCAAAGGATCGATTTTTCAATATTTCGGTGATAAACGCGGTCTGTTCAACTATGTATTCGCTCTGGCCATGGACAGGGTTAAAGACTATCTGCGGGATGTCCGCGATGCGACCACGGCCGAAGATATTTTCACACGCCTGAGTCGGACCCTCGCGGCGGGTATTGCCTTTATCAATTACCATCCCCGTATCTATGCGCTTTACCTGCGCATCCAGTCCGACCAGACCATTCCCCTGCGTGACGACATCCTCTCGGCATTGCGCCGGTCCAGCCATACCTATCTCCGGTCTCTTTTAAAAGATGCCCGTGATCGGGGCGAGTTGCGGTCCGACCTCGATCTCGACCAGGCTGCCTTTCTGCTGGATGCCATGATGGACCGTTTTCTGCAATCTCTCAGCATGGAACATTTTGATGCCGGCATAGGGCTATTCGGACTTGATCGTGAGCAGGCCAACCTTTGGGCGCACCAGCTGGTAGCGATTGTGAAAGACGGTATGACCGGCGGTGTGCAAGGTGCTTGATATGATGAAAGGCGACATCCTCATAGTTGCGGCCGTCCCCGGAGAACTGGAAGGCTTGATCCCGCAACTGGCCGGGGCAACATCCGCGCGCGCGGGGGGGCGGGAAATACTGCGCGGGCATATCGGCCGTCAGGCTGTCAGGCTGCTGGTCAGCGGCCCGGGGATAGCCAATACGGTTCAGGGTTTGACCGCGGCCATTGAAAAGGAGCGGCCCGGTTTGATCCTCCAAACTGGCTGCGGAGGCGGTTTCAGGCAGGCCGGACTTCGGAACGGGGATGTGGCGATTGCCACCCTGGAAACAGATGTACACCTTGGCCTGGAACCTGCAGAACCGGACGGCGCCATCGGCGCTTTGCCTTTTTCGGTCATCCAAGAACCGGGGCAGGAAGTATTCAACCAGTATCCCGCGGCTGCGGGAATAGATGCTCCGGCCATACAGTCACTGGAAACATTGGCAGCCGCTGCCGGTGTGAAGGTATACCTGGGCCCTTTTGTTACCGTGGCAACCATTACTACCACGGCGGCCCGCGCCGATTGGCTGCACCGGCATTTCGAGGCATTGATAGAGAATATGGAAGGCGCCGGGGCCGCGCATGTGGCTGCCCTTTATGGCCTTCCCTTTATTGAGATACGGGCGGTCAGCAACCGGGTTGGCGATCGCGATAAAGGCCGCTGGGACCTGCCGTTGTCTTTTAATCGCTGTACCCAGGCGGTACAATGGTACCTTGAGAATCGCTGAGAGGTGGAGTGATACGATGGAAACCCAACTGAGCTTGGCTTATTCGACCTGCCCCAACGATACATTTATCTTTCATGCCCTGGCCGAGCGCCTGGTTGATATGCGGGATCTGACGTTTACCATAGACCTGGCTGATGTCGAAGCACTCAACCAGGCTGCTGACAGGGGTGTTTACGCGGTATCCAAACTATCCTTCGCGGCTCTTGGGCACCTGCAGGGTCGTTACCGGATTCTGGAGAGCGGGGCGGCTCTGGGGCGCGGCTGCGGACCGCTGATCGTCACCCGGTCGAATTTTGATCCCGCGAATCTGGCGCAGGCCCGTATTGCCGTTCCCGGGCACTGGACCACAGCCAACCTGTTGCTGGGACTCTTTCTGGGCCGCAAGGTAAGGGTTGAAGCCCTGACGTTCGACCGCATTATGCCGGCTGTCGCCAAGGGGCGTGTAGATGCCGGCGTCATCATCCATGAGGGCCGTTTCACCTTTCCCGAGTATGGTTTAAGCCGCCTGGTGGATCTGGGCCAGTGGTGGGAGGATGAAACCGGTCATCCCATTCCGCTGGGGGCGATCGCGATCCGTGCGGATATTGCGCCTAATATTGCTTTGGAGGTCAGCCGCGCTATTCGCAGCAGCATTGAATATGCCTATTCCAATCCGCAAGCATCCGATGATTACATCCGCAGGCATGCCCAGGAACTGGACCCGGAGGTCATTCGCCAGCATATAGAGCTGTATGTGAATCACTATTCCGTCCAGCTGGGAGACGAAGGCCGCCAGGCCGTGATAGAAATGTTTAACCGGGCGCACCGGCAAGACATTATACCGGCTTGGGAGGGTTCTGTATTCGCAGGTTGAAACCGGTGCCTGCCATTCGCGCAAGTCTGAGCGGCAGGATGGCAGCGGAATTATCAGGTCATTCAAATTGGCCCTGCTAGTCTGAATATGGCCATTCCATTAGAAATTCGTTTTCCGGAAATATCAGAGGGTAAGAACGCAATTCTCAGTTTATATATGGTTAGGAATGAAAATTCTATTTATCCTTAGAGATGTAAATTATTTTGAGCGTTTTGGGGTGATGTATCTTTCCGCTCTTCTAAAACAGAAAGAATATCAAGTCGAATTTTGTTTTACCTTAAAAGAAGATATCCACTCAGTTATGCGCAAGTTTCAGCCCCAAATCGTTGCGTATAGCCTGACTACAGGGTTTCACAATTATTACATTCAACTGAACGACGAATTGAAGAAGACTTATAGTTTCTTTGCCGTAGCCGGTGGACCGCATCCTACTTTTTACCCCTCAGTTCTCGCTGAAAGTAGTCTCAACGCAATATGCCGTGGTGAAGGTGAAGCGGGATTTTTAGAACTTGTTGAGGCAATTGATAAGCAAAGTGACCTCCGCTTCATTCGAAATATTGATGTGAAGTTTGAGAATAGGGTTTATACGAATAAGCTGCGCCCTTTGTTGGACAACCTTGACCAATTGCCCTTCCCGGACCGGGAAGCCATTTATCGCAAGAACCGCGATTTTTACAGGCTTAAAATTAAGTGCTTTATGAGTGGCAGAGGGTGCCCCTATAAGTGTTCCTATTGCTTCAACCGTGAATATAATCGACTCTACAAAGGCAATGGAAAAATAGTCCGCAAACGATCTCCGGGAAATGTTATTGCGGAGATTAAGGACGTCATGGATAAATACCCCCTTGAAATCGTACGATTTATGGATGATACCTTTTTAGTGTCGTCACGACATTGGCTTGTGGAGTTTACGCAATTATACAGCCGCGAAATTGGACTTCCGTACGTATGCATGGGGCGATACGAATTATGTGACCAGGAGACGGTCATATTATTGAAGGATTCGGGTTGTATTTCCATATATAATGCCATTGAGGCTGGCAACGAACATATTCGCACTCAAATTGCCTGTCGCAGCCAGACAAAAGACCAGATTTTCACCGGCAGCCGCCATTTACACAATGCCGGGATAAAGATCTGTGCTGAGAATATCGTCGGGTTTCCCACTGAAACCATCGATCAGATGTTTGAAACCGTCAAGTTGAATATTGATGCCCGCATCGATTGTGCGGTTGCTTCCATTCTCAATCCCTATCCGGGGACTGAAATCGCGAGACTTTCAGCAGAACATGGGTGCTTTGAAGATGACGCGTATAAAAATGCGCCAACCTCTTTTTTCGATAGTTCACCATTGAATTATACAGAGAAGGAAAAGAAGCACATTCTAAGAATCAGATTACTTTTCAATGTATTTGTCGCCTTGCCTGTTTTGTATCGACTCAGATATGTATTGATCAGACTGCCTCTAAATAAAATCTATTTTTTACTTTCTGAGTTTACCCATCTATATGCCATGCGATTCAAAATATTCCCGATTCAGCTGAGCTTCGCGGATACAATTCAAAATTTTATGCTTTTTTTAAAGCGCAATAGAGAATAATGGATAGATATGGGACAATGAGAGGCTTCTATAGTCTTTTTTGAATATGACATCATGAAAAAACGCATCCAACCAGCGATTGGGGAATTTTTTGACATAGTCGGCAGCAAATTTGACAGCCGGAAAAAGTACTTCTCGAGACATTTTGATCAAATGCAGGACTTTTGTGACGCCTGTTTCAATACATCCAGTATAGAAGGGCGGGTATGCCTGGATGCCGGTTGCGGGACGGGAACTACAAGTATCTACTTTGCGACAGCCGGCGCACGGCATGTATTTGGTCTTGATCTGAGCAAGACAAGCCTGCAGATAGCACAAGCAGAAGCTGCTGACAAAATGTTCAAGAATACGCTTTTCACCGCCGGCAATATGGACGTTCTACCATTTGGCGACAAAACCATCGATATTGTTTTCAGCTGTGGAGCATTACCTTATGTCCGCAATTTTGAACACTGTCTGTCGGAATTTATACGGGTCACCAAAAGCCAAGGCTGTATTGTCTTTATGGCGCTGAAGAGGAGTCGTTTGGATATTGCGTACGAATATATTCGCTTGTTTCTCCACAAGGTTCCCAGAAAATTCAAACCTGTTTTCGCTAAATTTATTGCTCTGGTAGTGCGCTTGCCGTCTAATTACTTGCTTGGCCGACAGGTAATGTCAGATCAAGGCAAGCCGTTGGAACAGACTATCATGGAAGCGTTTTTCAGCCCGATAAGATTGAATAAGGTGGATAGCAATGAGACCCGGGACTTCTTTATAAAAAAGGGGTTCGCGGTTACCGATATATCCGCTATAGACACTAATGATTTCTATTCATCGCAAACCGGATTTGTATTAAAGGCCGTTCGTGAGTAACGGGCCGTGGAGAATACACACGGGAACCGTACTTTTCAGCCTCTTTGGCAGGGAGGAGTACCATGCCTGAAATCAGTGTTGTCGTGCCTGTTTATAACAGTTCCAGTTGTCTGCCGGAACTGGCTGCACGAGTCGAAAAAGTACTTCAGAATAACTATGAGTTGATACTGGTAAACGATTGCAGTCAGGACAAAAGTTGGCAAGTCATTCAAGATCTGGCAAATCGATACCCTGCAATCACGGGGATCCACCTAAGAAAAAACTATGGTCAGGACAATGCCATTATGGCTGGCTTGCGCCAATCATCCGGGATCTACGCCGTCATCATGGATGATGATCTGCAGCATGCACCGGAAGATATTCCCAGGCTTATAGAAAAATGTCGGCAGGGCTGCGATGTCTGTTATGCGGATTTCGCATTGAAAAGGCAAAGGTATTGGAAAAATCTCGGCAGTTGGATTAACGGTAAGGTCGCCGAGGTCAGCAGCAAAAAATCCCGTGATCTTTACCTGTCGCCTTTTAAGGCGGTAAGAGCGGAGGTCGTGGAGGAAATATGCGCTTACGATGGCCCTTTCCCGTATGTGGACGGTTTGATCATGGCGGCTACCAGTAACTTTGTGCAGATTACCGTCTCCCACCACAAGCGCTTTGCCGGAAAAAGCAACTATTCGCTGAGGCGTTCTCTTTCTGTGTGGGCCAAACATGTTACCGGCTTTTCAATCCTGCCTCTGCGGGTTGCCTCGCTAGTCGGACTGGTTTCGGCCTTGGCCGGAATGTGCCTGGCCCTGTACTATGTATCTTACTATTTCAAGCATGACGCACTTCCCGGCTGGACCACCCTTGTATGCCTGCAGTTGATTTTTTGCGGATTGATTCTGATGTCCCTTGGCGTGATCGGTGAATATATCGGCCGCATATATTTAAAAGTAAATAAACGGCCGCAATATGTTATTGAGACAATCATTCGCGGTGGATCAAAATAAAGGAAATTGTGAGGCTCGCTATCCATACACTGCCATTCAGAACTGAAGGTGAACCGTGCTGACCCAAAAAGATTCTTTGGTGGCCTACTGGTCCCAGGAAAACGCTGTATTAAAAGACCGCGGCCATTTTCACTATGCTTCCTGCCGGATGTTTGAATATTACCTCCCCGGTTTCAGCGGAGGCAAAATTCTGGACGTGGGATGCGGTCACGGGATGATGATGGAACATTTCCGGCGTAGCGGCAACCAGGTTTACGGTATCGATATTACGTCCCAGTCCATTCAGCACAATTTGTTACAGGGCTTGACCGCGCTGGAAGCGGATGCGCGACGGATACCGTTCAAGGATGGTACGTTTGATCTTGTTTACAGCCTCGGTGTTATCGAGCATTTTGACGATACCCAGACGGCCCTGCACGAACAGGTCCGGGTCTGCAAGCCGGGCGGCTGTGTTGTTGCCGTGGTGCCCATCCTGGTTACGCCCCTTTGCCCGGCCGCTATCGGATTTGAATTGGTGGCGCGGCCGGAGCACAGCCTGCAGGTGACCTATGGCAAAGCGTATACAAAAAGCAAGCTAGCCGGAATGCTGGCCGCTGCAGGGTGCCGGGAAATCCGGGTGGAACCCTACTACGGTAGTGCTTTCCTGCGAGCGCTGCCTATGCGTCTAAATGTTAAACTAACCGATATCATAGAGAATTCCTTTTTTTCTCGGCAGGCTGGACTGGTACTCTGGGGACAGGGAATCAAAGGTGGGCCATGATGAGAATTTTATTGGTCCGACCGGTCAGCGACACTTACATCATTTCACCCCCAATCGGATTGGGATACCTGGCCGCTCACCTGCGCACATCCGGTTTTGATCCGGCGATTCTCGATTGCGTCAAAGAAGGTTATACCCTGGATGACTTCAGCCGTTTCGTGAGAAATTACAAAGCGGATCTGGTTGGCTTTCAAGTGTGGTCCTGTGATGTCCCGCAGGTGGCGCAGAGCCTTGCTATTGTGAAGCGGTTGAATCCCGGGACGGTGACCGTTGTTGGCGGAGCACATCCTTCAGGCAGCCCTGTTGAAACGCTGGCCCAGTGGCCCCAGGCCGATTTTGGGTTTCAGGGAGAAGGTGAGCAGGGCTTGACCCAGCTTGCCCGTAAACTGAGTGGTGCCCAGGGGATCGAATATGATTCGATTCCGGGACTGGCCTGGCGCCGGAACGGCGGCGCGATCACCGTGAACAGGCGGTCGTTGGTTGACGATTTGGATACGCTGGGTATGCCCGCCCGGGATTTGATGCCGCCCGCCGAGTACCCCAACGCTCCCCACCAGGGCTTTGCAAGCGCTTTTCCCATCGCGCCGATTATCACCACCCGGGGTTGTCCGTTCAGCTGCACTTTCTGCGCGTCACATGCCATAAACGGACGCAAAGTCAGGTATCGGACGGTAACGCACGTCTTGGAAGAGATCGAACTGCTGCATAAACGCTTCGGTGTGAGGGAGTTTCACATTGAAGACGACAATTTTACGATAAAAAGAGAATTCGTAGCGGCCTTTTGCCATGGTCTCCAAAAGAGGGGTATCCACACCCGGTGGCACTGCTCCAGCGGGATGCGGCTGGACTCGCTCGACACGGACCTTTTACGGCTGATGAAAGCTGCCGGATGCTATACCTTTACCGTTGCCATCGAATCCGGATCTGACCGGGTATTGAAATTGATGGAGAAAAAAATGGATACGCGGACGGCACGGCGGCAGGTTGCCATGATGGCCCGGGCCGGATTCAAACCGACGGGCCTGTTTATGATTGGTTTTCCGGGTGAAAAGCTGCATGAAATACGACAGACCATCCGGTTTGCCAAATCCCTGCCGCTAAAAAGGGCCCAGTTTGCCATCTTTCACCCCATGCCAGGTTCACCGGTCTGGACGGATCTCGAACGGCAGGGGCGGCTGCAAAATCTGGTCTGGCACAAGATCAAACCATCTGAGGTCGCCTATGCAAGCGATATACCTGAAAAAGAGTTAAAACGCCTGCAACGCAATGCTTTTCTCGCTTTTCACCTGCGCCCGAAAATACTCTGGTATCAATTGAAGGAACTCAATTCCTGGCAGAATTTTACCTATCTGGTAAAAAGAGTGTTCGCGATGCTGTTTTAGGCGTAGAATGCGACTAATGCCGTGTAGCGCGATACCGGGCCAGCCTTTCACTAAAAAGAAGTACAAAGCCCATCAAAACCAGCCCCGCCAGAGACAGTAGACGACCGCGACGATAGGAGTGCGGCGAGAATTCCAACAGGATATCATGCTGACCGGGTTCTACCTGAAAACTGATGAACGTTTCTAGGAAGGGCTGCAGCACGATAGGCGGGGAAGGTTGGACCGCGGTCCAGCCGGGATGGAAAGATTCTGAGAGTACAACCACCCCGGGAACCCGGGTGTCGATCTGCAGGCGCAGCCGGTTGGGTGAAGTTTCTTCGGTGGCGATGGCGGTAACCGGGGCGCTGGAGCCGTGGGCTTTGAAAAAAGCGCGCGGAAGAACACCTTTGTTCTGATACAGATAGACTGGCTGGGACTGCCACCAGCCGCCGTGGAAGTGCGGCATCGTGATGGTATCCTGCGCGACTGGATCCAGGCGGGGATGTTCTATCGGTTCGAAGGTGACCAGGTGGGTTATGCCGGCAATATTGTAAAGCGCGGGACGGGCAAAGGCCCAGGGCCGAAAGCCCCACATCGCCGCTTTGATGTCACCGGTACCATCCATTCCGGCCAAATACTGCAATGACCGCAGCATGGCGAGGGGGTCGTAGCCGCCTGCCCGGCGGATACGGTATGCAGCCGAGAGCCAATCGTCAAAAGGATTGAGCAAATCATCCCTGAGATGCGGCGGCTGAATAGTCGCTATCCTTACTGTTTCAGGGTAGCTTTCGAGAGCGGCTATGATTCGGGCCGGTGGCCGCAGATCGCTTTTCTGGTAGCCGGTCAAAACCTCAGGTGCGAATAACAGCGGGTCAACCACCAACGCACCGAACAAAAAGAGACGCCAGGGAAGTGATTTTCGCCAGGCATAGAGCCCGATTGAGGTGAAAAACAGACCCACCATGATCCAGAAGCGCAAAGATGCGTTTACATTTCCCTGGGAGAGCGGTGCCAGAAAAATGCCCAAAATAGATAAAACCAGAGCCATGACAACAAGGTAGACTCGTACTCTAAGGCTGCCTTTCTCCAGGGCGGGCAGTACTTTTTCCAGTCCCCGGCCGGCCAGTATGCATAAGATCAGGATGCTGAAGATCAAATACCGGGATGCGCTGGTCAATAGCGACATGCCGGGAATGGATTTAATTAAGAAGGCCGCCGGCGGAAAGGCCGGACCCAGGCTGATCAGTATGGGCAGCAGGCCCCAGATAACCGCATCAAGCCGGAATCCTCGTATCTTAGTCGCTCCCCAGGTTGCCAGTATCAACCCCCCAATGCCGATATAGGCGCAAAGTTCCCAGGCATAATCCTGGCGGGCCACCTCCGGACGTAGGAATAGTCTAAACCATTGCCCAGCATCAAAATCAAAATGAAAACCATAGGCTTCGCCGGTAAAGAATACCCGGGATGAGAAGCCCGCTTGTTCGAATGTGGGCAAAAGCTGTATACTGACAAGCAAAGTAAAAAGCAGTCCGGCAAGCGAACTGCGCAGCAGCAGTGATAACCGCTGGCTGCCGTTCAGGGCCGCAATAAAGCTGTACAGGCATTGCAAGATAAAAAGAAAACTGGCCAATAGAGCATATTGGGGCGTACCGGCCAGAAAACTCATGGCAAGGGCGGCTGCCAGCAAGGCCGAATATTTCAGGTGCGTGGAAGCCAGTACGCAGCGGGCTGCCAGTAGAATGAGCGGCAGCCAGCATATTGACCCGAAGTGATCTACCCAGCCGGCGTTGATGTAATACAACAAACGCCCGTTTAGCATGAACAGGCAGGCGGCTATCAGGCTCCCGCTTTTAAAGATGCCGACTTGTCGACACAACAGGTAGGTGCCCAGGCCGGCAATTATCAGGTGGACAACATTGTAGAGCCACAAGGCGGTAAAGAACGAAAAGGCCAGAAAGAACAGGTTGAGAGGATAAAAAAGGCTGTACTCTATATTGCCGATGACAGGTTGTCCGAAAAACAGGTAGGGGTTCCACAGCAGGAGTTCGCCAAATTCATGCAGGGTCTCATATTGAAGGAGTTTAACGCCATAGACATAAGGAATCAGGTCGGAACCATCTCCGGAAAAAAAATCAATGCGACCCAGCCAAACCGGGGCATGCAGTAAAATCGGCAGGGCGCTGATCAAGATGTAAGGGGAGATTTTTTTCAACATGGTTTCGAAGGGTTACAGCTTGTGTGCGATCCACCTCCAGGTTCAGTCGCTGCGAATAGGGAACACAACGAAAATAACGCACTCAGCTGGAATTTGCCAGAATCATTTTTACTTTGGCCTGGGAATCTGCAGCTGATCTGCGTTTGCCGTGATGACCGCATAACACAATTAATACTTGATATTTTTTACAAAATACCTCAATTTTGACTGGTGATGACGGGCGAAAACTGGAACGGAACATGACGGGCAGGGATGTTTGGTCCCGAAAGTAAGTAGGCGGATAACGAGTGGAGGGCCTGTCACTGCCTCTGGGTGGACGGGTGATAAACGCCGAGTGAAACACGAAACAGACATAACAATACCCCAGTCAGAATTACCGACAGATACCCGCCAGCTGAAAGTCTCCTCAGATATCGGCAATATTTGCCTGCTGGCCTTTTTCTTGATCACCCCCTTGTTAACCACCAATTGGATCATGATGGGCGAGAGCATCGATCAATTGGTGCGGGTGATAGAAACAGCACGTGGATTGCGCGAACTGAATTTTTACCCCCGCTGGTTTGCCGACATGGGGGGCGGATTTGGCTACCCGTACTTTGTCTTCTACGCCCCGTTGATATATTTCATTTCCGCTATCTTTCATCTGGCCGGTTTGGGCATTGTTGCGGCTACCAAGTGTATGATGATCCTGGGCGTTCTTTTGGCAGGCAGCGGCATGTACTATTTTACCCGGCTGTTTGTCGGTGCGCGCGGCGCGATCGTGGCCGCGGTTGCCTACACATACCTTCCCTACCGTATTGTCAACCTCTATATCAGAGGTGACCTGGCCGAAGCCTTTGCCAGCGCGATCATCCCCTGGGTATTTTTCTTTCTCTATACGACCGTGACCAGAAAGCACCGGCTGCACCTGGTAGGGCTGGCGGCAGTCTATGCAGCCCTCATTATTACCCACAACTGCACGGCGCTGACCACCTCAGGGATGCTGGCTGTTTTTCTGCTATTCATAGTGCTGGCCCATAAGGATTTGCGGGGCGCGGGATATGGTGTCATGGGACTGATTCTGGGCGTCGGGCTGAGTGCCATTTTCTGGCTACCGGCCCTGATAGAGAAAGAGCTGGTCAACATCGCGCTAATTTATAGCAATCCTGCCTTTGATTTTCATAATAATTTTCTGGACCCTTTCAGACTTTTTTATCCGGTCTGGAGCCTGGATTCCGGAATCGGCGGCCGGGACCTGCCCCTGCAGATCGGCCTACCCCATCTCATCTTGACCCTGCTGGCGATAATGGCCTTCTGGCAACACCGGGATCGGGTATCCGCGGAACTGCGTACCACATTTTGTTATTTTTTCCTTTCCCTGGCTTTACTGGTTTTTCTGACGAATCGATCATCCACGTTCGTGTGGGAAAATGTCTTCCTGATGCAATACCTGCAGTTTCCCTGGCGGCTGTTGGCACAGATCGGTTTCTGTGTTGCCTTTCTGGCGGGGAGCCTTTTCTGCTTTCTGCCAACCGCATCCAAGTCTGAACGCCGCCTCTTGCAACTCGTATTGGTCATCATCTTCATTCTGTACGGCAGCCAGTATTGCTATGTAAAAGGGTACTACATTCTAAAGGAGAGTGAGTTGACATACGAGTTTGTCCGCAAGCAATGGTCCACGGCATCTTCCTACAACACACGGGAGATGAACCGGATACAGGATTTTGGAGAGTATCTGCCGAAAACAGTCCGCAAACTGCCGGCTAAAAATCTAGCCGGCCGGGTTGTGGTCACCGCCGGACAAGCCCGCATCACCAATGTTCAAACCGGTATCGATACCGTGAGCTTCGATGCTGTAGTACCCCGGGAAGCTCACCTTGTAGTCGGCCAGTTCTACTACCCAAGTTGGCGCGCAAGGACCAATCATGAGTCCATTCCATTATATACAGACGAGGCGGGATTGATTCATATGCAGCTTACCAAAGGACATCACCGCGTAACCGCATCGTTCGAAGATTCAGGTGTGCGCCGGGTGTCGGCCTACTTGTCTGCGCTTACAATAGTCCTCCTTATAGCAATCTTGTGGAGCCATAAATCAAGAAGGCGCTCGAGACCGGATAGTAACGAACAAGCACAGACATCCGACGATATAACACACCGGGCGTGAAGGCCGGAGGAATCGCAATCCAAACCTGTTGGACAATCTATCAAATGCCGATGCGGATGCCTGGGACGGGCGGAAAGGGTAAATGGTGAGGAAAGAACTATCGATTGTCATACCCGTCTACAATGAGGCCGGGTGTCTGGAAGCGAACATGACGACCCTGTTAGCTTACCTGGCGGGCCTTGAGACAAGCTGGGAAGTCTTACTGGTAGATGATGGCAGCAGCGACAACACAGCTTCGATAGCACAGCGGTTCGCCGCCGAAACTGATACGGTCAGGTTTACGGGACATGCCCGGAACCGGGGGAAAGGATACGCAGTTCGCACGGGTATGCTGCAGGCGCAGGGTGAGTTCCGCGTGTTCATGGATGCAGACCTGGCCGTACCGGTAGAATTTACCGGAAACTGTCTCCGACAGTTACAGCAGGGCGCCGACATTTCGATTGGTTCACGCCATCTGAGCGCATCGGTTTACAAAATTCCCGAAGGCGCCGTCCGGACATTTCTGGGTAAAGTATACCGAAGATTTGCCATTGATATTTTCGGTCTCTCCATCAGTGATATCACCTGCGGCTTGAAGGGCTTCAGCGCACGGGCGACAGATGATGTGTTTACCCGATCATGTGTGGAGCGTTGGGGATATGATGCCGAGATCCTTTTTCTGGCCGAAAAACTTGGGTATGCCATTCATGAATTCCCGGTAGACTGGTATCATAGTTTTGATTCAAACGTACGCTTGGGGCGGGATGTTCCCCAGACCTTTTATGAAATGGTGGTGATCTGGCTGAATTACCTCAGTGGACGTTACCGTCTGCGGTGATAGACGGCCGACTCGTTTTGAGACGCGATGAACACGAATGCTTATATAGGCACTGAACTGGAACTATTTGCCCGGGCCACTAACTGGAAGCGTTATTTTGCCGGTCGCATAGTGCCCGAGCTGGGTCAAAGAGTTCTGGAAGTTGGTGCCGGTTTGGCCGAGACCACCCGCTGGTTATGTGATGGTTCTCAAACCAATTGGCTGTGCCTGGAGCCGGACACCGCGCTGTTTGCCGAGATACAAAGCCGCATCGATACCGGCGGCTTGCCGGCCTGCTGCAGTGCCCGTAACGGCACGCTGAGCATCCTCGATGATCCGGCGGCCCAATTCGACTCCATCCTATACATCGATGTATTGGAGCATATTGAAAACGACCGGACTGAGTTGCAGCATGCTGCTCGTCTGCTGCGGGCCGGCGGGAAGATTATCGTGCTCGCACCGGCCCACAACTTTCTCTATACCCCATTTGACCGGCAGATCGGTCATTTCAGGCGTTACAACCGCAAGCAGCTGCGGCAGATTTGTCCTGGCAGCCTGACCCTAACCAGATTGGAATATCTCGACAGCGTGGGCATGCTGGCTACTCTGGCCAACCGCTGCCTTTTGAAGCAGTCGTTGCCGACGCAGCGGCAGATCGCCTTTTGGGACCGAGGCCTGGTGCCGGCCTCAACTTTTTGCGACCCCTTACTAGGATATCATCTGGGAAAAAGCATTCTGGCTGTCATGTACCGGGAAGATAGGGGAGGCGGGCATGATGGAAGCCGGGCAAAAAACCCGTAAAAGATGTGAGAAACTGCCGTTCTGGAAGGATATCCGCTGGACGGAGAGCGGCACTTCGGTCGGCATAAAAATCGCCTTGGCCGCTTTCGGCATCTTAGCCCTGGAACTGGCGGCTTTGTATTGTATTTTCAGAACCCGCACAAAATACAAGGGATGGCATCCATGCCTGAGGAATTGAATACGATCGTCGCCCGGCGGCCTGCTCATCCGCGGGATCCTCTCCTGATCGCGGGGATACTGGTACTGGTGTTCATTTTCTTCTGGCCGCTGCTAAAGGGCGGATTCATCTGGGATGACGAATACAACCTTTTAAACAATCCGCATTATCGGGGACTGACGTGGGATCATCTGGCCTGGATGTTTTCCACCTTTCACGATGGCAACTACCATCCTCTGTGCTGGCTTTCGTTGGGGCTGGACTTCGTTGTGTGGGGTCTGAATCCGGCTGGTTACCACCTGACCAATCTCATTTTACACGGTCTCAACGCAGTATTGTGCTACTATTTGATTACAGCCCTTCTCAAACGCGTAGAAGGATTCACGAGCACCGCTGAGAAGGCCATCACAATGGGGGCCGCCGGGGGGGCGCTGTTTTTTGCGTTGCATCCTCTACGGGTCGAGACGGTGGCTTGGATTTCAGCCCGCGGCGATACATTATGCGGTATTTTTTACTTCCTTACCCTGCTGGCCTATTTGCGTATCGATTACGACAACGAGGATGCCAACAGACGGGCGTGGGTGTGGATTTCATTGGTCTGCATGCTCTGTTCGCTGCTTGCCAGGGCATGGGGAATCACGCTGCCGGTGGTATTGCTGCTTCTGGATATTTATCCGCTCAGACGCTTGCAATTCAACGGTCATTGGCTGCGTCACGGGCGGCGAATTCTCCTTGAGAAAATTCCGTATGCCTTGCTGGCTGTTCTTTTCGGGATCCTGGCCATATTGGCCAAAAAGCAGGCCATGGTGGATGTGGATGCGTATTCCATGGCAGACCGGCTGTTACAATCAATTCACGGCCTCTGTTTCTATGTCTGGAAATCGGTGGTACCGCTGGACCTGTCACCGCTTTACGGTTTGAGGCAGCTTGAGGCCGCAACGCCTGCCAATATCTTATGCGTGCTGGCAGTCGTGCTAATTACCGGGGGGCTCTTACTCGGCTGGCGGCGGTGGCCGGGTTTGCTGACTGCCTGGAGCTGCTATGTTGTGATCATTTCCCCGCAGCTGGTAGCCGACCGCTACAGCTATTTCGCCTGCCTGCCCTTTGCAGTAATTTTCGGCGGTGCCCTGGGGAAAATGTGGCTGATACGCAACAAACTGTTTCGGGTAAGTGGGCTGCTGGTCTGTGCTGGTTTGCTTGTCCTGCTGGGTATACTGAGCAGCCGGCGGACATCCGTGTGGCAGAATGAACTTAATTTCTGGAACCGGGTGCTTCACCTGGATCCCCACAACAGCCTGGCGATCAACATGCGGGCCCGCCTGAAATTTGAAACACTGGGAGATATGGCCGGCGCCGAGGCGGATTACAGCCGCGCTTTGCAGCTGGCTCCCGACAACCAGGACGCCCTGGTGAACCGCGGGCTCGCCCGCCTGCAGTTGAAAAGATACGCAGCAGCAGACGCCGACTTTCAAGCTGCGATCCGCTTGGATGCCACACAGCCGACGGTATTTAACGGTATCGGACTTTTGCACTACCAGCAGGGCCGGACAGGTGAGGCGCTGGAAGCCTACACCAGGGCCATCGGGCTGGATCCGGATTTTGCGGACAGTTATATCAACCGGGGCGTAATTTACCGGGAGCAGGGCGATCTCATTTCAGCACTGAAGGACTTCAATGCCGCTGTCGGTTTGGCGCCTGCATCCCCGGAGGGCTATGCGAACAGGGGCACCGTTTTTCAGGCGCGCCGGGAAAATGCGCTCGCAGCCCGCGATTACCAGACCGCGCTGCGGCTGGCACCCCCCGGCTGGGCTCATCGGCAGGCAATTACGCAGATACTGCAGCAGCTCGCAGCTGCCTCCGACACCCAGTTGCAAAACTGAATAGGATCAATGCGCGCAGATAGCACAGCACGACTTTCTATCAGCTGGTTCGCACAACCCGACAATCCCGCGATCAGGCAGCCGGACGCGTTCCAATAACAAAGTCCAGCAGTCAGAAGGGCTACGCGCATGCCAGAAAATCCGCTGTTATCCATTATAACCCCGACCTTTAAGGAGGCGGTCAATATCGACATGCTGGCTGCCGATATCAAGGCCGCCCTGGCCAGTGTTATCCCGGAATGGGAACTGATCGTGGTAGATGACGACAGCCGGGATGGTATCGTCGAAAAATGTGCCGGCCTACGTCGTCAGGGTGTGCCCATCCATCTCGTCGTGCGTCATCGGGAACGCGGTTTGGCCACTGCGGTTATGGAAGGCTTCCGACATGCCCGAGCGCCGGTTTGGGCGGTCATGGACGCTGACCTGTCTCATCGCGGCCGTGACCTGACAAAACTATACCGGGCAATCATGGCGGGCGCGGATTTTGCTATCGGGTCGCGGTATTTGTCGGGAGGTTCCACCGATGACCGGTGGACGGTTTATCGTCTGCTGAACTCCAAAGTTGCTTCCCTCATGGCCTTGCCCCTGGTAACAGTCAGCGATCCCATGTCCGGCTTTTTCGCCCTGCGGCGCAGACTGGTGGAGCAGGGCGATTCGTTTGCGCCGGTTGGCTATAAAATCGGGCTTGAAATCCTGATTAAATGCCGCCCGCAGGTGGTGACCGAAGTTCCTATTCACTTCCGTACACGGGTGCGTGGGCAAAGCAAGCTTTCACTGCATCAACAACTGCTATACTTGCGACATATCGCCGGCCTCTACCGTTATACGTGGCGCTACAAGGTCAGATCCGGTTCGGGAGGCCGCAGCTGAAACCATGAGCCGGTTTTGATGCAGTCTCAAATACAGCCGGCCTGCTTTATTTATTTCTTGAAAGCTGGCGGTGCAAACGGCTTCCAGCGGCCCTAAATCCACTCACCAGAAAAAAGAGGCAGACCGCCCCCAAGGCGCAGGCATTGGTCCAATTGGCTATTTTCTGCAGGAAGGGCATTTCAAACGGAAAGGTCCTGTAGCCGGCAAAAGCCTGCAGGGCGGTTTCCTCTCCGATCTTAAAGTGCTCACCAGGGCGGCAATCATTTTGTTCCGGCCAAACGTAGCAGACTGGATTTTTAAGGTTGTAACGCCCGTTGTGCTGCTTCGAAATCGGGCCGGGATGCAGATCTCCCCGGGGAAAGAATTCCAGCCAATAGCCGAATAAGGCCTCATAGCAGAGCAGTTGTGAAGCTCCATGAATGATGCTGTCGTTGCGAAAGACCGGCATCGCAGCATCACCCTTGCCATCCTGGTAAATCATTACCTGGGTGACACTCTGTGGTTGTCGGGCCTGATGCGCAAGATGCCAGGCCCTGGTTATCGGGGCGGGATCGTAGTAGCCTTGGGACCGGTAATAGCCTCGGTCTACGATGACGTTGAGGAGTACAATTGCGGCCATGCAGGCCAGCGCAACAAGCGTCCGGACTTTGCTTTGCGGAAATCCCTTTTCGAGGGCCAGCGCTGACAACAGGCCTGCCAGGGGAATGTAAACTATTATCCAGCGTATCAATGAACTGGCGCTGCCTATAACCGGCAGCTGCTTCAATAGCAGGTTCCAGGCCGGATAATAGGTATTGAGCGCCACGGGCAGGAGCAGCAGTACCAGGATGGGCAGCATCAGGGAGCTGTTAAACGGCACCGGTCTGAACAATTGTCCGGTTTTTGCACGACGCACTAGCATGCATAACAGGCCGGCGGCAATTACCAGAAACGGGATGGGCGTAACACTGTACTCCCACTCATGCCGATCCATGAAGAACTGTACGTTTACCAGCCCTTCCAGCCGCGACAGGTCATATGCCGGGCTGATCATCAGCGAGCGCAGCGTAAGGCCGGCCGCATCCAGCCAGCCCTCGGCCCCAGGCAGTTTGTAGGCATCTCGGGGAAAGCTATTTAACAGGTAGAGTATGGATGTAAGGCGCGCCAGGGACAGGATGATACCGATTATACCCGCCGCCCCCAGTCGTAACAGGAATGCGGTAGTCCGCTTATGGATGAGTCCATGGACCAATCCGATGATGGTGATTGCGATAATGGCCGGAATGATTGTAATGATAAACTCCGATTGGACGGAAGCGGCGAACAGGCAGCCGGCCAGCAGGCATTTGGTAAGGTTTTGACGAAATCCGTTTCCAGGCGTATTGCCGGCCGGCTCAAGCACTAAACTGGCTATCAGGGGTACAAGCATATAGTGACAGTATCCCAGGTGACCGATCAGCATGCGGTGTGCGAAGAATCCATTGAAGAGAAAGACCGCGGCACCATATAAAGCCGTCTCTCGAGAGAGGGAAAAGGAGCGGCGCAGGAGCAGGTAGGTACCCCCGAGACCTGCCAGGGCAAAGATCACCAGCGTCAGTCGAACCGCCTGCAAAGGATCACAGACAAATGTCAGGAACTGGGCAACAGTATAATATCCGCGAATCACGTTAGGGAACACCGGAACACCGCCGCAGGCGGCCGGGCTAAACCAGAGAGGCTCCCATAGCCCGTTGTTTTGAAACCAATAAAACCCGTCAAGCAGGGCCGGAAAAAAGTAGGCGTAGTCGTGTCCCAAGCCTTGGGCGTCATTGGGGAAATAGGGCAGAAAGATGAGTGCATGAGAAATCAGCAGCAAACCGCCGACCACCAGCGCGAGATAGTGACGATTTCCGGTCTTGCGCATATCCGGGACCGGGTTGGTCTGGTTTTTCGATTCTGTCAGGGTTTCCATAAGTGCTAACCATCGCCTGTGATACTGCGGATCAGGCGGGATTCCAGAAACGCAGCCACCCTAGAGGCGATTGCCCGGGTACCGGCAGGATTGGGGTGTACATGGTCAAAAAAATAGTCCGGGTTGCCTGACAGCGATGTCAGGTCAATGATTGCATCGGCAGGTATTTCCTCGTCGATAATTTGATAGATCGCTGCATAGGCAGCGACATGGGCATCGTGATTGAATCCGTGGAAGTCATAGCGGCAGCGTTGTTTTAAGGCTGCCGGCAGGTCCGCGATGATCAAGGTGGGTTGCTTAATGACAAACAGATGGATACCGAGGGCCCGACAGGTCTCCCGGAACAGTTTCAGTTGTGTGCGCCAGATATCCAGCCCGCCCTGGTTGAAAGTATTCGCCAGCGCCTGCTGCACAGGGGGGGCGATTTCTCCCCGGTTGATGTCGGACATCGAAAGGCGCACAACGGTGAGCAGCCGGGACCACCGTATCAGTGGATCGTACCTTTTTGGCTTGTAGAGCGGAACCGGGCGGCGGGTCTTGGCAAATCCCCAGGAACCGTCCGGTAAAGTCCGCCAGGCAGTCATGTCATCGGCTTGCCCAAAATAGTACATTTCGTTCCAACCGTGATTCAGGATGACGATGTCGGGTTTGAAATGAATCAGGCGGCTCCAGAACAGGCCGAACGACTCAAGGGAAGTATATCCTCCCAGGGCACCGTTGATAAAATCCAGCTGGGTTTCAGGCTGGCCCCGGCGCAGCCATTCAACAGTACGCCAGGGCCAGGTCAGGTTGTCCGGCAGGTTCCAGCCGGTGCCGGCCGTGGATGATTCCCCCAGGAAGACCAACCGCCGGGTGCCCGGCGGTTTTTCAAGGGTTATTGCCGGTGTAGATATAAAACCGTGCCGGTTCACGGTTTTACCCTCGGAATAGTTGCCCGGCTTGCCGCGATAAGCTGAAAAGGCATCAATCAGGGCCCAGGACGCCATGGGATTGGGGCCGGGAACCCGGCCGGTCACCGCATACAGGTCAACCCTGGGCTGGGTGAGCCTGGCCATGACTTCCATGATTCCGAAGCAGATGAAAAAAGTACCGAAACTGACGATCAGCGTAAAAAGGATCCTTTTTTGGCGCGGCAGCTTTTCGGCGGATGTATGTGATTGGGTGCTTTGCATTGACCGGAAAAATCTATCACAGATGATCCGTGCGGATCAAGCAAACAACTACAAGGCGCCGGTGTGTTTAGGTAACTTCCTTGACAATTTTGTCTGTAATAGGGTTAACTTAGCTCGATTTAGAAACTCCCGCACTGACTGTATCAGGTCCTGGAATGCAGCTTGGACGGCTATACCGGCGGGTGATAAGATCAGGTTAACGGCCGCTTGGCACAGCAGATATGAACACTGATAAGACACAATCGCAATTCCCGGATGCTGCCGGCTCCAGCCGTCGGACAGCACCGCGTTCACCCGCAGGTTCCGCGACGGTCCAGGCCATACTGATGCTGTTGATTGCAGCGGTCACCCTGGCCGTGTATTCCCAAACCCGCGATTTTGGTTTCATCAGCTATGACGACCCAATTTACACGACCGGAAATCAGATGGTCCAGGGTGGCTTTACCCTGGATGGGATTGTATGGGCCTTCACCGAAGCCACTGCCCATACCAACTACTGGGCGCCGTTGACCTGGATTTCTTTCTTAATTGATCATGAATTGTACGGTATGGATCCGGGGGGATTCCACCTGACCAACATGCTGCTGCATATTGTGAATGCCGTGCTGCTCTTCACTACCTTCAGATATCTTACCGGACGCCTGTGGGAGAGCTTTTTCCTGGCCTTTTTCTTTGCCGTCCATCCGCTGCACGTGGAATCGGTGGCCTGGATATCCGAACGCAAGGACATGGTGAGCACCCTGTTCTGGATCCTGACGATTCGCGCTTATGCCCATTATGTACGCCAACCGAACTTCTGGCGCTACGGCGCAATGTTCTTTCTATTTCTCTGCTGTCTAATGGGAAAGCCCATGGGCGTAACGCTGCCGTTCGTGCTGCTATTAATGGATTACTGGCCTTTAGACAGATATGCACGGTACCGTTCCGGAGCGGCCGGGTTGCCCTGGCGGCACCTGATCCGGCTGGCATGGGAAAAAGGCCCCCTGTTTTTAGTCATTGCGGTCGTCGTGCCCCTGACCTACTACACCCAGCATGCGGAGGGAGCCTTACCATCTTATGCCGACATTTCTATTTTGCAGAGACTGGAAACATCTCTGGTCGGATATGCGGTCTATATTCTCAAGACTTTCTGGCCGTTAAACCTGGGTATCCTCTATCCCTACCCGGAGAGCCTGCCCCTCTGGCAGCCGCTGGCAGCAGCTGCGCTGCTGATTGCGATCACTGGTTTTTCCTTGAAAAAGGCCGGCCGGTTCCCCTATCTGCCGGTCGGCTGGTTCTGGTATCTGGGTACGCTGGTCCCGGTGGCCGGGCTGGTTGTGATTGGTCCGCACGCAATTGCTGATCGTTATACCTACATACCTTTGATTGGGGTCTTCTTCATGGTGCTGTGGGGCGTTGGCGACCTGGCTGCCGCTGCTGGTACCCAATGGAAAAAGGCAGCCTGGGGAATGGCCTGCCTGTCGGTTTTGACGGCTGCCGCGCTTGCCCACAGGCAGGTCGGATTCTGGAAAAATGACCTTACGATCTATACCCACACGCTGCGCGTAACCGAAAAAAACTGGCCGATTCACCTGAATCTGGGGGCAGCTTATCGAAAAATCGGTGCAGATATGCAGGCACTTGGGCATTATCGGGAGGCGGTGCGCTTGAAACCGGGCCAGCCGGAACTGCACATCAGCGTCGGGGATGTTCTGATCGCAATGGGCCGGACTGCCGCCGCGATAGCCAATTATAATGATGCCCTGAAAGTGCTGCCGGAATCAGCCGATATTCATACTGCGCTTGCTGTTGCTTTGGACCAGCACGGAGAAGCCGATCAGGCCCGATACCATTTTATAGAAGCGCTGGCCATTGACGCTGAGTCGGCTGATGCACACCACGGTATGGGGGTTTTCCTGTTTAACCAGGGGCAGGTGGAGCGTGCCATGGCGCATTACCGGTCAGCCTTGCGTGTTGACCCGGAGCATGCCCCGGCCCACACCAATCTCGGGATTGCCCTATTGTCAAAAGGAGCAATCGCCCAGGCCCGGGGCCATTTCCAGGCGGCCATAATTGCCGACCCTGAATATGCTGATCCACACGCCATCATAGGGGTTCTTCACCTTGAAAAGGGGGATAGGGCCGCCGCCCGACAACATTTCAAGAAGGCGCTTGCAATCGACCCGTCTAACCGGCGGGCGATGAAAGGCCTGCCCCTGGCCGAGGAGCCCCTCAAGACAACGCAGAAGAACTGACGCCTCAGGGCAGTGCACTATCGGAGCGGGCCCGATTTACAGCGGATTGGATGCGCTGAAGATTTTTCAATGCATCCGGGTAATTCGGCTGGATTTCAAGGGCTTTATGGAAATAGACCCGCGCTTTCTCATTTTTACCTTGAAGCATCAAGGTGGCGCCCAGGTTGTTGAATGATTGGGCTTTAGCGGGGTTGATCCGGATGGCTGCCTGGTACTGAAGAATGGCCTCAGCCAACCGGCCACGGGCTGCCAGGGCATTGCCGAGATTGTTGTGGGCCACATAGTTGTCTGTGGTTACTGCCAGTGCGCGTTCAAACAGGGCAATGCTGTCGCGCCAGTGGCCGGCTTGTAGACGGGTGGCCGCTATGAGCGTCGGGAGCACTACCAGGGCCGACAAAATCAGGAGCACCCGCCGGTGGGGAAGCCGGGCCGTAAGGTCGGCTATTCCCCAGGCAGCCATGATAAACAAGCCGATTGCCGGCACGTAGGTGTACCGGTCGGCCATACTCTGCTCCCCCACCTGAATCAGGCCGATGACCGGCACCAGGCTTCCCAGGTACCACAGCCAGCCCACCAGCAGGTAGGGGCACCCGTGGCGGGCCTGCCGTACAAGCCAGGATATACACGCCAGCAGGATGGCAATCCCGCCGAGCTGCCATAAAGACGGCATACCGGGGTGGGGGTAGAGCACCGCCAGTCCGGTCGGCCAGATTGCTTTGCCGATATAACTGCCATACGCCACCAGCGCGTTGGCAAGCCGGATGGAGAGCGGGTAGGTCTCCAGCGTATGCATGGCCCCACCCTGCTGTTGTACCACAAACGTCACGATGCTCGACAACCCCGCGGCAACAAACAGGGGCACTTTTTCCTGCAGTAGTTTGGTGACCGATTGACTGTCAAGCCGCTTCAAGGGCCAGTAATCGAGCAGCAGCATAACGAACGGCAGCGTCACCAGCATCGGCTTGGCCATCAATCCAAACACGAACAAAATGAAAACCGTTGCGTATCGCCTGAAAACCGGATTTTCGACATAACGAGCATAGGCATGCAGGGCCAGGAACCCGAAGAATGTGCTCAGCACATCCTTGCGTTCGGCCACCCAGGCCACCGATTCCACGTGCAGGGGGTGCAGGGCAAAAAGGGCCGCGACGAGACCGCTTGCCCACAGATGTCCGGTTGTTCGGTTTAAAATTATAAACAATAGCAGGGCGTTGGCAACATGCAGCATAAGGCTGGTCAGGTGATGACCGGCGGGGTGCAGGCCCCACAGTTGAACGTCCAGCATGTGCGATAACCAGGTCAGTGGATGCCAGTTGGATGCCTGGGTGCTGACGAACGATCCGGCGATGCTCTCGAGACTGAGACCGGCGCGCACAATGGGATTCTGTAGTACATAGACAGGGTCATCATAACGGACAAACGTGAATGTGCTGACCTCCCAATAGGCCAGCAGGGTGGTCGTTATCAGACCTAAACAGACCAGCAGTTCGCAGCGGATGCCGAAAAAAGTACGTGCGGAGCCTACGGACGGTTTCCGATTTGGGATCAAATGTAAATTCGCGCCTTGTCGATTAGGGGTTAAGACAAGATCAGGAACGAACGGCGACGACTTGCGCCGCCGGCCTGAGTCCGGGACGTCAAACAGAGCCCAAACTACCCAATCTCCAGAAAGCTGTCAACTCAGCCAGGACGTTCAAAAACGGCAACCCAGTAACTGGATGCGGCCGGCAGTTTAATGTCCGGTCCCCAGTTATACACGGTCCGGTCATGGTAAAGGGTGGCCAGACCCGTCAGCTTGAACTGCCCGGTGGACAGATAGCGGTCGAGCCAGCTAAAAATATCCGTGTGTGATTCCCGCCGCTGCAGCCATGAAGTACGTACATTCACATAGATGATAAACTTGGGCCGGTTGGCCTCGACCTCCTCTATGAATTGCTTTTGCATGGAACGTGCAAAATCGTGATTTTCCATAAGAGGATACATGTATATATAGCCGCTGGCTGATCGCCTCTTTGCGTAAAAAAATATCTGCGGCTCCGATCCCAGTACAGCAATGCGGTCCTGGGGTGCGCTATTTTGGCTGATATACCGGGCGATTTCCAGAGATTCAGGAAAAGGATTGGCCTGATAGGTTGAACGGCTTATCTGGAAAGGGTCCATGCGGAACAAATAATCACCCTGGATGTAAAGGGGCTGGCCCAGGCAAACCAGCATGCAGAGACCCAGTATACCGTGCTGAATCTTGGGGGTGGTGCAGCGTGCCGAAAGGTCCCTCAGGCCGCTCAGCCCCGCACCGGCGAGGAGGCTTGCACAGGGCAGCAGCAGAACAAAGTAGTGACGCCGGAAGTAAAACCCTGGACAGATCGAAAGGATTGAAAAAACAACCAGCAGGCCCAGAAATACCCGGTATCGCGGTGCAATCGTGGTTGCTAGCAACAGGAAGCCGAGGCCCGCAGCGGCCAGTGTCCAGAGCAGCGGGGCCGAACCCGTAATCAGCATGAAGATGGTATAGAACCGATGCCAGGCCAATGCCGGCGGCACCTGGGATATGTAGGCCGAGGCATAATCGACTGTCCAGAACCAGAAGGTGTCGATCACACCGCTCCAGTACAGAGCCAGGCCTAAGCATCCCAATACAATCAGAATACCGCTGAAGAAGGCCGGCAGCTGCTTTGCGAGGGTGTACCCCGGCCGGGTCCCGTTGTTAAAGGCAGCATACAGGATATAAACCACGGCCAAAACGCCAAAGGCGGCACCGTGCTGCTTCATCAGAAAACCCAGTCCAAAAAGGACCCCGGCCCAGAATATACGGCCCAGGCTGCCACCCGCCAGTCCCCTGAGCAGCAAGTACATGCCCCCGGTTGCGAACAAAAGTACGAAGTGTTCGGCATTGGCAAAAATTCCCTGCAGGGATTGACTGATCGACAACAACGCGAAACTGGCAGCCGCCATTACGGCCGCCAGGCGGTTCAAACACTGCCCGGCCAGCAGGAAGACCAGTATGATCGTGGCCGCATTGACTAGCAGCAAAGCGGTGTGCACCCCAATATGGGACTGTCCGAACATAGCCAGGCAGACGGCATACGCGGCATATATGCCGGGCATTTTCATGTTGTAGACGTCCTGATAAGGCGGAATACCCTGCAGGAGCATTTGTCCGGCATAGGCGTATTCGCCTTCATCGCGCTCCAGGGGCGCCGCCAGCAGGCCATAGCGGAGGGTTCCGGTAACCAGCAGCACCAGAAGGAGCGCCCCCCCTGCCAGGTAAGCCGGAGATATGATCGATGTCGATATTTTCAATTACGAACCTGAATTACTGTTAGCAACCATTCTTATCAATAAATCGGCCACCGCCCGGTTGGCCCGGGCGTCCGGGTGGGCATCGCCTGGCAATTTGAGCTTATCCAGACCGGGAACCCTGTCCAGCAGGTCGATTATCTGCGCACCGGAACCCCTTAGCGTCTCTCTGGGTTCCTGCGGGCTGATACGCCAGTGGAGAACGACAAACTGCGCGCCGTTTTCATTGCAGAACTTCTGGATCGCCTTGATCAACGCATGCGTCAGTTCCAACGGGTAGGGCTGTGACAGGCCGAAGCGTTCCTGCAGCAGCAGCCGGCCGGCATCCCAAAGCCAAGAATGGTGGTAATCGGCATAGAGCCGGGGTTTTTTTTGCAACACCGGTTCGCCCTGCCGGTCAAGGGTGAACAGGGGCTTTGTGCCCAGAAAGCGGGCCTGCGGATAGAGCATGCGGCGGTCGTAATTGCCGTTGCGGAGGACATGGTTGTTGATAAACGTGTAGACAACCAGTTTGGTCTTGAAACGGGAGAAGTGCCTTTGCAGAGCCAGGTAGGACTGATCGGTACCGTAGGCCTGTACGCCGAGGTTGACGGGCTGCAGCGGGAAATCGGGGTGTTTGGTGATCTGCCCCGCCAGGGTTTCCTCGTATGCCAGCCCATGCCCCATTGTGAAAGATCCGCCGATGAGCAGAATAGAGGGCCGGGTATAATCAAATTCGAAACCCGGGGCAGGGACGCGTACGCCGTGGGCGTCAAAGCTAACCGGTTCGTCGGTTTGCCCCAAACGAACCGCAGTTGAGAGGTTGGGCCGGTAGGACCAGCCCAAATCAGGATCAAACCGGGCAATGGCGTTTTCCATGGGGGTCCAATCTGACCTGTAGGGAATCTGCAGCCAGCGCAGGAGCACTTCCATGCCGGCCAGAACAACCAGCAGGACGACCAGGTTGCTGCCGATTATTTTTCCATACTGCTTTGGATTTACTTTCATGGTCTGTTATATGGTTGCCGCCGGGGCATTGTTTGCTAAGACTGAATTGGTTAAATAGCATTATCAGACGTTTAACACAATGCTCCGGCGGCAATCGGCCGTTTCATAGAGCTTGACTGTACCTCGGATTCATGAAAGATAATCATGCTGCGAATCTCATTTCAGTTCAGAAACAACAGCTCCAACAAGACATTATACCGGCGCACACGCCGCACCCGGCTACAACTTTATATATGTGACATCTAAAAAAATAAAAAATTTGAAAGCAGCCTCCAATCTCTATCTGCTGACCTTATCCATTTTAATCAGCGTTGTATGTTTAGAGGCCGGGTTACGGCTGTTTGGCTTAGGGAATCCGGAATTCACCCCGCGGTTCAATGAGGGGATAAGCTGCCGGTATCACCCGCGGCTCGGGTGGAGTGGTATTCCCAATTTACGTCTAACCAATTATTACGGACCGGAACTGGGTGATGTCAAAATCGCATTGAACAATGAGGGCTTTAGGGATGTAACCCACAGCCTAGCGAAAACGAAGGGAAAACAAAGGATCCTTTTTCTCGGTGATTCATTTACGCTTGGCTTTGGTATTCCTACGGGGCATCGATTTTCCGATGTGATACAGCATTCTCTGACCGGCGCATATGAAGTGTTAAACATGGGGCTATGGGGCTACGGCACCGATCAGTATTTACTCACCTTGCGAGAAAAGGGATTGCAATATAATCCAGACATCGTGATCTGTGCGGTTTATCTGGATGACCTAAGTACCGACAATGCTTACACCCGCTTCAACGGCCGCTACATAAAGCCAAAATATAAATTGTTAAATGATGGCAGTCTCAAGCTTACAAACGTACCGATTCCCAACAATCGCAGTGCCTCATTTTTGTACAATTTCTCTTTAAGCCGGCTGCTTGAAATCAGGAATCGACTGGATATCGGCCGTGAATTCTATGCGAGCGGATTTCCGGCCAACGTAATCGACAAGCAATATTACCGCCAGGGACATTACCAGTTGACCCTGCGTTTAATCAGGGAACTGTCCTTAACGGCCAAACAGGCTGGCAGCAAATTCTTGCTGGTTATTATTCCCATGGAATTTCAAATGGATGAGGCCCAGATTTTAAAAAGCCAAAGCTCTGTTTTTTGGGTACCGCCTGAAAGGTTGGGCATCACGCTTTTCCAGAGAGTCATATCGGAATTCTGTCATAAGGCTGGTATACCCGTCCTGGACCTTTTGCCCGGTTTTATAATCCATGCTGAAGGTCAGCGCCTGTTCTTTCAAAGCGATCCCCATTTTAACAGGCAAGGTCACAAATTGGCGGCAGATTTGATAATGATGTATCTGCAAGATAAAGGCTTTATTGAGCGGTAACAACTGCCGCGGCGTAGATAAAATTGGGCCTTGCGCCGCACCCCGGCCGATGAGCGACTATTCGCCGCCGAGATTTATACGGATAGGGGCTTCCCGGGTGCATGGAGCGCGAGATGTGCGCCTGCCGTGCCGGTGCATTGCCAGTGGATTTTGCGATAACTCATCCAAAGCCGGTCTAAGTCAACCACCGGCTTGCCTTTACGCGCCTTTAATGGATGAGGCATTCCCACTCGGAGTAGCCTGGCCACACGCGCTATGGTGATTTATTCAAGGTAGATTGAAATTATCCGATGTTTTATCTATTGTTACCTTTCAGGCGTTGGCCTTCAGGCAGTTCACTATCTCATAATCATGATTATGCCTTGCATCAGCAGTTGGAGACAGCTATCTGAAGATGGGCATATCTTCTTAGTGCAAGGTAAAAATACCACTCGTCAGTAAATAAAGCATGGCCACTGCAAACCCTCATCCTAAACCGCAAATGCGCAAAGATAGCCACCGGCTGATTGGATTACTTTTTTTTATTGCGATCCTCGTAGTATACATTCCTGCAATGAAAGCGGGTTATATATGGGATGATCCCTTGCACGTTACCGACAACCCATTGCTGAGGGATTTTGATGGATTAAAAAGAATTTGGTTCGAGCCTGGTGCGTGGGCCCACTACTATCCATTAACCTTGACCAGCTTTTGGGTAGAATATCAGATCTGGGGATTAGACCCTATCGGCTATCACCTGATCAATGTTTTGCTCCATGCATTCAATGCAATTCTGCTATGGAGAATCCTTTATTTTCTGCAAGTTCCAGGCGCTCTATTTGCTGCCGCCATTTTTGCTCTTCACCCTGTTCATGTTGAGTCGGTGGCCTGGATTTCCGAGCGAAAAAATGTTCTTTCCGGGTTCTTTTATCTAGTCGCCCTCTCGATATACCTTCGCCTTGCTCTACGCAGCAATATGTTCACTGGGGCTCTGATGCTCCCTGCTGAAAATTATCTTCAAGACAGTCGTCGTTACCCCAAAACTTTGTACATACTATCCATAGCATTTTATCTGTGCGCCCTGCTGAGTAAAACAGTAACCTGCTCGTTGCCTGCTGTGATTTTGATATTGCTATGGTGGCAACGGGCGCGAATTGGGTGGCGGGATGTGCAAGCATTGGTTCCCATGTTTCTGGTCGGCCTGGTATTGGGAATAAACACTATTTTTATGGAAAATCACGCGGGGGCACAGGGACCCGAATGGGCATTTTCATTCATGGATCGCTGTCTTTTCGCCGGCCGGGCATTGTGGTTTTATGCGAGCAAGCTCCTGTGGCCCGCCAATCTATCATTCATATACCCACGCTGGCAAATCGACTCTGGTGTTTGGTGGCAATATCTGTATCCACTGGCTGCACTGACTGCGGTTGTCATGCTGTGGATATTACGCGGCCGATTAGGCAAAGCGCCCATTGCGGCAGTATTGATATTCGGCGGAACGTTGCTGCCTGCACTTGGTTTTATTAATTTTTATCCAATGCGATTTTCGTTCGTTGCCGACCATTTTCAATATCTTGCCAGCATCAGTCTGATTGTCCTCTTTGCTTCAATAGCAACTATTGTCCTGCAAAAATATGTCAATGGAAAGTTATATATAGGATTGGTCAGCAGAATGATGGTCCTGCTGGTGCTGGGGGGCCTTTCACACCAACAAGGACATGTATACCAGGATGTGGGGATCCTGTATCGGGATATCCTATCCAAAAACCCCAATAGCTGGCTGGCCCATAACAATTTGAGTGCTGTCCTAATCGAACGGGGAGAGATTGACGAAGCCATCGCGCATGCCAAGGAAGCGCTTACCATAAACCCCAATTCTGCTGAACCTTACAATAACCTGGGGGCTGCTTTTCACAAACAGGGTAAAATCGATGACGCCATCGCCAATTTTTTAAAATCTCTCCAGATAGAACCCGATTATGCCGACGCCCTTAACAATTTAGGGGCAGCCCTATTGGCACAGGGTATGACCGGCAAAGCCATCGGGTATTTTGTTAAAGCGCTCCACCTAAAAGGCGAGTATGCAGAGGCCCACAGCAACTTGGGGGCCGCGATGCAAAGGCAGGGTAAAATTGACGACGCTATCGCGCATTACAGGGAAGCGATCCGTATCAAGCCTGCTTATGTAGACGCCCATAACAACCTGGGAACGGCTTTAAAAGAGCAGGGCGATATCGACAATGCCATCGTGCACTATACAGAGGCTATCCGCTTAAATCCTGATTACATCGATGCCCACAATAACCTGGGGGTTGCTCTGCAAGAACAAGGCAGCATCAACGCGGCCATCGACCACTTTCTGACCGTACTGCGAATAAATCCCAACTACGAAAAAGCCCACAACAATCTGGCGATTACTTTAAGGCAGAAAAATAAAATTCCGCTGGCCTTAAAACACTTTAGAAAAGCCGTTGAAATCGATCCCGACTATACGACCGCCAGAGATAACCTGAATAGATTGCTGCAGCAACAAGCAAGGCCTATTGATCAAAAATAAGCGGGGTGCCCAAATGCGGACGCTTTTGTGCCGCAGAATTATTGAAGCAGGCACGATATGTCTGCCGATATAACCTGTACTTTGAAAAAAATAGAGCTGCCCACACGGTTAAACGGTTTCATGCCGCCTTCCCATGCTGCAGTTTCGGTACCAATAGCCAATACCAGTCTTCGCATACCTGTTCTGTATGCATAGTTGAATTGGTATCTGGCCCAACTTTTCGACTTAATCGATATAATTGAGTTGGCCCTTACTTAGCGTATATGGCAGGGACCATGGGGCCTTTGTTTGGAAAAGGGATAAAGGAACGAAGAAGAGAGGAGAAAAATGGCGGAAGTGCATGGGAATCGAACCCACCCGGGACGGTTTTAGCGCCCCACACCGGATTTGAAGTCCGGGAGCCTCACCAGTAAGCTGCGCACTTCCGCATAAATTGCGTGCCCATAATAGCTCCATGAGCGCGATTGTCAATAGCTTTGCAAGACTTCCGGCAATTTTACATGCCCGGGTTTATGCGATTGAATGAATTTGCCTTCCCTCAAGCCTCAGAAGCTCAACCTGCCTGAAGCAGCGATTTGAAAACCGGGAAGGGATGTTAGTTGAAAGACGCTGCACACTGGGGAGTATGTTAAGACGGATTTCGGCCGTACGAAGAGGCACTGAAAAACACGATGCGACGCGGACGGATTCGCAGTTGTCTAAGGCTCCTAAATAGCGTATAATTCCGGCCAATTTCAAGTGGGCCGGAGTTGGACGATACCTGCCAACACCGGTTCTGCTGCCGGCTGAGCCTGGACATCAATACTGGATAATTATTACGATAAGTGCGCTGGTTCCAATCGGAAGACGGCACCATCAGCGACCTGTTGCCGAGTACCAGTTAAGTTGCTCAATCTTCAATTCTAATGAACTTTCTGCTTATACTTTTGCCCATTGCAACCGGCGGTGTGCTCACACTGCTTTCGGTTCGTAGCACCAGGGCCTCCGCCGGTTTGATGGAGGCAATCGTCAGAACCCATCTTATCGTATTTGTCTTCATCGCGGTTTCTACGGAGTTACTCTCAGCATTTCAGGCGATTGCGGCTGTCCCTGTAATCGTTGCCTGGATTGTGTTTTTGGGCCTGGCGACTGTCTCGGTGCGGTCCCGTCTTCCCCAAAGCCTTAAAGATTTAATGTCACCACCGGGATTGCGGATAGATTCCCCCCTGTATGCGGTCCTCGGCGGCAGCGTAGTGCTCATCCTGGCCGTTACCTTTGCAACGGCGTTGCTGTATCCGCCCAATAATTTTGATTCAATGACATATCATCTACCGCGGGTGGCCCATTGGATACAAAACGGTCAGGTTGCACACTATCCGACGGCCATCATTCGCCAGATCTACCTGACACCGCTGGCCGAGTTTGCAATCTTACATCTGCAGCTTTTGACAGGGGGCGATTTTTTCGCAAACCTCGTACAGTGGGCCAGCTTTCCAGTCCTTATTTGTCTGGGGTTTCTCATTGGTGCGGAACTTGGTCTCAACGACCGCCGGCAGTTTCTGGCAGCCGTCACCATAGCCACATTGCCTATGGCTATTCTGCAGGCTTCCAGTACTCAAAACGACCTGGTGGCATCAAGTTTTATCATGGCCTTTGCCCTTTATATGCTGCGCCTGCGGCAGCGACTTAGTTTTGAAAATTCAATTCCGGCAGCCGTATCTCTGGGGTTGGCCATGCTTACGAAACCGACTGGGAATTTGTACTGTGCCGCACTGGGCCTGTGCCTGGGCTTTGCCTGTATTTGGGAATACCGGCGATCCCGAGCCCGCCTGGTACGGTGCGGGGCAACGCTCATTCTGGTCCCCGCGGCGGCAATGATTTTAAACTGCGGCCATTATTATAGAAATTATGCCCTTTTCGGGAATCCGTTTTATACGGATGTTCAGCAATACATGAACCAGGACCGGTCACCTCAGGCGCTGCTTGCCAATGTTGTGCGGAACATCTCGATACATCTGGCTGTTCCCTCGCAACCCATAAATCAGCACTTGGTCGCTGCGTTGGAATCGGTTTTCGGGGCAGAACTGAACAACCCGAAATCAACCGTGACAGGTACGTCCTTTCACTTGTCGTTCAGGCGCCATGAAGATTTTGCCGGTAATCTGATCCATATGGTATTTGTACTGGCCAGTGCAATCGCACTGCCGATACTGTGGTTCAAAAAGCGCTTTACAGAAACGATTACCTACACATGCGCCTTACTGGGCTGTACGGCGTTCTACTCTATTATCATGCAGTGGCAGCCATGGGCGAGTCGACTGCATACCCCGCTGTTTGTCCTGGCAGCACCGTTGATGGCCATTCCCCTTTCGGCGAGTTTCCCACCCGACGGCGTGCGAAGATATGTGCCCTGGTTGGCCGTATTTCTGTTGGCGTTGTATTGCCTGCTATTTGCATTTGCCAACAGCAGCAGGTCTCTCATCAGCCTAAGGTGGCTTACCCAATATCGCCAGATGCTTTACTTCGAGAATAGACCGCACCTATACCAAGACTACCACCAGGCGGCCGCAGTGATAAAAGGAGCGCAGGTCAAACAAGCCGGCCTGTACCTCAATGGGGATGACTGGGAGTATCCTTTCTGGGTATTTTTGAAAGGTGAATCAGCAGGGGGGGGCGCCATCAGACTCAAACATGTCGGTGTTCTCAACGCATCCCGCAAGATGACAGGGGATACAAGCCTGCCAGAATATGTGCTGGCAACCAGCTGGATGGAGGCCTGGATACACTCGCGGCATTATATCCCGGTCTTTAAATCCGCCAACGTCTGGGTATTCAAAAAGCGGGGGACCACCCATTTCAGCGATCTGGAATTGGGTTTCACCAAACCCCGTCCCTAGGGCTTTACCCTTGTTTTTATCCGGCTTTGCTGGTAGTATGGCTGACAGGTTGAGTGCGTTTAACCATTTGTAATTATGTATAAAAGTGAGACAGATAGGTGTTGTTTGATCCTACAGGAAATTATCCGGAACGCAAGCGACACAAAGGTTCAGTAACCGACATGGCGTCCTGACTGAGCCTGGGGGAGAGGGGGCTTCACATGCGCACAGCTTATTTCGACTGTTTTTCAGGAATCAGCGGCGATATGACCCTCGGGGCTATGGTCGACCTGGGGGTGCCTGTTGACTGGCTGAACACCCAGATCAGCGCGTTGCCACTTGACGGCTTTTCCCTGTCAGCATCGGAAGTGGTAAAGGACGGGCTGCGGGCAGTCGATGTGGTGGTCAGCGAGCCGGGGCATCAAACCCACCGAGATTATCGTGCGATCAGGGATCTAATCGGCAGCAGCGGATTGAAACCCGGCGTAAAAGAGCGCTGTCTGGATATGTTTCGATGTATCGGGGAGGCGGAAGCCCGCATTCACGGCTGCGATATTGAAACCGTGCATTTTCATGAAGTGGGCAGCGTGGACGCGATCGTCGATATCGTGGGTACTGCCCTGGCAATTGATTACCTGGGAATCGAAAGCGTGATCAGCGCCCAGGTTCCGGTAGGCACCGGTATCGTTAACTGCGCCCACGGGAACTTGCCGGTACCGGCCCCGGCTACTGCGGAAATTCTGCAGGGAATTCCAATCTATGGCGGCGGAGAAGCCGAACTGACCACACCGACCGGTGCTGCTATCATCCGCACCCTGGCGGATGATTTCGGCCCGATGCCGCATATCAAAATCCGCAGCATCGGATACGGCGCCGGCAAGCGTGCAGGGGGCGACAGGCCGAATGTACTGCGTGTCCTTTTGGGTGAAACCGAGGGTGCGGATTATACACTGGACCATGAACAGGTCCTGGCCATAGAATGCAACATAGATGACATGAGCCCTGAAGTCTGTGGATACCTGCTGGAAAAACTACTGGACCAGGGGGCCCTGGACGTTGTGTGGATGCCGGTCCACATGAAAAAAAACAGGCCGGGCCTGCTTCTTCAGGTTCTAAGCTCTTTTGAAGATAAAGATAAGTTAATCAAGGAGATACTGTCAGAAACATCATCCATAGGATTACGTTACTATCCGGTCGAGCGCAATCTGCTGCCGCGGCAAATAGTTGAGATAGATACACCCTGGGGCAAGCTGGTCACAAAAAAAGTGCGGCGGCCAGGTGGGAAAACCGAATTGGTACCCGAGTATGAAGCCTGCCGCAAGGTCGCTGAAAAACACGGTATTCCCCTGCGGGAGGTATACGATACCTTGACAAAAAGCATGGCAGCCGATAGACACGACCCATGAGTTTTTGGGACAAAGTGGTTGTATGTCTGGCCACCGGCTTCTACACAGGCAACATCCCCAAGGCCCCCGGCACTTTCGGTACGCTACCGGGATTGTTCCTGTGTTTTTTTCTGGACCAAATGCCATTGGCCGGGTCTATGGCACTGCTCCTGATCCTGATTGGTGCGGCAATCGGTATAGCCGATCGGGCCGAAAAGCTGTTCGGTGAAAAGGATCCCGGCCGCATCGTCATTGATGAAATCGTCGGCATGGCGGTGACTTTGGCCGCGATACCCTTCACGGCTTATACGGCAACCGCCGGTTTCTTGCTGTTCCGGGTGTTCGATATCGCCAAACCGCCGCCGATAAGGCACATCGACAGACGTCTGCATGGTGGTCTCGGGATTGTACTGGATGATGTTATCGCCGGCCTCTTTGCCAACTTGGTACTTAGGCTCGGTATTTCACTTGTAAGTTGAGGGAATTGGTACGATTCTATGTTTCACAGCTAAGAATTTAAGACTATGCGTCATTAGCTGCAGGCTTCCAGCCCTCGGCTAATCGCAAACCTGATTGATTGAAAGGTGAATGAGAACTTGAACGAAGTTGATGACAGCGTCGCCTCAGAAAATGAGCAGGCGCCGAAGAAAAAAAGCGCCCTGCGCGAGAACATTGAAGTCTTTATCGTCGCCGCTCTATTGGCCCTGTTTATCCGGACCTTTATCGTGCAGGCCTTCAAGATACCCTCCGGGTCGATGAAAGAGACCCTGCAGATCGGTGATCACATCCTGGTAAACAAATTCATATATGGTATCAAGCTGCCGTTTGTCATGACCAACATTGTCCCCATCAAGGATCCCAAAAAAGGCGATATTGTGGTGTTTAAGTTCCCTGAGGATCCCAAAAAGGATTTTATCAAACGCGCCGTTGCAGTTGCAGGGGATACCATCGAAATTATCGATAAACAGGTGTTTGTCAACGGCGTGCGGCAGGAACATCCTTACGCGGAGTTTAAAGACAAGGGGATTATCCCGCCCTGTACGGATATGCAAAAATCAATTGGATTCGACCGCTGCAACAAAGATAATTACGGACCGGTGACTGTCCCGGAAGGAAAGCTATTCGTGATGGGCGACAACCGGGACCATAGCTATGACAGTCGCTTTTGGGGGTTTGTGGACCTCAAGGTGGTGAAGGGTAAAGCCTTCATGATTTACTGGTCCTGGGACAGCGATGATACCTCCGTGAGATGGCGGCGAATCGGAAATATCATTCGTTAATTACCTTGTTCAAAGTTATAGGTGTTAGCTTTAACTATTTGAAATTAAATAACACTTGAAACAGAGCTTGCTATGCAAATCCTTATCCACGGCGGCCAACTCATCAATCCCGGACGGATAGACGGATTTCGGGACATTTTCATCGACAATGGTATCATTACCCAAATTGCACCCGGTGGTGAACTGCTTGATCTGCCGGCCGAAGCAGGCGAGCGGACCACGCGCCTTATCAATGCCACCGGGAAGATAGTGACGCCGGGCCTCATCGACATGCACGTCCATCTCCGCGAACCTGGTTTCGAACATAAAGAGACCATTGCCAGCGGATGCCGTGCGGCGGTAGCGGGTGGATTCACGGCGGTGTGCGCCATGCCCAACACTCAGCCGGTGAATGATACCCCTGAAATTACACAGCTAATGATTGAAAAGGCCCGGTCGGCCGGATTGGCCCGGGTCTATCCGGCCGGGGCGATCACGCGGGGGCTGTCCGGACAATCCCTTTGCGATTTCGGTGCGTTACAGGCAGCCGGGGCGGTTGCTTTTACAGATGACGGCTGTCCGGTTGAAAGTGATGATATGATGGCGGCGGCCCTGGAAGCAGTCGGGCAGCTGGACCTGACCATTATCTCGCACAGTGAGATGATGGACCTGGCCGGTGACGGGGCCATGAACCGGGGGCCTGTTGCGGATCGGCTAGGCTGGCCGGGCATTCCCAATAGTGCTGAAAGTCTGATGGTGGAACGGGAAATCGCTTTATGCGAGAAAACCGGCGCCCGGATGCATATCGCGCATGTGAGCACGGCCGAATCGGTAGAAGCCATTCGCCGTGCCAAACAGCGTGGGCTCCCTGTTACCGCAGAGACAGCGCCGCATTATTTTACCCTGACCGATGCGGCCGTGGAAAAATACGGAACCAATGCCAAAATGAATCCACCGCTCCGGTCGGAAAAGGACCGCGAAGCGATCAGGGAGGGGCTGTCTGACGGTACGCTGGATGTTATCGCCACCGACCATGCGCCTCATTCCGTTGAGGAGAAGGCTGCGGTATTTCCCCGGGCGCCCAACGGTATAACCGGCCTTGAGACCGCCCTCCCGCTGAGCCTGGGCCTGGTGGCAGACGGGGTCTTGACGCTCGAGACACTCATCGCTAAAATGACAGTCAACCCGGGCAGCGTCCTGGGCGTTCCGTGCGGCCTGGGCCTTGGTAGACCGGCCGATATTACGATTATAGATCCGGAAGTGGAAAATACGGCCACACCTGAGAGTTTTCATTCCAAAAGCAGTAACTCCCCGTTCATCGGCTGGCAGTTAAAAGGCCGGGCGGAAGCCACCATTGTCGACGGCCGGATCGTACATGAGCTCTAGATTTAAAGTGCGGTCATCGCCGGGCGGATGGCCGTATCATAGGCACCGTATCCCATATCATGAAACACAAAGATGCCCATATCCTGATTGTAGATGATGAACTCAGCATGCGTGAGCTGCTGGATGTGATGCTTACCCGCAAGGGCTATCAGGTATCACTGGCAGAAAACGGCAAGCAGGCGGTCAATATGATCGCTGAAGCCCGTTATGACCTGCTGCTGTGCGATATCCGGCTGGGGGATATCACAGGGCTGGATGTGTTGAAGGCCGCCAAAAAGAAAGATCCCGCAACGGTTGTGATCATGATATCGGCCTATGCAACCACGGAAACCGCCGTGGAAGCCATGAACCTGGGGGCGTACGACTATGTACCCAAGCCTTTTGATAAAGATGAACTTCTCACAACCATTGCCAAGGCCCTCGAGGTAAAAACCGTCGAGCATGAAAAAAAGGCCCTTGAAGATGAGATTAAGAAGACGATGCATTTTGGTAAAATTGTTGGGAATCATCCCAAAATGCAACACATCTACCGGATGGTGGAACAGTTGGCCGGTACGCGCACGAACATCCTCATCACCGGGGAGAGCGGCACCGGCAAAGAGTTGATTGCCCGTGCTATCCACGAACAGAGTGACCGCTGTGAAAAGCCTTTCGTGACCATCAACTGCGGCGGAATACCCGAAACACTCATGGAGAGTGAGTTGTTCGGACACAAGAAGGGGGCTTTTACCGGTGCAACTCAGGACAAAAAAGGTCTTTTCGAGGAAGGCGACCAGGGTACTGTTTTTCTTGATGAGATAGGGGAGTTGAGCCTGCCGCTGCAAGTTAAGCTGCTCCGGGCGGTCCAGGAAAAAGTGTTCAAACCGGTGGGCGGCAATGTGGATATTTCTGTAGATATCCGTTTCATTTCAGCTTCCAACAAGTCCCTCGAGGAAGAGGTGATTGCCGGCCGTTTTCGGGAAGACCTCTTTTACCGCCTGAATGTTATTGAACTGAAAGTTCCCCCTTTGCGGGAACGCAAGACGGATCTGCATGCGCCGAGTCAGCACTTTCTGGATAAATATTCACGCGAGATGGGCAAGGAGATTGCCAAGATATCGTCCTATGCCATAGACTTGCTCAATAAATATGATTTTCCCGGAAATGTCAGGGAATTGGAAAACCTCATGGAACGCAGTGTGGCCCTGTCCACCACCAACATAATCTTGCCGGACAGCCTCGCCATGGCCACCCATAAACGCCGCTGGGTAGAAGGTACTCAGGACGAGCGTTTTGATCTGGAGGAGGTAGAGCACGGGGTTGACCTCAATCAAATCTTGCAGAAGATAGAGATGGCCTACCTGAGAAAAGCCATGGAATTCGCCGACGGTAACAAGAAAAGGGCTGCAAAACTACTCGGCCTCGGATATCGCTCCATGTGGCACCGCCTGGACAAACTCAGCGACACAGATAACGAATAGTTGTTTACAAATTTTGTAATCAGCGTTCACAAATTTTGTAAACAGAATCTGCTGTTTCGGGCAAGAAAATCAAGCTCGTTCACTTTCTTAAAATTTTATTTACAAATACAGTTACTTACTGTAAAGTTTTTTTCGTAGCACAGGTGGCACATTTCTTGCGGTAATAACTGACAATCACACCATACAGAAAGATAGACCCCCCTCGGGGGAGTTATGGAAAAGAGTGGAGGCAAGCATTTTTCAAAGTTTTTTATCAAGTCACCAAAAACAGAAACCACTATTAGGAAAAAGGAGGAAACTCATGCTACAAAAACTTAGAGGAACCAACGAAAAAGGTTTTACCCTGATCGAGTTGATGATCGTTATCGCGATTATCGGTATTCTGGCGGCTATCGCTATTCCGAACTTCATTACTTATCGTCAGCGCGGTTACAACGCCTCGGCCAACGCAGATGTTAAAAACGCATTTACTGCCGCCCAGGCCTACTACACCGATTATGAAACCGGCGTAGTCGACACCGGGGCCACCACGACCATTATTCAGGCTTACGGTTACGTACCGTCAACGGGCGTCGTCCTGGGTACCACCGGCGGTGCTGCCGGCAACCTTCGAATCACATCTTATCACTCCCAGGGTAATAAGACGTACACCATTGATTCAACTGGCGGTATTACTAAATAAGCAGTCTGGAGAGTATACTGTCTGCTGAATAGTGGACTTCAAGAATCGAGAAACAGGGAACGTTAACAGACGTTCCCTGTTTTTGTTGATACTTCCGGTAGCACAGAATCCGGGTGCGGTGATGGATTGCCCTTTCCCCCAACTGCAGATACTCCAAAAAATGGACGTTTACGGGAATACGAATTGGCACCTAGATATCGCCCCTTGTTTTTTTTCGACAAGCGAGACAAAATCATCCAAGTGATAACAGTGTAAACTAAAGACAAACTGCTTCCCTGATCGAGCTGCTAATTTAAATCAGACATGGCTACTGTTGCCGACAAAATCAATCGAATCATGCAGGCAAGAGGCGACCTGTTTGCTGTCTTGGGGATCATTTTTCTAACCGTGGCGGTTTATCATCCGGTGACAGGTTTCGATTTTGTCAACCTGGATGATGATGCCTACGTGTTTCAAAATATAGAGTTACAGCAGGGGCTGTCAGCTGAAGGGATTGCCTACGCACTGCAAACGTTTGACATGGCCAATTGGATGCCGGTGACCTGGCTTTCTTATATGGTTGATGTGGAACTCTTTGGCCTGGGACCTGGCGGTTTTCACCTGATGAACACCTTCATTCACCTGGTAAACGCCTTGCTGCTCTTTTCCTTTTTAAGGGTTACCACGTTGCAGCTATGGACCTCTGCCTTCGTGGCTGCTTTGTTTGCCATCCATCCCCTGCATGTGGAATCTGTGGCCTGGATTTCAGAACGAAAAGACGTACTCAGTACACTGTTCTGGCTGCTCTGCCTCCTGGCTTACAAGCATTACAGCCGCAAACCAGGTTTTATAGGATACGGCGGTGTAAGCGTGCTCTTCATCCTGGGGCTGGCTGCAAAGCCTATGTTGGTTACCCTGCCGCTTACGTTCCTTTTGTTCGACTATTGGCCGCTGAAGCGGGGACCTGCCATCCCGCCTTCAACGGCCGGCCGCAGCCGGGTCAAGCCGCTAGCCTGGAAGGCCCTGCTGCTGGAGAAGGCGCCCCTTTTGTTGATCTCTCTGGTATTCGGGATTGTCACCCTCATTGCCCAGAGCAGCTTTTCGGCTGTACAGTCATTGGAACCCTGCCGTTTGCCACCCGGCTTGCCAATGCGCTGGTTTCCTATACGGGCTACCTTGAAAAAACGGTCTGGCCAGTCGGGCTGGCCGTCTACTATCCCTACCCCAAACATATCCCGGTTCTGAATACGGTAATATCGCTTTTTTTCCTATCCATTGTTACGAGTGCGGCCGTATTTTTAAGGCGGCGCTACCCATATTTTATAGTTGGTTGGCTGTGGTACCTGGTGACCCTCCTGCCGGTAATTGGCATTATCCAGGTGGGAAGCCAGGCAATGGCGGATCGTTACACCTATGTTCCTCTCATCGGGATATTTATCATCGTTGCCTGGGGACTGCCTGATCTGTTTGGTCGGTGGAAAGCCCTCTTTAGACTGATACCTTTGGTGTCTATGGCAGCCATATTGATCTTTACTTACGCGGCCCATAAGCAGGTACGGCACTGGCAGGACAGCGTGACGCTATTCAGGCATGCCACCAAGGTGACCCTTGACAATTACCTTGCCCACAGCAGCCTGGCGCTGGGTTATGCCCAACAGGGCAACGCTGCGGCCGCCATCGAACATTACCAGACCGCTATCCGCCTGCGACCGAGGGATGCCTCTCTGTACTTGAATCTGGGCAATGTTTACCTGCAAAGTGCCCGGTACGATGAAGCGATCGATCAATACAATCTGGCTCACACATTTGCCCCCGAGGAATCCAAGATATTGAACAACCTGGCAAAGGCACTCGTTCAGGCGGAGCGGGTACCTGAAGCCCTCCAACAATACCGGCGGGCATTGGCCTTGGATCCTGACAACCCGGGATTGAGCAGCAATTTTGGCGCAGCCCTGGTCCTGGATGGCCAGCGGCAGGAGGCTGAAAATGTCTTCCGAAAAATTCTCACGCATAACCCGCGGCATGCAGATGCTCACCATAACCTGGGGCATTTATATGAACTCACCGGCAACTGGCATCAGGCTGCGAAACACTATGCCCGAGCGCTTAACGCCAATCCGGACCACAGACTTGCTGCAATGGGACAGCGGAGGCTCGCAGCCCGCTCGAAGCCCGGCAAGTAAGCAATACAGACGGATGGGAAGCCTGTTCGTCGACCATGCGGTAGGGGACCCTTTAGTTTGATGAGGACAATATGAAAGTTCTGTTGATCAATCCGCCGCTTTTTAAAAGCGACGCAAATATCTGGCGTCATATCGATAGCTGTTCGCCTCCCTATGGTCTGGCGATCCTGGCGGCGATTCTGCTGATGAACGACATTGATGTGCAAATTCTGGATTGCAATGCGCTGTCAGTGTCCGTGGACCGTTTGGAGCTGGATCTGCCGGCTGATGATTTCGGTTTTGTAGGCATCTCCGCAACCACTGCATTGTTTCCCAATGCAGTCCTGGTGGCCGAAATATGCCGCCGGGTGTATCCGCAGGCGACGATCGTGATGGGGGGGGTTCACCCGACGGTCCGGCCGGAAGAGTGCGTGCAGAACGCCAATGTCGACCTGGTTGTCAGAGGTGAGGGAGAGCATTCCTTCACCAGGCTGGTGCAGGGAGAGGATCCCACCAAGGTCCCCGGGGTTTCCTATCAGATAGATGATGAGGTCATCCATAACCCGCGAGATCCAACCCCCGTTGATCTGGATTACAATCCCATGCCGGCCTTCCACCTGCTGCCCATGGAACGTTATCACACAGCCCGGGGAAGTTCGCGGCGCTCTCCGGGTATCGGACTGATCGTATCCCGGGGGTGCCCCGGCCGTTGTACATATTGTTATGGCCATTTTTTGGGCAGAAGAATTCGATTTCGAGCGCCCCAATTGATCTTTGCCGAGATCAACCATCTCATGAAGGTATACAACTTCAAGGAGATTGCGTTTTACGATGATACCTTTACTGCGTATCCGGGCAAGGTGCGTAAGTTGTGCCGCCTGCTTATCGAAAACCAGACCGATTTAAGCTGGAGCTGCTTTTCAAGAGTCGATACCGTTAACCTGGAGACGCTTAAATTGATGAAAGCGGCCGGCTGCCATCAGATCAGCGTCGGGATCGAATCGGGCAGCGAAAAAATTCTGAATAACATCCGCAAGGACATAAACCTCAAAAAGGCAGTCGGCATGGTGGCGGATTGCAAGAAAGCCGGTATTATGGTGCGGGCGTGCTTTATGCTGGGCAACCCAGGGGAAACCCGGGAAACAGTGCGGCAGACAATTGACTTTTCAAAGGCCCTGAATCCGGATATAGTTCTTTTCAATATTACCACCCCCTATCCGGGCACCCGGATGTTTGACTGGGCCCATTCCAAAGGATACCTAACAACGTATGACTGGCGGGACTATGACTTGGCGCAGGCGGTTATGAAACTGCCGACGATTGAACCGGAGTACCTGGAAGCGGCCTACAAAAAGGCCTACCGGGAGTTCTACCTACGTCCGTCATATCTATTGCGTCGGTTTTTAAGTATCCGTTCCTGGGAAGATATCAAGATGAATTGGAACGGATTCCAAGCTGTTTTCAGAGTGGGGGCCGGCTGAGTATGCACTGCGGATGGTATCGCAACACCGATAAGACAGGTAAAACATCTTGAGTGAAACGCGGAATAAATCTTACCGACCTGGAATTGTTTCCATTATCATTCCAACGTACAATGAGCAGGCCTATTTTAAGCGCTTGCTGGCAAAAGTACTGGCGGCCCCATTGCCAGGTCATCTGGAAAAAGAGATCATCGTCGTTGATGACGGCTCGACGGATGGAACGCGGCTGCTGATAGAGCAACAGGTTGCAGCCCATCCCCATACAATCAAGGCCATATACCAGGAAATCAACCAGGGTAAAGGCGCAGCCGTAAGCCGCGGGATTTCCGCGACTACGGGAGAATACATCATTTTTCAGGACGCGGACCTCGAATATGACCCGAGTGAGTACGCGCTGTTGCTGCAGCCGATCCTCGATGGTTTTGCCGATGTCGTGTATGGATCCCGGTTTGCCAGCCGTAAAATGCGGCGGGTGTTCAATTATCACCATGCCTTGGGCAACAAATTTCTGACCCATTTATCCAACATGACCACCGGTTTGGATCTTACCGACATGGAGACCTGCAACAAGGCTTTTCGGGCTGACATTCTGCGCACCATCCCGATTCGATCCAAGCGGTTTGGCATTGAACCCGAAGTTACCGCCAAGATCGCCAAAAGGAACTGCCGGGTCTATGAGGTCCCGATCAGCTATCTCGGCAGAAGCTATAACGAGGGCAAGAAGATAAACTGGAAAGATGGTGTCTCGGCGATTTATACCATCTTCAAATACTTCTTTATCGACGACTGCTTCAATGAGCAATACGGTCAAGCCATTTTAAGCAGTTTGAGCCATGCCAGACGTTTTAATCGGTGGATGGTGAAAACCATCGAACCTTATTTAGGCTATCGGATCCTGGAAGTAGGGGCCGGGATCGGCAACATCAGCCGCCAGCTGCCCCAGCGCGAAAAATTGATCGTCACGGATGTCGATGCCACCTACCTGGAAATTTTGCAGCAAGCCTATAGCGGCAACGACCTGGTCGACGTGACGCCCCTGGATATCAGTCAAGAAGATGACTTTGCAGGCCTCGGAGAAGCTTTGTGCGACACGATTGTTTGCCTGAACGTTCTGGAACATATTGAAGATGACTTAGGCGCCCTCAAGCGTATGAAACGCCTGCTCCAGACGGATGGCCGCCTGATCCTGCTTGTACCCCAATACAAATGGCTCTTTGGCTCATATGACCGGGTTGCCGGTCATTACAGGCGCTACACGCGCAAGAATCTCAGAACCCGCCTGAAAGCCGCCGGTTTTCACTACCTAAAATTTAAAAGGTTCAATTTTATTTCTATTCCGGCCTGGTGGATTAATGCCTGTCTGCTGAAACGCAAACGCATGGGTCGTATTCAGTTAAAAATATTTGATACCTTCGTACTGCTTATAAAGATGGTCGAATGGATCCTCCCCCTGCCGGGGATTTTACTGATTTGTGTCGCTGAAAAGGCACCCACAGATCGATCCCGGGGTCAGGTGCGAGTGGCGGAGTGATTTAAGATGCATAAACAGCTATACCGGCTTCTTTTTATTTTGTTTTTACTCTCCGGATTTTGCGGGTTGCTCTACCAGGTGGTTTGGGTTCGCATGGCCTATGCTGCGTTTGGCGTTATCACGCCCGTGTTGTCCGTGGTCATCTCCGTATTCATGCTCGGCCTCTCGATCGGGTCATGGGCGGGTGGAAAACTGATCGCCCGGTTCTGTGCCAGTACCGGCAAGTCGGCTATCTTCTTCTACGGTGTGGCTGAGATCGCCATCGGCTTCGGTGCCTTGCTGGTGCCGCTTCTTTTTTCTTTTGGAAGTGATCTGCTTTTGTCTTCAGGTGAGATGGATTCGGCCGGGTACCTGTTTTTCTCGGCCCTGGCGCTGTGTGGTGCCATTTTGCCCTGGTGTGTTTTCATGGGCTTCACGTTTCCTTTCATGATGGCCTATATTCAGGAAGTGGATGCCCGCAACGAAACCGGCTTCAGCTATCTTTACTTTGCCAATGTTGTCGGCGCCATGCTGGGGACCCTGGTCACGGCAGTCGTATTGATAGAAGTCTTTGGTTTTAAAACAACCTTGCTGATTGCCGGCGGCCTGAATTTTTCCATTGCCGCTATCAGCTTCATCATCGGCGCCAGAAAACCTGCCGGTACCGCTGGTGCGTTGCCCGACAGCGGCCCCCAACCGGGAAGTCAAGCATACCCCGTATTGGCCGAGATTACGGTGCCGGCCTGTTGGCTCCTGTTTGCAACCGGCCTGATTTCAATGGCCATGGAGGTGGTCTGGATCAGGGGATTTACGCCGGTATTGCAAACGCGAACCTATTCATTTGCTTCACTCCTGGCGGTGTATTTAATGGCCACCTGGATAGGATCATTCCTGTACCGCAAGCAGCTCGCGCAGGGCCGGACCCTATCCACCCAGAAAGTGCTGACCGGGCTGGCTGCCTTTGCCCTGTTGCCGATCATTATGAATGATCCCCGGCTGCAGGCCGGTATCCCTGCCGCCCTTGGCAGTATCATTCCTTTTTGTGCAGCGCTGGGCTATTTAACCCCCAAGTTGATTGACCAGTATTCGATCGGGAATCCCGACCTGGCTGGAAGGGCCTATGCCTTCAATATCATCGGCTGCATCATCGGGCCGCTGTTCGCCTCCTACGTACTCTTGCCCACAGTCGGCGTAAAAGTAGCCCTGTTGATTCTTGCGGCCCCATTCCCGTTATTTGTATTGATCCGCTACAGGGCAACCGTTTTTACCCGGGACTGGTCGATAGTCCTGACGACGCTGGCGCTCTGTTTTTTCTTCTACGCCAGCGTGGTCAACGTGAGCTATGAGGAAGTGTACGCAGCTTACCGGGGCAATCGGGTGCGGCGTGAACACACCGCTACCGTCGTAGCGCACGGAACCGGATTCAACAAAATGCTCCTGGTAAACGGGATCGGCATAACCCAGCTAACCCCGGTCACGAAAAATATGGCCCACCTGCCGTTGGCCTTTCTCAAAGAGAAACCCAGGTCTGCACTGGTGATCTGCTTCGGTATGGGAACCACGTTTCGATCACTTCTTAGTTGGGATATCGATGCTACCGCGGTCGAACTGGTGCCCAGCGTGAAGGAGCTCTTCGGCTATTATTTTGCGGATGCGCCGGCGCTGCTGGCCAATCCCCGCGGCAGAATTGTCATCGACGACGGCCGCCGCTTTTTAAAGCGAACCACTCAAAGATTCGATGTCATTACCATTGACCCGCCGCCACCGGTCGAGGCCGCCGGATCGAGCCTGCTGTATTCGCGAGAATTTTATCAGCTCGTCAAAGACCGCCTTTCAGAAAAGGGCATTTTGCACCACTGGTTTCCCTTTGGTGAATTGAGAATCTTGAATGCCGTTGCCCGCTCGCTGGCCAGCGAGTTTCCCCACATCAAGGTCTACAAATCAACCAGCGGCTGGGGGACCCATTTTATCTGCTCCCTGGTCCCGCTTGATAGTCTGAGTGTGGTGAAGATGGTTGCCAGGATGCCTGATACGGCGCAAAAAGATCTGGTCGAATGGCATAGATCCAAGGATATAAACGCAGCCGTTGCGGCGATCTTATCACAGGAAATCGCCTTAGCTGATCTGCTGGTTGCTGATGAAAAGGTCGTCGTTACCGACGACCAGCCATACAATGAGTATTATGTGCTGCGCCGGCAGTTCGCCCGGATGGCGGGAACTTACCGCATTGTCCGCTGAACACGACTGGTGTAAAAGAGTCTGCCGTCCGCGTGGCGGACCGGATTGCTGGTGTGCAATGGCACAGACGCATGCATGGTTGAATCGCTGAACGAGGTGACACATGTTTAACGAAAAAAAGGTGGTTGTGGTCATGCCGGCCTACAATGCGGCCGCGACTCTCAAGAAGACCCACCGGGAAGTTCTGGATCAGGGCATCGTTGACCAGGTTATTGTTGTCGATGACGGCAGCCGCGATGTTACCGTTGAAATTGCACGCAGCCTGCCGCAGACCATCGTTGAAGCCCACGATATCAACAAGGGGTACGGCGGCAATCAAAAAACCTGCTACAGGCTGGCTCTGGAGCACGGGGCTGATATTGTTATCATGGTACATCCCGACTACCAGTACACGCCCAAACTGATTCCGGCTATGGCCTCCTTGATCGGGAATGGGCTGTATCATTGTGTACTCGGATCGCGTATTCTTGGCGGTTATGCCCTGAAAGGGGGGATGCCGGCCTGGAAGTATGCCGCCAACCGTTTCTTGACGCTGAGTGAAAACCTTCTTTTGCAGGCTAAACTGTCGGAGTATCACACCGGGTATCGGGCATTCTCACGGGAATTGCTTGCAGGGCTCGACCTGGAAGGAAATTCAGACGATTTTGTGTTCGATAACCAGATGCTGGCCCAGATCATATGGCAGGGCTACATCATCGCCGAGATCAGCTGTCCAACCAAGTACTTTGCGGAGGCATCTTCCATAAATTTTCGGCGCAGCGTTCAGTATGGGTTGGGTTGTCTGTATACGGGCGTACGTTTCTGGGCTGCCCGAAGGAAGCTTTGGCGCAGCAGTATGTTTCATTAAGGCCTGCCGGGATCTGACGCAGTATCAGCCGCTGACAAACGCTCCAGCGCGGCGGTCACCTTCCTGTCATTTTTATTCAGTCCAAGTGCTTTTTCGAGATACATCCGTGCGGCAGCATGATCCTTTTCAATCAGGTACGCAAAGCCCAGGTTACGGTAACCTTCGGCATGACCGGGATGGAGTTGTATCACTTTTTTAAAATCTGCAATGGCAGCCCGGTAATCCGTCAGCAGGGCGTAACTCTTGCCCCGCAAGTTGTAGGCCGGCCCGAAAGCGGGTTCAAGGGCCAGTGCCCGGGTCGCTTCCTCGACGGCTTGCAGGTATTGTCCGGACCGAAAGTGAATCCGGGCCCCGGTTTCGTAATGGATCTTCGTGGCCTGAAACCAGCGGTCCGTCGTGCTGATCTCTTTTTGCAGCACGGTGTTGCTGAATATGTAGCCCATCGACAGGAATACCATGGCTGCCAGGACACGCTTTGCCTGTTTTGCCTGCAGCCAGAGTGAAAAGCGATATAGGGCCAGCGCGCCGAACATTGCCAAATAAGGTACGGCTGGAATCCGGTAGCGGGATTGTACAATAAAAATCATTCCAGATAAAACATACAGGCCTACCAGTCCGTATAGTGGCAGCAGGTGCCCTATCCGGTTTGCTCCCAATAGCATGCCCAGGATGCCCAGGGGAATGATCCAGGCAAACCCCACGAATGGAAAAGCCAGGCTGTGCTTGTATTCGCGGTAGGCCGCGGAGATGTAGTGCAGCTCATAGTTGGAAAAAAAGAACAAAAATTTATGACCCAGCAGTCGAAAGTAGCGCCCGGGATCGGCACCAATGTCCGCCCACGTCCGGCGGGCCCAAAATTTGGATGCTTCCGAAGGTTTGAGCTCACGACCGGACAACCTGGCCGCCAGGTTTCGAAAAGCGGCATGCGCGTAATCCGGCTCAACAGCTGCTTCCTCGATTAGCCCCTGGTCAGCGATACCCGCCCAGCGCACCACGGTGGCATGCTTTGAATTCCCGTGGAAAAACACTTTGCCGGCATCGGCGGTTACCAGGATAGTGTCCTCCAACAGCACATGGTTTCGCACGGTCACAGCCAGGACCGGTACGCAGGCAATGGAACCGAACAGCAGCAGGGCGGTGATGATTTGGGAAATGGCGGCCTGGCGCCCGTGTTTTAACATTATCCATAAACCGGCCAGGGGCAGGAAGAGCAGAAAGCTGGGCTTGGTGATAATGGCGACACCGGTGAAGGGCGCTGAGGATCAGGTGCCGGTAGCGGCGGCCGGCGGTGATGTCATCCTGGGCAAAATGCCGATACAGAAAGTAAACCGCCAAGAGATTAAAACAAATCACGAAGACGGTCGGCTCCAGGGTTGTCTCCAGAATGATCAGGTTGCCATAGGCCGCCGGGATCAGGCCGGACGTAATGCCAATGGCCCGATTATTAAAAATTTGCCTGGCTATAATTGCGGTGAGCCAGCAATTCAAGGCGCCAACGAGTGCCTGGATCACCTTCAAGGCCGCCCAGTCGATCGGGAGCAGCCACCGAAACAGGGTCAGCAGGTAAAGGTAGCTGGGGCTCAGGTCCGCCAGGCGGGTGCCAATGGGCTCGCCGGAAGCCAATTTTTCTGCAAACCAGGGGTATTTGTTAAACAGTAGATCGGTATCGAGAACCGCCAGGAAGAAAAACCGGAGGGCAAGGGCCGGTACAAACACGGCCAGCAGGGACACGAAAGGCCACGAAAACCGTGACCGTCCGGGATGACCCTTGGTTGCCTTCAATCCGTTCTTGTAAATAATTTGCAAGCCCTGGCCTCCGAAATCCCTTTGTTGGAGATATCACCCGGCCACCTTACCACGCTCCATGATAAGATGTAAATGTCGGCCTTAAACTGAAATTTACATTTACGGATGGTTTATGTTAGGTTAAGCCCTGACATTGGCAGGCGGTTTATCTCTAGACGGGCCCAACACGGGACCCCGCCAGCAGGGGAGACATCAATTTTATGCAGACCGCTTTTACGGGTATCAGCGCGAAACCAATCCGGATTGGCATTGTCTTTCTCACTGGTGTGTGCATAGTGGGGATCCTGCTTATGGCCGCCGTGCCGCCGGTCAGTCGGGACGCCTTGTCGCATCACTTGGCCGTTCCCAAGCTTTATCTGGAACAGGGCGGGATAGTAGAACTACCGGACTGCCCTTTCTCTTACTACCCGATGAACCTAGACCTGCTGTACATGCTGCCCCTCTACCTGGGCAACGATATCCTGGCCAAATATATCCATTTTGCTTTTGCCTTTTTAACGGGCCTGCTGATTTTCAGCTACCTCAATAAACGAACCGGCAAAACCTGGGGTCTTTTGGGTGTCTTTTTGTTCCTCTCACTGCCGGTAATCATCAAACTATCGATCACCGTGTATGTAGATCTGGGGCTGGTGTTTTTTTCAACCGCAGCCCTCCTTGCTTTCATCCATTGGATGGAAAACGATTTTCAAGGGCGGCATCTGGTGTGGGCAGCAATTGCCTGTGGTTTGGCGCTGGGAACGAAATACAATGGCCTAATCACTTTTGTACTGCTGACACTTTTCGTACCATTTGTATTTTCAATAAAGAATCGGCGTGCTCGCCGCAGGAACACCAGAGCAATTCTGTACAGCTTGATCTTTGCTTTCATCGCCCTGGCTGTCTTTTCACCCTGGATGATCCGCAATGTGGTCTGGAAGGGAAATCCGCTCTATCCCCTGTATGATTCAGTGTTCCAGACAAATGAACAAGCTGCCAAACCGGGTGTTGCTGCCAAACCCGCAAACCCAACGCCGCCGGCACTCGACCACTTTACTTTCCGTAAACACGCGTATGGCGATTCAGCAATAGATATTGCCCTGGTCCCGCTGAGGATCTTCTATGAGGGCCGGGATAATGACCCGAAATATTTTGACGGTGTTTTGAATATATATTTGCTTATCCTGCCGCTGGTCTGGCTGGCCATGGCCGGTCGCCGGGCCTGGGATTACCGTACCGGAGAGTTTTATCTGCTGGTATTCGCCGGGCTGTATTTCCTGCTTGTCTTTCTCCGTATCGATATGCGCATTCGTTGGATAGCACCCATAATCCCCCCGCTGGTCATCTTGTCCGTACTGGGGATCCACAAAGTGTTCGGCGCACTTGCGGCGGTGTCCGGCCGGCGCCGGGCCCTGGCGGCGCTTTTCGTGGTACTGTTTATGGTCACTACGCTGGTCGGTAACTTTAAATACCTGGTGAAACAATTCAGGGAAGTAAAACCGCTGGAATATATATCCGGCCGTATCAGCCGTGAAGATTATATCAGCCGGCGCCGCCCAGCCTATCGGGTGCATGCCTATGCCCGTGACCACCTTGCGCCGGATGCCGTCATCCTGGGCCTGTTTTTGGGAAATCGGCGCTACTACAGTGAGAGAAGCATGCTGCTCGATGATTATTTGCTGCTGGAAGCCCTATCCGGGGTAGAATCCGGCCAATCGTGCAATAACGTTTTGGGGAAACGGGGCATCACGCATATTATGCTGCGGCAGGATTTGTTTACGAAATGGGCGCATGACAATTTCAGACCCCAAGGAATGGAGGTCCTGGTCCGTTTTATCAACCGCGAGCTTACCCTGTTGACGTCACACAGGGGCTACTACCTTTATGAGCTGAATTGTGGTAAAGAAAGTATAGACAACAGGTCAAACTTCACGGGATGAACCTCGATGACTGCCGTATCCATTATTATACCCGCGTTCAATGAAGAGGCTGCTCTCGGAGCGCTTGTGCGTGAGATCCGTGAGTCTTACCCGGATTTTGAAATCCTGGTAGTAAACGATGGATCTGATGACGCAACGGCCGAGGTGGCCGCGGCGGCGGGGGCCCGGGTTCACAATCACCCCTACAATATCGGCAATGGTGCTTCTATCAAAAGCGGCATTCGCCAGGCGCGGGGTGAATATCTCGTATTCATGGATGGGGACGGGCAGCATAAACCGGCCGACATCCAAAGATTGCTGGATTATTTGCCCCAGTATGACATGGTTGTCGGCGAACGTGACAGACGGGGGCAGTCTTCTCTTTTTCGAGCCTGTGGGAATTTTCTGTACAATCGGCTGGCATCCTATGTCACCAAGTTCCCGGTTAAGGATCTGACATCCGGCTTTCGGGTCATAAAAGCAGACATCGCGCAGCAGTTTATTGACCTGCTGCCCAATACCTACTCTTATCCTACCACCATTACGCTCGGTGTCCTGCGGACCGGGCGCAGCGTGAAGTATCACCCCCTTGACGTTCGCCGCCGTGCAGATGGCCGCAGCAAGGTACGTCTCCTGCCAGATGGGGTCCGCTTTCTTATGATGATTATCAAGATCTGCACCCTCTATTCACCGCTGCGTGTATTTCTGCCTGTCAGCGCCTTCATGTTCCTGCTTGGAGTCGGCTACTACGGGTATACGTTTCTTTCCTGGGGGCGCTTTACAAATATGAGCGCCCTGCTTTTTACAACCTCGATCGTTATCTTTATGATGGGAATGGTTTCCGAGCAGATTTGCCAGATGCGCTTTGAGCATCGCGAGCCAGAAAAATAAAATGGCCGCGGTGCCAAAAGCCGCAGCAAGGGTGAGCATATCCTGCGGCTGCCGTTAGCCAAACGCAAAAAAAGGGATAGCCGGTAAGACGGCTATCCCTTTTTTTTGTATGTGCCCGGACCCGGAAGCTATTTCAATAAAGTCTACCCGGCCGGTTTCGGCGATAGTTTCTATTTACGCTTTTGGAGCATCCAGATGTAAGAGGGCATCAACCAGAAGGCCCGGCCGGCGACGAGGCTCGCCAGGCGAGTTTTCAGCGAATTCGACGGCAGCATGTACTCGGCGTGAAAGGCGGCCGGATTTGCTATAATTTTGCGTGTATAGTCGGTGCAACGAAATGCCGCCGTGAGACGCCGCAGGCCGGCCAGTGTTAAATGCTTCTCGTAATAGTAGTCGCCCTGGCCGGCCAAACGCAAGTATCGGTGTGCCAGGGGCCGCGGCAGCCAGGAGAGAAACGGCAGGCCGTAATGCGGTTCCATTATGTTTAGGCGGTTGCCGGCCGCAAAATAGCACCAGCCTCCGGGTTTGAGAACCCGGTGAATTTCCATCGGCAGACGATCGGCATTCGGGACATGTTCATAGACATGGGTGCAGATGGCGACATCGAAGGTAGCGGGCGGGCAGGGAACAGCCAGGGAATCGCCCACCAGAAAGTGAAGATTGGGACGCTGAAACGTCCGCCGCGCAAATGCAACGGCGGTATCATCGATATCGAGACCGGTGACCCGGCCGACTTGCTCCGCCAGGGTATTGGCGATGATGCCGGTCGAGACACCCGTGTCCAACACATGCAAATCGGACAAGCGGCCTTCGAACCGGTCTGCAAGCACTGCCAGCATGGTGCGGGCTTTGCGTTCCCGTGAATGGAAGTCATAAGTGGTTTCGGGATGAAGCCCCGAATAACCAGGCTGGTACTCTTTAGAGGGCATGTTGCAAAGCTTTTTCAAAAAGTTGGCTGCAAACCGGCCAATCCGGCACTGTACCGTAGTCACACCGGCTGCGCTGTAATTGGCGCATAATCTTTTCGGTGAGGTCGGCGGCATCTCCAGGCCGGGCCAGGCTTTCCCGGCGGCCGGAAAGAATCCAGCCGGCTGCGGGCGTATGGGTAGCGACAAGCGGCAGTCGGCAGGTCATGGCTTCATAGAGTTTTACCGGGTAACTGTAATCTCCGAAAGCCGATGACTTGTTTATAATCAGGGCCACATCCATACAGTTCAGCAGGTAGGGAACATCAGCATCCGGCAAATAACCCAGCCAATGTACGTTGTCAGGAAGCCTGACGCCGTGTTCCTTGCGACCGGAGCAAATTACGGCTATGTCGGGATCCTTCTGCCGTAGACGGCGGGCGGTCTCGAACAGGGTTTCGATCCCCCGGTTATGATAGAGAGAGCCGCAATAGCCTACAATCTTTTGCTTTGCAGGCAGTTGAAAACGGCGGCGGCAGGCGGCTTTATCCATCGGCCGGAAATCAGGTTGGTCGGCGGCCATGGGGATGATTTGCACGGGGTTGCCGGGACGTTTCCGGCCGAGCAATTCTCCAAGTTGCGGGCCGGCGGCCGTCACCAGATCGGCCCCGGCCAGGGCTCGGCGCCACAATTTATGCACGGGTTTTAGCCAGGGGAGATAGCTTTCGTAGTTGTCGTATGCATCTATGCAGCTTTTGATGCCGTGCCGGCGGCCGAGATAGTAGGCCAGGATACCATAGTAGGTGTCGGACAGCCCTACCAGCCAATCGGGTTGTACACGGGCAATGATGCGCGCTAATCGGTGAATGTAAGCCAGCGGTCCCGTGGGAAAGGCACTGATGGATATCCAGGTAGCCCTGCCATCTTGCCGGACGACCGGGGCATCCATTTTGTAACTCAACACCACAACCGTTACCTGGTGGCCTTTGGCGGCCAAAAGTTGCGGCAGATGGTAGAAACGTCCATACGGACGCATTAGCAGGTCGCGGTCCATTGGACGGCGCTTACTCAAGAATACGAGTTTCACTTCAGTAGTGCATCCCTTTGATTTCGTAAAAGTTGCCGCCCGATTGCCGACCCTCAGGATTCCAGCGCGGCGATAACCTCATCCACCGATATCGCCTGCATGTACTTTTCTGCCCGGGGGCAGTTAAATCTGGATTTGAAGTCACCAAAAGGATACTGCAGACAATCCACATCCGTCTGGCCCACGACTCGAGTTTGATCTGACCACGGTCGCGTGCGGGAGTAGAGGGTTGGTCCCCAGAGCACAATCTGCTTAACACCAAAGACAGCGGCAATATGCATCAGACCCGTGTCTGCCGAAATGAATCGGTGGCATTCTGAGATAAGGGCCGCGGTGTTGTTCAGGTTGCTGTTGCATATAAAAATACCTTGAATACTGGTAAAATTTACGGTTTCAGCGGGCACCCCGAAGAGGATGATGTTGTATTCTGTTTTTAAACGCTCGATAAGCGCCTTAAAGCGCGGCAGGGGCCAGCGTTTTTCCTTTAGCGGACCGGAACCGGGGTGAATGCCCAGGATGGGACGGGAGTCTAATTTTGCGACAAACCGGCGGGCATAATTTGAACCGGCGGTATCTACCGCAAAAGTAATCCGCGGGTGCGCAGGAATTTCCAGGTCGAAAACGGGCAGCAATCGCAGGTTCTGTTCCACATCATGCAGATGCGGATCGGCCTTGACGGTCACATTGCTTAACCAGCACATTGTGCGCCATCCGCCGACGGCATAGGCGTGGGTCACCCTGCGCCGGGCACCGACCAGGAAGGGAAACAAGTTGAATTCGATCCGGTTTGAAGGAAAACCGCAAACCGTATAGTCGTAGCGGTTTTTGCGTAGTGTTTGGATTAAGGGCAGGGCGCCTGCCAGGTTCGGGGGAAGCAGGTATCGGTTGCGAATCTGCCGGTCGTTTTCAAACACGGCGCTGACCGTCCGGTCTTTAAACAGCACATCAACCACCAGGTTCGTCTGGCGCGCCAAGGTATTGATCAGCGGTGACTGCATGATGGTATTGCCGATCCCCGAGACGGATAGGACCAGTACTTTTTTACGCTCCATTTACATACCGGATTTCGATAGGTTGGTTTGAACGCTGCCCGCTGCTACACTGCCGCAGAATGTGTAGTACTTAGCGATCTAAGGACATCCCGGATAATATCCGCCAGGCGCTGGTTGAAATGGGCCTGATTCCACTGCTTGAACCGTTGCATTCCCCATCGTGATAGATCGGCCCGCAGGGAAGGGTCCGTCCACAGTTTGTATATGGTCAACGCTATTTCGCGTACGGAATGCGGATCAAACAACAACGCCGCTTTCCCCACTTGTTCCGGCATGCCGTAAATATTCGATACGGCTGCCGGGCAGCCTGCGGCAAAAGCCTCCAGGGGCGGGATATTCGTGGGCCCGAAGAAAGAAGGCATGATCATTGCTCTTGCGCGGCGATACAATTCCGGCACATCACGATTGGGCACATAACCCAGAAAGTGGATGCAATGATTCAAATTCAGGCTGTTGATCCGCTGCTTGAGCTGCTTGTATCCGTTTTTGGGTGCGCCTACCAGCACGAGATTGAGATCAGGAATTGCGTCACGTAAAATTGCAACGGCTTCAATCAGGTTCAGGTGATTTTTATGCGCCCAAAATTGGGCCGGGTAAAAAATATAGTTCTCGGGCAGTTGGAGCCTGCCAGGGGACTGCCGGTGGGTGGCTGCGGTAAGCATGTAGGCCGGGGCTATATAGGGCAATTCATATACCTTGTGAGCCGGGGTACCGTAGGATTCATTAATCTGTTCTTTTCCGGTTGCCGAGTCAGCCAGAATTCCTGCGGACCACCGACACATGTTCTTGTAGTGCTGTTCGCGTCGATAAAACTTTAAGAAGGCGGACACCTCTGGAAAGCGGCGCTCGTAGCGGTGCATCAAGTCATGGATACTCGCCAGGGCCGGCACTGGGGCCATATAGCTCCATTCATCCTGGCCAGGATAAAGCCACAGATGACATTTTTGCCGGATCAAGCGTCTGGCAATGGGGTGCCAGCGGCGGGCGATCAAGTGCCAGGCCTTTGTGGAAAGGCGGCAGTGCCGCCAGAGTCTTACGGCCAGATAGGCAGCCGGATTGAATGGCAGTTGCACGACGGTGCGGCAGTTTCGCAAGTAGGGCCGCCAGTCATCCTGCAGAAGCGACAATAACTTCGAATTCATCTTCAGGAAGGCTCTGCAGGGCAGCCAGAACAGACAGGCTGTATTGAAACACGCCGCCTTTGTGCGGTGTGCTGCCTAAGAATAGGCCAATTCTAGGCTTCATCAGCCTGAGTCCGCTTCCGCCCGATGAAACAGACATACCACGTATCCATGGCGGCAGCCTTGCCCGTGAGCCATTCTTCACTATGGATCACGTCCAGCCCGTTGATCGCAGCATAATTTTCAACCTCGGTGTGAAACAGATACCGCATGCAATGCACTTCTCTGACTTCAGCGGCCTGTTCCGACCGGTGCTTGCGGACAAACATCTGGTAATTGACGGTTACGACATTGCGGGCCGGATCGATTTCAGGCTCGGCAATCCGCGTGAGTTCAACCGTATCATTTTTATAGCGTTTAATGCGGGTTTCGGGGGGATCGGTCAGAACAGCCGGCCCATACCAACAGTCAAATATGAACACACCGCCGGGTGCTAAATGGTGACTGGCGGTTTTGAACGCACTTTGCAGATCAGCGTGGGTGGTCTGATAGCTCATCACGTGGAAAAGAGCGATGACAGCATCGAACGTTTGCTCCGCCCGGTATGTGCGCAGGTCGCCCTGTTCGAAGATAAGTCGGTTTTGTAGATCCGGATCAAGCCCGGTGCTGCGCTCTCTGGCCCTTGCAATCATGTTGCCGCTTACGTCGATCCCGGAAACGGTATAGTTCTGCTCGGCCAGCAAGGCAGCATGCGCGCCCGTGCCGCAGCCAAATTCAAGGATCGAGCGGGCACCCGGGGCCCGGCTGCGGAGCAGGCTGTCGATATACAGCGCTTCGGCCTGGTAATCTTTGTCCTGGTAAAGCAGGTCATAGTATTGGGCATAATCACCAAAGGCGGTCATTTTAGAATGCTCCTTAGCTCCCTGGATACCCTGGTCATTTGATCATCCGTCAGCGCGAGTCCGCTGGGAATATAAAAGCCGCGCCGTGCCAGGCGTTCGGCAACCGGGTAGGATTCGTCTTTGAAAAGGCCCATCCGGCAAAGTACTGGCTGCTGATGGATCGGCCAGAAAAAAGGTCGTGTTCCGACATTGCAGGCCGCCAGCCGTTGCATGGCCTCTGCCGCATCAAAATCGACCGAATCGTCGAGAACAAGACCGTACACCCAGTACATATTTTCGGTACCGTGACGTTTTTTCAACGGAAGCTGGATTTTCGGGATGTCTTTGAGCAGTTCATTATAGCGGGCGCCGATCCTCCGCTTGCGGGTGACAAATTCCTCCCAGCGTTCCAGCTGGGCCACACCGACCGCGGCCTGCAGATTGCTGAGGCGATAATTCCATCCCAAAGTCTCGTGGTAGAATCGCTTGCCTTTTTGAAAACATAAATTGCGCAGTGACCGGCAAGCTGCCGCCAGGTTGTCATCATCGGTCAGCACCATGCCCCCTTCGCCTGTGGTCAGTAGTTTGTTGGGATAGAAAGAAAAAGTGCTGATATGTCCAAAGCTCCCGCAGGGTCGGCCCTGATAGGCCAGACCGTGGGCTTCGGCAGCATCCTCGATCAGTGCCAGTGCATACTTGTCTGCCAGGGAGATGAGGGGCGCCATGTCTACCGGGAGGCCATAGGTATGCACAACCATAATGGCCTTGGTTCGGGGGGTGATCCTTTTTTCAATTTGTCCAACATCCATATTCCAGTCGTCCGCGTCTACATCCACGACCACCGGGGTTGCGCCGGCTCTGACGACGGCCGCAGCGCAAGAAATGATGGTTAAAGACGGTAGAATAACTTCGTCACCGGTACCGACTTTTAAAGCTGCAACGGCTACATCCAGGGCGGCGGTGCCGTTGGCCACCGCGATACCATGCCGGCGTCCGACACGCTCGGCCAGACGGTCCTCGAATTCCCGGACATAGGGTCCTTCAGACGAGATCCAGCCGGTGTCGATGCACGTGTTAAGATATGCTTTTTCATTGCCATCCAGGAGAGGTTCGTTAACGGGGATAAAAGTCGACATAAATTACACCGCAGAGGATTTAAACCTCAATCAGTAAATGGTTTTATCTTTGTCACCGGCATAGGGCCCCTGTTTCACCTCAATGATCTCAGACTCCTCCAGCATTTCCAGGCCATGCCCGCCTTCGGCTAAAAGCACCACATCGCCTGCTGCCAGTTCCCGCTGGTCGATGCACTGCTGGTGATCATCATAGAAATCGATGCGGATTCTTCCGGATTTTATCAAGAGCACTTCCTGTGTCAATAGGACTTCACGCCTGACCTTGTTGTGGACATGCGGAGCAATGCGATAATCCTTGGGGCGTTTCATGTAGGCCAACTGCTGCGAGAATTCATCCGGCGTGAAGAATTCGATACCCTCCTGGTGGAAATCATGGCGGACAATGATGGCCAGGAGCTTCCCTTGGTGTGTGACTTTTTCAGGCATGCAATCTCCCATTTCTATTCGAGCCAGTCTGTTTTCAGGACGTATGCGCGCCAATTGGCGTCAGTCCCGATGCGCCAGTTGTATTTAACTTTGCTTAAATTATAAAACAGGTGAGCGTAAAAAATCCGCCAGCGGGTATTTCCCGCCAGCAGGTAGAACAGGCTGAGACACGCAGACATAAAACCGGCAGCCAGGCTGAAACCGGCCTGTCCGGCCAATCCGAATTTCGAATACCGATGCCGGCGATAGGCAGTGTAGCTGTCGCAGTTGCCCTGGTTCGCCAGCCTGTTGTTCAGATACCGCTGGGTCATTCTTTCGCGCGGGATCACATGGTGGGTGACACTCTTGCCGGTATACCCGAACCTGTAACCGCGATCTTTTATTTTGATGTTCAGGCCGGTTTCACCGTCTCCCAGCCAGGCCCCCTGAGTATTTTCCGGGTTGAAACCGCCGGCTTCAAAGAAGGCTTCTTTCAGGATTGCCTGGTGGCAGCTGAATACCCGGCAATCATCCGGTGAAATAATAAACTCTTCCCGGGGATCATTCAGGCTCAGAAGATGGTTGTTGCACAGCTTTGTGACCCAACGGGGCGGTTCTACTTCCCATTGCGGCAAGACTCTTCCCGTGGCCACAGCAACTTTGGGGTCAAAGTCAAAGACCTTTACAAGCTCACTCAGCAGGGAAGGGTCGGCCAGCATATCATCGTCGGTATAGTACAGAATGTGTCCTTGAGCAATTTTGGCCGCGGAATTTCTGGCAAAGTGTACACCGGGGCGTTTTTCAGACAGATACCTTATTTCTATCTCGGACTGCCTGATCATCTCGTGTACAGCCTCAGCGGCGGCGCTATCGGCGTTGTTGTCGGCTACGATGACCTCGAACTTGTCCGGCGGATAATCCTGCTGCAGGAAACTTTTAATGGTTTCCTGGAGAGATGCGACCCGGTTGTAGGTCGGGATGATGACGGAGACAGTCCGTATCTCGGTTTTAGCGGGTTTTGCATCGCGTGGTAAAGACAGATCAGTTTGCCGGCGTCTGCTTATCAATTTATTCTATCTCCTGCCAGGGCAGGTGGCGGACTTTGGGCCAGTTATGTGCGCGGGCATGTTGGGCGCAGGGGTGCTGCAGGCAGTCGGCCACACTGGCCGCCGGCAAAAGATTCTCGGCGAGACCGTTGCGGATAAAAAAGGCATTGAAGCCATAGCGATGGGTGCCGACCAGGCGATATCCTTTCCGGCGGGCCAGTTTCGTCATGGCCGCCAAAGAGGCGCCGTGATAATCCGGTGTTTCAATTTTGAAATGAGGATCGTAGGGTACGGTCAGCGATTTTTCCGGTCCGATGACATTGTGGGCCTCACAGACGACCACCCGGGGCTGGATGCTCTCAATCGCCTGCCAGATCCAGTAATCCATTCCATCCACGTCCAGGGACAACAGATCGACTTCGCCGGTTGCCCCGGCCTCGCACAGGATGTCGTTCACATTCTCGGCGGTTATCCAGGCGTGCTTGAACCGGGGCGGCCAGCGCCAGGTGTCCTTGTGTTTTTTATAGTACAGGTTGCCGCGGGATACATTCTTCGCGTCCCCGTCAAACAGGAAGCCTTGCCAGCCATGGTTTACAATCAGGTTGGCCGTGTTGCACTGCAAGCCGTCACCCGCGCAGATTTCGACTGCGATTTTGTTCGTGGTGCTTATCAGTGCAAATATATACAGCAGGATGCTATCCTCTTCGAATTGCGAAAAACAGCGGAAACCGACTTCATTAAATGACGGCAGCCTTTGCGGTTTAACAGGTCCCGATAGAAGAATTTAAGCATGAGCTGTGTCTCCTGGGACTTGTAATTCTTCAGGTCCTCGAGGACCAGACTTCCGATTTTTCGCAGTATGCGTCTTATGAAAAATAACATGTCTTCCGCCTTGAAGCAGTCCTGGCTCGACGGCCTGTTGATAGTTTCGTGAGATAAACAGTGTGGAGCGCGCGGATTAAGATTTAGCCCTCTCCAAGATATCGAGACCAAACGTTATACTGCTTTCAGGCGCTCATATATCGAGTTGACAGCCGGTCTCAACGCCAGTGCGATGGCATGTAATGGAGAGACCCATCCCGGCTTGCGCCAGGCAGCGGCGAGAACGCTTTCCTCCCGCCCATCGTTGGGCCGCCTTATTCCGGCAGCCGGCTTGGATTTTAAAAGAACACCTGTGTGGTGCTGACTGCAGGCCAGGAGCGTAAAGCCATCCCACTCTTGCTGGAGACGGCGCCAAATCTTCTTAAATAGCTGCCTCTGCTTACCGGTCACGATCAGCATCCCACCCGGCTCCAAATAATAGAATAGTGTAATAAGTTCACGAAGCCCCTTGATTCCCAGGGGATCAGTCCGATAAAGAATCAGGTCAAAAGACGGCGAGCCCATGAAAGATCCATTCAGGCGGTTGATCGCGTTTGCAGTACTACCGGTGATGAAACGACTGTATCCTCGATATCTCTGGCGATACAGCCGATAAGACAGGTCTTCGGCCTGCTGCATACTGCTAAAAAGGCCGATTCCATAGATCTCAAGAGAATCGCACAAACTGCCTGCGACCAGGGCAGCATGATGATTGCCGTCACCGAACTCGAGATACCGCCGGGGGTGGCGGGTGGCACAAAACCAGGCGAGCGGATATAGACAGGCCCATTCATTGCCGGACGGCAAAGAACCATTGCTGGCAAAGAGCGCTTTCAGAAAATAGTTTTTCACCAGGGCATTAAAAAGATCGTTGCGGTTTTGGATAGCAGGCTGATTGTCAGGCTGTCTTTCGAGCTGTGGCGGCATCCCATCGACCTTCGTGTGACTTGTCTTCACATCGATACCCCGCAGCCCCCAGTCCTTATTACCCAGATGCATCTGTCCGGGGATCCGCATGTGTCGGGAGTAGCCAGCTCCGGTGATTTTGCCCAACTGGTGGGCGGGGTTTTCCTGCATGTCGAACACGTAGATCCCAAAACTGAGCAGATCGACGTGGGCATGTTCCTGGTGAACGCGTAAACTCAGCTCGACATCGGAACCGCCCCAGCCACCATAAGATTCTAAAAAACCCTGGCTGTGCTCCCATAATTTTCGGTGCATTAAGATAGCGCCGTAACCGCCGCACAGGCCGTGGTATGTATTGTCATAAAACAGATGCCGGGTATTGAGTTGGATATAACGATCCCATTCAGACAGACTGGGTTGTCCAGATACAACCTGCCAGGGCACCAGCATCCGACCGATATTGAGCATAGTCTGGCTTGGGTCGAACTCGGTGTCAAAGCCACCGCCCAAAAGCTGCAATAGATTCTGGATGGCCGGACGTGTCACCAAGATATCAGCAGGCATTATCATGATGTAACGTCCCTGAGATCTTCTTACACCTACATTGAGTGCACAGTTGGCGTTGAATTCAGCCCGACCGTTGTATTTACTAGCAGTTTCCGGTGGGACGGCCAGAAAGTTTGCCGCCTGAACAGCTTGCGGGATTAAATCCAATTCTGCGGATAATGGTGTGTCGCTGTTCCAATCAACCACATTGATTTCCATGTCCGCCAGGCAACCGGCACGGTAGGCACTACGGACCAAATAGTTTATTGCCGAGGCAATACGGTACTTGAAATCGCCCAGATAATCGTCGTTGCGGCCGCAGAGTACAACTGAAAGGGTAATATCGTCTGTCATGGCTGATCGGCCTTACCTTGAACATCTCTGAAAAAACCTGCAGCGGCGGCATATGATTCCGGGGTGCCGATATCGATGAATCGATTCCGGCCAGGATAGCCATACAGCCCGGCGCTGATCAGGCTGGGCAGCAGATCTTTTTCCAGGGAAACGTTTCCCTGGTGCGCAAAGGTTGCCAGAAGCGCATGATCGAATACATAGAGGCCTGCATTTATCCAACCGGACCTGTCTCTAAGGTCCTTTTCGCGAAAGGCGGAGATGCGGCTATCTGCCTCGACGGCAACGCTTCCGTAGCGCGCGGCGGCCGCAACCCACACCAGGTAGAGCGCGGCCCGGTAGGCCCCTTGTCGGTACCATTGCAGGTAGGCTTCTAAGTTTGCATCTGTGTAAGAATCGCCGTTTAGGACCAGGACGTGTTTGGTAGCGACATGCGGCAAGGCAGCCAGGAGGGCGCCACCTGTGCCCAACGGTTTTTCTTCCCGGGAATACCGCAAGGCTAGGTTATTATACTGCTTTCCCAGCGTTGCCTGGACGCAATTGGCCTTATAGCCGGTGCACAGGATAGCATCCTGGAAACCCAACGCATCCAGTTGGTCCAGCAGGTAACAGATAAAGGGTCTGCCGCCCACGGGGGCCAGGACCTTGGGCCGGTCGGGCCAGGCTTTCTGCAGTCGGGTCCCCCGCCCTCCGGCTAGAATGATTGGTGTAAACGTTTCCATTGTGGGCATTATCGGTATCCGATATAAAATGAAGGTGGCTGGTCAATTGTCATCAGGCCGAATGGAAGATAACATGCGATCCAAGCTGTTCGAAACGAAACGGTACGAGCAGCAAGCCGTGCAGAGCCTTTTTTACAGCCGGCTGTTTTTCAGGCGGGACGAACAATAAAATGAACCCCCCGCCGCCGGCGCCGCATAGTTTGCCACCCAGGGCCCCGGCCTTTCTTGCGGTTGTGTAGATGTCATCGATGGCGGTATTGGAAATTTTGCTGGTCAGGGACCTTTTTATCTTCCATGAGTCGTGCATCAGTCGACCAAAATCCGTAATATCTTCATGAGGACCATTTAGTATCTGGATGGCTTCCGTTACCATTTGTTTCATTTCAAGCAAATCAGACAGATGCATCGGGGTCGTTTCGATCTGTTCTCTAGCGATTTCGGAGGCATTCCTGGAAAACCCGCTGAAAAAGAACATCAAGGATCGTTGCAGGTATTCTATCTTTTCCTTACCGATTGTTATGGGATGGACCCGTATTTCCTCATTGCGGTTGAATTCAATTTTATTCATGCCCCCGAATGCAGCGGCCACTTGATCCTGGGAGCCCACGTGTTCACCGATCAAGTCCTGCTCAACGTGGATAGCGTCATAGGCCAGTTTGCGCTTGGTGACCATGCGGCCGTTTAAGGCATGCAGAGCGTTGAGGCAGCCAACGGTAAAGGAGGAACTGGAACCGATACCCGACATGGCCGGAATGTCGCTGGTGTGGATTATTTCGACCCCATCCTCGACTTCTAGAAATTTCAGGCACTCTCTTATGGAAGGGTGTTCGAACTCATCGGCCGCAGCGGTCAGTTCCCGTTTGCGCATGTAGCGTCCCCGGAACTTATGATCGAAAAAGGGGGGCAGATAACGGCAGGTTATATAGCAGTACTTGTTGATCGTCGTACTCAACACCAAGCCGTCGTGCTGCTGATAATAAACCGGGTAATCGGTCCCGCCGCCGAAAAAGGATATGCGAAAGGGGGTTCTGGTAATGATCATTGTGGTTTCCTTGCATGGGCAGCATGATTTAGCCAAACATTAACGTTGCCAATGTTGCGAAAAGTCCTCCATTTCTTTCCATCTATATCGCCTGGTTCGAGCCAAATAGTCATTATACGAAAAGCGCTTATAAGGATTTACCCATGGCGTTAATGCATCGTACAGTGTTTGAAACGGCAGCGCCGAGTCAAAATGGCGCTGATAAGTCTTAAGGAGCTCAATGGCACAGTCGGGCAGTTGACAGGATTCATAGACCAGGGCCATCTTCAACACCGACCGATCATCCCAGGTAAAATGCGATTTACCACACTTTAGCTCCCAAACGGGGTCACGTAAATAAATAGCATCTCCGGTCAGGATCTGGCCGTATAATTCTGAGTCGAATTTTCGAAAACCGTTAAATATGTGATAACGCATGAATCCACGGGGAAAGGTCCGGCGGGGATATTTGCGCACCTTTAAATCAAAGAGGTGATAACCCTTGGATCGTAACAGGGTATCGATGCCGGCCATACTGTCGGGGTCTTTCAGGGGGCCGAACCATAGCTCGGTCTCGACGCCCAATAAATCGTGGTGGCCGAGGGTGTTCGAGCATCCTTTAAGGACCTGGTACTCAAAACCTTCCACGTCAATCTTTAAAAAGTCGACTGGAATCTGATTTTTCTCGATAAAGTTATCGATCGAGATGGTGTCTAGTTCCACCTCCCGAACCACATTCAGGTTTTGGGAAGCCACCGCATAGAGTCGGTCCAGAAAATCTGGTTGGCCAGGCACAAACCCGGAGGAGTCCGGAAATTGGGTGATGTAAAACTGCCGCCGTCCCGACGACTCCCCCACAGCATGGGGATGAAGCTTGAAGTCAATGTCTCGTGCAGCATACGTGTCATTCAAGCGCCGGCATTCACCCGAGTCCGGCTCAAACCCAATCCATTGAATAAGATCTGCCGCCGGCTGCCATTTAGCTTGCAGTCCTCCGCGGGCGCCAATGTCCATAATCTTGAACTTGTCGTCCAGTAAACCATGCCTGGCTATAACGTTGGGCAAACTGCCGGACTTGTTTTCATCAAACAGCTTACGGGCAAGTTGAGTAAAAGTCCGTCCGAGCGAACGATATATTTCGTCAAAGGAAATGTTCATAGAGGCGCATAGGCCGCCCGTACTATACCCAGCAGATTATAAGTCATTCCCAGGCGGCATTGGGTTTCAAACAAAATCACCCGTTTCGTCCCGGCGCGATAGAATCGGGTTCTGGATGGGCCACCAGATATCGAAGGCCGGATCATTCCAGAGATAGGTAAATTGACCGGCAGGGTTATAGTAAGCGCTTTGTTTGTAGTGAAATATGGCCCGCTCACTCATAACCAGATGGGCATTACCGTATCTGGCTGGAACCAATACCTGGTAGCGGTTGTGCGCCGAGAGTACAAACGATTGCCACTGGCCGAAATTTCTGGACTCTCGGTCGCAATTGACCACCACCAGATAAAATCTGCCATGCAGGCAGGAAATCAGTTTCCAGGTTTGCATATCCCCGTGGATGCCCCGCAGGACATGCCGGGAGGACACGGATATGTCGTCTTCTACAAATTTTGCCTCGGTACCATGGTTTCTATACAGCTGTTCGTTATAGATTTCCACATACTGGCCACGATGATCTTCAAAGACATCTGGCTTTATTAAGCAAACGCCTTTGAGTTTAGTCTCATTGACAGATATCATTCTTCTTCCTCGGAAAATTCTGCGCGAAAGGCTTATTGATTGCTGCCGCTGGCAGCGTCAAACCTGGCATATGCTTCGTCCTGATATCTTAAAAGGTCTTTATCAGAAACTTCAGAAAGGTTGATGGCAACACTGTCATAGTAATTGAGTGCTTCCATTTGTTCAAAGCTATCGGGGTCGGCCAGTCCCTTCTTCACGGCATAGTTGTAAACCTGTGTGCCTGGATAAGGTGCCAGGATCATAAATTTAGACTGATCTGCACCCAATTCGAAAGCAAAATTTATTGTCTGGTTTATTGTCTCATGGGTGTCGCCGGGCAAACCTATAATATAGCTGGCGATTATAGGCAGGCCCCGTGCCTTCATTATCTTTACGGCGTTTTCAAATTGTCTCTTATTTTCTCTTTTACCGATTCTTTCAAGAATAATTTCATTACCACTTTCGACTCCAATTGCCGCAAACGCGCATCCAGAATCTCTAAGGTGGTCGATCAGGTCTCTGGTTACCGAGTCTGCCCGGATTTGAACAGTGAAATGCAGGTCGAGTTGTTCGGCCTTTATGCGTCTGCAAATTTCGATGGCGCGTGTCTGGTTAGCTGCAAAGGTATCATCCCAGAACATGATATTATTGATCCCCAGCACATTGACGATATACCGGATTTCGTCCATTACATTGTCTACCGAACGCGACCTCAATTTTCCTTTCCAGGTAACCCTGGAAGCGCAAAATGTGCAATCATATGGACATCCTCTTTCAGAAATATGGCCAGATGACTTCCCGAAAAGTAAGCTGGATCAGTGTATTCATCCAGGTTCATAAGATCCCAGGCCGGAAAGGGCAGAGTGTCCAGGTTTTTTATAAAGGGACGAGGTGCATTGACCTTAACTGTAGTATTATGTCGGTAGACTAAGTTTGGTATTTTGGACACCGCTTGGTTGTTTTCTAAAGCGTTCAGGAGTTCAAGAAGCGCGTATTCTCCCTCACCTATTATCCCATATGAAATAGGCTGGTATAATGCTTTCTGCGGTAATCCGGTTACATGTGGTCCACCTACAATTATAGTGACCTCAGGGGCCAGACGCTTAATTTCCGCTGCCATCCTGATAACCGTAGGATATCTAGGTGTCAGCGTGGTTATACAGACATATTTTGGAGACTCCTGCAGGACACGTGCTGCCATTTCTGCGGGAGTGGTAGCTGCGGTTACTTCAAAATCAACAAGGCTGCAAATAAACTGGCCCTGCTCTCTAATATACGCGGCCAGCAGGGCGATATTCAAAGGGCAGCGAATAACGCCCTGTTTCTTCCAGGCGCCTGATTTTTGGAGATTTGGTGGCCGGACAAAAGTCACTTTAGTCATCACTAGCCTTTACCCTCCGTCATTATGTCATGTCTCTTAATTTGTTTGGTCCTATTTTTACTGTACCATGCGACGGTGTTTTTAATACCTTCATCAAGGCTGACTTTCGGTGACCATCCAAGTAAAGCTTGACTCTTTTTTATGCTTGTGACCCTGTACTTCTCACCAGTAGGCTTAGTTGTGTCCCACTTAATGTCAATCTTTCTGTTAAGTGTATTCTCCGCATGCTTGATGACGGTTTCAGCGATAGATTTGATATCAACAAAGTTGCCGCTGCCCACATTTAAGGGGGTGTTTACGTTTTGTTCTACCATTTGGATCATAAAGTCAGCCACATCGCTGGCATAAACAAAGTCCCTAACAACAGATCCATCGCCCCATACAGTGAGTGGATTTTCACCGCAGAATACTCGATATATTAACGCGGGAATTATTAAGGCTGATACGGGATTAAAGTTATCATGGGGTCCATAGGTGTTGGCCGGACGTGCAATCAGAAAGTTCTCAAGGTTATATTGGAGTTTGTAGGCCTCGATCTGCATTTCCCCTATGAGCTTTGCCATGCCACCGAATTTATCTGAAGGATGGGGAAACCCGGAGAAAGCATTTTCTTCCTCAAAAACCCGTGCGGGTGGATAAATGCAAATGCTGCTGGTGTATAAAAACCGCTCTACCTGTGACTTTCGGGCAGCTTCCATTATATTGATATTCATCAATGTGTTATCTACCAGAAAAGTAGACGCTTTCTTCTGGGCTACCCCGATGCCCCCTTTTAGGCCCGCCAGATGAAACACTACCTGGGTGTCTTGTACCGCTCGTTCACAAACGGTACTATCACAGATGTCACCTCTCACAAAATCTATGGAATCGTCAAAAGGAGAGCGGTCATCAAGGCTCAGGACTCTAACTTCAGTTCCTATATCTTTCAGATGGTGAACTAACGGGATCCCAATAAGTCCGGTCCCACCTGTAACCAGCACTCTTTTTCCTTTTAAAAAACTATTCATGGCTACCCTGCTTATCTTTTCTCGTATTGATATACCAGGCACATGTATCCCTGATGCCTGCAGCAATTGAAATTTTGGGCTCAAAATTTAAAAGTTTTTTAGCTTTGGAAGTATCGACCATTCGAATGGGAATAGCAGTGGGTTTAGTTGTATCAAAGATAACCTCAGCATTTTTATTACCGGCAGCCTCTAAAACGATGTCAACTACTTCTTTTATGGAGATTGCCCGGCCGTATCCAATATTGACAGGGTCACACTCGGCGTGGTTTTCTATAATCGAAAGACAACCCGAGGCAAGATCTGTTACATGTAAAAAATCTCGGATGAAATTCTTTTCACCCCAAACAATGAAGGGGTTTTCCTTTGCGGCAGCCCGATAGATTAGACCGGGAATTACGTGGCTATTCATCGGATTGAAGTTGTCACGTCGGCCATATATAGCAGTCGGTCGCACAATGGCTACTTTCATGTCAGATTGCTTGTGTACGAATTCAGCCAGTCTTTCTAAATATCTTCGCATCCAACCGTATCCGAAATATCCAGAATAGGGCGGCGCGTTCCACATTTCTTTTTCCTTAATAGGATAATCAGCCTCCGGATAAGCGGTACTACTTCCAAAAAGAAGAAATCGTTTGACACCTACAGACCAGGCTGCCTGCAGCATTAATGCTGTCAGGGTTAGATTTGTAGTAATCATGTCCATCGTTTTATCCGCGGTTATAGCCGCGGCGCCTACTGATCCGGCTGCGTGAAAAACATAGTCCACCCCTTTGACGGCTTTAACACTGTCTTCCAGTCGACATAGATCTGCTTTTATGGTTTCTATATTGGAATTTTTGTATTCGAGAGGGCTTCGATGCACCGTTACGCGAATTGAGGCATCTATCTTTAATAGTGCTTCAACAATATGGCTGCCGACAAAACCGCTTCCGCCGGTAACCAGTGTTTTTTTCCCTTTGAAGAAATCCGTATGCATAGCTATACCGGTCTCCAGACAATCAAGCTGGCTTCGTGGTAGATCCCACCTATGAAAGGCCTTAGTTCTTCAAGAATTTCAATCTTGCCCAATTGCGCCAGTTTACGAAGCTCAGTTAAATAGTTCGATAAATAATTTCTGTTTTTGGAATACATAACAGCCAGCGAATCATATAAATTATCTTGCTGATAAAGTTCAACAAGCGGTTCATAATTTACCACCAATTTAGGTTTCTGCTTTAATAAGAATCTCAATAGACTTTCATGCTTTGCTCCCAGTTGCTCAAGAGAATGTATGCTGTATATAAGGCTATTCGGGCCAATTGCCAGATCCTTAGGCGGCTTCATGAAATCAAAGTGAAGCCCTTTTATGTTCATATATAGCTTTTTGGAAAGTATATCAGCGATTTGTTTGGAGCTATTTGTCCAATCGAGCCCGAATATTTCTTTTTCCGGGAACAGCTTGGCAAGGGCAAAAATATTTTGACAGCTTCCGCATCCGAGTTCATAGATAGAATCAAATTCCCTAAAATATTTATGAAAGACTAAATGCCGTACAGCCAAAAACAGTTCGTATTCAATATTAGTATTTTCGGGTACTACCACGGTTTTATCAAACCGGAAAAAATTGCAGGGCCGGGAATATTTCGGTTTTAAATGTTCCTCAGAGAAATCGATTTTGAAAGATTCTAAATTTTCATTCCAGCCATGCTCCCAGGCTTTTAAATTTTCAACCCGGTTTCTCTTGATATAAGGAGAGTTTATCAAATCAAGAACTACCATGAGATACTTTTCTATATCTTCTTTTCCCATAGTTCTGTAATTGGTATTTATGGCATTGAACTTTTCAAGAAAGCCATCTGGCAAGCGGTCTGCTGGAAAATTGAGTAAGTTACAAAACTTTTTAAGGGGTATGTTTTTATCAAAAGGAGGCATAGCTATACCTGCGAGGGACTTCTTAATTTAGAGGTTGACCTGACCAAGCGGGTAAACCAAGCTTGCGTGAGATTTGGTGAATTGCGGTTACAGATGCGTTTTTTAAATTCGCATGATTGTTCAAGCGAGTTTCCGTAAATGATTTTTTATACCTGTAATATTTAAGCCGACCTTTTCTCTGATTTGCGGCAGGGTTCCGTAGCAGCTACAGAAGTTGTCACCAAGACCATAATAGCTGGTATCTATGCCAGGTACTTCACATATTGCTTCATACAACCCAAAGGCATCATGAACAACGACAATTTTAGTGTGCCCAAAATGTGATATGATGGCATGATCAATTGGCTTAATCGTATGAAAATAGACAAGGTTTACATCCAAGTCTTTCACGGCTTCTAGGACATTGCCTAAAATCGGGCCAGCAGTCATAACAGTTAAAGATGCTTGGCGGTCTTGTATGGTCACGCCTTTACCAAACTCAACCGGCACCTCGACCTTGTGCGGGTGGTCTGACAATCGATAGTAGGTTGTTTTGTCATTGCGGTACTGGTTTTTTAGCAAAATATCCAATTCTTTGAGTGAACCGGGCTGCAAGACCTCAGTATTGGGAAGCAGTCGCAGTATCGCCAAGTCAGTGAAGCTGTGGTGGGTGGCCCCGTCCCAGGCATAATCGAAGGATGCGCCGCAGGTGACGATATTTCCCAGGAAGCGGTTGTAGCATAGATCAAGTTTGATCTGTTCGTAACTGCGTTCGGTTAAAAAAGGTGTGATGGTATGGATAAAAGGTGTGAATCCCTGCGCACTGAGGCCCGCCCCGACACTCACAAGGGTGTTCTCACAGATGCCCAGGTTGTAAAACCTATCCGGGTACCTGTTTTGAAATTCGTTGAAGAGGTAAACACTGACATCACCGAAGAGGAGCACAATACTTTCATCAGCTGCTGCCAGATGCATGACCGTGTCTCTAAATTGCTGCCGCATCCAGTTCCTCCATCAATTGTTGCAGTTGAGTATCATTCGGAGATTTACGGTGCCACTCGTATTGATTCGCCGCAAGGGTCTCACAACCGTAACCTTTGACTGTATTCGCTACGATTGCCTTTGTTTTTGACTGGGGCGCCGCCAGGGCTTTACTGAGCTGATCTACAGCGTGCCCGTCGACCTCAATTACCTCGCACCCAAATGCGGCGAATTTCATGGCCGGATTGATAATCTGCAGGCCGCGGGCATGGGACATATTGTTGTCATAAACCACTGTCAGATTGTCCAATCCAAGGCTGTCGGCCACCATGAGTGCTTCCCAGACCGAGCCTTCGTTGGACTCACCGTCGCCAATAATGGTAAAAACGTTGCGGCTGGACTTTTTTAATCTGCATCCCAGGGCCATACCGACCGCCAAACCGATACCGTGACCGAGTGAGCCGGTCGAGGCCTCTATACCGCGCACTTTAAGGCGGTCTGCATGACAGCCGTACCGGGAATTATACATGCCGAATGAATAGACATCCGCAATAGGGAAATAGCCGGATCGAGCCAGGACACAATAATGGGCCAGGGCGCCGTGGCCCTTACTCAGGATAAAAATATCCCGGTCAGGGTTTTCCGGATCAAGCGGGTTATGCCGCATGACCGCATAGATCGCAAAGAGCGCTTCGACTATCGAAAAGCAGGTCGGGATATGTCCGTGACCGCTGGCATGGGCAATTTTCAGAATATCCGCTCTTATTTGCTTGCACTCAGGAATCATTCTATCACCGCGTAGGAGATTCGGGCAGTCATAGGCAGGCGTTGGATTCGCAGGTTCTGCAGGCCTAAAGACTCTGCCAGGGCAATGGTTTCCCCCGGGAAGATGTCATCGCCCAATTCATCAAAAACCAGTACACTGCCTCTAAACAATGTCGGTTTGACAGCTTCCAAGGCCGTCCGGGTTGGCTCATAAATATCAAAATCAAAGATGGCCAGTGACGTAAGGGTTTCCGGGTGGCTTTCGAAATAGGCGGGCACGGTTTCCATGGCATCGCCCTTCACGATTTCGAATTTTTTCAGATGGGCGATTGGATTCAACTGCTCCTGTAGGGTGAGTATCCGTTCCAGGGTCACTTCATAATCCCGCGCTACGGAAAACGAGCCATCCCCACATTGGCACTTTTGGCCGTCTTTGGTCGATATCCCCTTAAACCCTTCGAACGTGTCAAAGCCGACGATTTTGCGATGGCGGTTGAATGGTTCGAAGATACCTCGCAGGGCAGCCAGTACTGAAAGTGATTGTCCCCAGCGAACGCCGAATTCGAAGATACTGCCATGCGTATGCAGGATTTTCTGATAAATTTCGTAAAAGAAGAGCAGGCGCGACAGGTTCTTGGAGGTTAAAAACAGTCCAAGGTTCGCCAGAAGTTCATCAGCGGGTATCTGGGTTGTCTGCAATAATTCAGTTAACTGAGCCTGGGCGTTTTTTTCATCGGAACTGGATAGTATAATTGCATCATGCTGCTTGGTTTTCATTTTTGTCACCCATCTTTGTTTGCCTGCCACCACCGGACCGTGTTTTCGATACCGCTCGGAAGATCTACCAGCGGAAACCAGTCAATGGCAGCTTTGATTTTGGTACAATCGAGGCCGCGGAAAGGTGCGGCCAGTGCGGTTGGCTGAATCTGCACAACTTGATTTGGGAAGTGCCCTGCGGCTTTAAGAGCCAATTCCACAACCTGGCCAACACTCACGGCATTACCCGAGCCCAAATTGAAAGAGTCATACGTAATAGCAGTGTTCTCTAAAAGAGAAATGACTGCCCGCGCAAAATCGGCTGCATATATCACGTCACGGGCGACCTCCATCGAGCCCCAAACTTCAAAAGGGTCCATTTTCTCGACGGCTTTGCGAACCAGGGCGGGGATGAAGTTTGATTGCTGCGGGTCGAATCTGTCCCCCGGCCCGTAGATATTGGCTGCGCGGACCACGATGATTTCCATGCCGTGTTGCTCATGCCAGAACCGGCATAACCCTTCGGCAAATCTCTTTGCCAGACCGGCCCCCAGGTTGGCCTTCTGCGGCGACGCGTTTAAATCCAGCTGATCTTCTTTGATAAAACCGTCAAAGGCCTGGTAGACTGTTGCACTGGAGATAAATACAACCCGATTAATGTTTGCGTTGTGAAGGTTTTCCAGCAGCAGAGCGTCCATTACAAGGTTGGTAGTCATCTGGAGGTGGGGCGCGGCCGTTGTTGCCGCTATTCCACCGGTTGCCGCTGCGGCCAGGATGGCGCAGTCGCATCCGGCAGCGGACCGCCGACAATCAGCCGCCCGGGTCAGGTCTGCTTGTACGTATTCTATGCGGGCGTGTCTAATCGCGGGGGGGGCCTTATGATAAGTTGCTCTAATTATCACCTGCGGGTATTGCGTGAGAACTTGCTCGATAAGGTGGGTTCCCACAAGGCCGGTCGCGCCGGCAATCAAGATTTTACTTTTGTTCAGCATGAATGCAGACATTTTTTGATCTTACCGCGTTAGAAAAGATCTTCCGGTTTTCACGCGTTCTCGCCAAAAATCGAGCAGGTCCTGCATGGTCTTTTCGAAGGGAATTTTCGGTTGCCAGCCGGTATGTGATTGGAATTTAGTTGTATCCGGCACCTGCAAATCGGCATCCAGCGGGCGCAGGCGTTTTTTCTCAGTCTCAACGGTTATATCGTCTTTACGGCTGGAGATGGAGATCAGAAAATCGAGCATCTCTTTTACAGTGCATGAATATGCCCCCCCGATATTGTAATAGGCCCCTGGAATGGGGTTGACGGTAACCAGCATATAATAAGCCCGGACAGCATCACGGACATCCGACCAGGTCCGGAGGGAGTCAAGGTTGCCGGTCTTGACTACCGGCGGAATGGCGTCCTGCTCGATCAACGCGATTTGCTTGGCAAAGGAAGATTCCGCAAACACATCGCCGCGCCGGGGGCCGGTATGTGTAAACATACGGGTGGTTATAACCTTTTGACCATAAGCTTCTGCATGAAAACGGCCAAGCAGATCGGTGCCGGCCTTGGAAATGGCATAGGGCGAGGCCGGATGAAAGGCGCATTCTTCATCGATCGGCAAGCGCTCTCGCGCTACCCGACCAAATATCTCCGAGGAGGCACAGACGTGGATTACAGGATCGATACCCGGACATTTTCGAACGGCTTCCAGCAGCCGGGCGGTACCCAGGATATTGGTGTCCAACGTGTGAATGGGCGCGCTGAAGCTGGTGGTTGGGTAGCTTTGGGCGGCGAGGTGGAAGATATAGTCCGGTCTGCTCGCCACAACAGCATTTTCCAATGAGACATAGTCGCAAAGATCCCCATACATCTGGTATAGGCGATCTTCTTTATTGATCCTGTCCAAATGGTGCTCAACATTTTCTAGCGGACTTCTCCAGCGGCACAAGCCATAAATATCCCAGTTAGTTGATTCCAACAAGAAATCCGCCAGATGAGAACCAACCATGCCCGTTATGCCGGTAATTAATGCGCGTTTTGACATTGGGTGCACCTGTTTCCTAAGTTGTCAGATATTACACACTCCGTAGACCGGATGCTTTCAAATTCTCCGGTATGCATAGCCGCACCAGATCTCAATTGCCAGTAGAATATCATCCTCGCAGCTACAGGGTCTCGAATTATCAAATTGAATTTACGGCGGGCTTCTGAAAGCGTTGGCATAAACTATCCATCCGCAGGAAGTAAACTCCCCGAATTCACCTTCAAGTGTGCACAGGATAGGGGTGTTTGTCATGCAGATAATCCACCAAACGGCCTGCATGTTCTATATAGATCGTATTATAGGGTATGTTGTGTTCAGTGATTTCCCTAAAAATATCATGCGCCCGCCATTGGGTGGGAATGATGATGACTTGCACTGGGTTCTCTACCAGCCAAGATCGATCTAAAATCTGCTGACCGGTTCCCGGGACAAATGTACCAACCTTGTTCATGTCCGAGTCAACCACAAAGGGGAATCTTACCGCATCAATTCCGTATCTATTCATCAGGGCCGCTGATTTTCCTGTTCCACCCCAGATACAGACGCTTAGACCGGAATTGAATAGCTCATCCAATTGTCCGCAGATAGTTTGGTGGGCAGTTCGGGCGTTGACCTGATATTCATATGATTCATTTACATGCTTTAAGTGATCTTCATCACCCCGCAGCTTAATAATGCCGTATACGACTTCACCGCCATATCCGTGTCCCACTTCTAAGACAGTGTCCGAACACTTACCAAGCATTTTGTTTAATGAGCGGTTGGTAAAATGGGAATTGTGCTCATAATAAAAATCCGAGGTGCGATTAGATTCGATCGCTTGATCTATGCAAGGCACTTCAAAATAGGCAAGTACTTCAATTCCGATACATCTGGAAGCATAGGCAATTGATTGGAGAAAACCCAAAGGATTGGTGAAATGTTCGAGAACGTGGCGGCTTACGATGAGATCCGGTTTAATCTCGGCAGCATGCTTGATTGGATCGAAGTATTCGCGGCGGAATTCAGTGTTGTCCTGTTGGTGGTTTTCACTGTTAGGATCAAACCCAATAAAGGTTCCCCTTGAACAGTGGTTTGCCAAACCTTTAAGAAAGGAACCGTCACCATGTCCAATTTCAACAACGGTCGGTTGCGGCGGCAGGCGGCGAAAGATGGACCTATACACCCCTTTAATGAAAATGGACCAGCCGACCCCCTGGTTAAACATCAAATTAGGTTTTTTGGAGTATGGGATCACTTCGTATGAAAAAGCGTGATTATAGACATGCCCGCAATCAACACAACGATAAAATTCCAAAGGCAGCTTCTCCATATCCTGTGCAGCCTGCGAACTCTGCGGCCAGGCGATTGTGGCCAGCGGTTGTTGACTGCCTACCAAAAAGGGAATGGCAACTTGGTACCCGCAGGCCGGGCAGGCCTGGGAAACAGCTTCTGTAAAAAACTTTGAATTATTATTCATTATAGCAACCTGTAAGTATAATGGTGTGCCGACAGCCTATTTGCGTGTGTTTCTGTTGGATAGTTGCCTGGCAGTAAGCGGCCGCACCGCGAGACACGGCTGTATTAAAATTTCTACCGTTATGCGGGGTCCGACATGCTCTGGAAAGCGCTTTCCCAGGCCCTGGCAGCGGCTTCAGTGTTACATACGGGACTGTCTGTGATAGTCTCGACAATAGTATGGCGCAGAAGTGAGAGCCGTTCAGGATTGTTTGCAAGTGAGATATATTTTTCGAGGTAGATGTCTTCGGAGTCGGCAATGAGCTCACCCAAGTTTGCGTAGCCGAGGATGCTTCTACCGACTCTGGACACAAACCTGTCGCCTGTCAGTGAAATGAGGGGTACCCCTAGCAATAAGGCTTCGACCATTGTATGACCGCCATTATAGGGAAAGGGGTCCAATATTAAATCCACTTCACCATAAACTGCCAATAAGTCTGCATGCTCCATCCCTTTATGGAAAATGAGCTGATCTGCTTTGAATCCGGCCCGCAGCATACGGTTTGTGATCTGCTGTTTGAAATCAGAAAAACCAAATTTAGGACCGATTATCAAAAGCCTGGAACGGGCTACACTATTGAGGATCATTGCCCAGCAATTGAGAACCTTTGAATTCAATTTGATTGGATTCCCAAAAAATCCGAAGATTACATATCCGTTACGACGAAAGGGCGATGGAGTTGGTTTTGGCCAGTGGTTGGGTTTTTTAAAAGTATATAAGGGACAGTCCAGTCTGAATATCTTTTCTGAATAATAGCAATCGTTATTTGGGGGAACAATTTCTGGGTCTGCAAGAAAATAATCGAATGTCCGAACGCCGCTTGTGGATGCATAATTGAAATAGCATACTTGCACGGGTGCGATTTTCTGGGCAATGGCCTTAAAGCGCGTACCCGGGATGTGGCCGTCGAGATCGATCAGGATATGAATATCGGCCGCTTGCAGAAGACGGGTATATTGAAGATCGTCTAATCGGGCAGTATCACGAAAGGTGTAGCTGCCATTGTCTCCCTGGCCCACGGAGGGTCCAAAAAAAAACAGATTAAAAGCGGAGCGGTCTATTTGCTTGATAATCGGAAAAAAAAAGAGTTCCAGGCCGTATGCATCCCAAAAACTGCAATTGAAACCAATGTTTACTTTTTTTTGCAATGTGGGCGAGCTTTTGGGTTGACTGTTAATATCAGGGTGCCTCGATTTGGGCCGCCATACATGCTGAGCCAGTTGGGTGGCCTCCCGATAGATGGTTTGGTTGGTCCCGGCTGGGTCCAGCACCTCCAGAGACAAACGCGTTTTGAATTTATCAAAATCAAAGTGTTGTGTCCGGTTTCGTTCATTTTCCAGCAAGTTATCGAAGTAGACTTTGGCCGTTGAGATCTCGCCGATATCGTAATAAATCTCTGCCAACGCGAGGCTGGCGCCTACATGACCGGGAGCAATGGAAAGAATTGTTTGCAAAATCTCAATTGAATTGAAGATGATTCCACGGGTCCGCCCCATTTGAGCAAAAAGGAAAAAGGGATACATGATACCGGCGGAGAGTCTACCGTGGCCATTGCTGCGTTTGTTTAGGATACGAAAGAGTAACCCAATTTTCAGCATCGACATAGCCCTGTGCAGCTTCAGATTGAAAAATCTGGTGAGCAAGCGGCCCAATGCCCCCTGGCTGCCGAAACGCTCAAGCACATCATATATGATCAACTCAATCTTTTTCAAAATTAAAGCTCACAGCATCCAGGACCGTCGGAATGAACGTCTGAAGGGCGGATGTGTATTTCATCAATGTTCATCGGTGGGCCGCTGATTTAACCGGCATCGCCTGCATGCTTGCCGCGGCCTTATATAAAGGGCTGCGAGCAAATCGGTACACAGCAAATCCTGAAGCCGGATATCTGTGATTTATTCGATCTGTTTGGTTGCCCAATCCAACGAAGGGCGCATCAAACCTACCCACTCGCCACTGTACTCTCTTCTGAACTCATGGGTTTCACTGATCTCCGCGGAAACATCATACTGCCAGATAGGTTCGCCCCAGTTATCGCCTTTGAAAAGAAAGATCCTGAAAATATGTTTGCCCGGGTTGAGAAGAAACTTCGGAATGATACAGGATGTGCGGAAAATACCTGCGGGGTATTTCTGGTAGGCCCATTTGTCTAATGAGCTTGAGCCTAACTTCCAGTTTGTCGAAGCAAACAGCAACAGATCCATGGAATTTAAGACATGTATCCCTACCAGTCTGTTTTCACCCGGTTTGATGTTCGCATACTCGATCTGGACTTCGATATCTTTATTGACGGGCAATGTGTTGGTGACTTCGTTATCAACCAGCAAGCTGATGGACATTAATGTGGCCAAATGATTGCCGGGAGCTTTCTTCGGATCGTCCCATTTGACATATCCCGGAAATTCATAATGGTCGTCTAGGCCAACATATTTTTCAACAGCCGCTTCAATAGGACCTTTGTAGTGAACTTGGCCTTTATCCAACACAATCCCGAGGGAGCACAAACGCTTTACGGCGATCATATTGTGGCTGACAAATATAACTGTTCGCCCTTGTTTGCCGACATCATCCATTTTGCGCAGGCATTTTTTTTGGAAAGCAATATCGCCCACAGCCAAGACTTCATCAATCAGCAGGATTTCAGGTTCAAGATGAGCTGCTACCGCAAAGGCCAGGCGGACATACATACCCGAAGAATAACGTTTTACGGGTGTATCAAGAAATTTTTCAACCTCTGCGAATTGAACAATTTCATCGAACTTATGCTTAATTTCCCGGCGGGTCATGCCCAGTATCGCACCGCTTAAAAATATATTTTCACGTCCTGTGAGTTCGGGATGAAAGCCAGTCCCGACTTCGAGCAGACATGCCGTACGCCCTCTGATGCGCATCTTACCAGTGCTGGGTTCAGTGATACGCGACAACAATTTCAAGAGGGTTGTCTTGCCGGCGCCGTTGCGTCCGATTACACCAACAACTTCTCCTCTTTTTATCTCCAGGTCGATTTTTTTGAGGGCCCAAAACTCCTCTCGCGATGAATGGGCCGAACTAGGCCTAAAAGGGTTTAAAACGTTGAGGGCGTAATGTTTGAGTTTTTGGGTGACCACATCTCTAAGAGCGGTATAGTTCTCATGCTGCTGATGTCTGAGGACATATTTTTTACCAAGGTTTTCAACTTTTATGATTCGATCAGACATAAAATGTAAGCAGGGACTAGATTACATCCGCGAATGTTCTTTCCATCTTTCTAAAGAACAATATGGAGCCCAGCAGAAGCAGTACTACCAGGCAGGTTGAGATGATTAAGCCGGGTATATAGAAGTCGATATTTTCACCCAGGATGGCCCACCTAAAACCATCGATGACACCTACCATCGGATTGAGATAGTAAATCAACCGCCATTTTTCCGGTATGACGGTACTACTGAAACCTACGGGTGAAATATACAGCCCAAATTGAACGATGAAGGGGACAACGTATCGAAAGTCCCGATATTTGACATTCATCGCTGCAACCCATAAACCTGCGCCCATGGCGGTTGCAAAGGCAATCATAATAAACAGCGGTAGGCTGACTATACGCCAGGTCGGCCAGAAATCATACCACACCATGAGGGTAAACAAGATAGTCGCAGATATCACAAAATCTACAAAGCTGACGATGACCGAACTGGTAGGGATAACCAACCTCGGGAAATATACTTTTGAAATGAGATTGCTGTTATCAATCAAGCTGTTGCTGGAATCGCTGAATGAATTAGAGAAAAATTGCCATGGCAGCAATGCGGCGAAAACCAAAATCGGGTATGGAACACCCTCCGATGGCATTTTGGCCAATTTCCCGAAGACAATGGTGAACACAACCATGGTGAGAAATGGTCGGATCAGGGCCCAGGTTATCCCGATGGCAGTCTGCTTATATCTGATCAGGATATCCCGCCAGGCCAGGAAATAGAAAAGTTCCCGATATGTCCACAGGTCGCGCCAGTACTGGCCTGCGGTATTTCCCGCTTCGATGACAATTTCTCTAGACTTCATTTGGGGTGCTATCGATCCGATCTAAGCCGGGTAAATCTTTAAGATCCGTACCATCCAACCGAGATTGTTGGCACAGCTCCGCCCTTTGGTTTACAACGGTCATGGGTGTATAAAATATTGAAAAAACTTATAAAAATTAACTATTAAGCTGCTGCCTGGCAAGTGACCGTACTTCCACCCGTCAGGCATCCCGGCGTTTCCAGATCAATACTCTGGGGCGGTGCTTGATTTTATTTTCCAATTCGCTGTATTCGGTGCGGCTGACGACCAGCGATCTGATTTTGCGATTGATATATCGTTCGGTTTTTTTGGTCAGGTCGTTTAAATGGTATTCGTCAATATTGCCCACCAAGAGCAGGTCGATGATGCCGGTGTCTTTGCCTTCAGCATAATCGTCGATGAGATAGGCTTTTTCCAGGTCGCCGAGGCGGGTGACAATGGAATCGAGAACCCGGTCGATCCCCATGACCTTGCTGACCATGGATTTTAACTCCGGGAAGAGGGGGTGCTCTGTATTGGCAGCATAGAGTACCTGGCGACCCTTGCGTTCTGATACAAGGAGCTGGGTTTTGGTCAGCTGGTTGAGTTCTTCCCGAACCGAGTTGGTTGACAGGCTGAATTCCTTGGCCAGCTCCCGCAGGTAGGATTTGGTCAGGGGGTTGAAGAAGAACCGGGTGAGCAGCTTGATCCTGGTTTTGGAGGCGATAAGGCCCTGAAATAAATTTTCCATGTTTGCCACTATATGGTTATTGAGTAATAAAACTACTCAATAACATATCAGCAAACTTGTCAAGGAATTATTTAATTGCCAAAAAACCTTCAAAACACAGGTACTTGAAGACTGTGATGATGTCTACAAAACCGGCTCTTTTCAGCAGATCCAGGTTTCCCTGGGTGGAGAAGGGCTCCAGGACACCTTTTAGACTTTTGGTTTTATTGATTATTTCGGTGGGGGAGTATCCCTGGTCCAGTTTATAGTCGGTGTAAAGAGTCTGGATGATATCTTGAAAACGGGCGTCGCAGGCCCGTACTTTCTCGAACAATATGAAGGCGCCGCCCCAGTTCAGGGTCTGGAAAACCCGGTTGAAAAGATCCTGGCGAATGGCCGGCGGTACAAACTGGATCGTGTAGTACGCGGTGACCAGGTCCGACGCCTCGTAGGGATACCCGTTGATGTCTTCAACCACGAATTCCAGGCTGCTGATTCCCTCATTTTCAATCCGGGCCTGTGCAATCATGGCGGGCTCACGATCGATGCCGACCCATTGCACCTCCTGGCGTTGTGCGTGCCGCCGGGCCAGTTTTCCGGCCAGTGCACCTGTCGACGTTCCCAGGTCGTAACAGATCGACTGGTCCTTCACGAAATAATCACTCAGCTTACACACCAGATCGTGGCCGGCATCGTAAAAGGGCACCGATTTCAGGACATGCTCGGAAAAAGAGGCCGGTGTTTCGCCGCCGAAGGTCCAGGCCGCTTCACGGGCACGGATGTTTTGACCGGCAAAGTCGTGCTTCGTCATGGCATTCTCCCGTTGTTCGCTATTCGTCTTCCTTGAATTGCGCCTCCTGGTGCAGGATCGATTCGGCATGGATGCAGCGGTAAAGTTCACGCATGAACCGTTCTGACAAATTGCCCTGGACACCTGCGGCAATCCGGCTGGAGAGAATTTCTTTCCAGCGGTCCGGCTGCAGGATGGCCACGTGATTTTTTTGCTTGTAGCGCCCGATCTTATCCACGATACGCATCCGTTTCGCCAGGGCGGCTATAATGGTCTCATCGGCCAGGTCGATCTGTTCGCGCAGTTGGACCAGAGTGGTAGTGAATTCGGCGTCATCCGAGTAGGCGCGTTTAAAGTCCAGCCGGTTCAACACCTGTGCCAGCTGATCGGGCGCCAGTTGCTGGCGGGCATCGCTCAGGGCGGATTCAGGCGCGATATGGGCTTCGATCATAAGTCCATCGAACAGGAGGTCCAGGGCCTTTTGGGCCACCGCGAAAACCATACGGCTGTCACCGCAAATGTGGCTGGGGTCACAGATGATGGGAATCTCCGGATGACGAAGCTTCATTTCGATAGGAATGGTCGGGTAGGGCCGGTTCCGATAGACGTTTTCCGTGGCGGCCGAGAAACCGCGGTGGACCACCGCAATCTTCCGCAGACCGGCCCGGTCCAGTCGTTCCACGGCGCCGAGCCACAGTTCGATTTCAGGGTTGATCGGGTTTTTTACAAGCACCGGGATGTCCACCCCGCGCAGGGCATCGGCCAGTTCCTGCATGGAAAACGGGTTTACGGTTGTACGGGCACCGATCCACAGCATATCGATGCCCTGCTTCAGGCAAGCTTCCACGTGGCCGGGAGTGGCCACCTCCACGATGACGGGCAGGGCGGTCTCGCGTTTTGCCCGGGCCAGCCAGGTTAGTCCCTTTGCTCCCACTCCGGCAAAGGTGTCCGGCTTGGTGCGTGGTTTCCAGATGCCGGCGCGCAGAACATCAATGTTGCAGCGGACCAGTTCGCGGGCGGTATCGATAAGCTGTTCTTCCGATTCGGCACTGCAGGGGCCGGCTATAATCAGTTTCGGCCCGGTACTGATATGCCAAGTCTTGAAAGGATTGGAATTCGTGTCGTTCATCTCTATTGCCGCCATTTTAGTTTAGCTATTCTTGGGATCAGCGGGTTTTCAAATTAAACCATTCATATCCAGAATGCAATTATCATATGTAAGTAACTGGTTAAAATAAATTTAGCCGGAGGAACCAAAATGGTTCAGGCCTAGCCCGATGAGACGGTCAATGGAAAAAAGACCGCAAAGATACAACATCGGCCGAAGGGGGATTGAGTAGCGCGGCCAGGGGACGAAGACCACATGCAACAGGGTATAATAAGCAAAGGTGATGAGAACGAAAGCGGCCGCTATTTGAATATCGCCGTCCTGATTGCCCCTATAGAACTGCAGCCCTGCCAGGGGGAGGCTCAGGAATGCCAAGATGATAAACAGAGGATGCAATACCCGCATGCTCTGCCTGCTGATTTCCGCAAGCGGTGACGCCGTGTACAGTGATTTCGGCGTGGGATAGATATGGATGTCACCCTGGCCTTGCGCAATATCCCACTTCCAGAGGTAAACGGGTTTTTTGATGAGATACCAGGTCAGGTATTTGAGCGGCTGTTCCAGGGTGCGCTCGGCTAGGATTGAAAAAAAACTGGAAAGCGACGATCCAAACTCGGGTTGCCGGGGATCTTCGCGGTGCATGTAATACCGGTTGGCTTCGGATGTATGCATGAAATCCGGATACGCGCCATGGCTCATGGCGCTGATCGCCCGAGTTGTATCTTTGAGTGCCTCCCTGGGTACATTCACATGATTTCTGATGTGCCAGGTAATTGGAAAAAGGGAAAAAATGGCGACAAAGAGAAAGATGGGCCGCCAGGCTGACCGGCACCGTTTTTTTGCGTATCTAATGATCACGGCGCCGGCAAAAAGGTAGGGTAAAAATAGAAACGTCTCATTGATCAAATACGCATAGCCGCAGGCGAGCGCTGCGAGAAAAAAACAAAACAGCGATTTCCTTTTTGCCGCCAGCGACAACATCCAGATCACAGCCAGCAAAGCCACGCCGGAAATAGATTCAGTCAGGCAGTAAATTGAGATGGATATCAAATGGGGGCTGATAGTGACCAGAATCGCTCCAATGACGGCCCATAGAAAGGGTAAAAACCTAATTGCGATCATGTAGGTGAGCAGAGGCATCAGGCCTCCCAACAGGATCTGGGATAATATCAAGGGCCAATAGAAATATTGCTCACCTTTCAGCAAAACGAAAAGGGACATGAAAAGCGGGTATCCAGGTGATCGAAAAGAATCCGGTGTTACGGGCGTCTGAGCGGGGTTTTCAACGGAGAACGACCCATTAAGGGCCAGATTGATGGCATAGCGGGTATACTGGGCTGCATCCGCGCGAATAGGGCTGATAACTTCTGTGCTGGCAAGATACTGGATTCGGATTGCCGTCGCAAAGCAGAAGAGAACGAACAGAATAAAGCCTATAAAGAGTTTGGACGGCCTATATGCGAATTTCATCGGCAACAGATGTTACTTGTGGCATATAAATGCATCGGCATGCACATTCTCACCGAATGGCACCTGAATAAATATTTCGCAGCATGAATTCATCTATAGAATGCTGAGCACTAATGTAATATGTCGAATAATTCAATTTGTTTGTTCGTTGTCAGGGAGAGGCTCGGGCGAAACACATCAGGACCGGGTGATGCTCAATGGCAAACTTGATATCACTATATCAAGCTGGCGGTCGCTTCAAGTGCCAGCAGATATCCATGGGCGCCCAGGCCGCTAATCTGTCCGGTGACAACGTCTGAGATCAATGATTTATGGCGGAATGACTCCCGTTTGTGGATGTTGGAGAGGTGAACTTCGATAATCGGCACCTCGAGCAGGAGCAGGGCATCGCGAATGGCCACGGAGGTATGGGTGAAGGCGGCCGGATTGATAATGACCGCATTGCACCGGGAGACGGCCGCCTGAATTTTATCCACAATCTGTCCTTCGTGATTTGATTGAAACAGGTCCAGGTCCACGTTTAAAGCCTGGGCTTTTGCGGTCAAGCGGGAATTGATTTCCTCCAGCCCTGCATTTCCGTAAACCTCCGGTTCCCGTTGGCCCAGCATGTTGAGATTCGGTCCATGGATCACCAGAATTTTCGCCATGGTCGCTATGCTCCTTCCATCAGGTCTCTGAATTCAGATATGGTGGCAGCGTAATCGGGGCTGCCGAATATGGCCGATCCGGCCACAAATATATCGGTACCCGCAGCGGCAATATCGGCGATCGTATTATTGTTCACACCGCCGTCAACTTCAATTTCAATATCCAGTCCGCGGTCGTCGATCATTTTCCTCATCCGGGCGATTTTTTCAAGGGTTGCCGGGATGAATTTTTGACCGCCGAATCCGGGATTGACGCTCATCAGCACCACCAGGTCCAGTTCCTCAAGGATCCATTCCAGGCGGTCAATAGGCGTGGCGGGATTCAGGACGACCCCGGCTTTACAGTCATGCTGTCGAATGAGTTGCAGCGTGCGGTGCAGATGTACGCAGGCCTCGGTCTGGACAGCGATGATATCCACCCCGGCCGCTGCAAATTCAGGAATGTAGCGATCAGCGTTTTCGATCATCAGGTGTACGTCCAGGGGCAGGTCTGTCACCGGGCGAATCGCTTCCACAACCAGGGGGCCGATGGTGATGTTGGGTACAAAATGCCCATCCATGACATCCACGTGAATCCAGTCCGCTCCGGCGGCTGCCACCGCGCGAATTTCGTCACCGAGCCTGGCGAAATCTGCCGACAGAATAGAAGGTGCGATCTTGCTCATGATATCACTCCTGTTACCATTTGTTATCCGTCAAACGACTGCCCGGAAAGATTGTTTTCATCAGTTCTCCGTCTTCATACAGCATTACCGTGATATTTTCAAAGCGCGGAATCAAAAACAGCAGCTCATCGTTGGGCGGCATGAAATCATCAAACAGGTCGTATGAAAATATTTTGCTGTTAACACGGACCTTTATGTGTCTGTTTAAAAACCCTGTGCCAGTGCGATAGCGAAGCAGCCAGGCTGTCGGTCGGGCAGGGCGGCCATGGGTGCCGTCGGTGGCTGATCGCAGCCTGTTCGCCCCCAGATCCACGGTTTGACCGGTAACGACACGATACCCGGCCGGGGGGGTTTGATGGGCCACCGTGTCCATGGGTACCACACGTGTCGTGGCGGTCGCGATATCTCCCAGCGCCAGATTGTCGGCTTCAATTTTCAAAATGGCATCATCCACTGGTAAAGTGGTCAGGTCGGCCATGACAAAGGCCTCCTGGCGCGGGCCCAGGCTGATCAGCAGGTCCACACACTTGTTGCGGTTGATCTCGATACCGGGCGGCGGTGACTGCGCAATGACGGTATCGGCCCGCGCCGCAGCATGACGTGCATGGGCCCGGGCGCCCGGACAAAGCCCTTGCTCCTCCAGTAGAATCAGGGCTTGGCTGATCGGCAGTCCGGCCAGCTGCGGGGTCACGGCTGAAACCGGTCCCCGGGAGATCACCAGTTTTACACTGCGCCCTTTTTTAATCTCCGCGCCGGGGGCCGGGTCCTGGGCCATGATGTGGTTGGCTGGGATGGTTGCGCTGAAATGGGAGGCTTTTATCCGGGTGTTCAAGCCGAGATCACTGAGCATCTGCAAGGCGTAAACGACATCTTTATCTTTAAGGGCCGGAACAACGACCGTCTCTTCAGACTTGATGATCAGCGTCACGGCCAGGTAGGCGCTGGCCCCGGCCGCGGCAACGAAAACCGCCAGCAGAACAGCTATTTTAAAAATTCTGGCTATCATATTCGGCGTTGCAGACACACGGCGAAAAATCCATCCATGGCGTGACGGTGCGGAAACGACCGGAAACACTGGTCCGGCCCCGTCAATGCAGCCGGGTCATGCACGGCTTCCATGGGAATCGCGATTTGGGTAAATTGTTGGTGTTGGTTGAGAAAGCTTTGGACGACCCGGTCATTTTCCTCGGGTTCCATACTGCAGACAGCATATACCAGAAGACCGCCCGGCTTTACAAGCGGGGCCATTTGATCCATGAGGACTTGCTGCCGTCGGACATAACGCTTGAGATCTTTTTCTGCCCGCTGCCAGCGGGTATCCGGATTGCGCTGCAGCACGCCCAGTCCTGAGCAGGGGGCATCCAGTAACACCCTGTCAAACATGCCCAGACGCGCCGGGGCGGACGTCTTCATCCAGTCAAGCCGCACTGTCGTGACAGTGGAGATTCCCAGCCGCTGCATCTCTTTTTCAAGCAGCGTCAATTTTCCAGCGACCGTGTCTACAGCTATAATTTCACCCTTGTTTTCTGTCAGCTGTGCGATGTGGCCGGTTTTGCCGCCCAGGCCGGCACAGGCATCCAGAACCCGCTGGCCCGGTTGGAGCGCCAGGCAGTGCGTGATCAGCTGGGCCGCTTCATCCTGGATTTGAAAAGCGCCGGTCGCAAACCCGGGCAGGGCCGTCAGGTCAGTCTGCAGCCCGCGTAAGATTATACCTTCCGGGCCATGCGGGGCAAGGATCACCTCTGCTGCAGCGGCTTGCAGGGCGATCACGAGATCTGCTCGAGTGGTTTTAAGCGTGTTCGCGCGCAGGCCCAACGGCGGTATGGCATTCAGCGCCGCGCACAGGCGGCTGCATTCCTCCAGGCCCCAGCGGTTTAACCAGCGGGCAACAATCCATTCAGGCAGGGATTCTCGAATGGATAAGGCCTGTACCGGGTCGGACGCCACCTTAGGAAAGCGCACCGCCGCGGGGTTGCGGGCTACGCTGCGCAAAAGGCCGTTGACGAATTTTACCGTCCACGGAGCCGCCGCATCCTTAGAGAGCTCGACCGCAGTGTGAACGGCTGCAGACGCGGGTATGCGATCCATGTAAAGCAGCTGGTAAATCCCCAGCCGCAGGATATTCTTTATGGTCGGGTCAATTTTCCGAAAGGGCGTCCTTGAGAAATGTCGAATGACCCCATCAAGCCGATTGCGGGTGCGCAGGACACCGAAAACAAGTGCCTGGCGCAGCGCCCGATCCCGTCGGGATATATGCCGGTCAACCTGGCCGCGGGCATCGAGCAGTTGATCCAGCGTGATGTGACGGTTCTGCTCTAGCTGGGAAAGCAGCGTCAGGGCTTCTTTTCTGACATCAGCGCCCATCAGCGCAGCACAGTGCCGGCCGCCACCTTTTTACCGATCAGGTAATCACGGACAGGTAGACGCTTGCCGGAGGCTTCCTGAAGTTCGAGGATGGAAAGGGCCTGGTCGCCGGTGGCGATCCGCAACTCGCCGGTGAAGCGTGACACAACAGTGCCCGGTGCTGCCTCTTCCGGCAGGGGCGCAGGCCTGGCCGCAAAAATTTTAAGTCGCCGATCTCCCATAAAGGTGAAAGCACCGGGCCAGGGGGTCATGCCCCGTATGAAACAATCCAGGGCTGATGCCGACCGGTTCCAGTCGATCCGGCCGTCGGCCTTTTTCAGCATGGGGGCCTTGGTAGCCAGCTTGTCATCCTGGGGGATTGGGGAAAGTCTGTTAGAAATCAGGCCATCGAGGGTCTCAATCAGAAGCTCGGCCCCTATGATGCTCAGGCGGTCGTGCAGGGTTTGGGCGGTATCCTCGGCAGTGATGTCGGTACGGGCAGTCAGGAGGATATCGCCGGTGTCCATGCCGGCATTCATCAGCATGGTGGTGATCCCGGTCTCTTGTTCGCCGTTGATAAGGGCCCATTGGATCGGGGCGGCCCCGCGGTATTTGGGCAGCAGGGAAGCGTGGACATTGATCGGGCCCATTTGGGGGATATCCAGCAGTGCCTGGCTCAAGATCTGGCCCATGGCCGCCACGACGAAAAAATCAGGCTCAAGGGCCTGCAGCCGGGCAACGAAGTCTGCTGTGCGTAATGACATCGGCTGGGCAACGCTCAATCCCAATTCTGTGGCCGCGGCTTTTATCGGGGTCGGTACGGTTTTCCGGCCCCGGCCTTTGGGCCGGTCCGGCTGGGTGACCACGAGGGGCAGCCTATAGCCGGCCCGGTGCAGGGCCTGCAGGGTAGGGACGGCAAAATCCGGCGTCCCCATGAATATGACTTTGTACTGAGCGTTCATTGAGGGCCTTTGGTTGGTATAATCATAATCTTACTCTTAATCTATGTTTTATCAAGAGGTTATTATGATGAGCGCAAAGTGAAAACGGGATTAAGAATATGAGTATGAGTATGATTGTAAATTAGAGCAAAAACCTTAACAAGGTCCGGGAATTTTTATGGCAGGTATTATGCGTTCTTCTTGAGCGCCTTTTTAACTTTGCGCTTGTACATTTCCCGTTTCAGGGCACTGATTTTGTCGATGAAGAGTACGCCGTCCAGATGATCGATTTCATGCTGCAGGACAATTGCGTGTAATCCATCGGTTTCGATTTCAACCGCCTGGCCGTCCCTATCAAGGGCCTCCACCTTGACTCGTTCGAAGCGATTCACATTGCTGCGAAAGTCCGGAACGCTGAGGCAGCCCTCGCTTTCCGAGAGCTGGCTGCCTTCGGATTCTACGATTTTCGGATTGATCAGAACTTCAAGTTTAGGTTTATCTTCTGGTCCGGAAATATCATAAATAATTATTCTTTTATCTACTCCAACCTGAACGGCGGCCAGCCCCATACCAGGCGCGGCATACATGGTTTCGGCCATGTCGGCGATGATCTGGCGGACATCATCGTCAACTACCTCAACCGGTGCGGCTTTGCGGCGCAGCCGTTTGTCAGGATAGGTGATGATATCAAGTAGCGTCATTGGAGATCTCCAGCCGGGTTCCGGTGAATTGTCGAATCTTTACGCCCGTCAAGACCGCTGAATACAGGCCGGCGATGATGATCGGGAACATCTGGACGGCGTGGTTGGCCAGGGTGAATCCAGCTGCTTCCCGGGCCGGCACGCCGAATAGAGCCATGGCAAAAACGCCGCCCGCTTCCCAGATACCCCAGAAACCGGGTACTGAAGGAAGGGCTATGAAGAAACATACTATAATCATTACTGCCGACAGTTCAATGAAGGAGAGGTCGACCCCGGGGCAGCCGAGGGCCATCACGTAGTAGGAAACGGCACTCAGAATCCAGATCACCACGGATAGTCCCGTACAGGCAGCCAGCTTGGCCGGTGATTTCACCATGGCAAACCCGTCAGCGAAGTTGTTGATAATATTGATTAAAATGGTGCAGGCCTTATTCCTGACCCAGACGCGCTGGTGTTCCTGCAGGAATAAGAGCCATCCGGGCAGCCGTTGGATCAGTTCAATTAACAGGTTCCGGGTGGTGCTGATGCTGATGACGAGGATGCCGGCGATGCCGACCAGGCAGAGCCGGAACAGGCCGGTGCCGATGGTCATAAGTGTTTCGCGGTTGAGCGTGTATTTGCCAAAAGGAATGCTGACCTGCGGGTCGATATCCACGAAAGCCAGGACGGCGGCAAAAAACGCTATCAGCAGTCCGGCATCGAAAATGCGCTCGGTGGCCACCGTGGCCAGGCCCGCCGTAAAAGGGACGCCTTCCTTTTTTTTCAATATGGCCGGACGGGCCACTTCGCCGATTCGGCCGGGGAGGATACAGTTGATCATAAAACCGATCATCATGGGATGGTACGTGGGCCAGAAAGCAAGTTTTTGGGTAGAAGTGAGGATGATTTTCCAGCGCAGGGCGCGCAAGATAAAACTGAGCAGCACGACCAGCACAGCCGGTATGATCCAAAGCACGTTGATGGAGGCCAGGTAGGCGGCCAGATCCTTAAGGGGTACATTGCGAAACGCCAGGTAAAGCGCCAGGGCGGAGATGGCGATGCTCAGCAGCAGGGAAACAGTAGTTTTTCTATTCATAACGGATTGTTAGATGTTCGCTAAGATTTCCCGGGCCTGCACGACATCCTTGTTGATCTGCTCGGATAGCTCGTCGATGCCATTGAACTTTTGTTCCGCCCGCAGGCGGTGGATGAAGTTTACACGGATATCTTCTCCATAAATATCCTGGTCGAAATCGAGTATGTGGACCTCGACGGTAAAGATATGGTCATCGAAGGTGGGGCTGTAACCGATATTGGCCACGCCCTTATATTGCCGGCCCTGACATTCCACGGTGACGGCGTAGACGCCGGTTTTGGGGCTAAGTTCGTCCTGTAGATTGATATTGGCTGTCGGGAAGCCCAACAGGCGGCCGCCGCGATTGCGCCCGGTGGCTACCTTGCCTCGGATCTGGTAATAACGGCCAAGGTGTTTGCGGGTGCGGGCCATATCACCGACCATCACCAGTTCGCGCACCCGTGTGCTGCTGACGCGGTCGGTCTTGCTGTCGGGGCCCTGAATCCAGTCACGGACGATTACCTCGAATCCCATCTCACCGGCCATTTCCTGCAGCAGGGTCAGGTTGCCTTCCCGGTTGCGGCCGAAGGAGTAATCAGAACCCACGACGATGGCCTGCATGCCGATTTTTTTCACCAGGATGTCCGCCACAAACTCCCGGGCCGTAAAGGTTGCGAATTCCAATGAAAAGGGAATGACGATCAGGACGTCCACTCCGGTGCTCTCGATCAGTTCGGTTTTCTGGTCCAGCAGGGTAATCAGGGGCGGATGGCCGTTTTGTTTGAGGACCCGAATAGGATGCGGTTCGAAGGTGATGGCCACCGAAGTTCCGCCGATGACATCGGCACGCTCGATGACTTCGTGAAAAAGGGCCTGGTGGCCGAAATGAACCCCATCAAAGTTGCCGGTGGTTACCACGGCTTTTTCAAAGGGTTGGGCAATGGCATTCAGGTCGTTAATAACTTGCATGTTTTCTCAATTTCGCTAAAATATTGCCTTGACAGTACAAACAAAAAAATATATCTAAAGCATCTTCTGAACTAAATCAAGGCTTTTAGTTAAAGCTTGATCTTTCAAAAGCTTGCGTGCCGAAGTGGCGGAACTGGTAGACGCGCTAGGTTCAGGGTCTAGTGGGGGTCACCCCGTGGAGGTTCAAATCCTCTCTTCGGCACCACAAAAAATAAGCCCGGGCTTTTCGAGCCCGGGCTTTTTGTTTTCTAAGGCAGGCTTTTTCTGGCTGCCAGTACTTACTTTATCTGAAAAGGCTCTCTTCGCTCCGCATCGTCGTCCCGGTAGGAGTATCCGTCGCGACGGTCTTTCCCGCTGCGGCGCTCTTCCTGGGGCTCTTTAGCCTTGTCCTCTTCCGCAGCATCATCTATATCCACCTGGCGGCGGTCGATACCACTGCGGCGCCCGCCCTGATCAGCCACTTCATTTTCTAACTTGTCCACCTGCACCTCCCTTATGGCCAGTGTCCACAGTATCATATATACAACCAATACTATTTTTCACCAAACGGGCTGTCAAGGGCATTGTCATTTTCGGCGCAGGACGGCCGGCGAGACCCTTTCAGGATTCGGAATCCTGCAGCAGCATGGTCGCCGGGTCGAGCTGAACCGGCAGTTTGTGGCCGGCCCCGCTTTCGCCCTTCAACGCCCGGACATTGATTTCCTTGCCGGTGGGCTCCAGCTGCAGAATCACGCTGAACAGCTCCTGCAGCGGCGCGAAGGTTTGCGGCAGGCCGTCCGGCCCCGGCGTTTCATGCCGGTGGGTACGAACCGTAAACCAGGCCTGTATGTCGCGTTCACCGGCAAAGGCTTTCAGTTCATCCAGCGCGTCCGGCCGGGACTCATCGAACGGGAGGCCGTCTATGATCACCATGTCCGGCTTAAAAATGTTCTGCTCGGACAGGTCTGTCAGGCGTTCCTCCAGCTTGGGAACACTGAAGCCCTCCACCTTGAAGGTCATGATCAGGCGGTGCGGCAGCAGGGACTCCCAGAGTTGCTCTATCTGCCGGGCATCATATTTTTTCGAGAGATTGCCGAACACTTCCCGGTACCAGAGGGTCACCTTGTCAACCGGGTCGTTGAGGCTGACATGCAGCACATTTTTACCGGACAGGAGCGTGTTGAGTGCGATCTGGACGAGCAGGGCGGTTTTACCCACGCCGGCCCGGGCCAGAATCGCCCCAAAATCGCCGGGTGACAGGATCTCTTCCGCATCCCGCCCATGAGCCTGAGCGGATTGCGCTGAATCAGGTCGTTGGTCAGCATATGCAGGTTCCTTTCCTTTAGATAGATTATGCTTGCCTGTCCCGCGGGGCGGAACGCATCGCGGAACCTGTTTTTTAATTTGAGCGGCTGAATCAATTAGGCTACTTTCTTTTTATCCTCGGCTGCTTTCTTCACAAGTTCTTCGGCTACAGACTGGGGGACCCGCTTGTAAGTCAGAAACTCCATAGTAAACTGGGCCTTTCCCTGGGTGGAAGAGCGCAGCACGGTGGAATACCCGAACATTTCAGCCAGGGGCACCTGAGCTTCCACCACGCACATGGGGCCCTCGTCCTGGGAACCCACGATAATGCCCCGCCGCTGGTTCAGCGAACCCATGACCGCGCCCTGGAACTCGGTGGGCGTTTCCACCACGACCTTCATGATCGGTTCGTGGATAACCGGCTTGGCTTTGGCATACCCTTCGAGGAAAGCCCCGCGGGCAGCCGCCTGAAAAGCCATCTCGGAGCTGTCCACGGCGTGGGCGGCACCGTCGTTTATCTCGACCTTGATCCCGGTAACCTGGAATTCCATTTTGGGGCCCTTGGCCAGGCAGTTTCTGAAACCCTTTTCACAGGCCGAAATGAACTGGCTTGGAATAGCGCCGCCGGTGATCTTGTTTTCGAAGACAAACTCGTCATCCGTGACCGGTTCCAGGTAGCCGGCCACCCGGCCGTACTGCCCCGATCCGCCGGTCTGTTTTTTATGGGTGTAGTTGAATTCCGCCCGCTGGGTAATGGTTTCCCGGTAGGCCACCCGCGGCTGGCCGGTCTCCACCTGAGCCTTGTATTCGCGCAGCATCCGCTCCACGTACACCTCCAGGTGCAGTTCCCCCATGCCTTCGATAATGGTTTCCCCTGTTTCTTCACTGACAAAGGTCCGGAAAGTGGGATCTTCCTTGGTGAAGCGGTTCAATGCCTTGGACATATTGATCTGGGCCTTGTTGTCGGCGGGAACGATGGACAAGGAGATGACCGGTTCCGGCACAAACATGGAGGTCATGGACAGGCTCTGGCCGGCTGCGGTGAAGGTATCCCCGGAAGAACAATCCACACCGAACAAGGCGCCGATATAACCAGCCGGAATCATTTCGATATCTTCCATCTGGTCGGCGTGCATACGGACCAGGCGGCCGATTTTGACCTTTTTACCGGTGCGTACATTGTATACCGTGTCCCCTTTTTTCAGGGTTCCCTGGTATACCCGGATATAGGTGAGCTGCCCGTATTGTCCGTCTTCCAGCTTGAAGGCCAGGGCCACGACCGGTTCTTCCGGTTCACTGGAGAGGACCACCGGTTCTTCATCCTGCCGGGTATCCAGGGCTTCATTTTGAATGTCGGCCGGGCAGGGCAGCAGACGGGTGACCGCATCCAAGAGCGGTTGGACGCCCTTGTTTTTGTATGCGGACCCCATGAATACCGGGGTAATCTCACGGGTCAGGACACCCTGGCGCACGGCATTGTAGATCAACTCTTCAGGAATTTCCCGTTCTTCCAGGATAGCCTCCGTCAGTTCATCGGAGAAGAGCGAGGCGGCGTCGATCAGGGCTTCACGATGGTGCTCGGCCTGTTCCAGCAGGTTGGCGGGGATGCGTTCAATCCGCACTGTTTCACCATTGTCGCCATCGAAATAGATGGCCTGCATGGTAACCAGGTCCACCACACCGTCCAGATCCGCTTCGAGTCCGATAGGGATCTGCATCGGTACGGCATTGTGCCCCAGCTTCTCCTTGAGCTGGCGGGCTACCCGGAAGGGATCGGCTCCGCTCCGGTCGCACTTGTTGATGAACGCGATGCAGGGCACCTTGTAACGTTTCATCTGCTGGTCCACGGTGATCGACTGCGACTGCACGCCGCCAACCGAGCAGAGCACCAGAATGGCGCCGTCCAGCACCCGCAGGGAACGTTCAACCTCGATGGTAAAGTCAACGTGTCCGGGGGTGTCGATAATATTGATTTCGTGGCTGTCCCATTCGCAGAAAGTGGCCGCCGACGCGATGGTGATCCCCCGTTCTTTTTCGAGTTCCATGGAGTCCATGGTGGCGCCGACACCGTCTTTGCCTTTCACATCATGAATGGCGTGAATTCTTTGGGTGTAAAATAGAATTCTTTCGGTAAGGGTGGTTTTTCCGGAATCAATATGGGCACTGATACCGATATTCCTGACGTGTTCAATATCCTGTTTCATAATCTTTTCCTGCTGTTTTACAAGTTACTGGTAACGATTGATTCTATTATGCTGCCGAATGTATGGCGGTGTAAAACCGTGACGGGATCAGCAAAATAAAAAATCCCGCATTTGGAAAATACCGTATGAGGGATCAGCTGTATAGGCCAGATGTTAGAAACAAGCTGATATATAGATAATTTTTACTATGTCAACAGAAAAATGAGTTTTATCGCATTAATTTTGTGAAGATGGAACAGCCCTGTATTTCCAGCCAGCCGGCCGTGTCGGCGGTCTGTTGCCTGCCCGCATTTTACTCGGCTGAAATCAGCTGCCGGACCACCAGCCGGCCAGGCTTATACAAAGGTCGGGTATACCTGCAGGAGCAATTCGCGGGCGCCATAGAAATCTTGACTAATAAGCCGGATTGGTGTGAAATGACTCACAATTACCAGGGGCTGTCCCAATCAGCCTTACGACTGCCCCATAAATCTGAGCGAGGAGTGCCTGCATGGACTTGAAGTCAGCGTATCCCCAAAAAGTGGTGACCGCCGAAGAGGCGGTGACCAAAATTGCCCGGGGCAGCCGGGTCTTTCTCGGTACTGGCTGCGGGGAACCCCAGCACTTGATTCATGCCATGGTCAGGAATGTGGCGATTCAGGATGTCATGGTCTACCAGATGCTGTCCAACACCCTGTCACAATATGTGGACAAGCCTGACTTCATGGAACGGTTTGCTCTGAAGCTGTTTTTTATCAGCGCCTCCCTGCGCAAGGCTGCGTTTGAAGGCAAAATCGACTATCTACCGACCTATCTATCCCAGATTCCGCAGCTGTTCGCAACCAATCGGATCGGGCTCGATGCCGCCCTGGTGCAGGTCAGTCCCCCCGACCGATTCGGATTCTGCAGTCTGGGTGTCAGCGTGGACATCACCCGCAGCGGTATCGAAAACGCCAGCCTGGTCATCGCTCAGGTCAACAAACATATGCCCCGGTCGCTGGGGGACAGCTTCGTCCACGTAGACGATATCGATTACCTGGTCGAGCATGATGAACCCCTGGTGGAGTCGCTGCCGGGCAATAAAGATCCGGAGGTTGTCCAGCGGATCAGTTTTTACGTCAGCCAGCTCATCGAAGACGGGGCGACCCTGCAAATCGGTTTCGGACACTTGCCGTACACGATTTTACAGCACCTGGACGATAAGAAAGATCTGGGAATTCACACGCAGGTGATCTCCGACGGCATCATTCCGCTGTTTGAAAAAGGCGTCATCACCAACCGCAAAAAGACCCTGCTGCCCGGGCGGGCCGTTGCCTCGCTGTGCATGGGGTCGTCCCGGATCTATGACTTTGTCGACAACAACCCGATGTTCTATTTCCGGTCCTCCGAATTCGTGAGCGATCCGGTAGTCGTGGCCCGCAATGACAATTTTATTTCCCTTAGCAGTGCGCTTGAAGTCGACCTCACCGGCCAGGTCTGCACCGATTCCATGGGATACCTTTTCTACAGCGGTATTGGTGACCAGGTCGACTTTCTCCGGGGCAGTGCCATGAGCAAGGGCGGCTTTTCAATCATTGCACTGCCTTCAACCGCCCAAAACGGTCAAATTTCCAGAATCGTCCCCCACCTCAGCGAGGGCGCCGGCGTGGCCACCACCCGGGGGGACGTGAATTTTGTCATAACCGAGTACGGTATCGCAGAGCTCCAGGGCAAAGGGATTTACCAGCGGGTAATGGAATTGGCCCAGATCGCCCATCCCAAATTTCGCGAAGAATTGATAGATGTCGCCCGCGAGAAGCACTATATTTTCTCAGACCAGCTGCCGCCGTCACAGGACGACCTGCTGTTTATCGAAGGTTACAAGAGCACCCTGGCCCTGCCGACCGGAAAGACCATTGAATTCAGGCCCCTGCTGCCGTCTGATGAATTCTCATACCGCAATTTCTTTTACTCCCTCCAGGAACGCACGATCTATTACCGCTTCTTCTATAAAATGCGGAATTTCACCCATTCCGTGGTCCAGGAACAGTGGGCCAGCGTCGATTACCGCAAAAACATGTCTATCATCGGCCTGACCCAGAAGGGTGGACACAAGGAGATCGTGGCCATCGGTACCTATGCCGAGGAAGAAAAGCACCGGGCGGAGGTTGCGTTTGTGGTCCGGGAAGATTTTCAGGGTATGCGGATCGGATCCTACTTGCTGGAAGAGCTGGAGAAGATCGCCAGGGAGAATGCATACAAAGGCTTTTCAGCAACTGTGCTGAGTGAGAATGCCGCCATGATCCGGGTGTTCAAGAAACGTTATCCCCATGCCAAAACCATTGCCGGGGGCGGCGGCGATATGACCATTCACATGGATTTTACGGATGCGGTTGAATTGAACGCTCAACTGTCGCAGGGAGGAGGCGACGTTTGCATTGAAAACAGCTGACATGCCAGGATCACCAAGGTGGGCAGAGCTGGTCGCGGCAGGCGCAGCAGAACTGGGGGCCCCGGTGACCCCTTCGCAGATCGAAGCTCTGGCCTGCCATGCGGCCGAGTTGGTGCGATGGAACCAGAAGATCAACCTGACCCGGATCAGCGATCCGGCCGATATGGCCATCAAGCACTACGTGGATTCGCTGGCCTGCATCCCCTACATACCGGTCGGCGCAGACATTCTGGATATAGGCACCGGCGGCGGTTTTCCAGGCATTCCTCTGGCGGTGGTGGCGCAACCGCGTTCAGTGCTGATGATCGACAGCGTCGGTAAGAAGATCAGTTTCCTGCAGCACGCCATCCGCCTGATGGGGCTGCCCAATGCCCAGGCCCGGCACGCACGGGCCCAGGAACTGCAGGCCCAGACAACCTACCGTGAATACTATGATCGGATTGTCTGCCGGGCCCTGGCCGACATCGCGCAGATTATTGAGCTGGCGTTTCCCCTGCTTAAACCCGGCGGTATGGTTGTGGCCCTCAAGGGGCGAACGGACCGGGTTGCACAGGAGAGCCGCCGCCTGGATTCTTCCGGCCAGAAAAAGCAGGGACCGGTAAACATGCAAATTGCAACCTACCGTCTGCCGGTGTTGAACGAGGAAAGGAACCTGATTTTGCTCACCAAGTGAAAACGGGCAAATCAGCTCGCGGGCTGTATTCCACCTTTCGGTGCTTGCAGTAAGCCCCGGGATGCAGTAGGTTATAGCTAACTGCTCTTAACGTCAAAATGGCTGTGAACACACGGCTTTTTGATAGATGATTTAGCCAAATGCCATAACCAGTGTAAATTGGAGGGTAACATGATTGAATGGTGGCCTGTTCGACAAAAATGGAAGCAAACATACGCGTTGATCACCACGCTGCTGCTGGTACTGGCCCTTGCGCTGAGTGTGCACGCCCAACAGTTTCGCGACGTCTCGGTTGTGCCGGACGAGGAAAAGCGTTCCAGTATTCACGAAGTTGACGGCTATGCCTATCTTTCAGAGACGATGACCCTGGAGCAGGTTCGCAACGCTGCGATCGCCACGGCTAAACGCCAGGCCGTCGAGCGGGCGAAAACCTATATAGAGTCCAATACGACCATCGAAAATTTTGAGGTGACCCAGGACCAAATCAAAGGAAAAAGCCACGGATCCGTCACCGTCCTTGAAATGAAGGATCACGGGGTTGTCGATAACACCCGCTACCATGTGTGGATCAAGGCCGAGGTGGAATACGGCATCAAACCGGTGGGCCTGGCCTCGACCGGCAGCCAGACCAACGGTGGGCTCTCATCCACGCATCTTGACCCCCAGGCGCCTTTGACAGTGCGGGTGTGGACCAGTAAAAAAGAGTACCGCGAGGGAGAGCACATCATTGTGTACATGCAGGGCAACCGGGATTTTTATGCCCGCATTGTCGATATTACCTCTAATGGTGACATCATCCAACTGCTGCCCAATGAATACCGGCAGCAGGACCGGTTCGCAGCCGGACAGATATACCAGATCCCCGGGGAAGGCGACCGCTTTGACCTGAAGGTCACCCCGCCTTTTGGAGAAGACCGCATCGTGGTGTATGCCAGCGAAGTGCCTTTGGGCAACGTGTCCATGAATTCCGCCGGAGCAGGTTTGGGCGCTTTCGGCGGTTCCCAGGAATCCCTGGGTATACGCACCCGCGGCATATCCGTGACGGCGGCAGGCAGCAGCAGTCAGCCCGCGGCCCAATCAGGCGCGGCCTTTTACGAAAGCACCTGGAGACTGCGCACGGGACCGTAACCCAACACACCCCGCAAGGCCCTGCCGCCGCCGGGCTGGTACGAAACATGTAAATGGCAGCCGCGGTTTTCACCGGGCTGCCATTGCTGTCTGGATAGGGCTATTTGAAGCCGGCTACATTTTCGGCAAAAGACGGGTCCTGGAGAAGCTTTTTTGCAAACTTCAGGTATTTGGAAGTGATAGATCGGACGGCCAGCTGCAATGCATAGGGCCGGACCGGTTTTTCCAGCAGGTGGTTTACATCCGAGGCGACACACATATTGACCACATCGTCATTGGCATTTCCGGTAATGATAATGGTATCTTCATGCGCTGTCGGAAACTTCTCACTGATCATATCGAGAAAGAAAAAGCCGCTTTTGCCGCCCAGAAAAATATCCACGATAAAAATTGCCACGCCGGTCTCGCGGGCGAGGCAGTACGCGATTGCCTTGTCGACGTTTGAAAAGGAGATGACATCCCCCCAGGTATAAAATCGCTTGACGATTTCAGTCAGGACTTCGCATACATCCGGGTCGTCATCGATAATAATTACGTCCAATCCTTCGGCCATTTCCAGGGCCTCCTTCTATATAGAAAAGTTCATTGGGCAGGGAAGCGCCCTATCAAGGGTTCTCGGCTGATATTCTATCAAATTCGGGAATAAGGTCCATAAAAATGTCATAATAATAGGGGTCGAATTGCGTCCCCCGCCTTTTCAACATATAGTCGGCTACTTCTTCGGGGGGCAGGGCTTCGGCGTAAACACGGTCATGGCTCAAAGCATCGTAAACATCCGCCAGGGCCACAATGCGGGCCGCCTCCGGGATATCTTCTCCGGACAGACCGGCCGGGTAGCCTTCTCCGTTCCACCACTCATGGTGGCTCAGGGCAATTTCATGGGCCATTTGCAGCATGGGATATTCCGAACCTTCCAGGATATGACCGCCGGCGTTTGTGTGGCTGCGGATGATCTCGAATTCCGCTTCACTCAGCTCGCCCTTTTTTTTCAAAATCGCATCCGGGACCCCGATTTTACCGATATCGTGCATGGGGGCTGCCAGACGGATATCGTCGACACTTTCCGGAGTCCAGCCGGCCGAGGCGGCGGTCAAGTTGCTGAACAATGCTATCCGACGGACATGCCCGGCGGTCTCCTCGTCGCGCTTTTCAAGGGCCGTCAAAAGGCGGAAGATCGTCTCTTCTTTTGTCTTCTTGATAACGGATGTCTGGTGCTGTACCAGTTTTTCCAGCCCGGCGTTATACTCGCGCAGCCTTCTTTCCAGGGTTACCGTCCGGGCCCCGACACTGATCCGGGCCTGCAGCAGGTCCGGGTCAAAGGGTTTGGTGATATAGTCATCCACTTCCCCGCCAAGAAGGCCTTCGAGCATGTCTTGCTTCTCTGTCTTGGCTGACCAGAATGATGTAAATGTATGCGGCATTGGGGGTGTTTCTGATGTTGCGCACCAACTCAATGCCATCCATCTCGGGCATCATCCAGTCGGTGACCAGGATGTCCGTGTTGTTGGACAGCGAGAGTTCCAGGGCCTCCAGGCCATTTTTAGCCGTGATGACCCGGTTGCCCCATTTTTCGATAAAATGCTGCAGGCGTTTGCGGGTGATGGTTTCGTCTTCGGCAACCAGGATGTTCATGCCGTATCTAATCCTCTATCAGTCGTTTCAGGGCCGTTTCCAGGTGGGTGACCTCACGGACCAGTTTATCAAATATAGGCCGGCTGCCATCGCAGGTTTTATTCTTGCCCATGGCTTCCAGGTCAAAAGCGTGCCCGACGGCTTTCTCCGCCTGGAAATTGCCCAGCATTCCCTTCAGTCCGTGGGCCGTCCGGCCCAGTTCCTCGTGGTCCTGGTCCGTGAGAGCACTTTCAATCATGGCGATCATGGAAGGGTAATCTTCGAGAAACATGCCAACCGCTTCGCGTAGAAATTCCATATCATCATCGAAAGCGCGCGGGAGTTTGTCGGCTGCAAAGGCGGGTTTCCCACTAGCGGGTGTCTCTGTATCTGGCTGCTCGGCTCCCGACCCGGACCCCGGTGAGAACTTGACGATTTCTTCTTTCAGAATTTCCGCCGCTATGGGTTTGGAGACATAGCCGTCCATTCCGGAATCGAGGCAGCGTTCGCGATCACCCTTCATGGCATAGGCGGTCATGGCAATAATCGGCAGGTGGGGCAGGTCCTCCGCCTGCTCTCTTTCACGGATCAGCCGCGTGGCTTCAAAACCGTCCATTTCCGGCATCTGGACATCCATCAGCACCATGTCGAACTGCTGGGAAGCAACCATGTCAACTGCCTCGCGTCCGTTTTCCACTATTACCGAATCCAGTTTCCAGCGTTCAAACAGGCGGGCAATAAACTTCTGGCTGAAAGGGGTGTCCTCGGCTACCAGAATATTCAGGTTCGAAGAGGGCAGGGTCTCTTCGCCAGGGGACGTTCTTATCGCGGGGCCGGTTTCATCTGTCGCTGGGTCGGCATCCAGGGCGGCCATCATGGTATCCAGCAGTTCCAGGGGGACAACCGGTTTGGTGATAGTTTTTAATCCGGGCAGGGCGGCGGCATCCGGCAGGATCCGCTTGCCGGCCAGCGGCAGCATGGCTACGGCAGCTGGAAGCGGATTGAGACTGCCCAGCAGGGCATAAAAGTCCAACAGGATATCTTCAGCAAAGTCGTTGTCAACCAGGATCAGGGTATACGGGTTCCCGTTGCCGGAGGGGACGATAATTTCCGTGCGGGCAGTCTCCAAATCGCTGACGGTGAAATGGGTTACGTCGATCAGGCTGGTGAAAGTATCGGAAAGTACCTGTTCAGTCTCGGGTTTGACAGCGGCGATTAGAATTTTCTGATCGGAAAAATCGAATTCCGGCAAAGTATCCTTGAATAAAATATCACGCTCCAGTCCGAATTCGGCAGTGAACGCGAAGGTGCTGCCTTGATTGAGCTGGCTTTCGACCGTAAGGGTGCCGTTCATCATTTCAACCAGCTGTTTGGAAACCGCCAGACCGAGGCCGGTGCCGCCAAATTTGCGTGTAGTGCTGCCGTCCGCCTGCTCGAAAGCATCGAAGATGCCTTTGACGTTTTCGGGCGCGATGCCGATGCCGCTGTCCACGACCGCGATCAGCACTTGGGCGGATTCTGAACTCTGTTCGTGGCAGGAAACCCGCACGGTAACAGCGCCCGTGTCGGTAAACTTGACGGCATTGCCGACCAGGTTCAGAATGATCTGCCGCAGCCGAAAGGGGTCCCCGACAACTTGAACCGGAACATTGGCATCAATCCAGGATTCCAGGGCCAATTCTTTTTCATGGGCTTTGGTGGCCAGAATTTTGACCGAATCTTCAATCAGGCTGCGCAGGTTGAAACTGGTATTTTCGAGCTCCAGTTTTCCGGCCTCAATTTTCGAGAAGTCGAGAATATCATTGATTACCGTCAACAAGGAGTGCGCGGCTGCCAGAACCACACTGAGATCTTCTCTCTGCCGGTCTTTCAGATCAGTGTCCACCAGCAATTCGGTCAAACCGATGATGGCGTTCAGCGGGGTGCGGATTTCGTGGCTCATGTTGGCCAGAAATTCACTCTTGGCCTTGTTGGCGTATTCAGCTGCGCTTTTTTCCTGCTCCAGGGCTTCGGCCTTCTTACGCTCGGTGACATCCCGCAGCACACCGCGGAACCCCACCGGTTCACTGACGCGGTTGCGAATCAGGGAGATGGATACTTCCGTGTGCACCGGCGTCCCATCTTTACGGGTAATCAGCAGGTCGAACAGACTGGCGGGTTGCCCGGTCGTCCAGACATCATTGATGGCATCATAAGCCCGCGGGGATTGCTCCTTGTCGAAGATCATCCCCTGATCGATCCCCCTGATTTCATGGGAGAGATAGCCCAGAATATTGCATAGGGCACTGTTGAAAAAGGTGATCTGGCCGTCCTTGTTCAGCTCAAAATACCCATCTTCGATGTTTTCCAGAATCGTCCGGTATTTTTCTTCGCTTTTCTGGAGCTGGCGTTCAACGATCTTGCGTTTGTTTATGGTGTACTGCGAATGCGAACCGAATATAATAAAGAGGCAGCACACGATAATGCGGGTCCATACCTCATTTAAATTCAAGCCGGTCACGTGGTAAAAGAAATCGACGTCGTAGCTTAAAAATACATAGAGGACCGAGTCCAGTATCCAGTAGACAATCGCCAGGGCAAATCCGAACAGGACCATGTGGTCGGTCAGATAGACCCGTACTTTTTTATCATCACCCATCAGGAGCTCCCTCCCGTACAATTCAACCCGTGTAGTCAGATTACCGTATATCCGGATGGATAGCAGCGGTGCGCAGCCCAGCGCCAAGTGCAGTGTGCACGACCCGTGAGTTAGTACCCAAAATTAATACCTTGTAACCCTGTCTTATGCAAGAATAATTCGGTAACTCGTCGATATCGGTCGATATTTCTTGACAAAAGTTCCTTACTATGGTGAATATAGTAAATTATATAAAATTATATGAAATTATAGGGGCCTGCCATACAGTGTTTCAGGCTGGCACACGTGCGCTTGGAGAGCAGCATTGGCTAAAAAAGACGAGATCACTTCCACCGAAAAGCTCCTTGAATTGATCAGAAAAAAGGGCGCACCGCCCGATGATTCCAATGCACCCCTGCCGGCCAAGAAAAGGCTGTTTCGCGCAGGGCCAAATCCGCTGCCCGCCGTCGATCCAAAAAAGTCATCCAGGTCGGGGTCGACATAAACGACACCGATCTTACCCTGGCCGTGATCAACCGGATATCCGAAGACAGGCATAAACTCCAGGAGATACGGCGCATCGCTCTCGGGGCGAAGATGAAAAAGGGCAGCCCCGAATTTATCAAGCTGCTGAAAGGCGCCTTGCGGGAGCTGGCCGGTAAATACAAGGATCCGGCGCTGTGGGCCACTATTTCATCCGCGGATGTGGAGACCCGGTTCCTGCAGATACCGAAAGTGCCGGCCCGGCAAACCGCCAATGCAGTGCGGTGGGCCTATCAGAAAGAAGTCTCGATCACGGATTCACAGATATTCGACTACCACGTGGTTGAATCCACCTATGCGGACGGCGAACAGAAGAAAAACGTCATCGCCTATACCGCTCCCAAGAACGAAATTAGCACCACCCGCGAACTTTTCAATAAGGCCGGCTGGCCGCTCAAAGGCATTTCGATTGTCCCTTTTGCCATTCAGAACCTGCTCAAAGCTGGTTGGATAAGCAGTTCCGGAAAGAATGTCTGCACCCTTTTTATCGGTCGGGACTGGTCGCGGATCGCTATCTTTTCCAAGAATGCCCTGATTCTTTCCCGGGACATAAAGGCCGGGGCCCGCAGTATGGTCCAGGCGATTTTGGAAACCCTGGACAAAAACAGTCCGCCGCCCGAGGAAACCATGACCATGGCCTTGCCCGATGAAGAGCTCCCGCTGGAATCGGGCGAACCCAGCCGCAACCAGAAAAAAGCGGAAAAGCTCTTTGCCGAATTTCTCGAATCGCGGCCGGCCGCAGACAGTGCGCCGCCGGATTTAAAAAGGGAGAAACTGGTGTTCGGCATGGTCAAACCGGCTCTGGACCGGGTGATCCGGCAGGTGGAGATGACCCTGGAACACTTCGGGCTGAACTTTGACAACAGCCCCATCGACAACGTTTATATCTCCGGGGAACTGAGCACCAAGAAAAGCGTGGCTATCTATATCGGCAAGCAGTTGGGACTGCAGGTCGAACCGATGGACCCATTTGCCAATCTGGCCGAATCGCAGGCCACGGACCCCTCCGGACAGACTGCCCTGGCCGGAGATCTTTTCGTACCGGCGGCCGGCATGGCCCTCTCGGACAACGAGACCACGCCCAACTTCATTTTCACTTACATACATAAAAGCAGAAAGGCCTTTACCAAGCGATTCAATCAGGTGGCGAACGTTATATTCATTAGTCTGATCCTTGTGGCCATGGGGATCTTCTACTTTCAAACCCAGCAGGTCAGCGCCATAAAAGAGCAGACGAGACCCCTGGAGATAGAGCTTGCGGCCTACAGCCCCAATCTGGATAGAAACCTGATGGCGGCTGTCACGGGCGAAACGGTCAAGAAAATGCAGACGCACTCAGCCGCTGCGGGGTACTACCTGCCGGCGGCTGTTCTGGTCGAAGTCCTGGAAGTAACGCCTGATACCGTAAAATTAACGAGTGTTCAGGCCATTTTAGGATCGGTCGACCAGCAGACTATTGCAAAATCCGGCAAAGTGCTGAACATTGAAGGCTTGATTTCCGGCAACAGCCGTTTTTTCGAAAGAAATATCACCGAGTATCTGGTCCGGCTGAAAAAATCGCCGCTGTTCAAACAACCCAAGGTTAAGGAAAAGCAGATCCTGGAGAAAGACGGTGGTGAAGTCATGCGGTTTGTGTTGAGCATGTCCATTATATAGACAGGAAACGGCATCCCATGTGGGCCAACATACCTAAAAAATCGTTGCGCAATCTCATTATCTTCGCGGGGGCCCTCGCTGCGGTCATCGGATTGATGGTTGTACCCAGCTACTTCGCCATAGGCAAAGCCGAAGCCAAGCGAGTCAGAATATCCAAGGAAGTCAATGAGCAGCGTCTGCTGGCCCCGGTATTCGGTCAACTGGTAAAAAAACGCCGCGAACTCAATGAGTCCAATGCAGACCTGCCCGAACGTGATGCCATGCCGCGCGATGCCGCCGGCGGGGTTGCCGAAAAACTGACCGGAATGGCCGGCGGTGCCCGGTTGCAGATGGTTGGGATAACGGTTGACCTGAATGCCCTGGTGAGCGACGTCCGCCTGATGCGGATTGATCTGGTGCTGCGTGGCAAACTCATGGATTACCGTGTTTTCCTAGATCAGCTGATTGCCGTTCCCCATGTTGAGTTCATCGAAAGGTTGCGCATCATGGCGGTTCCGGAAGGGCGGGAATACCGAATGCGGGTTTGGGTTGCACTGAAGTAGGAAGGTCTTAGGTGTCAGGTATAGGGTGTAAGGTGTAAGGTAAAAGGTGTAAGGTTGCAGGCAATGGGCTGCTGAACACGGGGAAGTGAAATCATTCAATGTCGAAACGTGAAAAAATAATCGTGGTAATGATGGTGGTCGTTATCCTTTACGGTGGTTTCAATTTTCTTTTTCCGGATAACAAAGGGGGGCGCCCGAAATTCTCCAGTCAAAAGGCCGTTGCGGTAACGGACTTTGTAACCGATCTGGTAAGGCGTATCAGAGCGGCTGATACTACGGTTACCGACACCTTGATTATGGCAAAATCGGCGGCCAAATGGCAAAAGGACCCATTTGTGGACGTAAGCAAACCAGTTGTGGAGGCGACCGCGCCCCAGGCGGAAGCAGCGATCATCGACGGCGAAGCTCTGGCCGGGTCTTTCAGCTATACCGGTTACATGGAAATGGGCGACAGTATCCTGGCGATTATCAACGGCCTGGAATACCAGGTGGGAGACCAGCTTGCCAGTGAGGGCGCCGTCTTGAAAAAGGTAACGCCCACAGAGGCGCTGATCTATGTGGATGCCGAAGATGGTTTGGTAGTGGTTCCAATCGTTGAAACAGCCCAGCCTTAAAGGCAGGTAAGTTATAGGCGGCCTGAAGATTGGCTTTATGGAGACACTCAGTCAGAGAGATCCTTAATATGAGAAAGCTCACGTTATTTCACAAATGTCCGGTGCTTGTTGTGGGCCTGTTGGTCGCGGTCATCGTCACCGGCTGCGTCCGGGACAACAAGAACAGCGTCGAACAGTCCTATCAGAAGTGGAAGGCCATTGCCGAGGATTCCAAAGGATATTCCCCCCGCGCAAAGCGGAGAATGAGTACCCTGGACGAATCACGGGGCGATGCCAGGGTTACGGCCGTCTCTCCGGAGACTGCGGCGCCCTCGCAAGCAGAGACCCTAAGACCGCTCCCTACGGCGTCGGTTTCACTGAACATGAGCGACGTGGACGTGGCGGTCCTGCTGCGTTCACTGGCCCGGGCGGCCGGTTTAAACATTATGATCAATGAAACCGTCAGTGGCCGGGCCAATATCAATATTAAAAAAGCCCCCTGGAATCAGGTGTTTCTGGGTATTTTAAAAACCCACGGACTGTCCTACCAGTGGGAAGGCGACATTATCCGGATTATGACCACGGCAGACTTCGAACAGGCCCTGCAGAAGGCTTCCCAGAAAATGGACCTGCGTGAGCTTGAACCGCTGGCGACCCGGATAATCCGGATTGACTATACCGATGCAGCCAGCCTCAAAACCACATTGGATGCGTTTCTGACAAAGAGCAAATCCGGGGCTCCCATTGGGTCCATCATGGTGGATGCCCACACCAACACCCTTATCGTAAAGGCCCTGGAAGATGACATCAACAACATGCTGCCCCTGGTGGAACAGCTCGATCTGCCGACGCCGCAGATTCTGATCGAAGCGCATATCGTTGAAGCCGAGAGTTCAACCGCCCGCGAACTTGGTGTTGAATGGGGCGGTAAATATGAATTCCAGGACAGCAAAAATACGTACACCATCGGTGACGGCGGAACCGCTTTCAATTTTCCAACCACAGGCGTGGCCGGCATGACCCTGGGTTTCATGATAGACAGCGGCGGGGCCAACCAGCTGACTGCCCAACTTTCGGCCTTGCAGGTGGAGAACAAGTTGAAGATCCTTTCCAGCCCTTCCATCACGACCATCGATAACAAAACCGCCAAATTCAAAAGCGGACAGGAGGTCCCCTACCAGAGCGTCGATGATGGTAATGTGAAAACCGAGTTCAAGGAGGCCGTGCTGCAGTTGGACGTGACCCCCCATGTCATTGACGGTGAAGCCATCAAGATGGACATCAAGGTCAAAAAGGATGAAGTCGGAACCGCCACGACCGCTACGGGCGGTGTGCCGCCGATCATCACCAAACAGGCGGAAACCAACGTCATCCTTTACGACGGGCAGACCACGGTCATTGGCGGTTTGAACCGGGACCGCGATTCACGCACTGACACCGGGGTGCCCGGGTTGCAGAATATACCCCTGCTGGGGGTGTTTTTCCGCGGTGAGGAAACCGATCGCGAAGAAGGTGATCTGCTGATATTCATCACACCGCACATTCTAAAACAGAGAATCGGCGGCGGGGCGGAGACCAGTAAAGAGTAATTGTGAAGAATGGAATATTTCAAGCTTCTCAATCTGGACAAGGAACCATTTTCCAATTCGCCGGACCCGGATTATTTTTTCAAATCCCGGCAGCACAAGGCGTGTTTGCAAAAGCTGGAGCTGTCTTTGCGCCTGCGGCGGGGATTGAATGTCGTCATCGGCGAAGTCGGCACCGGCAAAACCACCTTGTGCCGGCAGATGATTAAAAAATTCAGTCGGGACGCAGAATTCGAAACCCACCTGATCCTTGACCCCCACATGGCCGATCCGGCGGCCTTCCTGCAGTATGTGGCCCAGATGTTCGAGCGCGAACCGGACGTTCCCACCGGCGATGGAACTGACTACAAAGAGTTTATCAAGCAATACCTCTACAAACGGGGCGTCGAAGAAAATCGCGTAGTGGTCCTGATCATCGATGAAGGCCAGAAGATACCTGTGCCTATTCTTGAGATTCTGCGGGAACTGCTGAACTATGAAACCAATGAATACAAGCTGCTGCAGATCGTCATTTTCGCCCAGCGTGAGTTCGAACTGATCCTGGACCAGCATGCGAATTTCGCCGACCGCATCAATTTGCTGCATGTCCTGGGGCCGCTGAGTTTCAGAGATACCCGGCTGATGATAGATTATCGCCTGCAAAAAGCCGGTGCAGAAGGCAACCTGGCCAGTATGTTGAGCTACCCAGCCCTGGCGGCTATTTACCGTGCAACCGGGGGATACCCGCGTAAGATCGTGAACCTTTGCCATCGCATCATGCTGGCCATGATCGTGAAAAACCGCAAGCGGGCCGGTTGGCGGCTGGTGCGGTCTTGCATCACCCGGAGCAGCACCACCAGAATTTCCAGGCGGTGGCCAAAAGCGGTGGGCGCCCTTTTGATCGTCACGGGAGTTGTTGGAATTGCCTATACCGGGTTTACCCCGGAAACAGCGGGACCGGAAAAAGAAACCACCGCCCGCCAGTCGTTTCCGATCAAATCGCCCGGAGTGAAGGCCGTCGCCCCAGGTACCGGCGCACAGCCGGAAACGCCGGCTGTACCGGGCAATGAGCGGACACCGGCTGTATCGGAAACGATCGGGGATGATAGGGTCGCAGAAAAGGCGGTCGACAAACCGGCCGCTGAGACAGATACGTCGGAACAAACCTCATCCGCGGCACCGCTCGCAATGCAGGCGCCCACACCGGCCGCTGCCGCGGTTGAGAAACCCACTGCCGGTGAATTGCCGAAACCGGCGGAAGCAGAGCTTGCGGCCATGCGAACACGGCCGCAATCACTGGGCCTGATACGGATGCGGGACAACGAAACACTGTCCTGGGTGATGATCAAGGTGTATGGCGAATATAACAACCAGCGGCGGCGCCATGTAGCCGACGGCAACCCCAATGTGCGCGACCTGGACAATATTTTCGCCGGACAGGCCATCGGATTTCCAGCCCTGCCGGCCGAAGGGCTGCAAATACCGGACTACCTGAAATGGATCCGGGTCGACCGTCTGGAAACAGTGTCCGCAGCCCTGGATGTCATCCGCCGATACTCTACGCGGGCGGCACCGCTGCGTATCATCTCTTATTGGCACAGGGATCAGGGGCTGCAATTTGACGTGATCTTCTGGAAATACTTTTCTTCGCAGGACGAGGCGGCACGCTATTTGACGACTTTGCCGGAAGATTTGCAAACGAAGAGTGAGATATTGGCCGGATGGCCCGCCGGGATTGTTTTCTATGCGAATCCCTGCCCGGGTATTGGGTGAAACTAAACCGCGGGTCTGCATGCATACCGGGTATGGTGAAAGCGCCGTTATCACTATGATCTGCTTGCACGCCGGCCTGCAGGCCTTAACATAAGGGCATACAAAGGCGCAGCAGATCTAATGTAAAGTGTTGGTCGAAACCCTTGTCCGCAGGCGCCGGCAGCAGAAGTCGTCCGGCAGCTGTACGCGAACAGCACACGCCACGTGGGAAACAGGAAGTAAATGGCGATCAGAAATAAAAAAAGACTTGGTGAAATGCTGGTAGAAGGTGAGTTGCTGACCGAAGCGCAGTTGGAAGAGGCCATTACCGGGCATAAAAAAACCAAGCTGAAACTCGGACAGTATCTCGTCAGAGAGGGCTATGTCAGCGGCAACCAGATTGTGGATCTGGTATCCGTTCAACTGCATATCGAAAAATACCGCCCGGATAAATATCCGATCGATATGGAGCTGGCCAAGATCATGCCGGTTGACGTGGCCACCAAATACCAGGTCGCACCACTGGTGCGCAGCCGCTTTTTACTGACTGTGGCCATGGTGGATCCCATGGACATTGCGGCCCTGGATGCCCTGGAAGTGTATACGAACACTGAAATTGAAGCGGTTATCTGCACCGATCAACAACTCAATCACCTGGTCGGCAGCCTGTACGGCACATACTCCGGTATCGGCGGCGTGATCGAAGAAATGGAAATCGAGAAGGAGGACGAGCCCGAGAAAGCCGAGTTCTCGGATGAAGTGGAGGTTGGCTCCCTCCAGGACATGGTCCAGGAGGCCCCGGTTGTCAGGCTGGTGAATTCGATCCTTTCCCAGGCGGTTCGGGAAGGCGCCAGCGATGTACACATCAGCCCCGAGAAAGATTACGTCCAGGTCCGTTTTCGGGTGGACGGCCGCCTGCACGAGGTGCCAGCGCCGCCGAAATCGATGATCCTGCTCATTATCTCACGTTTGAAGATCCTGTCCAACATGGACATCGCACTCTCAAAAATACCCCAGGACGGCCGCTTCACCATCAAGATGGACAACCGTGAAATTAATATTCGGACCTCGACCATGCCGACCATTTACGGGGAAAACATGGTCATCCGGCTATTGGACACCAGCAGCGGGGTTTATTCCCTGGAACAGCTGGGGATGGCTGAACCAGACCGACAGAAAATTGAGGACGTCATCATCAAACCTTACGGGATGGTGCTGAGCACCGGTCCCACGGGCAGCGGTAAAAGCACCACCATCTATTCCCTGCTGAAGATTATCAACAAGCCGGATATTAACATCATCACCTTCGAGGATCCGGTGGAATACCGAATGGAAAAGATCCGGCAGATTCAGTTCAATCGCAAGGCGGGCATGACCTTTGCCAGCGGCCTGCGGGCCGTTCTGCGGCAGGACCCGGATGTCATTATGGTTGGTGAGATCCGGGACGGCGAAACCGCGACCATCGGCGTGCAGGCCGCCCTGACCGGTCACCGGGTTCTCAGTACGGTCCATACGAATGATGCGGCCGGGGCCATTACCCGGTTTCTGGACATGGGGATAGAACCGTTTCTGGTGTCGTCGGTGATGCTGGCCTCCATTGCCCAGCGCCTGGTTCGTAAAGTATGCCCGTATTGCAAAAAACCGAGCGAACCGACCCAGGCGGCTCTCGATTTCTGGCAGTTGCAGAATGATACCGGGGCGGAATATTCCATGGGCACCGGCTGCTTTTATTGCATGGACAAAGGTTACAAAGGGCGTACCGGAATTTACGAAATCCTGATGATCGACGAAGACGTCCAGGATATGATCCTGGAAAAAAATACGGCCCAGGAAATCACCCGCGCCATGGTGGAAAAGGGCAAATTGACCACCCTGCGCGAAGATGCGGCTCAAAAGATCTACCGAGGCGAAACATCATTCGACGAGGCCGCTTCGGCGATAATGATCTAAAACCAGGATTCAAGGGTCCCAGGGGCCGAGGGGTCAAGTGATCCCTCAAAGTGCAGTGAACCCTTGAACCCTTGAACCCTTGAACCCGTTTTATGGTCACTTACGCTTACAAATCCATCAATGAGTCCGGCGCTACCGTTTCGGGTGAAATCGAAGCCGAATCACGTGAAATGGCGACTTCCATCCTGGAAGCAAGAGGATATATTCCCACACAGGTGGATGAAAAGGGCGGCGGCGATGCGGCCGGCTTCAGCTTCGAGCGCTTGAAAGAGTTTCTCACACCGGTCAAAGCACCGGAACTGATCATTTTCACAAAGCAGTTCAAGACCATGCTCAGAGCCGGGGTACCCATGGTCAGGTTGCTGCAAATTCTTGAAAAACAGGCCGAAAACCTGAAAATCAAGCGCATCACGCGGGTAATGGTGGACGATATCAGCGGCGGCAGTTCGCTGTATGACGCGTTTTTAAAGCATCCGTCGGTTTTTCACCGCTCTATTGCGGTATGGTCCAGGCCGGCGAGGCCAGCGGGGCCTTGCCGACCGTACTGGATCGTTTGACCTACATTATCGATCACGAGCACAAGATCAAGGCCGATATCAGGGCCGCCTTGCAGTACCCGATCATCGTTGTCATCTTTCTGGCGATCGCGTTTTTCGTGCTGCTGACCTTTGTTATCCCCAAGTTTGTCGGCATATTTCTGGCTGCCAAATTGAACTTGCCCCTGCCGACCAAAATCTGCATCTTTCTCTACCATTTTCTACAAGACTATTGGCATCTGATGCTGGGGGGGGGGGCCTGGCCGCGGCAGCAGGGGTATATTTATATTTCCGCACAGATCAGGGGCGCTATATTCGGGACCTGACGTTGCTGCGCCTGCCGATTCTGGGCGATTTGTTCGTAAAAGCGGCCATGTCGCGTTTTGCCAGTATTTTCGCTATTCTACAATCGAGCGGCGTATCCGTACTGGAAGCCATGCGAATTCTGGGTACCACGGTCGGCAATACTGCCATATCTAGGGAATTCAAGCAGATCGGGGAAAAACTGGAAGAAGGGCGCGGTATCGCAGCGCCGCTTGAAAAAGCCGCTTTTTTTACGCCCATCGTCATTAACATGGTTGCCATAGGGGAAGAATCGGGCAAATTGGACGAGATGCTGATGGAGATATCCCAGCACTACGATTTAGAGGTCGAATATGCGACCAAAAAGCTGTCGGATGCCATCGGGCCCATACTTACGGTTGGCTTGGCCGCCGTCGTAGGTTTTTTTGCCCTGGCCATCTTTTTACCCATGTGGGATTTGATCGGTATCGTCAAATAGCGTCCGGCAAGTGATGTCTTTTGACTACCCAATTACAGGAGCCGCCGGCAATGGCACTAAGCAAATCTAGATTCTACATCAGCCTGTACATTATCATTCCCGTGATCGTAGCCGGACTCAGTATTATCTCATCGCTGGTCTCTTTCCGGATCACCGAGTACCTCATGAAACACGACCTGGGAGTCAATTCGCCCGTCAATGCCTGGATATTCTCCATTGCAGTACTTTCCTATCTTTGCGGCATCGTGATCGTGTACATGCTCTTGAATCCCATGAAGAAATTTTTAAAAGAGGCTGAAAAACTGCCTGCCCTGTCTGCGCATGTCAAGGAAGATGATTCCGCCGGCACCCAGAAGGGCGATGAACTGGCCCATTATGCCAACGTGTTCAAGCGCATTACCGATGTGCTGACCAAGGTGGATGCCCGCCAGTTGTTTCCCAAAATTGTGGGGGAAAGTGTGGCCATGCGAGGTGTTTTGAAACAGATCATGAAAGTGGCCCCCACTGATGCAACCGTACTGATCCTCGGTGAAAGCGGCACAGGCAAGGAATTGATCGCCACCAGTATTTTTGAACACAGCAAACGGGCCCACAAACCGTTCGTAAAGATCAATTGCGCGGCCATGCCGGAGGAATTGTTGGAAAGCGAGCTTTTTGGACACGAAAAGGGGGCGTTTACCGGGGCGGTATCACGCAAATCCGGTAAATTCGAGGTGGCCAACCGGGGGACCATTTTCTTGGATGAAATTGGAGATATGCCCCTGAACTTACAGGCTAAAATACTTCGTGTACTGCAGGAGCGCGAATTTGACCGGGTCGGCGGGACCAAACCCATAAAAGTGGATGTACGCTTTATCGCGGCAACGAACAAAAACCTGGAGGTCATGGTAAAGGAAGGCCGTTTCCGGGAAGATTTGTACTTTCGCCTGAACGTGTTCACCATCTTCCTGCCCGCTCTCAAGGAGAGAAAAGAGGACATTCCGCTCATTGTCGAACGCTTCTTGATGGACTCTCCCGGCAGCACCAAACTGGGGGTGAACTCGGCTGCCCTGCAATTATTGATCGGTTATGCCTGGCCGGGTAATATTCGGGAGCTGCAGAACACGGTTGAGAGGGCGGCGGTCATGACCGAAAGCGGTGAGATTGAAACGCAGCACTTGCCGGATAATATCAGCCGGGGCTACAGCGGCGGTCTGATAACCCAGCCTGCCGAGGAAGGCGGGCAGGGGTCCTCAATCGACGACCAGATCAAGGAAATTGAAAGAGGGATCATCATTGAGGCCCTGAAAAAGACAAACGGCGTACAAATCAAGGCCGCTGAGCTTCTGGGCATCAACCAGAGAAGCCTCTGGCATCGTGTTAAAAAGTATGCTATTGACATAAAAGATATAAAAAACAGCAATTAATGGAGAAAAGCCTACAAATATTGTTGCGGCGGCCTGTAATCCGTGAAAAGGCAAATCCTAATAATTACAAGTAGTAAAGCAAAAACAAGGCTGAGAGAGGCAATTTCTTGTAGATTGGGTCAAAAAAGGCCCTTTCTGGGTTCCGAAGTGATTTTTTATCCCATATTTGGCTTGTCTGGCACAACTATTGCAGAAGTTTTCGTTTAAGCGCCGGATGCCGGCATAAAACACTTACAATCTACTGGAATCGCCAAAGAATTCATAGGGAACCGAGACGTTAACCTTTAAAGCGAACATAATTGCCCGGGATGGAGGATAGAACAATGAGGAAAAAGAACTTACTTTCAAAAGATGAAGGTGGTTTCACTCTGATCGAAATTATTGCGGTACTGGTGATCATGGGAATCCTCGCGGCGGTGGCAGTTCCTAAATTCTTCGATCTGCAGTCCAAGGCCAGAGAAAAAGAGATTTATACAGCCATGTCGGAATTGAAAGTCAGGGTAAACCAGTATTTTGCCCAGAAACTGCTGGAAGGCTATACCTGGGGCGATACGGCCAATATGTCCTGGGCGGCTGGCGATATCGGTACCAACCTGGGAGCTGATTTTGAAATCACCGGTTGGGCCCTTTCAAGCTCACCACCCAGTAAAACAGCCGGCACCATCACGGTCGATGGCAGCTATATCATCGACGCCGGCGCGGGAACGACTCAGACGATCAGCGAGGTTATCGAATTGCCGCGTTACCAGTAGCGGAAATGGGCAGTCACGACAAGTTCGAAATAAAAAGGTGCTCAGGTAACTGAGCACCTTTTTTATGCCTGTTCCTATGAGTATAATCTATATTTTACTTAGTATTTTCAAAAGGTTTTCCATCCTTTCCCTTCCAACGTAATTCCAGCGACGATCATATCCGGACAAGACAACGCCTGCTTCTTCGGAGGCAGTTGTTTGGCGCCACCTGCCCAGTACTTCGCTAAGCTTCGTCGTATCACCCATCAGGTAGTACAGCTCAGCCAGGGAGAGCAGAGCGGGGAGATGCTGCGTATCCATGCCGGCAACCTCCTTAAAAAATTCGATTGCCTGGACATATTCACGCGCCAGACGGTGCCCTTCTCCCCGTATATACGCGGCGCCCATTTTACCGGCAGCCGAGCCTGCGGCCTGGTCTGCGGCGGTATAGGCTGCCGGGATATCCCCCATAGATAGAAATATAAAGCCTTTAACAACGTGCAGAGACGGCCTGCGTGGAGCGTAAGACAGCGCCAGATCAATGAAATGAAGTGCCTTTTTCCCGTTGCCCAGTTCCAGGTATACTTCGGCCACTTTCTGAAGTGATTTTACATGTGCAGGGGAAGCATTCAGAATCGTAGAAAATTGTTTCAATGCCTGTGGATAGACCCCCTGATAGAGGTAGTAGACACCTAGATTGTAATGGGTGATGAACTTATGGGCGGTTTGACCGCTGCTCTTGCCGGCCAGTGATTTAGACAGCTGCGTTTCGCCGTCAGCGGTATTGCCGTAAATAAGGAGTGCCTTTCCCAAATTATGCCGCGGACGATGCAGCCGGGGGTATAGTTCGACATTATTGGTCCAGAATGCCACGGGATGTTGAAAAAGGGTGTTCAATGCATGGGTCGTGTGGGCCTGGCCGGCCAGCCATACCCCGGCGCCGATCAGCAGCATGCCGCGCAGCAGCGGACGATAGGAAAAATAGTGGACCGACCAGGAGAAGCCCATGGCTATCGGCAGGAAGAAGAAAAGGGCCGGCAGGTAGTTGCGGTGTTCAAACATGAGCTCCAATGGGAGCACGGAGCCTTCAATTGCATGGTTGAGCAGGAAAAAGAGATAGGAAAAGGACAAGAGCGGCCACTTGCGGCTGCCTGTGAATAATAAAACTATACCGGCTCCAAGCAGACCGATTGCGGGCAGGGTGGTCCAGGGCGTGAAAAGAGAGGTCGACACTTCAATATCGTGCAGGAGCGTAAAAGGCGCCCCGGATGGATGGAGCAGCTGACCGATGTAAAAGAACAGGATGCGCGGCTGGGTCAGCAGCCTTTCGGCCAACGAGAAAGGACGGTTGCTGTAACCGCCCAGGGCTGCATCCAAACCACCGAGGCAGATAACCAACAGCAAAAGGATGAGGGTGGCCGGAACGCCTATCCAGACCAGGCGGCGAGTATATCCGCGCTCCCCGGCCGGCTGGATGAGCGTGGATTCAAGCAGCAGCAGGCTGAAAGGGAGCATAGCGGCATTTTCTTTGCAGCCAATGGCAGCCAGACCAGCAAGCAAAGCGGCGGCATACCAGCCGTGCTTGTCCCGCCCAGTGCCAGCAATAGCAGCCAGGTGAGCCAGGCGAGCCTTCAGGTAGCAATAGAGTGCGAGAACGGTAAACAACCCGGCCAGGGCCGCCATCCGCTGCACGATATAGGTGACCGCATTGACCTGGATGGGGTGTGACGCCCAGAGCAGGGTCGCCAGCGCGGCAGTCGGCCACGCCGATTTCACATGATTTTCCTTCAGGACCGGCAGGCGTAGAAGGTTCAAAATGAGGAAAAACAGTGAAACAGCGGTCGCGTAATGGATCGCGAAATTGACAATATGATAACCAAGCGGGTTGGTTTTTCCGTAGTAATAATTCAAGGCCAGTGAAAGGTAGGCGACCGGCCGGTTGATCCGGGAGAGGGAAAGGTCCCGGCCATAGAAACTGCGGGTGATCTCCGGAGAGGTCAGATCCTGCAGGTGTACGTTCTGGTTTTCGTGGATATTGCTGAAGTCGTCCAGGTACCAATCCCCTGAAAATCCAGGCCAATAGATAATCAGGAGGAAGAGAAGCAGAAAAAAGGGGTGAACAAAATGCCGGCGGTATCACCTGAAATCTTCCGCCTGTCCTGAATGGATGCTCGATAGGTCTGCTGCATACCGGTCTACTGCCAGTTTGCATCACTGGTGATGATGAAGTCGCTTGGGCGTATGAATCCCACGCCCAGGTTGCTGATCACGGCAGTCTGGGTCGCACTCCCGGTGGCCTGGGTGAATCCGTATAGAAAGGTGTTGAATTTGCCGTGCTCCGCGGCGCAAAGCTCCGCTGTCTGGCTAAGGTGCGGGTCTTTGGCCGCATATTCGATGCGTGTATCGGCAAAATAAGTAGCGGTGATGTCGCTGCAGCCGGCCTGCTGACACTGCCGGAACCAGGATTTCAGGGTGTATTCGTACAATCCCCGCGAATTGGCCGTTTCGCTGCGTTCGATTTCAACCCGTACGGCCCAGGGGCCGCTGTTGAGCCAGTTGTCGGAATCGGCAATGTCACCTAAATCTTCGATGGCCTCACCTGCCAGCAGATCATCGGACGAGAAGAGCCGGGTTTCGATATTCTGGGGGTTGCAGGTCGGCTTGTAGGCGAACACCTTGTTGTTCTTTGACCCTACGTATACCGCCCCGTCGGAGCCCTGGATGGGACCGGCCCTGACATCGTCGTAGAGGTTGAAGCGGTCGATCTGCAGCCCGTCACTGTCGACCACATAAAGACGGTTATCGTCAGAGCCGAACCAGATCGTGCCGTCGGCATGGACCAGGGGTTTGGAGTCTATATCGCCGCCGGTTAAAAACCGCCATTTCAATGTTCCCGAAGTGCCCTCATCGGTAATGGCGTAGAGATAATGATCGTCGTTGCCGATATATATGGTACCGTCCGGGCCGATGGTGGGATCACTGTGCGGATTGGTGGGGATAAAGTCGTAGCGCCATTTTTGACTGCCGTCCGGATTGACGGCGAACAGGTAGCCCACCCCTCCACCGCCGTCGCTGCCGATGTAGACGGTGCCGTCGTCGGCCACAACCGGCGAGGAATAGATCGGTCCCAGCAGGTTCAAACTCCACTTAAAGGACCCGTCAACCGTGTTAAGGGCATACAGATGCTGGGAATCGATGGAGGCAAAATAAACCGTGGCCTCGTCCGGGCTCAGGGCCGGCGTGCCCTTGATGTCATCACTGCCGCCGATATCGTAGAACCACTTGGCCGAACCGGAACTGAGGTTGTTGTTGAAGGCGTAAAAATAGCCGCTCTCGGTACCGAAATAGACGATGCCGCTGCTGTCGATCACCGGGTTTGAGCGTACGTCGCCGGTAACAGCGGTGTACCAGTTCCAACCGGTGCCGTCGGATTTGACGGAATCGACATATCCGGACGAGTAATCATTGCCGATAAGGATCTGGCCGTTACCGTCCACCACGGGGGCCGCCGACGAATTGGCTTCGACCCAGAAGTAGTAGGGCGATGCCCAGAGACTATTCCCGTCATCCGGGTTGATGGCGTAGATATAACCGTTGCTGTTGGCGTATAGTGCGCTTTCATCACTGTTGAGCACGGTTGGCGTAATGACATCGGTGGTGGTGCTGTAAGGCGACCATTTTTCACCAGACCCACCGGTATCATGCTCATTATCGTCAAAAAGGTCGGCCTGGCCATCACCCCAATAGACGTACTGCAGAACATCCCGATGGGAAGTACCCAGGTCCGGGTCGTTCGGGCTGCTATTGACATAGGTGTCGAATTCTAGGGCCATCTTGGGTGGTGTCAGGCCCGTTCCGATCGCACCGCCGTCCCCGGCATAGCCCAGCAATTCCCCGGAACCGCCGCTGCCGCCGGTCGCCCCGACCGCGTTGTCGGTGCCGTTGATCAGAGCAAAGGTAAAGCCGTCCCCGGTGCCGTTGTAGTCCAGTACGTAAAAAGCACGGACACCCTGCTCGAACACGCACTTGCCGCCATTGCAGACCGACGCCCCGCCAATGGTGACGTCGCCCCCGAAAAACACGGCCCCGTAAGCACTGGTCACGCCGCCGCCCAGGGTGATCTCACCGGTCCCGCTATCCACATCCACGGCCCCGGAATCGGTTTCGGCGGGCGTGTCCATGCCGCTGATAATGATGTCGGTTTCTATGTCATCGATTGTATCAACGACTGGAGAACCGGTTGTTTCCGGGTTTTCGATATTCTGGCGGTAGTTGGCGGCATAAAAATTTTCACCGCCGGAGACACTGCTGCTGGTTGTACCCCTGGCCGCTATCATATGATTGTGCGGTGACAAGACAACCAGGTCGCCGTTATTAACGGTTACGGTAGCGGCAATTCCGGCACTGCGAATGCCGGTTAGTTCCATAAGCCCGTCCATGTCGTCCTGATCGGTCAACTCCTCGTAATTGTAAAGCTGCTGCTGGCCCAGTGTATTGGTGACGTAAAAAGAACCGAATTTTTTTGGAAAGAAATCATCAACGATCTCAGGGACCTTCAGGACACTGACATCGGTTTGATTGGGTTCAGTGGATTTCACGGCCAGGCAGATGGAATCAGAGGTTTTGGCTTTGAACCAGTCGGTCAAACCGATGTTGATGGAGGAATAGACCACGCTCTGAATTTCTTCTATGTAGTCATTTGCATTGCCGCTGTAGATCAGCGCATCGCGGTAGCCCTCATAATTAACGACCCAGGCCCCTACGGGAATGTCGAAATCATCCGTCGTAATGGTGCTGCTGGGAAATGTCCCCAGGTTGGTATTCCATTGGGGGATATTCAATGAAAGCGTTCCGCTGCTAAAACTGTAGTCGGCTGTCGGCTGAAACCATTTGCCAAAGACATTGACGAGGAAGGTCCCGGCGTCGTCAACGGTGTACGTGGTGCTGTTGAGGGTACTGATGACCTCCTTGGTGTAGCCTTTGTTCCTTAATTCGCTGACAGCATAGCGCAAGCCCGCTTCGGCCAGGTACTCGGCGTTGCGGGCATAGTTGGGCGCCCCGGAACTCATCATGTTTGCAGTGGTAAACATGGAGATCATGCCGGCCCCAAGAAAGCCGAAAATCAGGATCACTACGATAACGTAAATCATCACACTGCCGGACTGGTCTGTTCCGGCCAGGCGGACCGCTTTGGGGGCGATACGAAATGGGTTGTATGTGGATAGTATACGCATCATTCTAAATATCGGGCATTTACCAGGATTTGTCAATCATCACCCGCGGATAGACCCGGACCTGAAATGACGGCATGGCGTCCAGATCAAATCCCACAGTAATATAGGCCACTTCGTCCGTGCCGTCATTATCGAGATCGACATCGTCTTTCACATCCAGCACCGGCGCCGATATATTCTCGATCAATTTATAATCGACACCGTCGACGCTGATATAAAGGTTGCCCGATGCAAATTTCAAGGTCCGGCTGCCGCCCAGAATGGCCGTCTCCGAACTCGTGTAGGACAGCGACGTGTTGGCTACCGGCGCCGACGGGATGCTGGCAATGGAGCGCAGTTCCAGGCTGATCCGGCTCAAGGCCACCTCGGCATTCATGGCGGCCTCGGTTGCTTTGCGCGTCGTTTCGTAGCCCTCAAGGCCGACTACAAGGAACAAACTGGCAAAAGTGGCCAGAATGCCAACGAGTACCAGCGAGGCAACAACCTCGATCAAGGTGAATCCGTTTTCCCTGTGCATAAGCCTCAATATTTGCTTACCGGGTCATCGGCTCCCGCCCGGCTGTTGGTCAATAAAGTCGTTGTGCTGTGACCGGCCGATTGCACTGTAACCTTTAAGGTGTCAGTCGGTGTCCCCGGCAGCGGCAGCGGCCCTGAAAATTGTTCAGCACCAGTGCCATCAAACGTTATGTATTTCAGGGTTACGTTGCTGTTGGAGCCATAGGTGGTTACGATTGTATTCAGAGCGCTGGCGGGGCTGGTGTTGATTTCTTCTACATATTTGGAAATGATTTCCTCCATGAGCTGTTCCATGGCTGCGCTGTCCCGGACGATTTCCACAGGTCCGGAACTGCCGGTCAGGGCGGTGCCCATAAATTGAAACATCAGGGCGGCCAGGATAGACCCGAGCAAAATGGTGACGATGATTTCGATAAGCGTAAAACCCATGTTGGTTTTTTTTGCCGTCATATCAAAAGGATCACTCCACAAAGCCCGTTTCCGGGGTAATGGCCAATGAACGGGAGCCGATTTGTATTGTTTCCGCTGCTGTGATCGGTACAATGTCGGATACCTGATACTCGTAGGGGATACCGAAGCGATCGAAATAGATCGTAAAGGCATCCATATCCGGTAAAGCAATTTTTTTATCCTCATTACCGGGCAGGTAAACCATGTTGTTGGTGTCGTTCGGTTCGGAGGCAACTTCAGGCGTGGCCGTCTTGAAGACCCAGTAGTCGGTTCCATCGCACTTTATACCCCAGGTCATATCGTTGCCTTTCATGGCCATGACCTGGGCATAGCGGATGTGATTGCGGACGGAATTGGCTTTGGCGGCCAGCTCCATATCCTCAGTACTGGTGACCCGACTGATGACCACTGCGGAAACGATCCCCATGATCATCAAAACGACCATCATCTCGACCAGTGAAATCCCTTGATCCTGTATGTGCCCTGCTGAATACATTTTTTCGCGGTTCACCCGACTTTGGTGGTTTCCGTCAATATAACAATAAATTGCGGCTTTATCAACGCATTCGAGCCATTCTTCGGCTGCCGCCATTTCACTACACCGGTTATTGGCAGCGGGGGCATCAGATTTTGCCTGTAAATTGGAGAGCGGGGTGGAATTGGCTGGCGATACATGGGGGTGGACAGTTTCGGTGGTTACTTGCCAGGCCGGTCAGCGGCGGCTTAAATCGTGCGGCGGGCATCAATCATCATCTATGATGACGGCCCCGCTGGCATCGCGTTTCACTTCAAACAGCTCAGGATGTTTTTGTTTGAGAGATTCCTCGGAAGCTGATTTTTCTTTCACCAGGCGCAGCAGCCGCAGGTTTTCCTGTTCCAGCTCCTTTTGATTGAGGCCCTGCTTGATGGATACCATCAGGTCGACCACATTGCAGGGCTTGGTAAAGAACCGGTAGACCTCGCCTTCGTTGATGGCTTTTATGGCGGAATCGATGCGGGCGTGGCCGGTAAGTATCATCCTGAGGGTATCGGGATATTTCTGGCGAACAATGGCCAGAAAGTCGGAGCCGGCCATGCCGGGCATCACCTCGTCAGATATGACCACGTCGACCGGGTGGCTTTCCAAAATGGCCAGGGCCTTCTCGGCTGAAGACGCGCTCAGGACCGTGAAGTTTTCGCGTTTCAACGTGTCCTCCAGCAAATCGCGAATCAGTTCCTGATCGTCAATAATGAGGATGGAATAGTTCATGATCGCCGCGTTCCATGTTTTGGTTTCAGTCCGCAGGGCTGATTCTAAGCCGGCCCAAAAAACATAAAACCTGCCTGCGGGTTATTCGACACACACCCGCTGAATTTCTTTTATATCGGTAAGTCCTTGAAAAACTTTGGAAACCCCGTCCTGTTTGATGGTGGTCATACCTTCTTCGAATGACTTTATGAAAAGTTCCTCCGAGGTAGCCTCATTTTTGATCATCCGTTTGATGTCCGGAGTGCCCTCCATCATCTCGTGCACGCCGGCGCGTCCCCTGTAACCGGTATCGTTGCACTCCTCGCAGCCGACTGTCTGGAACAATTCCAGATCTTCGCTGTACTCGATGCCGGTCCGGGAAAAGGCGTCTTCGCCATAGTATTTTACAATATCCTGAAATTGTTCATCTTTAGGGTTGAACTTTTTCCTGCATTTTTTACACAAGCGGCGGATCAGGCGCTGGGCCAGCACGCCCAGGAAGGCGTCCGAAAAGTTCAGGGGATTGAGCCCCATATCGAGCAGGCGGGTGACGGTTTCCGGGGCACTGTTGGTATGCAGGGTGGAGAAAACCAGGTGGCCGGTCAGGGAAGCCTCGACACCAATTGAGGCGGTTTCGTGGTCCCGCATTTCGCCGATCATGATCACGTCAGGGTCCGCCCGGAGAAAAGCCCGCATCACCCGGGCAAAATCAAGTCCTATTTTCGGTTTGCACTCAACCTGGCGTAAACCGGCCTGGGATATTTCCACGGGATCTTCGGCGGTCCATATTTTGATGCCCGGTTTGTTGATATGCCCCAGAGCAGCGTGCAGGGTGGTGGTTTTGCCTGAGCCGGTGGGGCCGACAACCAGCACCAGGCCGTAGGGCTGCACGATAATTTTTTCCATGATCCCGTGATTTCGCTCGTTCATGCCCATGTCGGCCAGAGCCATGGCACCGGATTCGGCCAGAATTCGCAGGACCGCATCTTCAAACCCGCCGGCGGTCGGCAGGGTGGCCAGCCGCAACTCAAAGGATTTGATGCCCTTTCTTTTGAACTTGATTTTGCCGTCCTGGGGCAGCCTTCGTTCGGCGATATCCAGACTGCTCATGATTTTAAGCCGCGACATGATGGCCCGGGCATTGGTGTTGGGAACCTGGAGGACTTCCTGGCAGACGCCATCGATGCGAAAACGAATGTTCGTTTTTTTGGTGATGGCGGAGGGCTCGATATGAATATCGGAGCTGCCTTTACGATAAGCAGAAATGAGGATCTGGTCGACCATGCGGACGATTTGACCGGAGGATTCATCCACTTCCTCATAGGCCTCATCTTCGGCATCTTCTTCCTCTTCGAAGTCAATATCCGGCATCATGTCGAAATCGCTGCTATCGTCCGATTCCATCTCGACATCGCCATCTGCTTTTTCTTCGTAAAAATGCTTGATGACTTTCTCGATCTCTTCTTTGATGCTGACGATGTAATTTACCTTCTTGGCATTCAAGAGTCCCGGGATCGGATCCGTTTTGAGCAGATCAGTGGGATCATCGATCATCACGTCCACACCGCCCAGTTCCCAGGCCAGCGGCACCCAGGTGTTTTGCGTCAGAAAAGCCTGCTTGAGATTGCGCGTCAGCTCATAGGGGATCTGGATGTCGGGATCAAACGTCTTAAAAGGCACCTGGAAATACAGGGAGAGCGATTTGCCGACTTCGGCGATGTCAATGCGGAAATTATCGGTTAACACGAATTCAACACTGCGGCCCGATTTTTTGGATATGGTCAGTGCGTTCTGCAGCTGCGTCGTCGTGACGATTTTATACCGCAGCAGGTAATCATATTTCGACTCATACGTTGCCGATGAGAGGGCCGTAGTGATGTAATTCTCGATATCTTCGTATTCGGGATCAATCTCCTTGACCGATTCAAAATACTCCAGGGCCAGATCTTCGTGACCCTTCGCCTGCATCTGTTTTCCAAATTCGAATTTGATTTCGGCGGTGGTCTTTTGGTCAAGCTTATGTTCGGAGATGATTTTTTCGATCTGGTCGATTACACGGGAAGGGGAGTGCGCCTGGAACATGCATTCGGCCATGTCAGGTAGGATATCCGTGGAAATATCTTCGTGCGCAAACAGCTTGGAATACTCGATGACGGCCTCTTTGTGCAGTCCGAGTTTCCGGTAGGCATTGGCGCTGCTGATGATTTCATGGATATTTTCACCGCCATCGTCCCAGGTTTCACGCAGCAGGGAAGCATCCTCAGCAGTGATGGTGGTGTCATCTTCGTCCAGGCTGGCCAGTTCACCTTTGAGGTCGGTGACCTTTTTGTTGAGCTTGTTTTCCAGGGCCGCGTTGAGGCCGGATTTACTTTTTAAAAGTTCTTCAAAAAGGCCCAGGGCTTCTTTATAGAGACCGTGTTTTTGATAGGCTTCAGCTTCCGCGATTTTTTGATTGATATCCATTAATCGGTTCCTGATTCCAGTCAGTCGCAGGCAGGGGCGTCCGGGAAAATCGCCGGCAGCAGATCGTTGCATTTCAGCCGGATCATTGCAATGGTGGCAAACCAGCCCATGATGATGATAATCTGGCCCAGTTCGGCCCGACGATAGAATATCCGGTTGTTGCCAAATACCAGTTCGGCTTCGCGTACACACTGGAAGGCGCTGGTAAAGGCAGACCAGTCAAATTTTTTCAAATCACCCGCAGTTTGGCCGTCGTATTGACAGAACAATTGTTTCCCGCGGTGGGAGAGGAAAATGATTCCCTGGACATCTTCAAGGTCCAGCAGATCTTTAAAGATTGTTTTCATCTGGTCGTGCATCATAGTTACTGTGCCTTACACTTTCTAATTTCGCTACCTCGTACATTTGGTCGGCCGGTGATGATAAGCTGCCTGTCGCAAGGCCTGCGAGCAGCAGCGTCTGTCAACCCCGGGCTGCGTTTCCAGTCGGAGTCTGCAGCCTTCAACGCCAGACCGCCATCACTCATACAGGAGCCGGCGGATAACATCACCGGGGCAATTTTTTTCGAGGGCCACCACGGTAGTCACGTCCCCCGGTAGAAGTACCAGGCCGTTTTCGTGTCCCTGATCAACATAGCAGGCTTTCACATCACCGGCATTGATCATGGTCCCCAGGTTGGTGGCCAGCGTCATCAGGGCGTCCCAGGCGGGATCCTCACTGGTGCTGGCAATGCCTTTTTTCTTTGCCGGCGCGGTTGCAGCCGGCGGCGCAGGATCGGTGACAACTGCATTCTGTGCGGGCGGCGGTTCTTCCCGGGGTGTTTCCCTAAAATCGGATTCATCCAGACCGGCTTCATCTTTAAGGCGCATGGCGTCGAAGAGAACGGCCTGGAGGTCTTCCTTGATGACCCGCTTGTTCAATACGCAGGTGTCCTGGATGGATAGAGACGGGCTTTCCCAGGAAAAAATTTCGTAGGCCGCCTGCTTGCCGTGCATATCCCGGATCCTGGCGTCCAGTAGTTCCCCCTCTTTGAAAAAAAGGACACCTTGTTTCTCAGTATCCTTGTTAACAACACGAATTGTGCACGTTTTCTGCTCCATTTCAACAAGTTGCAGAAACATATCAATTGAAACGGTCTGCAGCGTGCCGCCCTCGGACTCTTTCTCGAGACTGGCGATGACACGCTCAGCCAAATCCTCAACGACAAATGGTTTCTCAATGAAAGCCGTCGCACCGGTGTCGAGTACCCGTTGTTTGGATTGCGGGGTGCTGTAGGCCGTCAGGACTATCACCGGTATGTCCGGGTACTTTGCGGACATATGGGCCAAAAGTTCGAAGCCATCCATGTTCGGCATGTGCAGATCGGTAACCACTATGGATACGGCGTTGTCTTTCAGGCTTTGGACCGCCTCGACACCATCCTCGGCCAGAAGCGTCTTGAACACATTGGCATGGGCTTGGAATTTCTTCTTGATCAAATGCCTCAAAATTCTGTCGTCGTCGACTATGAGGGCGATTTTTTGCATACCGATCCTTTGCGTTTTGGTTTAGCGCATTAAATAGGGATTTGTATAATAATTCAAACGTTATATTTTACAACACGACTATTCACAGAGGCGTCCCATCAACGGTGCGCGGGTGCCCAAAGAGCGGTAGAGTCTGGTAGGGCAGACTGCCAAAACAGCATATGGTTCTGATAAAGATGTAGGGGGAGTTTATTTTTTAAAGAAACGACCCAGACCGGTGGGTTTTTCCAACTGTGCCTTGATAAGGGGCGCCAGGACATCACAATTCAGCCGAACCATTGCCATCTGGGCGTCAAAACCGGTCATAATGAGCAGGTGACCATTTTCTATTTTGCGGATATACAGGCGCAGATTCTCGAAATGAATTTCGGTTTCCTCATTGGCGGCTATGGAATTGATGAATGCGGAAAGATCCATCGGATTCAATTCTGGAGCGGGAATGGTATTATAATTTTCGATTTTGATCTCACGATTCGCGTCTATGAAAATCGCGCCTATCACATCGTTGATGCCCAGTATGTCGCTAAAAATTTCTTTCATTATTTTCTCAACGCCTCCAGGACCTGATCGCGGGGGCAACTATCGGTTACGGCCAACACCGTGGGTTCATCCCCTGGAATTATGATCAAATTCAGCTTTTCGCCCCGGTTGACATAGCACAGTTTCAGGGGGGCGGCCGAAAATAGCGGCGCTATCATTTTAACATGTTCCAACAATTCAAACCAAGAGTCATCCACGTAGACGTCGTCCAGGGAATCGGTTGAGCCTGCAGCTGCTGCGTACTTCTTGCGGAGCTGGTCGGGAAACGAGAGTTTCGCCGCCTTTTTAGGGGCTGCCTTTTGGGGTGCCGCTTTCTTGGGGGCCGCTGTCGAAGGGGGTGGTTCTCCCGCTGCCGGCGGTTTTTCTTCAAACTCTTCCGGGGTACCGCCGGCTTCGTCCTTCATGCGCATGGCATCGAACAAGATAGCCTGAAGTTCGCCCTTGATCCGCTTCTGTTTGATTGCGCATTCATCCTGAATGGAGAGCGTAACACTATCCCAGGCGAAAATTTCATAGGCCGCCTCATTGCCCTGGCGGTTATTGATGCGGGCATCCATCAGATCGCCTTTGTAAAAGAACAGGATACCCTTGTTTTCGGTGAGCTTGTTAAACACCCGGATGGTGCAGGTTTTCTGTTCCATCTCGATCAACTGAATGAACATGTCGAGGGGAACTGTCTGCAGCGTGCCGCCTTCCGTCTCCTTTTGCAGGGTTTTGATAATCTTTGTGGCCAGGTCTTCCACCACGAACGGCTTTTCTATATAGCCGGCCGCACCGCCATCGAGCACGGTCTTTTTTGAACTGGGCGTGCTGTAAGCCGTCATAATGATGACCGGAATATCCGGATAGTTTTCGGAGAGGTGGGCCAACAACGCGAGGCCACCCATTTCCGGCATTTGCATGTCGGTAACCACGAGGGAAATCATGTTCTGCTTCAGGCTGTCAACTGCCTCTGTTCCGTCCAGAGCCGTGAGCGTAGTAAACGTATCGGCGTAGTTTTCGAATTTCTTCTTGATCAGGCGCAGCCAGATATGATCATCATCGACGATAAGAACTTTTTGCGTCATCGTTTTAAAATCCTGCTTCCGCTTTTTCTATCTCGGCGGCGTATTGCTCGGTCCAGGGCACGATCGCCTTGAGCAGGGGATAGTAGATATCCACTTCTTCAGCGATTTCCTTAACACATTCGACGATTCCCCGGGCCAGTACATCTGTACCTGCCTCACCGCTGTAGTCTATTTGCCCATCCGCGTAATGGAATTCCGCTGCAAATGGATCCAAAAAATCGTACCTGTCGGCTTTTTCGACAAACTTGCGTCTCAGCAAAGTCCTAAAATCGGACTTGCCTTTATAGTTGGCCAAAAACGTCTCTTCAAAAATGCTGAGTAATTCTTCGATAATGGCTATGTTTATTTCACCGCCCGCCTCCGCGGAGGCGGTGGTTTCCTCGGAGGTGTCCAGTGTGTCTGCCAGGTTGTTATGGACCAGTTTGACCTGGTGGACGTTAAACTCGCCGCCTGATTTTTTACTGCTCTCGATAAGCT